>Ga0222715_10000341_pt1 | contig 46507 bp, 47 predicted proteins | sample C33_9DmetaG_FD_165056 | JGI IMG/M metagenome (GOLD analysis project Ga0222715, IMG submission 165056) | Estuarine water microbial communities from San Francisco Bay, California, United States - C33_9D | ecosystem: Environmental > Aquatic > Marine > Unclassified | place: USA: California...
AGCAAAGCACCAGCCTGTCGATATCGGGCCAAAATATTCAGGGTACAATTGAGGGGGGAGACGCCTCTACTTTTTAAAGAGCAAGGTAATTAAAACATGGCCGTACAGATACAACTTAGAAATGACAGCTCTGCCAACTGGGCATCAGCCAACCCTGTCCTAGCTCAGGGTGAAGTAGGCGTTGAGAACGATACAGCACTACTCAAGGTAGGAGACGGTTCTACCTCGTGGAATTCGCTGGCTTATGTATCAGTAGACAAATCACAGGTTTCATACGAGCACACTCAAAGCTCTACAAGTAATACTTGGTCGATAGCCCACAACTTGGACTTCTATCCGACCGTACAAATCTTCGACTCAGCTTCAAACCTAGTCGAGGGCGCTGTCAGCCACACTGACGCAAACAACATAACCATAACCTTCTCCGCGTCAATCTCGGGGAAGGCTTACCTCTCCTAAGAAAGAAAGAGTAAATGGCAAAGCAATTCCTAACAGGGCTTGACCTCAACAAGAATGAGCTGCTCAATGCCAGGATTCAAAACCTGTCAACTGCGCCCTCATCTCCTGTCGCTGGTCAAATTTACTACAACACCACCGACCAAACACTTCGCTACTACGACGGAACTGGTTCCGCTTGGATTAGCCTAGCAATTGGCGGTAGCGTTGATGACGCAATCTCGAATGCAATCAATGCTTTGGACACCGATGACATCGAAGAAGGTAGTACTAATCTTTACTACACCGATGCTCGCGTTGACACTTATGTGTCAGGCAGCATGTCTACCGATGACCTATCGGAAGGTTCAACCAACCTCTACTTTACCGATGAGCGTGCTCAAGATGCTATTGGTAACGCAATTACTGGTGGAACTCAGACCAACATCTCCGTTACTTACGACGACGCTAGCAACACATATAGCTTCGTTGCAGAAAACGGTGTAGCAGACTCCGACACTGACGACCTATCTGAAGGTTCAACTAACCTTTACTACACGGACGCTCGCGCTCGTGGTGCAGTCAGCTCTGGTGACGACTACATTGCATACAACTCCTCGACTGGTGTCTTCACCCTTGACACTGCCAACGCTGCAACTGTTGCATACGTTGACCAAGAGGTTTCGGATGTAAACAACACCATCAACGGTCTAACCACCTCCGACATCGCAGAGGGTACTAGCCTCTACTACACCGATGCTCGTGCACGTGACGCCGTAGCAGCTGGTGACAACACCCTTACCTACAACAGCTCAACTGGTGTCTTCACTGCTAACACCTCAACCTTGGCTCTCAAGAGCTACGTTGACTCTCAGGTGCAGGCATCTGCACAGGGTCTTGACGTCAAGCAGTCAGTTCGTGCAGCTACCACAGCAAACATCACCCTATCGGGAACTCAGACAATTGATGGCGTATCGCTATCAGCTGGTGACCGCGTACTGGTAAAGAACCAGACTGATGGCACCGAGAACGGTATCTACGATGTAGTTGATGGTGGTTCATGGACCCGCTCAGCTGACGCTGACTCGGACTCCGAGGTAACTGCAGGTCTGTTCACCTTCGTAACAGAAGGTACCTCTCAGGGCGACACTGGATGGGTTGTTTCCACCAACGATGACATCACCGTTGGAAGCACGTCAATTGCCTTCACTCAGTTCTCTGGTGCAGGTGTTATCTCCGCTGGTGACGGTATTGTTCAGAACGGTACAGTCTTTGACATCGTTGGAACCTCAGACCGCATTACTGTAAACGCTGACTCCATCGACATTGCTGCTACCTACGTTGGTCAGACCTCGATTACCACAGTTGGAACTCTAACCTCTGGTACATGGACCGCAAACACCATCGGTGTTCAGTACGGTGGTACTGGAGTTACCTCACTTGCTTCTGGCGAGTACGTATTGGGTAACGGAACTGGCGGCCTAACCACCAGCGCAACCGTTCCAGTTGCTGACCTTGATGGCACTCTCGCTATCAGCCAAGGTGGTACTGGTGCAACAACCGCTGCTGGAGCTCGCTCCAACCTCGGTGCAACCACCAAGTACGCTGCAAGCAACGCGGAACTAACCCCTTCAAGCGGCTCAGTCACATGGACTGTGTCACACAACTTGAACACCGCTGACACGGTCGTATCGGTCCGTGACCTCAGCAGTGACTCGGTTGTCGAGGTGGACGTAACCCACACCGACGCCAACACGATTACCCTTGCATGGAACTCTGCAGCCACCGTTGCTGCTAATAGCTACCGCGTAGTTGTAATCGGATAAATAAGGTAAAATAGGACAGAAGAAAGAGGTCGTTTTAAAATGGCAAGTAAGAAATTTCTTACCCCGATTAACATCGTCCAAGGCTCATCGTTTCCAGCGGACGCCGAACAAGGCGACCTCTTCTTCAGGTCCGACATAGGTTCGATGTACACCTACGACGGCACTGGATGGGTATCCATGGTCGCAAGCGACATCACAAATGTAGATGGCGGAGATGCTTCTACTGAATACAACTTAAACTGGGACGGCGGAGGGCCGTCCAGTTTCTAGATAAGGAACTAAGAAAAGATGGCAGTCAGAATTCAGTTTAGGCGGGGTACCGCCGCAGAATGGACCTCCGCTAACCCTACGCTAGCCGCAGGTGAACTTGGGTATGAGACCGACACCGCTAAGTTTAAGTTGGGCGACGGAAGCACGGCATGGACCTCGCTCGACTATGGTGGCATCAATCAGGGTGACATTGATAACGCTATTGCAAACGTAATTGATTCTTCCCCAGACGCCCTAAACACTCTTAACGAGCTAGCAGCTGCTCTAAACGACGATGCAGATTTCTACAACACAATCGTTAGTGCTATCTCTAATGCACAAACAAATGCCGAAACTTATGCATACAACCTTCAAGGAGAACACTCCAGTCAGTTAACTGAAGTTCACGGCATCGAAAATACTGCTCAATTGGTATATCAGAATGCAATTGCAGACCTGACTAATCAGACATATGTAGCAAACGCTATTTCAAACCACGACCAAGAAACGACTAACGTCCACGGAATTGCAAACACCTCTGAGTTGATGACGTCTAGCGAAATTGATAGCGCTATTGATGGAGCTTTGTCAGTACACGAGTCTGACACCACTTCGGTACACGGTATTGCAAATACTGCAGAGCTTGCAACAAACAGCGATGTGTCCTCAGCAATTGATACTCACAATCAAGATGCCACCGATGTGCACGGCATTGCAAATACTGCCTTGCTAGCCTTGGGAACAGACATTACCAACGCAATTACTACTCATGATGGTGTAACCACAAATGTGCACGGCATTTCAAACACTGCTGAACTAGTTACAACGTCAGACCTTACCAACACTCTTACGACTGAACTTGCAGATTATGCAACAATTGATGGACAGACCTTTACAGGTAACGTAACTCTGCCTTCTTCTACATCAATTGGTGATGTGGACTCCAGCGAGATTGCCTACCTAAACGGTGTAACTTCAGCTATTCAGACTCAGCTAGATGCCAAGCTAGCATCAACTACAGCTTCTAGCACTTACGCTCCACTTTCTGGCCCAACCTTCACTGGAACTGTAAGCCTCCCAGCTACAACTTCTATCGGAGACGTTTCCGCCACTGAGATTGGCTATGTAAACGGAGTTACCTCTGACATTCAGACTCAGTTGGATGCTAAAGCACCTACTGCTGACCCAACGTTTACAGGAACTGTGTCTGGTATAACAGCCAGCATGGTAGGCCTAAGCAACGTAGACAACACTTCTGATGCCGACAAGCCAGTATCTACTGCACAGCAAACAGCCCTAAACGCCAAGCTAAGCCTTGCTGGTGGAACAATGACTGGCAGCCTAATCCTAGATGCTGACCCAACTCAGGCGCTTGGTGCGGTTACCAAGCAGTATGCAGACTCCATCGCAGAGGGTCTACACGTTCACGAGGCTGTCGAAGCCCTTTCAGACTCCAACGTTGACCTCACTGGAGGTACATTTGGTGGAACTGTTGATGGTGTAACACTTTCCGATGGCGACCGAGTTCTTATCAATGGTCAGACATCTGCATCAGAGAATGGTATCTACGTATGGAACGCTACTGGAAGCACCTTCTCACGTGCTACAGACTTTGACACGCCTGCAGAGGCATCTGGTGGTGACTTCGTATTCGTACTTGGTGGAACCACCTACGAAAACACGGGTTGGGTTAAGACGTCTGACGACGTTGCTACTATCGGAACAGACCCAATTAACTTCACTCAGTTCTCTGGTGCGGGCTCTGTAACTGGTGGAACTAACATTGAAGTTACTGGAACCCAAGTAGCTGTTGTTTCAAACCCAACCTTCGCGAACGTAGTAACCGTAAGCTCTGGAGTCAAGTTTGCTGACAACACCATCCAAACCTCAGCAGGTGTCCCATCGCTGACTGGCTTCACCGAGAAGACTGCAAGCTACACGCTTGACACCCTAGACCACCAAGACAACGTAGTTGAGATGAACAGCGGAAGCGCAATGACCTTCACCATCCCAACTAACGCATCATTGGCTTGGCCAGTAGGCGCGTCCATGGACATTATCCAGACTGGTGCTGGACAGGTAACCATCTCCCCAGATAGCGGAGTGACCCTAAACTACACCCCAGGAAACAAGCTCAGAACGCAATGGTCAAGCTGTACTATAATGAAGAGAGCAACCGATAGCTGGATTGTTTACGGCGACCTGACAGCATAAGAAGTTAAGAGAGAGTAACTAATGGCAAAGAAAGAAGCAGGTGGAAAGTCAGCGTCCCAGAATGACTTTCTAGAGCCGCTAGCCCCGACAAATGTAACAGCAACTGATGTAGGAACTTCTCGTCCCTACGACGACGGTGCCATTACAGTAACTTGGGAAATAGATGCACTCTCTCCTGCCGCAGACACCTACACCATTCAGGTGTCTGGCGGTTCCGTTCTTGTAAATGCGGCTGCCTTGCCTACCCCCTCTGGCTCTACGTACTCTGCCACTGTCACGGGGCTAGCATCCAACACCAGCTATACGCTCGAGATTTTCTTAACAAACGGGTCTGGCAGCTCGGACGCTACTGCGGCCTCAGCTGTAACTGTCACCACAGTTCCTCAGGCACCTCAGAGCGTATCTGCTACTTCTACCACTGCAAACCAAGACATCATTTCTTGGTCTGACGGTAATGATGGTGGCTCTACTATTACCAGCACTTATGCTACTTCTTCTGACCAGACTCAGAACCCGGGCAACATAACTCTAGACACCAACCCGAAGACTGTATCTGAGGTCGGAGACACTTCCCAGACCTATACTTTGTATCACGTAAATGCTAATGGAACTTCTGAAGGTGCCACTACTGCTAGCGTGACTACTGTTGCCCCATTCTTCCCACCGTTCTTCCCACCGTACTTCCCTCCTTACTTCCCACCGTTCTTCCCACCATATTTCCCACCGTTCTTCCCGCCGTTCTTCCCTCCTTCCTTCCCACCGTTCTTCCCACCGTACTTCCCACCTAGGTTCCCGTACTTCCCACCGTACTTCCCACCGTACTTCCCACCTAGGTTCCCGTACTTCCCACCATTCTTCCCGCCGTTCTTCCCACCTAGGTTTGCTATCTTCTCGGTGGAGCCAGAAGAAGGCGAAGAGTAGGACTAAGAATAAGCCCCCCCTCCAAAGGGGGGGTTTTTCTTTGACTAGAATAGAACTATGCCAATAAACGCCGACTCTAGCCCCAGCATTAAGTGGCCACTTCCAGAGGGAAAGCCAGCGGTCAGCGTAAAAAATTTATTTGACCAAGAAACTTTTAATGAAATAAAAGAAACAATAGAAAGAGACGTGGCCTGGGGCCCAGAATCTAATACCCCCTACCACTCTATTGTTGGCCGCTGGGTGGGAGAGCCAGATTTTTCTGAGCATGTAAAGAACAAAGTTTTAGACGCAGCAAAGTCAACATGGAATCAAGATGACTTAAGGCTCAAGGTTCTCTGGGTAGCAAGATATCAACAACATAACGGGGTTGTGCCATATCTGTGGGAACACATGGACCAAAGTACTTGCCAGTACACATTAGATTTTTGTGTAGAAACTAATGGATTTGACAGCTGGGGAATCATAATTGACGGAGAAACTTACGAAGAAGCAGAAAACAGCGGCCTGTTTTTTATGGGACAGCAGCAAACACACAGCCGTCCCCCGTACCCTGTAGATGACAAAGATGCCTACATAATTTTAATGTTTGGTCTTTTTGTGGACAGCACTCATTGGGCTTACGATTTAGACCTCCAAGACCCCGACCAACACGAAACTTTTTTAGAATTAATTCAAAAATATAGACACGATGGCGATATTAGATACTATGAGCACACAGGGCATCCTCCAGAATTTAGAGGTCTGCCTGAAACAAACTATCCTTGCATCATAAATGATGAGGAGTGCATTCAGTGCTGGGTCCCCCCTAAAGAGCTTCTAGATGGAATTATTGAGTCAAATGGACACTAGTACAATTATGGTCTCGATGATTGCCTATCGAGAAAAAAATTTAGAGAAGTCTATACGAGACTGCATAGAGAAAGCTAAATACCCGCACAGAATAAAATTTTCAGTGGTCTCAGAGCAAAAAACCGAAGAGCTTCACGACGGTCTCCGCTCAGTTGCTAAAAATAAAGTGGTCTATAGGAAGTATGACTTGTCGGAGTATCGAGGGGTCCTATGGTCTAGAGCAAAGACTACTCAAGTAGACCCTACGTATGACTACATACTATATACATGTGGACATAATTTATTTGCACAAAACTGGGATGAAATAGTTCTTGAAGAATATGCAAAAGCAAAAAAGAAAAGTGATAAGCCAATTATCACTGTATCGGGACCAGAATATGAATTTACGCCTGATGGACAAGTCACTTTAGAGTCGAGGGCAGGCCGATATTACAATTCTTATAGGCCAAACATTAATTCTGATTATGTTCCGGGATATGGATTTCCTAAAGTAGTCCCTGTGCCAGAGACAGACGATGTATTAGAAGATTGCTATTGGCAAGGTAGCTGGATATTTGCCTCTAAAAATTATGTAGACGAGGTCCCTATTGACCCAGATATGAATTACCACGGAGAAGAAATTTATTTGACAATTCAATCTTGGTGTCGAGGTTGGAGATTTTACGCTACTCCTCGAGTGTTGTACTATCACGACACCTACAAAGAATACCCAGGCGAAGATATGTCTAGAACAATTTCTCATCGCCCTTGGGCAGACATGAACAAAGATGCGTTTTGGTCACAGTCGGATGAATCGATGAAAAAACTTAATCTTCTCTTGTCTGGAAACTTAAAAGGAATTTACGGAAATATTACGAAAGAGCAAGTTTTAGATTTTTGCTTGGCAACAGGAATGAACCCTAAATGGTGCGAGTACGACGAAAACTATCACCAATTAGGGCTACCTAGACACGGGGAAGATTTCAGAAACTCTAGTCCAATTGTTGTGTAGCTAGTGTTAGACTAGCGTTTATGAGCGACGATTGGTTCACAAAAGATAGGTCAGAAACAGCCTCTAATAGAGCTCCTGACAGACACCTAGGCGAGATTATAGTCAGTAATCCTGCCTTAGGTATAAATTTATATAGAAATGGTCTGTCTGAAGAGTCCTGCAAAAAATATATAGAGACCTTAGAGTCAACCTTAAACGGTCAGACTCAGTATGTTTGGAATGGAGCTCACGTAACTACCTCTGAAGAAGTTGATTTAGAGTCTAGGAATGCAAAAGATTTCAAATTCAACTCAATTGGGCTAGGCCCGAGGACCGAAGAAAATGCCAAGCTCTATGATATGCACAACGAAATATTTCAGGCTGTTCGAAAGTGTGTGGATGACTACGGAAACTACTGGGGAGTAGGAATTCGCTCATATGAGGCGTTTAACTTTGTCAAATACGAGGGCGCTGGGACACACTTTAAGATTCACGCGGACCACGGACCTACATATGTCACAACAGCCTCAATAGTCGTCTATCTAAACGAAGATTACGAAGGCGGAGAAATATGGTTTCCCCGTCTAGACAATTTGAAAATAAAGCCAAAAACAGGCGACATCGTAGTTTTCCCCTCGACCTATATTTATGAACATGCTTCAGAAGATATGGTCAGTGGAACAAAATACTCTGTTGTTATAATGAGTGACTATAACGATAGAGACGGAGTTAATCACAGAGTCTCTCAAACTGTCCAAGAATATGAGCTGAAATACTAAGGTAAAAATGGAAGAAACAGTAGACGCCGCTAAGGATAAAATCGCCAAAGAAGGCGAGGAAGAGCAAGCGCGAATGAATCAGCGCCTCGCTGACTGGTACACGATTGATGAGGTCACTTGGAGCACGGCGGAGGAAGTTAAGCCGGGCAGTGGCATATGGGTCTATCACGACGTATTGCCAAAAGAGATGGACATCATTAACAGGCTAGAGGAAGTTCTTGACAGCCCAGACAATGATTACCAATACCAAGAAGCAATGGTCGGTTACTCAATGAAGATTCCAGAGTATAGAGATTGCGTAGATTTTAAATACAAAATTGATGACTTTGATGACGACACTTCAGAGTGGGGCGACAAGCTTAGGAAGCTTGCTGAAGAAACTATTTACAGGCAAAAGCAGATAGTTAAAGACTACACACGTAGATATAACATCGGAGAGCTCCGTTATTGGGAAGCAAGTAATTATGTTAGATATGGCCCCGGACAACACTTTCAAGAACACCACGACCATGGATACTCGTACAACTGTGTAGTGTCTCTAGTTGCTTACCCTAACGATGACTATGAAGGTGGAGAACTAAATTTCCGACTACAAAACGTGACAGCTAAAGCTAGAGCAGGAGACGTTTTCATCTTCCCGTCGAACTTTATGTATCCGCACCGAGCTATGCCAGTTAAGTCTGGTACTAAATACTCAATCGTTACTATGTTGGACTATTCGGATAAGTTCCACGGCGGCGTTTTCTTGGAAGAGACTGACAGCTAGTGGGTCTATTTCAAGCACAAAAAGCTAGGCCAGATGCGGCAACAATCAAGCCGCTTCAGGCTACTCGCCAGTGGATGGATGAAACTAACGCTAAGCACGCATACATGTGTTTTCCGCTAAACCTGACAAATCGTCTAGGCTGGGCCGTCTCTTTTCCTGATGACATTAGCTTTATCTGGGATGGAATTACTGACACAACTCCCGACCACATAAAAATTCTTAAGGGAGAAAAATGGGTATCAACTAATAGAGGAAACGCCACTGTAAGTTTTTACGCGGGATTGATATTTAAAACTGACGAGCTGACTAGCACTCTAGCAATGCCAGTCCCGAATCTTTTCGTCAGGGGAGCACATGCATACACAACACTAATTAGTACGTCTTTCTACATGCCAGAACTACCCCTAGCTTGGAGAGTGACCGAGCCAAATATAGAAATTACCATCCCAGCGGGACAGCCTGTGTTTTCCATTCTTCCAATATCCCTCACTGGGCTAGAAGAAAATTACACGCTAGAAATTATTGAAGAGCAGCCATCTCAGGAGTACTGGCAAGAAGTAACTAAGTATGGGGACGAAGCTCAAATTAAAAACGGAGTAGGAGATTTTTCAAAGATGTATAGAGAAGCAGTTGACTACACAGGAGCTACCGTGGGAAGACATGAGACCAAGTCACTAAGGCTAAAAACTGTAACATGCCCCTTTACAGGACAGACTTACGAAGTAGAAGATACGGACACTGAAGGCGAGGAGCCTATTGGACACTCGTAAGATTAAGTTTTCAATAAATCGTCCTTGGCTTACTAGACAGAGCGACTCTCTGCCAAAGCCAACCCTCAAAACAATTCCAGACTGGTATAAAAACGCAGACAGATTTGCAATTAATCCTGTAACAGGGAAGCCATGGGAGATGCCAGATGAAAGCGGCAAGATTGGCAAGATTCCAACTTGGAAGGCTTGCCCTGCTGTATATGACATTATGGGGACAGGGTACGTATATAGAACCCCCTGCGACATCGAGTTCTATGAGGACAGCTCTGGAAACATCCACGCCAAAGTTTTAGATGACAAGAACAAAGACTTTCTGCAGGACAGACCTCCGATGCCTCAATTCCAAGCACCCATGGGATTCCACGAAAAGCATTTTGCATGGTGGGCCGATTGGGCTGTAGAAGTGCCAGAAGGGTACAGCGTTTTATACACTCAGCCATTTAATAGGTTTGAATTGCCTTTCGTTACAACTAGCGGAATCATTGACAATGACAAAGTAACTCTTCCGGGCACCATGCCATTTTACGTTGTTAAAGGGTTTACAGGGATTTTGCCTGCAGGAACCCCGTATGCTCAAATGCTCCCATTTAAGAGGGAGAACTGGGAGTCAGAGATTGACGATGCCATAGAGTACGAAACCATGAGCAAAATCAATCAAGAGAACAGCGACAAATATAGAGTGCCAGACGGTGGCGTTTATCAACGCGAAGTCTGGGAGAGACGAAAGTACGAGTAGGGTAAAATAGATATCATGCTAGAAACAGACCAGACTGACTACACCAATAATCACAACGACGAGCGAGTTTCTTTTACGCCTTCAGGCTTTTTCGGAACATCTGCTGACAACATTGTAGAGATTGAAAACTTTATGACTCCCGAAGAATTGGAGCTTCTAAATTCTTTTGCAAGACAGAACACACTTTGGGACAAAACAGAGACTCACTATAACGAAGAAGGCACCGTAATTTACGATTCCTCTTACTGGGAAGATAGAGTAGCTACAGCCACAACTTTAGATAAGGCTGACCCAAGAATTACACCGACAATAATCAATATGCAGCAAAGACTAAAAGAAAAGGTTGACAAATTTTTTGATGTTGACGCTAAAGCAACTAGTCCTGCAATTGTTAGGTGGCTTCCCGGTCAGCTACAGATGCCGCACGCAGACAAAGAACTGCACGAAGGCGAGCACAAGGGGAAGCCAAACGATTTTCCCTACTACGACATCGCTGGTTTGTTTTACATCAATGATGACTACGAGGGCGGTGAACTGTACTTTCCACATCAAGGCATTCAATTTAAGCCTAAGGCAGGGGCAGCATACTTCTTTCCCGGAGACATGGGATATATCCATGGAATTACTCCAGTAGAATCTGGCATCAGATACACGGTACCTTTTTTCTGGACTATTTTGGCTCACACGGGTGACAGGCAGCCCTAATGGAAAAAATTATTCATAAAGATGACGTAGTAGAGGTACGTGGATTTCTAACAAAAGAAGAATGCCAAGCCCTAATTGAATATTACGAGAGCGATGCAGATTCTTGGCAGCTAACATGCTTTTTTAATGCAAGAGTTATGGACCCTCTAGCTCCTTGGAGGTCGTCTAATGACGAGACTGAGATTGACGAGCCATACATGAGAGCTCTCAGACAGAAATTTCAGGAACTAGCTGAAGACACTTTTAACAGAGAGCTAAAAAATCTAACACTAAGCTCTCACAAATGGCTTCCCGGTGCATTCGCTGGGTTCCACTCAGACAACACGGAACTAGACGGCACACCTAATGCGTGGCAAGAAAACAAACTAGTCACTATCTTGTACCTCAATGATGATTACGACGGGGGTCACTTAATTTTTAGAGACCACCCTATCGACATCGCACCAGAGCAAGGAACCGTGGTTGTTTTTGATGTGGGAATTGACAATGTCCACGGGGTTACCGAAGTCGAGTCTGGCAGCAGATGGACAATGCTCGCCTCTTTTGACTATGCAGACTCTACATATCCTCCCGAATACTGGGAACTAAAACAAAAAGAACTTGAAGAAACTGCAAAAGTGCATGAAGAGCAGCACTCTCAGTGGGAGACAGACGGTATTCCCGAAGACGGAGTCCTAAAACTGAAAGATAAGTAGGTAAAAAGTTGCTTGACAAATCTTCTTTCATAATCTATAAAGACGAACCTACAACACTGAGTCAGATTGGTGTTACACAAAATAAAATTGTAGAAATTCCTAATTTTCTAGACGCCGATACTTGCGAAAAAGTAATTTCATTTTTTGAAGCAAAAGACGAAATGTGGGGGGATATTGCCTTCTACGGGTCAAGCGGAATGGGCATCTCTTCCGAGGACCCGAAGATTGTCGAATTAGGGCTACCAGCTAATTTTTTTGATGCTCTGCGAGAAAGATTTGCAGAAGCAGTAGAAGCTGTTTTTGACACTCCCGTTAGGCCTAACACATCTCATGCTCAAAAATGGGATGTAGGAGGTTTTGCGTCACCGCACTCGGACAATTCTGATTTCGATGGAAATCCGACTTCATTTGAAATTAATAAGTATGTAGGAATTCTTTACTTAAATGACAACTATGGTGGCGGAGATTTGTACTTTAGTGACCGCGAAGACATAAATACCCCAAAGCTATCTATATCCCCTAAAGCAGGCTCTTACATTGTGTTCCCTGGGGGAGTAGAAAACATTCACGGTGTAACTGAAATAACTTCTGGAACTAGATATACAATGGTATCATTCTGGGATTTTGCGGACGCAGAGTATTCCGAAGAGCGTAAAGCTCAGTGGGAAGCAGAAAAAGAGATAGTCGAACGAGAAAAAGAAATAGCTCGCGAAGAGTGGGCCAAAGGAAATAAGTGGGCATAATGCTTGGAAATCTAGATAAGTCAACCTACGTCTACTTTAAAGACGAGCCTGTAGAAAACAGCAGACTGGGCATAACAGACAATCGTATTGTTGAAGTGCCCAACTTCGTGACACCTGAAGTTGCAGAAGGCATGATTAAGTATTTTGACATGGTCGGCGAAGAGATGTGGGGAGACATTGCTTTCTACAACTCTAAAGGCATGGGACTTCCACCAGACGACCCTAAGTTTAAGGAGTGCGGCCTTGAAGACAAGTTTTTTGAAAAGCTTAGGGAAAAGTATCAGGAGTGCGTCTCCCTAATTTTTGAACGACCCGTCCGACCAAACACATCCCATGCTCAGAAGTGGTATGAAGGTGGATTCGCAGCTCCTCATTCTGACAACTCGGACTTCGATGGAAACCCTACGGCTTTCGAAATTAATAAGTACGTCGGGATTCTCTACCTAAACGATGATTACGAGGGTGGAGAACTCTACTTTCCTGACCACGAGCTAGACATTAAGCCAAAAAAGTACGCATACTACGTCTTTCCTGGAGGGGTAGAGAACGTCCATGGAGTCAGGGCTGTCCAAAAAGGTGAAAGATACACGATGGTTTCCTTCTGGGACTTTAAAGAGGCAGAGTACTCTGAAGAACGTCAAAATGAGTGGGAAGAAGAGTTTGCTAGAGTTAGAGAAGAGCAAGCTCACCAGAGAGAGGAATGGGAGAAGGGTAACACCACAGCATAATGATTGACTTCAGCAGACTAGAAAAACTTCACCCTATGGTTTGGGTATATCGCGGAGCTATAGAGAATAATGAAGAACTTCTAGAAAAAATTAAAGCCCTTCCCGAATGGAATTCTTGGTGGGTATTTGGGCACATCACTGATGCACTTGGCGGTGGCGACTACACTTGGGAAACCTTCCCCACTGAGGAAGAGTGGAATGCTCACCTAGAAATGATAGAAAGTCAATCAGGAAAAGAAAGATTTCCAGAAATAACTAAAGAGATAGAGCAGTATTTTTATGCAGCTACTAAGCCGTACATAGAAGAGCACGGTATAGAGTTGGATAACTGGATGCATCAAAATCCATCAGCTTGCGTTTACCGTGAAGAGGGCGGGGTTACTGATGACATGTCTATGCACTACCACACTGACTATCAACAGGAAAAAGCAGACGCTCGGGGATATAAATTTAGGGTTACATGCACTATGTATCTAAATGATGATTATGACGGCGGTGAGCTAGCTTTTGCAATTCTGGAGGATAGAGACAACCCAGAAAGTGCAATTAAATTTGATTACAAGCCAACAGCGGGAGATATTCTGGTCTTTCCCTCTATCAGTCCCTTCTACCATGGAGTAAAGAGACTTAGGTCTGGTGATAGATATTTCATTAGAAATTTCTGGTTAGAGTATTTTCCCGGCACACCAGAATGGCTAGCTGGCGAAGCAGAGCACGGGGAAGAGAAGTGGGCTGAAATGGAAAAGGCTCGGGAAGACGAGCAGCGTAAGAGTTGGAGGACTATTGAATAATGGAGATTCTAGAACTTCATCCTAAAGTTTTTGTATATAGGAACTACATAAAGAACGCCCGAGAACTTGTACAGAGGCTAGAAGACAAAGCAACTTGGGACACGTGGTGGGTCTTCGGGAAAATTGCTCAAAACGTAGGTCCATCGTATTCATGGGATTCGTTTCCTTCCCAAGAAGAATGGGAAGCACATTTAGAGCAGATTAAAGAAGAGTTAAACAGCGAACTACTAGATGAAATTGTTGAAGTAAAAAGAACTTTTTATGAAGTAACAAGCGACTATTTAAGTAAGCACAGTATTGATTTTGACACCTGGGTTATGCATGCCCCCTCTTTTAATGTGTACATACCAAACGAAGAAGAGCAGCCCGGCGACACCACCATGGGATTCCACACTGATTATCAGTCAGAAAAAGAAGAAGCCAGAGGGGACAAGTTTAAGCTAACTTGTACCATGTACCTGAATGGGGACTACGAGGGAGGAGAGCTGGCTTTTGTTATTACAGACAGTCCCGCAGACCCATCTACCTACAACCTTATAAAATATAAGCCGCAAGAAGGTGACATAGTTGTTTTCCCATCTACCCCTCCCTTTTACCACGGAGTAACTAAGCTTTTATCTGGAAACAGGTACATGGTAAGGACTTTTTGGTTAGAGCACTTTCCGGGCACCCCCGAATGGCTCGCAGGGCAGGCTGCAAATGGGGAAGAAGCATGGTCAGAGATGGAAAAGAGCAGGGAAAAAGAGTTTCTCCATTCCATGGACCGCATTAGGGATGAAGAACTTAATCTATAATTGTATTAGGCTTATCTAGGAGAAACCTTGCAATTAACCCAAGAAATTACTACTAAAGAAATAGTATGGCTAAAAGATGACGTTGCTTCGTTCCCTAATTTTATGGACAAAGAGCAGTGCGAACAAGTTATAGCTTTTTTTGAAGACCAAGGTACCGCCGAGGGTCACTGGATGCAGACCTGTTTCTATGACTCACTCGGGATGGCTCTAGTCTCCAGCGAAGACGCCCTTATGAGGTCTGGACTAGAAGATAGGCACCAAAACTATTTTGAATGGCTTCGCCTCGAGATTAAAGCTGCTATCGAACAAGCTTTTGGCCGAGAAGTAATCACTAACTCTACTCACGCTCAGAAGTGGCCAGTGGGCGCGTTTGCTAGGTGGCACTCCGATAACTCGGACCTTGAAGGCAACCCTTCAGCTTGGAGTGACAATAAATTTGCAAGCATTCTTTACTTGAACGATGACTATGAGGGCGGCGAACTTATTTTTAGGGATTTTGATTTGAAAGTAAAACTCCCTCAAGGTTCATTAATAGTTTTCCCCGGCGGGATTGAAAACATTCACCGAGTAGAAGAAATCAGAGAGGGCAACAGAATTACTGTTGTTGGTTTCTGGGATTATGCAGATTCAGTCTATTCAGACGAAGAAATTGCAGCTCGAGAGGCAGAGATTGCATTCGAGCGAATCCTACAGACCGAGCAAAAAGCTCTTTGGTCCGTAGGAAACAGCAATGCCTAATCTAAATTTATCAAACTCTAAGTTTTACGCCGAAAAAATTATGGTGTTGGAAAATGCCATAAGTGAAGAAGACTGCAATTGGATTATTGATTGCCACAAAAATTTTGACTCCGAGCTTACTGAAGCGGATGACCACGTAGTCAAAAAACTAGTTCCTTGGCAAACATCTTCTATAGACCACCCCCACGTCTACGGGACAAAGAGGGAAGCCGTCAACTATGATGGCAGTTTCGAGCGTTCAACTGAAGCAGTAAAAAGTTTTTACAGCTATATAAAAGATACGTGGCATCAAGCAGGTAAGCATTACCATGACCAGCTAGGCCTAGAGTACGAGCCCACTAGTTGGACGGATTTTGCTACTTTTCACTACACAAACGGTCAAGAGATGGGACCACACGTAGACTACGACGGAGAAATTGACCTAGCCCCGATAGCAACAGGTCTAATGTATCTGAACAATGACAAAGTAGGTGGCGACTTATATTTCAAGGACCAAGATGTATTGGTAAAGTCTAACGCTGGAACATTAGTCATTTTCCCATGTATCAAACCTTTCTATCACCAGTCAACGTTAATCACTGAAGGTGAAAAATATCACGTAGGCTCTGGCTGGAAAAAGTCGATAGAGCATATAAACTATATAGATGGAAAACCTGTCATATAAAGTTTTTGCAGACAAAATTTATTACTACGAAAACATACTCCCTCACGCTGCTGCAACAGTAAGAGCAATCGAAGAAACTGACGGAGAGCTAACCGAGTCAGATGCAATCCTTAAGTGGAAAGAGTGGACAGCATCAGATGATGACTCTTATCTGTTTGGGTATCAAAAGCAAACAGATGCTTCAAAACTAGGAACCAGCTCTGAGCGAGTTCAATACATCTACGCAACTCTTAGGAAAGCCCTAGAACGAGCTGGACGCCACTATTGTCAGGAACAGGAACTGGAATACTTTCCCCCTTCGCCTCTTAGCATCTCAAAATATGTGGTTGGTGGAGCCATGGGACCGCACGTAGACGAGTACCCTGGTCAAACTAAAGAACCAGTAATGTCGGGAGTTATGTATCTAAATGATGATTGTGAGGGAGGAGAGTTAGACTTCCCCGTGCAAGGCATAACAATAAAACCAACCGCGGGCAGTATTGTTATTTTTCCTTCCGTTGAGCCGTTTTATCATCAGTCGTTAGAAATTAAAAAAGGGGAGAAATACATGTCTCCTATTTTTTGGATAAAACACTAAAAAGCATCGGGTCTATTTATAAACATAGTAAGCCCGTATCTAACTCCAGAAGTGACTTCAGAAACCCCATGGGTATACTCTTTAGTAGCTCCGTGAATTACTAACATCCCTCTTTTCGGGTGTATAGTTAAGTTTTTCTCTGAGTAGTACAACTCTCCGCCCTCAAAATTGTCATTTAGGTAGATGACTACCCCATATTCCACAGGAGCATTTATCTCAGGTGGACCTAAATCGTCGTGAGCTGGCAAAGACTCCCCTTGCTTTGTCCTATTTATGGGCCCTAAAGCAGTAAAAATTTGACCAACATCATTTAAATTTTCAATAGAGCGTATGTTTTTGTCGTAAAAATCTATAACTTTCTGGGTTATGTGGTATAAAACTTCGCTATTCTCGGGAAAATAAGTTCTTCCGTCCCAAGTATCTACGTCAGTAGTGTTGCCTTCAGGATTGCTCCAAAGGTTATTTGTGTTGGCAAGCTCTATTTCTTTATCTAAAAGCTCTAGTTCTGTTTTTGATAAAAAGTCTGATTTAACGTATATTTCTAGATTTTCGCCAAAAGCTTTGTATGTCATAGTTCAATCTTACTACGGCTCAGACTGTACTACCTAAATAAATCAACGCAAACTGCGGTAAAATTATAGAGACTAGTCTATCCCTGTAAGGACGCCCTGTATGGCAAATCTCCGCGGAAATGTTCACGATATGATTGTGGACCAAGGAGCAACCGTAAATACTGTATTTACGATTAAAAACTCTGCCCGCAGCGCGTTGGATATCACAGGGTACGTGGCTCGTATGCAGGTTAGACGATTCGACGGCACAACTAGGGACCCTAGCCCTACTGTAATTGCTGAATACACAAGTTACGATGGATATCTCATCATAGGCGACGCCTCAGGGACAGTCACCTTACTTATACCGCCTGCTGAGATGGCTGCATACGAGCCCGGCAGTTATGTTTATGACTTAGAAGTAGAGTCACCACTCGGTGAAACTACCCGCATTGTTCAAGGGAAGTTTATTGTGAGAGCAGAGGTAACCAGATAATGGCACTCTCCGACAATTTTGCATATGTAGATATTAAAGGCCCAGGACCTCAGGGCCCCGCTGGCCCTACTGGACCCGCTGGTCCCGCTGGAGGTCCTACAGGCTCAACGGGTCCTACAGGTGCCACAGGCCCTACGGGAGCAACTGGCCCTACAGGTGCAGCCTCGACTGTAGCTGGTCCAACTGGTCCTACTGGAGCAACTGGACCCCAAGGTGCATCGGGACTAAGTATCACAGGCCCAACGGGGGCCGCAGGAGCCGACGGTGCCACAGGCCCCACAGGAGCTACAGGAACACAAGGACCAGCTGGACTCTCTATAACGGGACCAACAGGACCGACAGGCGCGGCAGGGCAAGACGGAGCAACTGGCCCAACAGGACCGCAAGGTTCTGCAGGCTTACAAGGGGCAACAGGACCGACAGGCGCGGCAGGCCTTCAGGGTGCAACAGGGCCAACAGGTCCTACAGGAGCACAGGGTCAATCAGGTCTATCTATTACAGGACCTACAGGTGCAGCAGGTCAAGCTGGAGCAACAGGTCCAACAGGTCCTACAGGAGCACAGGGTCTCGCTGGCCTCTCAATTACAGGACCTACTGGTGCAACTGGCCCAACGGGCCCAACTGGTTCCACGGGGCCTGACGGAAGTTTTTATGTAGGAATTGTTCCTCCAGGGTCGCCTGAAGAGGGAGATACTTGGTTTAACAGTGCTGAAGCACGTTTTTATATTTATTTTGATGGTTATTGGGTTGAAGTAAATGCTAACCGAATTGGTCCAACAGGCCCAACAGGCCCCACTGGACCTACAGGCGCAACTGGACCGCAAGGTACAGACATTCATTTCGCTGGGTCTGTTGCCACAGTAGGCGACCTTCCAAGCGGAGCATCTTCAAATGACGCCTACATCGTGGATGCTGACGGCAACCTCTGGGTGTCAAACGGCGATGAGACTTGGACAGACGCTGGACAGATTGTTGGTCCCCAAGGAGAAACAGGACCAACTGGACCCCAAGGCGAGGTAGGACCAACTGGTCCAACAGGCCCTCAAGGAATTCAAGGTATCCAAGGAGAAACAGGACCAACTGGACCCCAAGGCGAGGTAGGACCAACTGGTCCTCAAGGTATTCAGGGTGTGACAGGACCTCAAGGTGAGACAGGCCCTACAGGACCTCAGGGCATTCAGGGCATTCAGGGCATTCAAGGAGAAACTGGACCTACTGGCCCTCAGGGAGAGCTAGGACCAACTGGTCCTACTGGACCCCAAGGCATTCAAGGTGTCACTGGTCCTCAAGGTGAGACAGGCCCTACTGGACCGCAAGGCATTCAGGGAATTCAAGGTATCCAAGGAGAGACTGGACCTACTGGACCGCAAGGAGAGATAGGACCAACTGGAGCTGATTCTACAGTTACAGGACCTACAGGCCCAACTGGAGAGGTTGGTCCAACTGGACCAACTGGGCCAACAGGACCAACAGGCCCAACTGGAGCCCAAGGAAGTATTGGAACTGGCGGAACTCTTGGCTATTACGGCTCGTTCTACGACACAACGGACCAGACGCACACAACAATAAACACCGAACAAGCTGTTGAAATTAGCTCTACATATGGTGCAAACGGCGTAAGCCTCTCTAACGGCACAAGGATTGTTCTTCCTGAAGCGGGCACCTACACGCTTACTGCTGTATTGCAAGTAATAAACGCCGCTAATTCTGTAGAGTTTGCAGACTTCTGGTTAAAGTTCAACGGGTCTAACTATGCAAACTCAAGCACTAAAGTTTCGTTGGCACCTAGGAAAGACTCTTCTACTCCTAGTGCTCAGCTTGTAACAATTAACTTTACAGGTGATGCTACAGCAGCCAATGATTATGTAGAAATTTTCTGGACAGTAAGCAGCCTAGACGTCTCGCTACAGTACGAGGCAGCTTCTGGAATTTACCCAGCGATTCCTTCTGCAATTATCTCTATGACTCAGGTCATGTACACGCAGGTTGGCCCCACTGGACCAACGGGGCCGACAGGGCCTGTCGGTGAAGAAGTCCCTGCTGGTGGAACAACTGGACAAATCCTTATAAAGCAAAGCAACACTGATTATGATTACATATGGGGAGACACCATTGACGGAGGTACGCCATAATGCCAGCTATAGATTTTCCAAATAGCCCCAGTGTAAACGAAATCTACACTGCAGGCAGCTATAGCTGGAAGTGGAACGGTACCGTCTGGGAAGCAGTAGTTTCAGATGTTTTAGAGGGTCCAACTGGCCCTACAGGACCTGCTGGAGCAGCTTCAACAGTGACTGGCCCGACTGGACCCTCTGGTCAAGACGGTGCAACTGGGCCAACGGGAGACACAGGGCCAGCTGGTACTGATGGTGCTACTGGCCCAACTGGACCTCAGGGAGACACGGGTGCTGCTGGCCCAACTGGGCCTACAGGAGCTAACGGTCAAGATGGTGCAACTGGCCCAACTGGAGCTCAAGGAGAAGCTGGAACCAACGGTGCTGATGGTGCTACTGGACCTACAGGTGCTGCTGGCCCAACTGGGCCTACAGGAGCCCAAGGTATAGCTGGTCTATCTGTCACTGGACCCACTGGTGCTACAGGAGACACGGGACCAACTGGTCCTACGGGTCCTACTGGCGCTCAAGGTTTAGCTGGTCTTTCTGTCACTGGACCCACAGGAGACGTAGGACCAACTGGTCCTACTGGCCCAACGGGTGCAGACAGTAACGTAACTGGTCCTACTGGTCCTCAGGGGGACCTTGGACCCACGGGTCCAACAGGTCCTACAGGTGCAGATAGCAATGTAACAGGACCAACTGGACCTACTGGCCCAACGGGTCCAACAGGTCCAACAGGTGCCGATAGTACTGTCACTGGGCCCACAGGGCCAACGGGCTCGACTGGACCTACTGGTCCTACAGGTGATACGGGTCTAACTGGAGATGCAGCAACAGTATCTGTCGGCACCACTACAACAGGAACCCCAGGAACTAGTGCTTCAGTCACAAACACTGGAAATTCTTATGCAGCAGTATTTGACTTTACAATTCCGCAGGGTCCAACGGGTCCGACTGGAGATACTGGCCCAACTGGCCCAACGGGAGCCACGGGACCAACGGGCTCTCAGGGTACGGGCATCGAGATTCTTGGTTCATACAGCACACTAACTGACCTGCAGAATGCTATCCCAACAGGAAATGTTGGCGACAACTACATGGTTTCGTCAAACCTCTATTTCTGGTCTGACACAACTTCTGACTGGGAAGACGCTGGCTCTATTCAAGGCCCTGAAGGAGATACGGGCCCAACTGGGCCAACTGGCAATACAGGCGATGCTGCAACCGTCTCTTTAGGTACAGTAGCTACTGGAGACCCGGGGACAAGCGCATCTATTTCTAATACTGGTAACGCATTTGCTGCAGTATTTGACTTTATAATCCCTCAGGGACCAACAGGACCAACTGGTCCGACTGGCTCAACAGGACCCACGGGAGCCGACAGTACGGTTACTGGACCAACTGGCCCAACGGGTCCAACTGGTGCAGACAGTAACGTAACTGGTCCAACTGGCCCGACTGGCCCAACGGGCCCAACTGGTGCTGACAGCACTGTCACTGGACCTACTGGCCCAACGGGAGCAACTGGCCCAACTGGTGCTGACAGCACTGTCACTGGACCTACTGGCCCAACGGGCCCAACTGGTGCTGACAGCACTGTCACTGGACCTACTGGCCCAACGGGCCCAACTGGCCCAACTGGCCCGACAGGCCCAGCAGCATACACAGCTACAGACCCAGTGGACATTACGTCAAATGTTGTTTCGCTTTCGGGAGGTTACGCGGTATATGGCAACAATTATCCAGTGATTTACATTGGATTGGAGCCCTCAAGTCCGAATGAGGGAGACATTTGGATTAGCACCTAATGACTACTCATACCAACAACGGACTTTTTACCTCTGGTGGTTCAAGTGCCTATAGGTTATATGTAACAGTAGAAGCGACTGCAGTTACAGGCGGTACTCGTCTAGACGTATCTGCTTACGCGGATTTTTTCTACGACGCTGGTGGTTCAATCTCTCCAGCCTATTCTTCAAATGGTAGCAGGACTTACAACGTTCCAGGTGGCCGCACTTCTAGCGTAAGCGGCTCGCTACTTGAATCAGGAGAAGCCACATGGTCTTATGACTTTAGGACTAGCGACCAACAAACTGTCTGGGGTGGATTTACTAGATTCATCCCATCTAGCTATGGCTCCAGCACAACAGTAACAATTACAGCCACTGGTTCTGGTTCTACGTTTCTTCAAACCGCTTCGGTATCTGTAAGTGTTCCCCTTGTTGTTACTTACGACTATGCCCTTAATTACAATGCTAATGGCGGAAGCGGAACAACCTCAAGCACAACCGCCAGCTCTACATCAACTTCATATACGTTAACTGCAGCTAGCAGCGGGTACAGTCGCTCAGGCTACACTTTCACTGGGTGGAACACTTCTTCAGGGGGTGGCGGCACATCATATTCAGCAGGGTCTTCAATAACACTAAGCTCTAGCTCTCCTACATTAACTTTATATGCTCAATGGCAGCAACAAGTAACTATTACTTTTGACTATCAAGGCGGCTCTGGTTCGCCCTCATCTCGGACCATAAATTATGGGGATGCAATTGGAAGTTTGCCATCTACTAGTCAGGGCAGCTACAACTTTGTTGGTTGGTACACCACTGTTGGACCAACTGGTGGCAGTCAAGTTTCGTCTTCTAGTACATTTACTTCAAACCAAACCATTTATGCCCGCTGGGAATCTACGGTTGTTTTTGATGCCAATGGCGGTACTGGAGGGACAACTATTTATGTCCCTAAAGGAAATTCTGTAAATCCAGCGAATTATTCAGCGGGAACTAGGTCGGGCTATACGTTTACTAGCTGGTCTCCATATAACTCCACTTTTACACCAACAGGCTCTACAACCCTAACTGCTCAGTGGACAGCACTTTCAGTAAGTTGGACTGACACTACTTTAACTACTACGGCTAGAAAGGGAGATTTTTACTCCAGCACAGTTTCTGCATCTTATGTCTCTTATTGGAATGACGGAGCTCTTCCTACGGGAGGATTATCTTTCACCCAAGGGACTAATACTTCTGGCAGCTCTACTTCAACAGTCGCGGGAACACCTACTAATTACGGGAACATTTCATTTACGCTTACTCCTTACAACGTAGACGGAGTGGCAGGGTCATCATACAATTACACCATAGCCGTAGCTGACGTTGCCCTTAATTGGAGTGACCAGCTCTTAACCAATAGCACCACTATTCAAGGTGAGTCGTATACAGATGGAGTCTCGGTAGATTCAGGCCCTACTGTTACGTATGCAGTGACGGCTGGAGCTTTACCTACTGGACTATCGCTAAATAGCTCTACAGGAGCAATCACTGGTACCCCCACTGTGCCCGACACTTACAGCTTTAGAATTACCGCAACAAACGGCACAGGGGAAACACTAGAAAGCAATTTGCTAACTTTAACGGTAGAAGCTGCTGGTGGCTACGTCAAAGTATGGAATGGGACCAGCTGGCTAGAGGGAACTGCCAAAGTATGGAATGGCTCCGCTTGGGTTGATGGAACTGTAAAAGTTAGAGGAGCTTCTAGTTGGACAGACAGCTTTTCTAGCTAATCTTTTTCTTAGTAGCGCGAGGCTTTTTTACTAAAGGTTTTGGCAAAGGCTCGGTGTTCGGGTGGGCAGCGTGAAGACCCATGGTCAAGTCTTTTATAAATTCAATCTCCGTGGAAACTTTTACAACGTGCTTCTCGATGTTATTGACCCGGTCAGCAAGAGAGCTGCCGCCATTCTCCCAAAGCTGGTGCTCGACACGCTCTAGACGCTCGGAGACTGTGCGGCCCTCTTTGTCTAGACCAAGAGCTTGGTCAACACGCTTTGCGATGCGATAGACAGAAATCATTCCACCAGTCAAAATACCAAACGCGGTTATTGTGGCGGCTACCGCCAAAAGGACTTCATTCGTCATGTATAATAGTTCCTAGGAGAGGGAGCAATTAGGTTTGCTTCATCTATTTTACCCTAGAAGGGTTTCCCTGATTTTGAGGGGTCTAGCCATCAAGTTGGTCACAACTCAAATCTTTTTTTAACATCTTTCGCGTTTTCTCGGAGAAACGTAAACGTTAGGTGTATGCTAATCAAAGATTTTGGTGCACTGTTGCACCGTAAGAGTTTAGAGAGGGTATCAGCTAAGTGTCAGGCTGGGAAAATGCAAAAGGCAGATTAGGTTCGGGAGCCGCTTGGTATGCAAGCAACGGCTGGTATGTACACCCCGTTCATGGCATCGATGGTTCTGGGATGTGTACCTGTGGCCGCACCCACAAAGAGTCTAAAGAAAATGCAAAGCACCCAGCTTCAGCTAACGGTCAAAAAGATGCAACTACTGACTTAGTTGTCATCAAGTCTTGGTGGGAAGAAAATCCTGACTACAACATTGGAGTCCACGCTAAGCCATCGGGATTTCTCGTAATTGACATTGACCCTAGAAACAATGGCGATGAAGCAATCATCAAGCTCGAAGAAAGAGCTGAAGGAAACCTCCCCCCTACAGTAGAAGCAATAACGGGAGAGTATTACACCCGAAAGGGAGTCCAAAGAGGTAGACACCTCTACTATAAGTGCAGCCCTGACGAAAAGTTTTTAGGTAACTTCAAGTCCCAAGGGCTTGATGGGATTGACATCAAGCACAACGGATACATACTGGTTCCTCCGTCAAGGCACGCTTCAGGATATTGCTACGAATGGAAGAGCGGCCACGCCCCTTGGGAAATAGAGATGGCTGAAGCTCCTGAAGAACTGCTAAACGTAATTAGGGCAAAGAGCCTCAAAAAGACTTCAGGCGGAACTTCAGGAAACTATTATGCGTCTTCCGACTGGGAATTCCTTAGGGACCTAAAGTTTGGCGACACAGGTGACAGTCTCGACATTGACAAGATTCTTGAAGAGGGAATTGACGAAGGCGGTAGAGCCGTAGGTCTTTACCAGTTAGCGTGTGCACTGGCAAACAAGTTTGGTACCGACACTGCTGGAAGAACTTCAGTAGAAGCAATGATGCTTAAGTTCAATGCAGAAATGGTGCGCCCCCCTATGGACGTAGAAGGCTCAAATGGCGTTCTTATGCACACTAGGAACGCTATTGAGTTTGTTGCAAACAATCCGATATGGGCAAAGTGGTGGGATGGAATTAAAGACTATGTTCCAGACAACGGGATGGATTGGGCAAAGGCAGCCTCCGAAAATTTTATAAAAGCCCCGTCCCCCACTAGCTCTTTTAACTACGTCCCAGAAGTTGTGTCGGCTGACTCTGTCAACGTAGAAGGAGATTACGCGAACTCTGTAGGAGACCAAGTTGCATCTTTGGCTGCTACAGGACGCTCCCTTCGAGACATAACTTCAGGCGGAAATCTGGACCTTCCTAAAGACGTAGACGCCCTTAGTGCAGAGAGCGGAGGTCGCCCGGGGTCTCGAAGCTTGTCTGATATCGGTAACGGTAGAAGGCTTATAGATGCCTTTGGCTCTACTGTTCGATTCACTCCTCAGGTGGGCTGGTTTGTTTGGAATGGAACCTACTGGAAGCCAGACACCAGTATGAATCAGGTAAAAGAACTTGGTAAGAGTGTTTCCACCCTAATAGCTAGAGAAGCAGCAACTCTAAAGTCTCTTGATGACCCTAGAGGGGCCGAGATTGTGAAGTGGGCAAATTCTGCAAAGTCAAATGCACGCATCAATGCAATGATTGACCAAGCTACTTCAGACCCTAGAGTTGATATGGATATCTCTGACTGGGATAAGGACCCTCACCTTCTTGGAGTTAAAAATGGAGTTGTTGACCTAAAAACAGGAGAACTGAGTCCCGGAAATATAGAGGCTCACATCACTAGAATCTCCCCTATCTCATACACTCAGGGGCTTCGAAATGTCCGCTGGGAAACTTTTCTTAACGAGGCCTTCGGAGGAGATAAAGAACTAATAGATTGGGCCCAGAAGGCTGTGGGCTACACGGCAACGGGACTAAACAATCAAGACGTAGTTTTTGTTATCTACGGACCTCCAGGGTCAGGTAAGAATACTTTCATTGAGACAATATTCGAGGCTCTTGGAGCCGCACAGCACGCATGGGCATTGGACTCTAATGTGCTGGCATTAGGGGACAAGGTGAGCTCTAGCGACGAGTATCACATGGCCGAGCTTCGTGGACGCCGTATGATTTGGGTAGACGAGCTGCCAGAGTCTGAGCGTATTAAAGAAAACCAAGTAAAGAAGCTAACTGGTTCTGGAACTATTCAGGGACGTTCTCCGGGAGAAAAGCCCATTCAGTTTACGTCTACAGGAAAGCTTTGGATTTCAACTAACCACAGGCCAATTATTACTGATGAAGCTATGTGGCGTCGATTGCTTCCGATACCGCTGACTAATAAGCCAGCAAAGCCAGACCCAAGCCTAAAAAAGTATCTAGCGGACCCAGAGGGAGCTCTACCAGCCGTATTAGCTTGGATTGTCGAAGGAGCAGTTAAGTACCTATCTTCTAGCGAGACAAACCCATTAGAGATGTGCACTGCCGTAAAGGAAGCCCACGAAATCTACAGAAAGAACGAAGATAGAATTGGCTCCTTCCTAGAAGAAGAGACTATTACAGGTGAAGAGGCTTCTGTGAACGTAAATGCTCTGTATAGGCGCTATAAGGGATGGTCTGATTCTCGAGGTGAGAGGCCAGTCACTCAGATTGCCTTCCACAGGAAGTTAGCAGATAGAGGACTAGATGTAATTGGCAATGGAAACCGAGCCGTCCTAAAGGGAGTCGGGTTGGCTCCATACGAGGTGGAGTCAGCTCAGCAGACAGATTTTGCCAATCTAGCAAGGTTTAGTTTCTAGTAGGATTAAAGAATTATGAAGTTATTTATTGCAACTCCTATGTATGGAGGAATCGCTAAAACTCAGTACACAATCAGTATGCAAAACATGATAGTAAAGCTCTCTCAGAGGGGTCACTCTATCTCTACCACAACTATTGGCAACGAGAGTCTTATAACTAGAGCAAGAAACACGCTGGCCCACAAGTTTATGAAGAGTGATTGCGACGCCTTGCTTTTTATAGATGCTGACCACGGATGGGATTCAGACGATGTAGTTCGCATGGTTGAGTGCGGGAAAGACTTTATCGGGGCCATCTACCCAATGAAGGGTATTAACTGGGAAAATGTTAGACTTGCTGCACTGGCTGGTAGGCAAAATCTAGAAGCATATTCAGGACACTTTGCAATAAACCTGAACAAAGAAGACCAAACTTTTGATGAAAACGAGCCATTTAAAGTAAAAGATATCGGCACTGGAATGCTTTTTATTACCAGAAAAGTTTTTGAAACAGTGGCTCCCCTATGTAAGCAGTACAAAAACAATAATGTAGGAAACACAGGCGTAGACTTTGGAGAAATGATAACCGAGTACTTCACTACATTTATTGATGAAGGGGATATTCTTCTCTCGGAAGACTACGCATTTTGTAGGCTTTGGCAGCAAACGGGAGGTGAGGTTTGGTCCGCCCCTTGGGTAAAAATTACCCACGCTGGAGATTACAATTTCGCTGGTAATTTTGCAAGAATGCTGGAGATACAAGAAGTAAGAAAAGCCATGATTGCTGCCAGACAGGCCGAGCAAGACAAAGAAGCAGTAGAAATAGTCGAAAACCCAGTGTCTACCGAATCTACACAAGCAGAAGAAAAAGAACCTTCTGAGTAGTGGGAAAATAGTATCTAAGGGAAATTCCCTTAGATTGAGGTAACTGAATATTGGCTAATGTAAAAGACTATCTGTGTGCAGTCTGCTCAAAACAATACGTTGTCCCAAGTTTGGCAAGGGAATGTGAAGAGAAACACGAAGTAGCAATTTTACGAAAAGCTAGTTAGAACTACATCGTTGTAGTACTATACTTTCAAGTAATAGTTTAAGGAGAGAAAACTATGGCTTTAGCAGAGCGACTCCGCAATGCCAACGAGAATTACCAAAAAACTTTTGTCTGCAAGCTTATGCAGGTCACCCTTGACCCCAAGCTATCGGAGAGCGATATTGAAGCTGTCCTGACTATTATTAATAGCCGTCCCGGTGATGAGGCTCATGTGCCGAACATACGACTAGCGTATGCACTCCGTGAAGAAGGCTATGACGTAAGTCCGAGCGCGGTCGATAGACATCGTCGCCGCATTTGTGCTTGCTACAGGATGGTCAAGGGAGAGTAATGAGTTTATCTGACAAGCTAGAAAAGCTACGTAATCCGGGGCCAAGCGGCTCTGACACGCGACCGATAAAGCAGCCAGAAGAGTGGCGAGCTCGCATGGACATTGACACAGCTAAAGGCGGCTATGTCGTTGGCATCCCTAGGAGCGAAGGCGAAGAAGTAGACGCCGATACGGTTCTCTCAGAATTTGGCCTGAACCCGAACGAGTGGACAGTGACGTCCATGCGTAGAGGTAAATGGCAGCGGTATGACGGAGACTGGCTTGAGTCGGTGAGGGTCAATGTTGTCCCAGCTCTGGCCTCCGTGTCTGACTTAGTAGACATAGAGCAGCTCGTAGACCACATCAAGAAATGGCGTCCAGCTAAGGGAACTAAAAAGTCCACTGGCTCGGGCGCTTTTTTGGTTGCCCCTAGCGACCAGCAGATTGGTAAGAAGGCAAACGGTCAGGGAACGGGGCAGTCAGTAGACCGAATCCTGTCTCTTACAGAAAAAGCTGTACACCGCTTCCAGCAAAACCTGAAAGCTGGAATCAACCCGGGGACTATATGTATGGCCCTCTTGGGGGACCACGTAGAAGGTACAACCAGTCAGAACGGACGTCTGCAGGGTCAGGCAGCATCAGACCTCGGTATCACAGAGCAGACGCGTGTGGCACGTAGATTGTTGTTGGCTCAGGTAAAAGCTTTTGCTCCTCTGGTAGATAAGCTAGTTATTCCAGTCATCAACGGAAACCACGACGAAGCAACTCGTCAGGTTGTCACGGACCCTGCGGACGGATGGAACGTTGAAATTGCATCCGCTGTTCAAGACATCTGTGCAGAGAACCCAGAGCTCTCTCACGTAGAGTTCCGCTACCCAAGTTCAGGACACCAAACGCTTACCGTTGACATTGAGGGCACAATGCTCGGCATGTTCCACGGCCATCAGGCTAATCAAAATGGAACAATGAAGTTCCTATCCCAGCACGCTGCAGGGCAGACCGCCCTAGGTCAGGCGGATATGTGGATTTCTGGACATTTCCACAACTTTAAGAGCATGGACATCGGAGAACGCCTTTGGGTGCAAGCTCCAACCACAGACCCTGGCAGCGAGTGGTTCCGTGACCGAGCTGGCGTCGAATCAAAGCCCGGACTTCTAACAATGATGATTGGTGGGGAGTACGAGCCTCGCGAGCACATTAGCGTATTGGCACTTAACTAATGGCCGAAGGGTACCCTAACTGGTTTGAGAAAACCACCGCAAAAACCTATTTCATAAGAAATTTGATGCCGCTAGCAGGTCAACAGATAGATTGTCTTCAGATTGGTGCTTACACAGGCGATGCAACACAGTGGCTTTTTGACAATGTCCTTACCCACCCCGAATCAACTTTGACAGACGTAGACCCTTGGACAGGGTCGGACGAGCCAGTACACAAAACTTTAGACTGGACGTCAGTAGAAGAAACTTACTTAAATCGTCACAAAGAAAAAATTGAGTCAGGTAGACTCAAGGTCTTTAAAGGCACTAGCGACGAGTTCTTTAGTTCGGAAGATGGTAAGCGAGGATTTCACTTTATTTACATTGATGGAAACCACGAAGCAGCACAAGTTTTAAAAGATGGCTTAAATGCAATTTATAGGACTGGCATCGGAAGTATTGTAGCTTTTGATGACTATCTTTGGACTCTAGGAAAAGGCCTCTGGGCAGACCCAAAGCCAGCGGTGGATGCCATCTACTACTGCCATTCAAATAAATTTGAAATTATAGATAAAGGGACTCAAGTATGGCTAAAAAGGACCAGTCTTTAAAAGTTGCCGTTTACTGCATTGCTCTTAACGAAGAGCAATTTGTCGAAAGATGGTACGAAAGTGCAAAAGAGGCAGATTACCTCTTAATTGCAGATACAGGTAGTACGGATGGTACCCGTGAAACTGCAATAAAGCTCGGAATCAACGTAATCGATGTAAAAGTGCGTCCTTGGCGTTTTGACGATGCCCGCAATGCATCGCTCGTAGCCATTCCAGAAGACATTGACTACTGTATTGCCCTAGATATGGATGAAATCCTTCTTCCTGGCTGGAAAGACCATTTGGTAGACGCCCTTAAGAATGGCTGGACACGTCCTAGATATCAATACACGTGGAATTGGCTGGATGAGGCGGAAACTGTGCCAAGTCTTCAGTATGGCGGTGACAAGATACACGCACGTAAGGGCTACAGGTGGACACACCCCGTCCACGAGGTCCTAAGAGCCTATGGCGACACAAAAGAGACTCAGGGGTGGGTTGGCTTAGAGATTCACCATCACCCAGACAACACAAAGTCACGTGGACAGTACTTTCCACTGCTAAAAATGGCTGTAGACGAGCAGCCAGACGACGACAGAAACGCTTATTACTATGCTAGAGAGCTTTTCTTCCACGGTATGTATGACCAAGCAATTGTCGAGTTTAAACGCCACCTGAGCCTTCCTAGAGCCACTTGGGCCCCAGAGAGAGCCGCTTCCATGAGGTATTTAGCCAAGATGGTGCCTGCCGAGCGTGAAAAATGGATTCTAGACGCAATTGCTCAAGCTCCAGGGCGTAGAGAGGCTTTAGTCGAATTGGCTCAGCACTACTATGAGGAGCAAAATTGGGCTAAATGCTTGGAATATGCCAAAAAGGCTCTAGACATCAAAGAAAAGCCACTTGACTTCCTTTGCGAAGCTTTTGCTTGGGGCTACCTCCCATGGGATTTGGCTGCAATTTCAGCATATTACGTCGGAGATAGGGAAAACGCCCTTATTTACGGAACTAAGGCTTTGGAGCTAGAACCTGAAAATGAACGACTTCAGGCAAATATGAGGTATTACGAACAAAAAGATTAATTTTTCTCTTTTTGCGTGTGATAGGCATCTACAGCATTTGCACTAGTTCTACTCTGCCAAGTAAAATGGCAATCGTCACAGCGTACAATACGCATTGTTGCCCATCTTCCTCCGTCTGGGCGCTCAACAGTTGCTGTCTTTAGTTTGTCAGTTTTTGCTCGGCAATAGGGACATAAAGGGAAACGCTTGTATCGCATTTCTTGTCCGTCCCAATTTACAGACAGAGTATTTCTAATTTGTTTGTAATCAAGACCGCCCCAGATGCCCCAAAGTTGCTTATTGTCCAGTGCCCATTTGGCGCAATCCTTACGCACAGGGCAAGAGCCGCAAAGTTTCTTTGCTTCATATTGCTGAGAAGGTTTGTTGGCAAAAAAGTTGTCTATTTTGTCAGCGTTTTCTGGCTTTCCGCACTCTGCATCTTCATGCCAGTCAGGACTATTAAGAAACAAAAGGAACCTCCACAAATGTGGCATCCCAGTCGTATAGCTCGTTGTCTAGCTCGCAGTAGACGGGGTATCTTTCATCGTCATCCTCAAAGTAATACCCGCCTTTGCTAATCCAACCCGAGTCAATAAGCCGAAAGGCCTCGCCAAGCGAGTCTGCCACACCTTCGAGGCGGAGCTGCTTAGCGAGGGCCTTCTTGGCAATCTCATCTTGGTCAAGATAGATGTGCTCCGTGAGGTAGAAAACTACGGAATCGGAGTGTATTTTTCTGGGAAAATCATCGCCTTCCCATATAAGCCATACTGGCTCTGCGATTGTCTTCTTACGTCTCACATATAAAACTTATATGTGACTTAAGATAACTTTACCGTAAATTACAAAATTAGTTTACTGGCCAAACGTAGTCGTATGTATCTGGTCTAGCACCAGTGTCTTCTGGCCACCCAAACTGCGAATACCACTCGTAGTCTTTGTTAAGTAGTGCCATACGGTGGCTAGATGCTATTTGGTCAAAAAGCTCTTTGTCTTTCATCCATGCAGGTAGACGGTGACTGTCTTGGGTAATACGGCCCAGTTTGACGGCTTGGATGTATGTCGTGACAGCTTTCTTGCCAATCGTAGACTTATAGCCGCGCTTCTCCCACTCCATGACCATCTTGACGATGTAGACAGTGAGAGCACCTTCGTGCCCTCGCCACATCTTAACAGCGGGGTGGTTACGCCAGCCTTTAGCTGTGCGGTGGTTGCCCTGTGGGTCCAGTTCCACAAGGTTCATTAGGATTTGCCAGCCCTCTAGGGCCTGCTTGTTTAGTCGTGCTCGGTCTAGGACCTGTGCAGTATCCGCCGAGCCAAGTAGCGGTACAAATGTTTGCATAACTATAAGGTAGCAGTAACTTAAATATTTGTCAACTAAAAACCAAAAGGCTTTGCAACACTCTGCTTTACAGAACCAAACACGGTTACCACAAATGTAGTACCGTCCATGTTCTGTGCAATGTCTGCAAGGTTTTTAGCTTCTGGGTAAGAGACTTTTAGCTCTAGGTTTACGTTATCTTCTACAGAATCCTCAGGGAGATTTAGGAAACTAGCTATACGCTTTATTGCTTCCTGCTTAGCTTCCGTGACATCGTCTGCAGAAATTTTAAACTCAAAAGAAGTTCTAACCACGCTCATTATCCCTTCCTAACTCGCTTCTCTAGCTTGTAGGGAGAATAGGGGGTGCCGTCTATTTCTGGCAACTTTCCGTCTGTGCTCTTGACGTAGATTTCTCCATAACGAACTCCAACCACCTTGCCGCGGCGACCATTGTGGATGGGTCCTGCGTCACCCGAATAAGCATCTGACTTAACTCTGACTTCGTCTGTGACGACAATTTGCCCAGGTTGTACTGGAATCCATACGTAGTCGTCATCATTCTCCTCTACTGTAAGCTGGTGACCCTTTATTAGCTTAGGAAGAATGTCGGCAATCTCGTCAATCATCCCATCGCTAAGCTTAGGCAGGTCCTTCCAAGTCTCTAAAAGCTTTAGGATAGCCTTACCTGAACCAACTTTAACCTTAGCGGCTTGCAGCTGTTCTTTAATCCACTCGTCATTAATTTCTGGCATTTATACTCTCTCCTTACTAGAGTCTAGCATTTGTTCAATTAATTGTTCCTTGGCTTCTGATGAACTAGGGAAATAATCCATGTAAGAGTTCCTCTGAGTAGAGGCTAAGGTCTGCCTCTGAGCAGGGGACATATCTTCTACTTGATAGCCCAGCATTGCCCAAGAAGAGCTGAAGTCTCTAGTTTCGGGCCAATATGTCACTATAGGCGTAGAAGTATTTAAGGCCTGAGATATTCGGTAATTCCACCAAATAATGTCGTTTCTCTCTTGAGGGGGTAGGAGCAGACCTACGCTGTTTTCAATAACTTCTTTTGCATATTCGTCATTTGTTTTACGACCAATCTTTGTGTTCTCTTGCGGAAAAGACAAAGTTTTGCTTATCGAGCTAATCCAAGAATTTTTTGGACTTTCTACGGCCCAAATATCTTTTCTACCGATTCTTGCTGGCTCAGGGTCAATCAGAAAAGAATCTAAATATATGGGCGTAAGATTTTCTGCAGAGGAGAAAGAAAGTATAGACGCAATCTTTTCTTCAGAGTTCCACGGCAAATAGGGATAAAGAATTTCTGGCCACTCGGAAACCATCATGTGGGCCGTGGCTTTTTCTACGAAAGTTTTATTTCTTTTGGCTGCCTCAAAGCCCTCTCTCCGAGAGTAAAAGTCTCCAAGAAGTATCGAGGGATTTTTAATGACAGCATTAATACTATTTTTGTATTGCCAAATCTGGGGACTGTCCACGACCAGTTTAAGTTTTGGAGAATCAAACATCAAAGAAAGAACGTTTAACGCACCATAAATTTTGTTTGCACTTAGTGCAGTGGGAGGCATGAATCCAAAAATAATTAAATCAAAGTTTTCTAAATCTCCCCTCTTCCAGTTAACGCTGGGGGAAGACCAAGTAATCTCGGCATTAGCCGACAGGGCATCCTCAAGGATGCTAAAGATTGTCACGTTTTCAGGTCTCTTACAGTGATGAGACCCCATTCCAGTGAACAGTATTTTCATGTTTGCCTCGATTAATTTAAGCGGGGCACCCGAAGATGCCCCGCTTTAATCAACTAGAAAGGAGCGTCCTCGCTAGCACTTACAGGAGATGCAGGTGCTGGAGCGGGAGCTGGGGCAGCCGCAGCAGGTGCAGGTGCAGGTGCTGGAGCTGGTGCAGCAGCAGCTGTTGTTGCAGCAGCTGGAGCTGAAGTGGACGGGTAGTAGCTCTTAATTTCGTTGCTTGGCTTACCCTGATAAGTGCGAATTGCGACCTTACCGCGGAAAGTCCTTCCAACAAGAGCCTGCTCCACCTGAGCTGGTGAAGGGTTTGCCATCCAGTATTCCTTGCTGAGCCCTAGTGCAGAGCCCTTTGCAAAGAAGATGTTCATTGCAGTTTCGTTGTCTGGTGTGACAACCCACTGGTCCCAAACGCGGCGGCTAGAGTGTGGACCACCCTGAACCTCGTTAGTTAGCTTGAACATTAGCTTCCCTGTGGAAGCAGTAGTAGCGTTGGCCTCTAGGACCTTGAACTCGTAGTCACCCTCTGGGAGTGGCTCGTAGTTTGTCTTTGCAGCAGCATCGCCAGCCTTCTGGACGAGTGCAGCAAAATCAACTGTATTACTCATTGGTATTAACCTGCCTTCTTAGTTGTTGTTTCAGCCTTCTTCTCTCCGAAGACCATGTCCAGCATGCGTTCGACCCCAAGGTCTTGCTGCTGTACTACCTTACCTAGACGCCCTTGAACGCGCTCGCCAGCCTCGTACTCTGGAGTACGCTCGACGTACATGCGGCGTACCTTGAACGGTGCCTGTAGGGGGTCTGGATTTGGTTCCGTCTCCACCACAATTGCTCCAAGGATGTCATAGAAATATGGGGCCTGAATTGCTAGCTGGCCCTGAAGGTAAGGACGGTAAACGCCATCCTGACCCTTACGTGCCATAGCAGTCAGAATCACAGCTTCTAGGGGCTGCGTTGGGTGCATCGTTAGGTCTCGGAGGTCACGAAGTAGTGCACCCATGTGGCGAAGTAGCTCGCCCCACTGCTGCATCTTCATCTGCTCTGTACCTGCGATATTGTCCATGCACTTGACCTGAAGCTCCGAGATGGAGTCAATAATCAAGGACTTGAACTGGTGCTTACCTGACTGTAACCACTGGAAAGTCTTCATGACAACGTCGTATTCGTTTACCTTGACTACGACAGTGTCCCAAGTCCCATCCGCTAGTGGCGGTTCCTCAGTCATGGGGTCCCAATACTTGATGTTGATTGGCAGGAAGCGGTGTCCTCCCTCAACGTCGAGCATTAGGCGTGGGTAAGGTGCCGTGACTGCAAAGCTGGACTTACCAACCTTGGACTCGCCATAAACCATAATTGTTAAACTGCGTTCCACGTCTGACATATTTACTCACTTCCCTTCTGTTCTTCGATTCCGTAATATCCGTAAGGGTCGGCGACCGCAAACGCATCGCTAAGTGCTGCTTCGGCGGCGGAACCGTCGTCGAATAGTGGGCAAATAGCGAAGAATTGACACTTCCACTTGCAGTCCCTGCTTGGCTTAGGGTATGCATGGCGGAAGTGACTCTCTCCTTCATCCAACGCCTCGCGGACGTCGAGCATGTCAGAGAGCACTCCTTCTAGCTGGTCTAGAAATGCACGGAGTGTAAACCTGTTGTGTCGAACTTCAATCTGGTCATAGAACGGTGGCTTTGCATAAGCACCACGCTTAACCTTTCGGAGCATCGTAAAGATAGCACCGTCAGTGCGCTCACCTGTTTCGCCTTCTTGGACTTCGTCTAGAAGCATATAAGTCTTTACCTGCTCGTTCATATGTGCCTGAGCACCAAAGTCAGCAAAAGACCCGCCGACTGTCTTAAAGTCACGAATCATACGAGCACCGTCAATCTTACGACGAACACGCATATCAATCTTTCCCTGAAGAATGACCTTGCCATCCATCATTGGACGCTCAAGAATTTCCTCGGTAGAAATCAAGTCAAGCTCAGCGTCAATGCCCTCCTGCTCTACCCACTCTAGGTAGCCTTCCAACATCACGCGACCGAGGTCTGCATCTGCCTCTAGAGAAGAAGTGTCTCTAAACTCTGCTTGCATCTTGTCCATATCTTCTTTGACAAGGTCTGCATGAGCTTCTAGCAAGTCCTGTCCAGTTGAATAGTGCCTGTCAAGTGCTTCGTGTATGCGGGAGCCTAGAGCTAAGGCACCAGTAAATTCTGTAACCTTTGGCTTTAGACGGCGGTAGTAGGTCAACCACCAACGCCTGCGGCAATCTTTAAATGTTTGAATCTCGGAGTTAGAGATTCTTACAGGGGTTGTCTGTACATCTGTCATTAGCTATCCTTAAGGATTTTTAGTAGCTGCTCTTTATCACGAACAATCTGTTGGAAATTGTAGTCTTTAGCTCCCAAGGTCTCAATAACTTTTTCCTCTACAGTTCCTTCGGTCACGTAGTCAGTAATGAGGATTGAATCGTGAATCTCAGAGCCAATGCGGTGAACGCGGTCCAGAGCCTGCTTGTAGTCAACAAGAGACCATGGCCTCTGAAGCATAACAAGTCGGCGTGCTGCTGTCAAGGTGACACCAACACCGCCAGCCTGAGCAGTGAATAGAATCCACTTAGTCTTACCAGACTGGAAATTATCGATTGCCTGCTGTCGCTCCATTTCATTCTGAGCACCAGTAATCAATCCATGGCTAATGTTTTCCTTCTCCATACGAGCACTAAGAAGCTCTATGAGCTGTCTAGACACTGCACAGACAGCGACAGAGTCGGTTCCAAAGTCGCCGTTCTTGATGTCATCCATTAGAGCATCGACCTTACAGGAGGGGTCCGACAATAACATTTTTTCTTCGCCATCTAAAAGTTCAATCTGGCCGTAAGCACTGGCAAACTGAATCAGCCTGCCCATCTGCACCATAGGATTGGGTGCCACTATCATGTCTCCAGATAGAGCGCCTGCATCCATTTCTCTCTGAAGCTCTTCTTCAGAAGTGTCTTCCAACATAGACATCATATTTTCCAACATCTGCTTGTAAGCCTTGGCCTGCTTGGCACCCATTTCGACATCTCTTCTGTCAGTCATAACTTCTGGCAACCAAGGAAGCACCTTAGCCTTAAGCATTCTTCGCATACGAGGGTTAATCCCAGCAAAAAATTCTGACTCCATAGCAGGCTTAAGCCCGAGGACCATCATGGCACCAAATGCATTTTGATAGGTGTCCACATATCGGTCAATAAACTTTGTCTTACTTGGCCACTCCCTGTCGTCTAGCCAGTGAAGAATTGGCCAGAGGTCTACAACGTTGTTAGCTATGGGAGTTCCTGTTAAAGCAAATCTAATATCTGCATTCCCAGAGGCTGCCCACAAAGCGCGAGTCTGCTTAGACTTTGGTTCCTTGGAGCGGTGAATTTCGTCAGCTACAACAGACTTAAAGTTAATTTCATTTAGCTCTCTCGAGTGAACCTCACATCGGGAAGGGGTTACCTTAGTGTCATGACCTCCGCAGTCAACACAGCGGGCAAGTGCAACAGAGCCGTACGGTGCCAACCTTGAGTGAGTTCTTAGGGACTCCCAGTTAATTACGTAGACCTGAGCTTCGTGGTCAAACGCCTTGCGACGCTGAGTTGCCGTGCCCTTGACTACCTGAACATCAACTCCCGGCCACCAACGGTCAAATTCTCTTTCCCAGTTTGTCTTTAGCGTGTTGGGGCAAACTATCAAAGCAGGGAAAACTTCTTCGCCACTGTCATGGAACTGCTTTAGTGCTCTAATCGCCTGAGCAGTCTTGCCTAAACCAGGTTCGTCGGCCAGTAGTCCTCGTCTAGCTTTAACCATCCACTCAACGCCAGACCTTTGATGCGGAAATAAGTCTTCATCGCCGCTTTCAGACGACTCTAGCTCTCGTAGTACGTTGCAAGGGTCAATTCTGTTGGCTTTTTCCTCTACAGCCCACTTTGCCAGCTCGGGGCCAATCTCTAGCTGTTCGCCAAAGGTCGAGCGGAGAGATAGGCAACCAGTCCAAGAGACTGGAATACGCCAAACATTCTTATTGCTGTCCCACTTGGCACCCGGGAGAGCCCTACATACCTCTTTTAAACGCCATTCAGCATTTATAATGATGTGGTTGTCTTCTAATTCCACAAAAACGCCCAACAGGGCCTCCATTCCGTCACTACGTATATATTATCACAGAAAATGTCTGTTTGTGTGATTTTTTCTGATAATAACTAACTTTCTAGAAGTTTTATTGGCTTCCAGCCCGTTTTTACAAGCCTAAGTAGGCCATGTCTAATGGCATCTAGGGCGTGTCCGCCCCCTCCAACGTGCCAATATTCGAGTTTTTTAAGCTTTTTATTGTCAAACATACTCATTGCATCCGCAGGAGCTTGAAAGTAGACATCATCTATAGGCCTACCATTGTCGTATAAGCACTGCTTAACAATTCCAATCACCTCTAGAGAAAAAGGCGCTTGAGAATTGCGAACAGTCTGAGCATTGATAATAAATCGTTCACAGACTACATCTACGTGATGTCGCTTTTCAGGAGACCACAGGACGCTCCGTACGGTCTCAGCGACTTCATGCTGCTCTAGCTCTTTGGACCACTCTAAAACAGGCTCAGAGGCGTCCTGACGGCTAAATAGGGCCATCCCTGTAGTCTTACCGGGGTCAATTGCTAAAACATATGTAGTCATTTTTAGCCTTTCTACGCATACTTCGCACCCCAATTCTCTAGAGGGCCATCAGCATCCGCGGTGAGCGGCACTGCCCACCCTTCAGTTGTAGTCATGCACTTCTTAACTAGCTCTTTGACTTCTTCAGCGTCCTCGCGAGGTGCATTAAGAACTATCTCATCATGAACAGGGACAATTAGCAAATCGGTTAGGTCTGCTTGGTCTAGCTTCACGAGGTTAGACTTAAAAATTTCCGCAGCACCGCCCTGAATTAAATAGTTGACTAGTGTGTAGACGCGGTCTTCGTCACAAGGGAGCCTTCTGCCAGTCCATGTATTAACGTATCCCTGACCCTCAGTTTGTAGTCTTTCAAGACCCTTCTTTTCTACGGCCTTCTGGAATAGCTGCATGCCCGGATAGCTGTCATCAAAAGCGTTAGATACTGCACGCATCTGTTCTTCTGGTACGCCAGCTGTAAGTGCCTGCTTAGCAACACCTGCACCATATAGACGCCCATACACAACGCCCTTAATCAAGTTACGTCTCTTATCAGACTTCACCATCGATGGGTCCTGATAGACCTCCCTACCAATCTCGGTAAATGGGTCAGAGCCAGTCGCGTCTGCACGCAAGAATAGCTGAATCAGGTTTGGGTCTTGAGACAGGGTTGCAAACATGCGGAACTCGACTTGGTCAAGGTCGGAGGTAATAATTACGTGGTCATCATCCTTAGGGAGGAAGGCACGACGAACTACGTCATCCCCCTTAGGCAATGTCTGTAGTGCAGGGTTCTGGATAGACATGCGTCCAGTGCGAGCACCCATGGTGTTTACGGATGGGTGAACAAATCCGTCGATGTTGTCGTTAATAAAGTTTAGGAAATAAGTATTAGCAAGCTTGAGTGCTTGGCGGTAGTTAAGAGTGGTCTTAGCTAACTGCTGAGCCTCGGCGTTGCCATCACGAACAATCATCTTTAGCTGGTCGGCATTAGCAGACTTCTGACCTTTTTCAGTTCTTTCGCTAATTTCTACCTCTAGCTTTTCAAATTGTGAAACTAGCTGCTGATTGCTGCCAATGCCTATCCCATAAGTGCTCTTAGCCCAATCAGCTGCTTCACTGGTGTACTTAAGCAAGTCATCGTACTTCTGCTTTGAATACTCCAAATCTAGACGAGCACCGTTTAGCTCCATTTGAGTAGTTATGCGACGAGTATTCATTTCGAGTTCGTATGCATAGTGGTAAGGCTTTCCAGGGGCACACTTTTCCCAGAACTTTTCAAACAGCTTCATTGTCAAAACTGTATCGAGAGCACCGTAAGACCAGTAGGGCTCGAACTTTACGGGAACTGTCCCCCAAGTCCAACCATTCTCCGAGAGAGAGACATCGAGCAAGCTTTGCAGTGCGGCAGCCCTCGGGTCAACAAACATTTCCGTAAGATTTTTGAGAGCACCAGAGCCCAGTGGGTCAATGAGCTTTGCCATAAGCATGGTGTCATGGGCACGGTGCCAAGGCATCTTCCACGTTGACTGTTGGTCAAACCACTTAGCCTCGAAGGCGATGTTGTGGCAGACAATGGGACCGTCAAATCTATTCATCGAATCATAGAAGACGCCCTTCCAATCTTCCCAAGGGATAGACCATCCCTGACGCGCATCTCCAACCTGAACCAGACGTAGACGTCCGTGCCAAGGAGAAAGTGCGTCTTTACGAGGATTTCCTGGAAGCTCGCCAGTCTCTGTGTCAATTGCTATGGCGTTCATTGGACGCCGCTCTCCGAGCCAGCGAATAAAGTCGTGAGCTTTTTCTACTGAATCAACTAGGTGGAGTTGAACTCCTTCTAGTCCTTCTGTCATTTAGTGTCTCTTCCTAAGGGATTATTTCGACATTATACACTTCTGCAATGTCTGAGTCCACCTTAGCAGCTTGTTGCAGCAAACGCTGCGCGACACTCGTTAAATAATAAGCGCCGTTGTCATCATATTTATATAGGGCATCTAGGACAGCGTTTGGCTGGTCACTTACTTGGGCCCAGTACCTGTACTTTTCTGGGAAAACTAAATCTAAGCTGTCATCTGGTTGACACTCTTCGCATGCCACTGCTCTTCTTAGTAGGTCTTCTGCTGGTGCCTCAGTCAGTTTGTATTTAGAGACAAGAGAGCAAGCAGCTCCGTGGAACATAAGCGAAACGCCAATGCGAGACAGGATGTAGGAGCCACTCTCTGTTTTATATAGCTCGAACTCAATCCAGCGGTGAGCTCCCCTGCGTTCCGACGTGGACTTGGCGAGCAGAGTACCGTTGAACTGGAGTGTCCTATCTCCGTCTTTCACTGAGTACATTATTTACAAAGTGTTGCTTGGAGGTAGTATCGTCTTATCAAACGTAGAAAGTAGCAATTGAAGACCCATATATGCTACGCCACACTTGTTGTACGTAGTTTCGCTAGGTCTGTCGTCTGCATCTCTTAGAGCAGTGGAGGCCTCGTCTAATTTGTTGGCTAGAGCTTCAAAGTATGAACCCAAAGCAGCCTCGTCTACTGCTCTAACCTCAGCCATTGTTGTCTCTGTCTCGGAAAGAACTGTAGTTCCATCTGTATCCATCACTTGACGAAATATAGAAATAACTGAAGATTCATTTTCTTTAACTACATATTGAATAGTTGCCATTGTCTATTTGTCCTTACTTTCTTTTAGGTATTCTACTTCACTCTTTAGCTCTTCTACTTGACTTGAAAGCTCTTTAACCGCGTTCAACAAGACAGGTATAAACCTGTTGTACTGTACCCCATAGGCTGCTTCCCCATTAGGCAATTTTTCAGAGCCATCAGCAGATACAAAATAATCAGAAAGTTCTGGATTAGTACTATCTAAAGTTTCTTTAACTTGCTGAGCAATAACACCAAGATTTTTCTTTTTCTGAGAATCATTTATCCATGAAAATTCCACTGAATCTAGGCTATTTACAAAGTCTAGTCCCAATGAAGAGTTAGAAATATCGGTTTTTAGTCTCTCGTCAGACGTTGAATAGACACTTCCTCTGACAAAAATTCCAGTAAAAGCATCTCCTCTAATGTTGTATGAATAAGCGTTACCAGTAGCAATACCAGAAACACCAAAGCTACCGTCAATAAATGCGCCCCATGAGGCATTTTTAAGCTCGGCTTCAACACCAGAGCTGTATCTCATTCTCAGAGAGGCTGTTGATTGATTTAGTTCCAATCTAGGGAAACTAGAACTAGTTCTAATTGTTCCACCAGTTAGAGTTCCAGCAACAGAAACGTCATCTAGGTAGGAAACACCATTTGAATAGAATCTAAAGGTGGTCCCACCACCGCCATCAAAAGAAACAATTCCAGGATACGGATGGTCTTTTCCTCTAATTTCAATACGAGCCGTTCCAGCATCTCCCGTTTTAATTAGATTGGACAGGGTTAGGTCAGACTCTAGTTTGGCAGCAGTAACAGCCTGAGCCGCAATTGCCTCTGCTGTAATTGCACCAGCATCAATTTTGTCTGCAGTGATGGCATCAGCAGCAATTTTTACTGCAGTAATTGCACCTGCATTAATCTTGTCTGCAGTAACAGCGTTAGCTGATATTTTGTCTGCTGAAATAGCGCCAGCCGCTATGGTGGCTGCTGTTACAGCATTCGCTCCAATTTTTCCAGCAATGATAGAGCCAGCCGCTATTTCATTTGCCCCAATAGCGTTAGCAGCGATGGCTGACTGCACAATAACATCATTTCCAAAAAGATTAGACGCATTAATTGCACCACTTGCAAGGGCACCAGCGGGCACAACGCCTCCGTTAAATGGCCAGTTGGTTAGGGTTGAGTTGACAATATCTGCGTCAACAAGAGGCTGAACTTGAGCAGTCACTTGGGCTGAAGGGTTGCTCTCTACTCCTGCTGTGTCGGAAACTGTAATTTTAAAGTAATAAGAGTTGCTGTACGTTAGGTCAGTAATTACAGCAAATGCTTCAATACCTCCAAAGACCCTAACTCGCTCAACTAAGTTAGAAGGCCCCGGCGTGAATCCGCTGGTAGTTGACATATAAACGTTTAACGAAACAATGTTGCTAGGAGCAGCTACTGTACTGACTCCTGTAGATAGACGACCGTCCCAAGAAACAGTAATTGTCCCTAGACGACTAGTAGCTGTTGGCGCAGTCGGCGGATATGTAGTGTGGTCGCCTGATGAAAGTCCAGTAGTGTGGGTAGCAGTTGCTGCAGTAGAGTCTTGCAGTCCCGAATCAAAAGCATAGACTTCGAAATAGTAGAGAGTGTTTTGCGTAAGATTTGCGTCATCGTCAAGGGTATAACTAGTGATGGTAGAGTCAAAAACAGTTTTTGAACGCCAGTCTTCAGAAGCACTTCTTCTCCACCTAATCTTGTACCCAGCTAGGTCTGTTATAGGGTCACCAGACGCGCTAGTTGTGGGAGCAGTCCATGACAAAGTTACTATCGCATAAGGAGCATAAGTAGCACCCGCTAAGCCTGCCTCGCTAGTGACAGACAAGCTGGTTACTGGTGATGGCGGGTCCCCGTCTTGGCCGACAGAAACACTTGGAGTGTAGTCAACCCAACGAATTCCGTCCCAGTAGTAAGTCTTGTCGTTCGAGCTGTCAACCCAAATAGAGCCATCTTGGGCCCACTCTCTGGCAACAGGGAAAACATAAACACTTGCACTAGAAACGTCTACTGTTCCAGTAGGGCTAGCTACTCCCGCAGACAGCTCGTACTCAATGGTAGTGCTAGTTACAGCTGTTACAGCAAACAGCCCGTCTGCCCCATAGAGAGTAGAGTTCTCAGAAAATATATCTACGTTAATAATGTCGCCAACTTCAAAGTGGTGAACTGCATTCATAGTTAGCGTCACTGTAGTGCCCGTGGCAGAGTAAGAGTCAACTTTTCTACGAGTCTGTAGTCGTCTTCTAGAACTCCATGTAGTCGGAGCAGCTGTGTCGGGCTTAAAAGTGTACGTATTTGAAATAGTTACGCCAGCCAACTGGTCACTAGTAGGGTCATGTCTAGTGGTGCCGTTAGGTAGGGTTCTCCCTGTCCAAGGAGGAGTGTCCACCTCGAGGATAGTAAAGTTATCTCCATCAACATCAATTGGCTCGTTGCTTGCCCAGTGGATTCCAGAAACCTCGATGCGGTCACCAACTTCGGCTCCAAGGTCAGACTCCAAATAAATTTCTACGCGGTCAGTAGAGTAGCCAACAGCCTTGGGGTAAATGTAAGCATCTTGAATTTTTCTGAACTGCCAAGGAGCAGACGCGCTAACTACAGTTTCTGGCGACGGAACTACTGCATCAGGGTCTACTAGTGCTTCTACTTGGCCGCTTGTAAGAAGGTTTACTGGCCTAAGCTCTACAGAGCGAATGCGCTGGTCTAGACGGCTCATTAGAGTCGTCAGTTTTCTACGTCGTCTTCTAATCCCCATTGAATGGCTTCCCGTCTATGATTGTTACTCCAGAGATAGGTATTGATGGCTCAGTTACTAGCTCTAGTCCGACTTCTTCTGGATAACTGGGGGTGTCAGGAACACTCACCGTGTACGAAATAATTTTCCTGACCAAAACGCCCGAGTCGCTTCCGTAGTCTTGCTCTAAATAGCTGTCTGCTCTTAACGAGACAAAGTCATCATTTAACTTTACAGAACACCAGTCGCCCGGCTTGTACGAGCCAAGCTTAGGGAATGCAGACCCATTTACCGAGATAGTGAAGGTACTAATTGGTGGTACGGACTCTTCCAAAAGACGAGAAGCTTGCTTCCACAAAACCGTTTCATCTGCAGCGTCCAAATCATCCGTTGCATCCAGAATTGGCCAGCCTTCTCTAAGTAGCTTGTGATTTGAAGCAGCAGAGTATGGCTGGCTGGCATCAGAGTTTAATCTAGAGTCTTTACCCTGAACAAAGAATCTGGTTGCAGAATCTTCGGCACTTTCTGCAAATTGAGCTTCGACAATATTTCCGGGATACTCAAAGATTAGGGACTCTGCTCCATAAGCACTAGCAGGAATTGGTCCCGAGTAGCCGTCTACTTGCCCCGCCAGCCAAGTGGTTAGGCTAGGTGGAATGAGCGGCAAAAAAGTAAAATACTTTTTAAAGGTTGAAGTTGATGTGTCATACTCACAATCAACTCGATATTCAAACCCATTAGGCTTAGTTGCATAATCTTCAAAAACCTCTGCAACAGTTTTAAGTTCATAGCCTCTAATCACGGGGTTAGCTTGAAGATTGCTGCTAAATGTAGAGTTCCTGCTTAAGTCGTAGCCTATGTCACCCAAAGTGGTGTGCTCTCCAAAAGTTCCGTACTGGACTGAAGCCCTTCGCTTCATTGTTGGGGGGAAGGTAGTAGAGGTGGTTTCCGTGTAGCTTGTGCCAATATCGGCACCAATACTTACTACGCGAACCTGAGTTAGTGAAGGTGCATCGTATACAGTGGCGTATCCGTCAAAAGTTTGGCTAATGTTTTCTAGCAAAACAATGTCGTCTTTTACGTAGGGGTGGTTAGTTGTTGTAGTTAGGGTAGCTAGATTTCCAGCTCTAGAAAATTGACTTACTGTTTCAGGGAAGTCAGCTTCAGAAGTGGTGCCGATGTCACTTCCTGTGTTTGAGTAAGTCACTGTGTAGTCATCTACTACCGAAAGCACTACAGCCTCTGGATTATCAAAGTCAGCGTCTGCTGTAACTCCCGAAATAATAAACTTTTGTCCCTCGGTTAGTTCGTGTTTTCTATCCATGGTGACAGTAGCTACATTTGAACTTCTAGATACAGAAGCAATCTCATTGAACAAGTCAATACCAGGGCGAATCTCGTCGTTGGCAAAGTCAAAGTCAAAGAGGTCAGTGTTTAGCTCTCGCAAAAGGTCTTGGGCATATTGATAAGTATCTTGGCGGGTCTCTACAGTGAGAGGGTTTTCTTCGCCAAAGAACTGGTCTGGAATTGTCTTTGTATTGTCAGGATTGGACACATCGACATATTCTGCATCTACAGTAATAACAGAATGTCCATTGCCGTCATCGCCCACCGTCAAAACGGTAAAGTAGCCGTTATAGAGGGTGTACCCTTCGCTCCAGTAGATATATACAGGTTCTCCGACAGTGAAGTCATACTGCCCATACCTGAGGGTAACGGTTAAAGTTCCGTTTTCTACTGCACCTACGGCCTCGTAAGAGCTGTTCCAAGTCTTCCAGACAACTCGGTGAGACAGGTAGCTTGTAAATTCTGCGGCTGAAACAGAAAGCACCTTGTCAATCAAGCTGTACTCGCGGGACCAGATTATGCCTCCCCATACGCAGACGCCGTTACGTACTACGTACAGAGCTGTTTTAGCTGGAAGAGTGTTCTCGTAAACATTTAGGTTGTAAGTATCTTCGGTGATAGCAATGTCACCAGTAAAAGTTCCAGCCTCGGTCAATGAGCGAGAGTAGGAAACGCTTCTAAAGGGGATTTCAGCAAGAAGCTCGTTAGTCATAAGGTCGCAAACAAAGTAGCGGTAATCTACCGCTCCTTCAACGCCTTCAGTTCTTACTGCCATCTTTTGTCCTTGAGTGTCTTTGTATTAGTTTATCAGCTAGCCAATCCAACCAGAGCGGTAGTAGATTGTGGCACTGCCTCCAGTTGGAAAATCTTGAATGGTG
>Ga0222715_10000342_pt1 | contig 46476 bp, 72 predicted proteins | sample C33_9DmetaG_FD_165056 | JGI IMG/M metagenome (GOLD analysis project Ga0222715, IMG submission 165056) | Estuarine water microbial communities from San Francisco Bay, California, United States - C33_9D | ecosystem: Environmental > Aquatic > Marine > Unclassified | place: USA: California...
GATAGTCAATAATGGCATACATAGGCAAACAACCCATAGTCGGCAACCACATTCTTCTTGATGATATATCAGGGAGCTTCAATGGTTCAACTACTGCCTTCACCTTACAATCTGGTGCAGTCAATGTCATACCTACTAACGAACAATCTTGTATTATTTCTATATCAGGTGTCGTTCAATATCCGAATGACGCATATACTATTAGTGGCAGTACCATTACATTTACCTCCGCACCTCTAGCATCTGATAGTTTTAGTGGTGTGGTCTTAGGAGATACTTTAAATGTAGGAGTTCCCAGTGATGCAACAATTACGACTGCTAAACTAGCTTCTTCGTTTTATACAATTAACAATCAGACCTTTACAGACATTACAGTAACATCAAATAAAAACGCTATAGTCGCTGGACCTATTACAGTATCAGGTACATTGACTATTGCATCAGGGAGTACATTCGTAATCGCATGAGTACATTAGAAGTAAATACAATTAACCCTCAATCAGGAACAACTATTACGATTGGTGGTAGTGGAGATACAGTAACACTAGGCAGTGGTGCTACACAGAGTGGATTTGGGGGAGTTAATACTCCAGCTTTTTCTGCAAGAATGAGTTCAGCACAAACAATATCGCATGAAACATATACTAAAGCAGATTTTGATACAGAAGTTTTTGACACAGATAGTGCATATGACCACAGTACAAATCAAAGATTTACTGTACCAACAGGCAAAGCGGGTAAGTATTTTTTCTATGCAAACTTAATTACTGATGCAGGTAATGTAGCAAATCTACAAAACTGTCAAATAACATTTTATAAAAACGGAAGTGAATTTAAAAAAAATTCTTGGAATTTTAATAGTAACGATATTTTTTATGCAGGTATGCAAATATCATCTGTAATGGATTTATCTGCGTCTGACTATATTGAAGTTTATGTTAGAATTAGTGATGCAAGTGGTAGTCCAGTTATAGATGGTAGTGGTGCTACACTTTCAGAGTTTTCAGGTTATAGGTTAATAGGAGCATAGATGAGCATATTAAAAGTTAATACAATTCAAGATAAAGGTGGCAATACTCTCTTATCTAGTGATGGTGCTGGAACATTAAGTGGTGGATTAGTAACAAATAAATACCCTTTCAAAGCTAAGTTATCATCTGCTCAAACTTCAATACCTCATGACACATTTACAAAAATAAATTTAAATACTGCTGTCTTTGACCCAAGTAGTAAATTTGATACATCAAATTATAAATATATACCAGCAGAAACAGGGTATTATCAATTAAATGCATCAGTTGGTTTTGAAGCTAACGGAACAAGTGCAAGAAGAATAGGTGTTGCAATATATAAAAATGGAAGTGCTATAGGATTTAGTTGGCATAGATTAACTGATGGTGCTGGAAATATTATGCACGAAACTTATATCAATATTAGTGTCTTAGATTATTCAAGTTCTACTTCTGATTATTATGAACTATATGGTATTCAAAATAACTCAGGTGGTACAAGTGGAATGCTAGTTACTGCTGATGGTGCAAGAACTTTCCTTTCAGGATTTAAATTAATAGGAGCATAAAATGAGTAGCATAATAAAAGTAAATACATATCAAGACGCAAACGGAAATGCTCTATTCTCATCTGATGGTAGTGGTAATGTTACATTGAGTGCTAGTGCTATGCAGAATACTCCAGCTTTTGAGGCTTATTTATCTGCTGACCAAAGTGTTGCAAATAATACAAATACTAAAATCAATTTTAATATTGAAAGATTTGATACAAATTCTGCTTACGATACATCAACATATAAATTTACAGTACCTACTGCTGGTAAATATTATATTTACGCAAGATACATATTAGATGGTGCATCAAACGGAACAACTACAGTTATAGCGTTATATAAAAACGGAAGTCAATTTCTTCAAAATAGTAATGTTGGGTATAATGGAGTTAAAACTATGTCAATAGAAACAACTGTTAATTGTGCTGTTTCTGATTATTTTGAAATTTATGGCTATCACAATAGCGGTTCTACACAGAACTTTGAATCAGACGCATCTAACAATTCAGCTACACTTTTTGGAGCATACAAATTAATAGGAGCATAACATGGCAATAACTCGTTTAAATAATAATTCAATTACTTCGATAACAGCTTTGCCTAGTGCTGTTGCTGTAGAAAATCAACCAGCTTTTTTAGCAACAAGAGGATTAAGTGGAAGTGAACAAACATTATCTGATGATGTTAATGCAAAAATGCAGTGTAATGACGAAGTATATGATACAGATAATTGTTATGATAATTCTACTAATTATAGATTTACACCCAATGTTGCTGGTAAGTATTTTGTTTATACTTCAACAAGATTTGAAAGCAATACTAATAGTGCTATAGCAAATATGAGTATAGACATAATAAAAAATGGAGATACAAGTAATCCAACTTTAAGGTCATCTAATAATTTAAATGTTCAATATATTAGAGGAACGGCAGAAGGTGTTTGTGGTGTAGTTGATATGAATGGAACTACAGATTATATAGAAGTATATGTTCAGTGTAATGTTACTACTGGTTCTAGTATTGGTATGAGTCCTTTTAATAATACAATTTTTGGAGCATATAAACTAATTTAAAAAGGAGAAAACAAATGGCACAACTAAGTACAAAAATAAAAGAGTATCTAAAGGCTAACTCAGTAAACGAGGTGGACTTTACTACTGATGTTCTTTTACAAGATGATGGTCAAGGTGCATACATTAAAGAGTGGAATATCTCAGGTGTATCTAAACCATCTGATAGCGACTTATCTGCTGTTGAATCTGCTGCTAACACTGCTGAAGCTAATGCTCAAGTAGTGGCTACTAGATTATCTCTTTATGGTTCAATCGGTGAACAGATTGAGTACATAACAGAGAATGGTTTAGATGCATGGCAAACTAAAGTAGCACAGATTAAAGCTGATAATCCGAAACAGTAATGAACCTAGATAGTAAGACGATATCTATAATACTAGCGATAGTGATACAGTCCGTATCGCTAGTTTGGTTCATTTCTAAAATGGATAGTCGTATTGCTAATAACGAAAGAGATTTATCTAAGCTGATGAAGATGCATGATAAGTATGATGCTATGGAAAGACAGATAGATAAACTTATGTGGTTATTGGAGCAAGATTCTTTTAATAAATAAAAAATTCTTGATGCAAAATATGGAGCATTATAGTATAGATCCTTCACACACTAACTTATTGAAAGGAAAAGATATGACACATGCTGAAGCCCATACTATTGAAAAAGAATATAAAGATATGAAGATCTCTTACCACATGGCCCTAGATAAAATTGAAAATTTAATGCTTGATATTAGTAAATTAAGAGCAGAAAATATGGAACTGAAATACCAAAAGAAAGCGAATGACAAATGAAACAAGACCAGGAGAAACTAGCTAACCTTGATACTCAAGTAGCTGTTATCTCTGAGCGTCTGCGTGTCATTGAAACAAATCATTTAAAACATATTGAAGCTGATGTGGCTTCTATAAAAAAAATAATCTGGAGGGTAGGGTTCTTAGTGTTTTCTAATTTATTAGCAGTGTTATTAACACTAGTCTATAGACTTATTTGAATATCTATGCGGTCTTACTTGCGTGTGTGTACGCAGTAAACATTCCTCTTAGTGAAACTTGTATTACTCAACCTGTCTATGAAAAGACATTTACTAGTATACCAGAGTGCCTTGCATTTGTAGATGATTTTAGATACAGTTTAAGAGAACAAAAAGATTTGTTTATTACAGGATTCTGTACAAAAAAAGATGGCATATGAAGAACTAAAGGAGAGGATAAAAGAACATGAGGGGTATTGTGAACAAACTTACAGAGATACATTGGGGTTTGAAACTGGTGGTTATGGACATAAGATATTACCTGGTGAATCTATACCGACAGACAGATCAGGTTGGGAGGCTTTATTTGAGAGTGATTTTCAACTTGCAGTTAATGGTGCTACAAACCTTGTTGGTGATTATGATATTGCTGAAGAAGCTCGTGAAGTTATTATTGAAATGGTTTATCAAATGGGTGAAACAGGTGTATCTAAATTCAAAAATGCTTTGGCACACCTTAAAGAACAAAGGTATAAAGAATGTTCATTAGAGTTATTAGATTCTAGATGGGCAATTCAGACACCAAACAGAGCCAAAAGACTGGCTCAGATAATGGAGAAGATCAATGCTTAACTTACTCGGACCAATCGCAGGAGCAGTCTTTAAAACTATTGACAAAGTTGTTGATAACAAAGGCGAAGCTGCTGCACTTAAAGCAAAGGTTCAAGAAAAGATTATCGCAGGAGAACTAGCAGAACTAGAAGGTGCTGCTAAGATAATACAAACAGAGGCACAGGGAGGATTCTTACAAAGAAACTGGAGGCCTATTATGATGTTAGTATTTGCTGGATTAATGGTAGCCCATTGGTTCGGATATACTGCACCTAATATTCCAGAGTCTGTTCAGAACTCTCTACTCAATATAATCCTTGTAGGAATTGGAGGGTATACCGTTGGAAGATCAGCAGAAAAGGTTGCAGACAAGTTTAAAAATAATAAAGAGGGGTAGGGGAAGGCCTAGAAAGGATGAAAGTACCCCTTCTACGGCTCTTAAAACAGGAAAAAACGATAGAATTTTGGTCATCTCTGACCTCCATGTACCCTATCATCATCCTGATAGTTATCGTTTCCTTGAGTCTTTGGCTAATAAGTACAGTCCTACGAATGTTATCAACATTGGAGATGAGATGGATTGGCACTCAATTAATGTTAGCCATGTAATCAATCCAGATTTACCTAGCCCTGCTGATGAATTAGAAATCGGTAGATACCACATGAAGAAGCTAGAGTCATTGTTTCCTGTAATGACATTACTAGAATCTAATCATGGATCTATGGTACTTAGACGAGCTATGGCTAAAGGAATGTCTAAGTTCTTTCTCAAAGACTACAATGAAATACTAGATGTTGGACATGGATGGCAGTGGAAAGAATGCCACTGGGAAGAAACACCTATGGGTAGAGTTTACTTTGCTCATCAAGTATCTAAGAATATTGTTAAGGCAGTACAGATGATGTCAGCTTCGGTAGTTCAAGGCCACTACCACACACAATCTAATATAGAATATGTGGGTAATGACTTTCATTTAAACTGGGGTATGTCTGTTGGTTGTTTAGTTGATAAGAAGTCTATGGCTATGGCATACATGAAAGTTAATATGGCTAAGCCAATCTTGTCTTGTGGTATTATTACTAATGGTGTACCATCAATAGTTCCAATGTTATTGAGGAAGGATGGTACTTGGGATGGGCAAATATACCTCTAAAGATTTAAAATACTTTAAACAAATAATTCAGCATGGATGCTGCGTACCAGGTTGTATGTCAAATACACCTATGAATGTTCATCATCTACGAGGTAGCCATGTTCAACATAAAAGATCTAATCAACTTGTAGTACCCTTGTGTTTTGAACACCATTCGGAATTGACATGGGGTAAGTATAAACCAGAACATAAGTTTTGGGAACAATATGATTTTGATGCTATTGAATATGCTAATGAATTGAATCAGATGTACGGGATTGAACGACATTAAGTTCTTTCATACGCTCTGCTATAGCTTCTGATGGTTTCTTTTGCTTGACTTTTTTACCTGAAAGAGCAGCTGCCATGATGGCATAAGCTGCAAATATTGTATCTGTATCATATCCAAACTGTTCAAGATAAGTAGAATAGTCATGCAAAGTATCTACTAGTCTATCAAGTTCGCCTTTAATTATCAGATTCATCACCTCCTTATATCATATAAAGGTGTCAATACTAGTGGGGATATACACATAAATAATTATCCTTTCTAAGAACAAAATTTATATTTGGTACTGACACCTTTTATTTCTATGGAAGTCTAGTATCACCGATATACGCCCTACTAGACGGGTGTAGTTGCGAACTACATTGGGTGTGTAATCCATAGAAAATTTGTTATGGCTTTGTTTTATTCTACTTATCTATGAGTAGAGCAGGAATAAATTTAACTGGATTTCCTCTTTTTCCCAGACCATAAAACTTAGAATGGTATGTCGTTACCAGTTGGTATTGCATCATCTGGTAATTCTTTGTGACCATTGACTTGCTCAACACCTTTTGTTTGAGGCTTACCACCTAACATCTTCATCACACCTGTTACTCTAGGTATGATAATAGAAGTGTTATATCTTTTGTTACCACTACTATCAGTGTATTCTGATACATCTATCTCACCTTCAAGATAGATCATAGAACCTTTGTCTACATAGTTTTTGATAGTGTTAGTTAAGTTAGGATCAAAGGTAGTAACTTTATGCCAAGTAGTTTTCTCTTGCCATGTACCATCTTTGCTCTTGATCTTCTTAGAAGTAGCTAAACTAAAGTTAGCATACTCGTCACCTTTACTGGTAGCTTTGATCTCAGGTTCTGTACCCAATCTACCTACTAGTATTACTCTATTTATCATTATTACCTCCTTTAAGTTTTTTGATAAATTCGTCTAATTTTATTCGTTCTTTTTGTCTACGAACTGGATATTCTAAATCTCTTATAATGGGTATAACAGCATTAAAAGTTTTATATTTATAATTCCAATCTGTATCCATACATTCATCCATGTATTTTAATCCATAGTAAAAACAATCGGCAATATTAAATACATAACTGTCTGTAACATGTATATCCCATGTACTTTCTTCTAAATAGTTTTTAGGATATTTAGATTTAGCTTCAGTTATCTTTTCTTCAATTTGCTTTTCAGAAAGTTTAATTACTTTTGTCATATCACCTCCTTAGTTCTACTAGGTTATTAGTCTGCTTTTCTTTTGGTCTTGGAAAAGCCTTCTCAATCTTTTGAATGATATCATTCATTAAAAGATTTTCACACATTCTAATTGCTTTCCTCTTAGCTGTTGCATAGGAATCCCAATCAGATCTGTGTTGATTCTTGATGAGAGTATCATCAATAGTCAATCTCCATTTGTTAGGAGTGTGTTGAAATTGTGACACTACCTTTACAATATTGACAATGATATTTAAACCATGTCCATAAGCTATTGTAGTCTGATAGTGACCAGCTCTTATACACTTCATTTAACCTCCGTTACTTTTGATTTATCTACATTACCTGTGTATTTATCTTGTAGTTGTTTGAGATATTTATTGTCATCAAACTTACCAGTAAATACATCAGCACTAAATCCTAAATGGGATAGTGCTTTAGTTAATGCATCTGTCATAGCTTTCTTAGGTGCATCTTCATCGACTGCTCCTTTGGTAGTGACTAACATATTACATCCTCTAACAGGGCCGTAAGTATGCCATTCATCTTTCTTCCAATGGATAGTTAGATCAGCAAACTGAAAGCATATACCACCTACAGTTTCTGTAGAGTATACACAATCGTATTTCCAACCTTGACCAATAGGGCCAAAGTATTCTGTAGCTCTACGGATTTGGTAGTGAGCATCAATGCTAGTAAATTGTCTAGCACCGAATGATACCTTCTTGGTAAAGCGTGGATCAGTTTCTTTAACTGCATCCCATATTATTAAGTTAGACATTAATATACCTCCTCTATAAGTTTAAAGTCTACATAGTCATCTGGAGCTGCTTGTTTCTCAATGTGACTCCAGAAAAATATTTCTGCATTTAATAGTTTCTTTTGAAACTTCTTGTCTTGTTCAATCACAAATACTTTGTAGTCATGATTACCATACAGTACAGACAACCATGTTCTAGGTAGTTTAGATACCATCATATAGTGTTGTACTTGAGCATAGTATCTTTCTAAGATTGTATCATCTTTAGTATATGCTCTTGTATGTTTAGCTTCAAAGACTCCTATCTTTTTAAAGTTATCATCAATGACATAACCATCTAGGTTAGCATAGATAAAATCATACTTCTTATGATAGATAGTGTCCTCTACTTCTTTAACATACAAACCATTGTTGTTAGTTTGAAACCACTCTTTGTTGAATGGTTCGGTATATATACCTAGTTGTACTGGTAGTATAAATGAAAGATCATCTGGTTCTTTGATCCCCATCTTTTCTTCATACAAGTTTTTCCATTCACCAGCTACTATTTTAGTAGCATCACTGCCGCCTAGACCTAACGATCTGTCGAACATTTTCCCGTTTATTAATTGACTCATCTAATTTCCTCTCAATTAGTTTATCAAACTCTTTCTTTCTAGCCCAGAGTTCGTTGGCTATCTTCCTAATAGATGGATTAACATATGGTTTATTTAATTCTATTCGTAAAGCATTAGCTACTTCTTTATTTTTTTCTATATAACAGAAGTAACATACTCTATCTATCCACCATCTCTTGCGTTGTATCGGATCTGCTTTGTTATATTTTTTCTTAGCTTTAAATTTAAATTTCTTATCTGATACAAACTTTCTAACGATTGTGTTCGGATCTATCATAGTTATCTATTGCTTTTTGTAGATACCACATAGCCTTTTGTAAATCTACAATCCCTCCCTTATGTTCACATCTTACAACATACTTGATAACATTACCTAGTGTGTAAGATAATTTCTTAGCTGTTATAAAGTCATAGGTTTCTATGTTCCCTACTTTATAATGGTCAGGATTGATTTGATCTTTCATCTGGACTCCACCTCACATCTATTAGTCTATATGGTTTAGTATCATACATTGACTTATGTAATTTACCTACAGTTAAATCTAAATCTTTTAACTTAGTAGGTGTTAGCATCATTGACTTACCTTTGTGTATTGCTTGTATGGTATAGTTCTTATCAATAGCTTCTTGGATTTCATAATCTCTAAGAGAGATTAATCTACCCTGCCATAGTTTTTTAACTGGTCGTTTTTTTGTTTTCATATTACTCCTATTGAAACATCTAATACATTGTTTCTCTCTTGTGTAATGATCTAGTTGGATCATCATGTACATAGTGTACCGTCTATTACAAGTAGTACATTTATGTATTTGTTTTTCTTCTTCTTTAATAAAAAATTTTTTTCTCATGATTGTATGAAGGGAGTACGGAGGAGGACTGTTTGAGGAACATACTCCCTTCTAATCTTATGCAGCTTGGGAGAACCAAGCCATGTTAGACACTTTCCGTTCTCTATCATAGCGAGTATTTACGGAATCGCTAGGATAATGTGTACTCCAATGTGTTATTGCTTGATATGCACTGAATTTATTACATCCAAATTGCTGTGCATAGTTACCATCATATTGGTCTATGATGTAGTTTTTATGCTGTTGATTGACATGACTCTTGTCAGTCTTAGTAGGTTGATAACATAACCTATCTACTTCAGCATGAAACTCAGCATCATCTACTGGTACATCTAACCAGTTAGTCATGTAGTTATGTACTGTATGTAAACCATCTAGTGCTGCATAACCACCAGGTAATGATAGTTTAATATCACCACTACCTTTGTGTGCTGTGTTTAAACTAATATCCCAGACAGAGTTCTTTAAACCATTAAGACATAGCCATAGAAAGAAACCTAGATCAAATCGGTATGAACGCATACCATTGTAGCTGTTCCATATGACAGCTTCTAAACCAATCTTGGTATCTTTAAATGGTATAGTGTACTCAGGTAAACTAAATCGTGTAGCCATAACAGCTCCATGATTAGACCACTTGTGTTGTTCAGTCATACCATTGGTATCAAAGTGTTCATCTAAAAAGTCTTTAGCTTTTTCATAGGCTTGATCGTGAGATATAACTGTGTATGTATTTTTATGAACTGCTATGAGTTCATTGTTCTCGTCTTTGACTAGTTGCTTATAGCCTTCTAGTCTAGAGCCATGTTGATTATATACTGGTTCTTCTCGCACTGCAAATTGTAGTTCTACTGGTAACATATTTTCCTCCTTTATAACTCAGCAACAAAGCTGCATGAGCTTTCTTTTTCTACACAATCTAGAATTTTTTGACCAAGCTCTAGTCTTGCATACCATTCTAGAATTTGTTTAACATCACTGACATCTATTTTTAAATGTTCAGCAATCATCTTATCATTATATCCAACACCTTCTTGAAAGAATGAATCTAATGAATCTTTATGTTTACCTAATGCTTTAATACAATTTTCAATACCTTCTTTTATTTGTGGTATATCATTAGTTGAAAAATTATAATGTAATTCATCTGGTCTATAACCTGTTGAACCAAAATAATCTGCATCATCACTGCTTTGAACAGCAAACATAAACTTACCTTCTATATCACCATGATAATATCTACCCATACTAAACCTCCCTTATTTTGTTAGCAGTTTCTGTAACATATTGTAGTGTCTGTGTAGTTCTTATAAGTTCTTCTTCTGTTTTATTCATAAGATCTACAAAACTATTCATCATTAAGTTATGTATATGAACTAACTCATCTAACTGATTTAATTCTACATGCATATGACTGGTTGTACTGACAATAGATTTTCTTAAATCCTCTTGCATATCTAACCATCTAGCATGTAATACTTTAAGCGACTCGCTCATCTTGTACCTCCTCTAATAGCCAATAGCCATGACCTTCGCATTCATCACAAGGGTCTGATTCATCTGGTGCATCACCCCAAGGGATGACACCTATTCCGTTACATCTATAACATTCAATAGGATAATGTCTGTATGTTTTATTTTGATTTTCCTCCATTTGATTCCTCCTTCAGTTTGTTAATTAACTTATGCAATCGTTCATTTACATCACGAAGTCTATTATCTAAATCCATAGATGCTTCATGCACATACTTTGCATCAGTCATAATGACACCTGCTTCCTCTTGTATTTTACCTATATCATTTTCTAAACTTTCTAGGTAATTGATGTCTGTTAATCTACTCATCATCCCTCACAATCTGTAGATCTTTAACTTGATCTTCATTATCTGAAGATATGAGATCATCATAGTCTGGATCAGGATAGTCATCTCTGATTGCTTGATCTACTATTTCATAGATCTCATCCTTTAATCTGAATGGATAACCTCCTTGTAACATAGAGATATAAACATTCTCTTTGAGTTCTTCCCAAGTATCAAAGCCTACTTGTTTGTTCTCATCATATACTTTAGCTAGATAATCTAATCCAGTATCATCTAAGTAATCACCTTCATAATCTGATACTGGTATATCGCTATTCATTATTTTGGTTAATAATGACATATTTACCTCCCAGTAAGTCCTACTATAATTATTATTAAAATAATAAATCCTATTACTAATCCAGTAATAGAATCCCAAAACCAATAAGGAAAATTAAATATTGGTTTTAGTATCATTAATTTCTAGCATCTTGTTTGTTATTCTTCTTGTTAAGAATACTAGAAATATCCAAATAGGTGCTGATACTACAGACACAACTAATGTTGGATTGATTCCCATGAACAAACAAAAAGCTATGAAACCACCACCAATACCCAGATATACTAGAATGAATGTACCAATATATTCTGCTCGGTCTTTGAACCTTGTAGATATTGTTGCTTTGAATATGTTTAAGATAAAACTTTCAAAGATTTTAAACAGTGATGTCATGCTTACCTCCTATTGATTTATAACATTTCTGCTCGGTATTTGCTACGCAAACAACCAGCTTTTTTTTAAAAAAAAAATTATTGGATAATGGGGTAGAAACCCCACTATCCTAAATGAAACTATTTATTGTTTAAGCATCTCATCAACCATAGCGTTGATTGATGCTATTTCAGATGGAGTCATATCTTTCAATGTTCTCATCTTGCCTTTACTTTGTTGAGGTAATTTCCTCTTGGTGAAATCTTCCTTATATAATTCTAAGTAAAGTTTCTTAACTGCTAAATGCATAGCTTCGTATTTACGATATAATGCATCCACAGTCTTAGCTTGTTCAGTCAATGTATCAAAGTTAGTCTGGGCAATTTCTTGACCAGATGTAGCTTCTCTTTGATCTACAATACTAGCTCTGATTTTGTCACGATATCCCTGTGAATATCGTTGAAATGTAGTCATTGACTTGTAAGTAGTACTACATAACTGCCAAAAATAGATACCCATATATTTGATATCTACTTCTGATGTTTCATCTACCTGTAATTTATAATGCTGATACCAATCAATGCTTGTCATTGTATTGATCGCATCAATATCAGATGCAGATGTTTGTATAGTTGGTACATAATTATTCATAGATAACCTCCAGTTGATCTCTAGTTCTTTCGTCTAATTCTGAGAAATCTTCTTTCCCAAATACTTGGTTAATACTTTGTAAAGTATTTTCCTCTAGGTCAGCTTCATCGTGCTTTCCTTGACTTCGTAAATCCCTAATCTTTTGTACTTGATTTACAAATTCTTCTTCAAATGAATTATACATCTGATACCTCCTTCACTTGAATATCTACTGTGTAGATAATCCTTTCGTCATCTACGCATTGTTCGATCTCATAGGAGATACTGTTTTCTTTACCTCCCATAGATATTAACTTAAATGATACATCCTCAATCATACTCCATGATCCTGGATGTACTTTATCTTTCATTATCCAATGGATAAATTCTGATAATTCCTTAATTCTTTTCATTGTATACCTCCTTTGGTATATAGATGAGAGTCTATCTCTCGTTAATGCCCACTTGTCAGCATAGATTTCAAGACTTACAACTGCGACAAAACTGACGCATACGAAGTGTGTCGTCGTTTTGTCCTTTAGATGCAGTTTTAAGTAGCAGAAATCTATGATAGTTCGCCGACCTACATGTACCTAGCTGATCTAGAAGCTCTTAACGATACGAATGTGAGTTTAGAGATTCTCTTGTATGTCACAGGCGAATGGAGCATTATCGAGAGAGAGTAAAAATAAAATTGGGTACCTGATATTCTCAGCTCGACTGAGAAACATAGTAGCTCTTGAGAGCAGAGCGAACTAGAGATACATGGGCGTACCAATAGACATGACAACTAGTCATGGCTATAACGCTATTAGGTCAATTTTATTTACTTTATTTACTGATGATCCTAGATCATCTGCGTTAAGGGGGAGAGTACGAGAGGGGGAAAGCCTCTCGTCAGATTTACAATCTGTTACAATTATGTTCTTGACATCATATATCGTAGCAAGGTATCTATCGTTATGGCTTCTTTAGTAAAAGGTAAGGATGGTCTGACCTATAAACAAAGACTTCTGGTTGATACCATTGTAGCAGAGAATTGTAGCATAGCAAAAGCTAGTCAAATAGCTGGATATGCAAAGGGAGAAAGTGGTAGAGTAACTGCTTCTAAGACACTTCGACTCCCAAAGGTAATTGAATACATGAATAGTCGTGTAGCTGAAATAGGTAGGCTAGGAACTATCCCTGCAATCAAGAACATGGTTAGACTTGCCACTGAAGCAAAGAGTGAGTATGTTCAGATGGAAGCATCGAAGGATCTCTTAGACAGAGGGGGATTCAAAGCACCAGATAGAGTTCAACACCAAGTGGGTGGAAACATAAACATTAACATAGACCTAGATTAAGGAGGGGGGGTTAGAAAATGCGTAGGTGCTATGCGTAAAAGAACCCATACAAACAATATAGGTCAAAAAGGTTCTCTTTACAATTTGTTACAAATCTTGGGTTGGAACATCCAAGAAAGAGATAAGTACGAAAGATGCCACTGTGGGAAATGGGGTTCGTTCCACATAAGGACAGATAACGGTAACTACTTCTTTCTGTGTGGGGAACATTGGAAACAGCGTTGAAAATATATTTTTTTTCGGTAAGGTACGCCTATGGCTAATTGGATTCAAAAGGCTATTAAGAAGCCTGGTGCATTGAGAGCTACTGCTAAAAGAATGAAGCTGTTAAAGGAAGGCGAAACGCTATCAGCTTCTGATCTTACAAAGATGAAGAAGAAAGCAGAGCAAACAGGGAATAAGAAGTTAATGGCAAGAGTAAACCTTGCTAAGACATTAAAAAAAATGAAGAAGTAATGGCAGATTCTTTATTAAAGCGTATTGGAGTGTCAGGTTATAATAAACCTAAAAGAACACCTGGTCATAAAAGTAAATCTCATGTGGTAGTAGCTAAGTCTGGAGATACTGTTAAAACAATTAGATTTGGAGAACAGGGTGCAGAAACTGCTGGTAAACCTAAAGCAGGTGAGTCTGAAAGAATGAAGATGAAAAGGAAATCTTTTAAAGCTAGACATAGATCTAATATAGCTAAAGGGAATATGTCCGCTGCCTATTGGGCAGATAAAGTTAAATGGTAAGCAAAGTAAACGAAGCTGGTAATTATACTAAGCCCAGTATGCGTAAAAGTTTATTTCAAAGAATAAAATCTGGTGGTAAAGGAGGAAAGCCAGGTCAATGGTCAGCAAGAAAAGCACAGATGTTAGCTAAAGAATATAAAGCTAAAGGTGGAGGCTATAGATGAAACCTTCTCAACAAAGTTTGAAAGCATGGACAAAACAGAAATGGAGAACCAAATCTGGAAAACCATCAGGTCAAACTGGTGAACGCTACTTACCAGAAGCTGCGATCAAGTCATTGACTGCTAGTGAATATGCAGCTACAACTAGAGCTAAGAGAAAAGGCAGCAAGAGTGGGAAACAATTTGTTAAACAACCCAAAGCGATTGCTGCTAAAGTAAAACCATTTAGGAGAGTATCATAATGCCCAAAGTAGGAAAAAAAGAATACCCATATACAGCTAAAGGAATGGCAGCTGCAAAGAAAGATGCTAAGAAGTCAGGCAAGAAAATGACTATGAAGAAAGGTTATGGCAAATAATGAAAGAATACCTATGGACAAAATGGAATAGCTTAAACAAGCATGGTAAGTTATTTGTTTGTGCAGTAGTCATCATTGTGATTGCTGGTTTAATTCTTAAATAAAAATGAGATACGCAGAGGAGCTATCTTACGAGGATCGTCAAAGACTTCGTAAGATAGTGATGAAGGAACACTTCAAACATTATCCTAATGATTTAAGGTTTTCGGATAAAGAAGCCGATAAATTTATAGAATCTCTATTACCAGAAACTATTTACAAATTGATTAAAAGATCTGTAGATAGTGGTATTGCTTGACAGAACTTAATTACAAAGCACCAGGCGAAATAATTAAATCCTTTATGAAGGATGATTCTTTCTTTCGTGGAGTGCGTGGCCCTGTTGGATCAGGGAAGTCAGTATCTTGTTGTATTGAAATCTTTAGACGAGCCTTAAAACAAGAACCTAGTCCTGATGGTAAACGCAAATCTAGATGGGCAGTAATTAGAAATACAAACCCTCAATTAAAAACTACTACCATTAAAACATGGTTAGATTGGTTTCCTGAAAATTCATTTGGTAACTTTGCCTACTCAGTTCCTTTTACACATAGGATCTATGTAGGTGATGTAGAACTAGAAGTTATTTTTTTAGCACTAGATAGACCTGAAGATGTAAAGAAACTCTTGTCTTTAGAATTAACTGGTGTATGGATAAACGAAGCAAGAGAGATTCCCAAATCCATTGTTGATGCATGTACTATGCGTGTAGGCCGTTTCCCTTCTATGAAAGATGGTGGGCCTTCATGGTATGGTGTTATTGCAGATACCAATGCACCTGATGAAGATCACTGGTGGTCAATTATGTCTGGTGAAGTACCAACTCCAGATCATCTAAGTCAAGAAGAATCTATTATGCTAGTGAAACCTGATAACTGGAAATTTTTTGTCCAACCTCCAGGTATGATTGAAAAGAAAGAAAATGATAAGATAAAAGGATATGAGCTGAATGATAATGCAGAAAATATTAGAAATGTCACAGCTGATTACTATCCAAATATCATCAGGGGAAAATCTAAGTCTTGGATTGATGTTTATGTTTTAAACAAACTCGGTACGATTGAGGATGGTAAACTAGTCTATGGATCTTTTAGAGAAGATGTTCATGTGGCAGAAGAAGATATCCCATTTGCACCTGTTACAGTTTATATTGGATTAGACTTTGGTCTGACTCCTTCTGCTGTATTTGGACAAAAGCTACCTGATGGTAGATGGATAATACTTCATGAGTTAGTTTGTTTTGATATAGGTACAGTTAAGTTTAGTGAACTACTTAAGCATGAGATAATTAAACACTGTGCAGATAAAGATTTAAAAATATTTGGAGATCCTGCTGGAGATTTTAGGGCCCAGACAGATGAAACAACTCCCTTTCAAATACTTAGACGACAAGGGATTCAAGCATTCCCTGCACCATCTAATGATGTATCATTAAGAATAGAATCAGTAGAAACAGCTTTGAATAGAATGGTAGATGGTAAAGCTGGGTTTCTATTAAATAAATCTTGTAGTCAATTAAGAAAAGGATTCTTAGGTGGATATCATTATAGAAGAATCCAAACATCAGGTGAACGATATGAAGATAAACCTAATAAGAATAAATTTTCTCATGTTCATGATGCACTACAATATTTAATGTTAGGTGCTGGTGAAGGTAGATCTTTAACAGTAGGTCCTGCTAAACCTCAAGTATCTAATGCTTACAAGAATTGGAATATATTTGATAGAGGATCAATTAATAGGAAGAAAAAATGGGATATTTTCCGAAGGAGTGGTTAGTATTTTTCTATGATCCACCTAACCATGAATGGTATCATAGATTTAGAAAGAATGGTATGGCTCATTGTGGAGCTTTTGCTTACTATCCCAAAAAAGACAAATGGGTAGTTATTGAACATATACATAAAAGATTAGATGTTAATATTGTTGATGGTCCAGAGTTAGATGGAATGTTGGCTTATGTTATTCAAAACAAAGGAGTTATTTTAAAATGCAAAAGATTTCGCCACAAATGGAGATTATTTCAAGCAGCATGGTTAAGAGAACATTCTTGTGTAACTGTGGTTATGAGATTACTTGGAATAAATAAGTTGATTATAACCCCTTTTCAGTTATATAAATACTTAAAGAAAGAAGGTTGCAAAGAATGGGATTTTTAAATCCACCTAAATATAAAACAGATCCAGCTTTAGAAGAAGAATTAAGACTAAAGCGTGAAGAAGAAGAAAGAATTAAGCAAGAGCAAGAAGCAGCTAAAGAAAAAAGAAAACAAAGATTTGCTGCTGATAAGCTAGGAGCTAGATCGTTGTTTAGTAGAGCTGGTGGTAGAGGATTTTATCAAGAAGGTGAACAAACAGATTAATGGGATCAAGTAAATCAACATCTAGTGGTGGTGGAGGAAGAAAAACTCCAGTCCAAACATATGAACAATTTAAAACTCCTGATAGTCGTGCTGCTGCTGTTGCTAGACAAAAAGCAATATTAGCTAGTACAAAAACTAAAACAGGTGCATTTGCAAATCAAGAAGCTGCATTAAATAAAGCTGGATATAAATTAAGTGAAGATAAAAGTACAGTATTAACAGAAAGTGGTGCTACTGTAGCTGGGGTAACAAATACTGGTCAATTATTTTCTGGTAGTAAAAAAGTATCAGATATTATAGCAGCATCTCAACCTACTAAAGTAGATCAAACTAAAGCTATGTCTGATATGGAAAGAAAAACAAACAGAATAGCTACATCATTAGAAACAATGGGTAGATTAGAACAGTTAGATGAAGTATCAAAAGCTAGAGAAGCTGATATTCAAAAAGCATTAAACTATGGTAGAGGTGTGCAACCATCACCTACAGTTTTAGATCCTACAAGGATTGTAGCTAGTACACCCACATTGTCTGAATTAGGTGGAGATATTGTTAGAGGTTTAGTAGGTGGAACTGCACCTTCTGTACCTTATTTAAAACAAGGATATCAACCAGAAGCTGTTAAAGGTTTAATACCTACTATAATAGAAAAAGGATTAACTCCTGGAGCAATATTATTTAATACAATTAAAGGTTCTGGATTTTTTCAAAACAATAAAGATGATAGTAAACCTGTTTATCAAGGAACAACAGAATATATTGACACTTATAAAGAAAGTGAAGCAATAGCTAGAGAGAAAAAAAAATTAGCAGCTCAATCAGCTAGTAATCTTACAAAAGGAAGAAGTCTATTTCAAGTAGGTAGTAATCTAACTTTTGGTGGTAAATAATGTATAGTTTTGATTATAGATCTACTCCTAATACAGGATATATGAATGTTAAAACATTTTTAAAAAGATTTAGTCACGCAGAACAATTAAAGACTCATTGGATTCCTAAGTTTGAAGAAGCCTATGAATATACTATGCCAGGTAGAGAAGCATTTTATGATGAATCACCTGGAGAAAAAAGAACAGATAGAATCTTTGATGAAACTGCTGTTGTAGGTATTCAAGAGTTTGCTTCTAGATTACAGGCAGGTATTACTCCTACATTTGGTAGATGGATTAATTTAAAAGCAGGAATGGAAATTCCTCCACAATTAGCACCACAAGTTGATGCTCAATTAGATGAGATAACAAATTATATATTTGAGATACTTCATTCTTCTAATTTTAATCAAGAAGTTCATGAATCATTTATGGATTTAGCTGTTGGTACTGGTGTAATGTTAGTAAATGAAGGGCCATCTACTAATCCTATTATATTTAATGCAATACCATTACCTCATGTTTATTTAAATAGTGGGCCTGACAATAGAATTGATTGTGTATATAGAAAGCGTCAAATTAGATTAGGAGATATTAAAGTATTATATCCTGATGCAGAATTAGAAAATTCATTTCAAACAAAAGTAGATAATGATCCAGATTCTAAATGTGTTGTTATCGAAGGTACAATGAAAAACTACAAAGATCCTAACAAAGAAGTTTATGATTATGTAGTATGTGTAAAAGATCACGAACAAATTATTTATCAAGATCAGTTTGTAGGACAAGGTTCTAATCCCTTTATTACTTTTAGATGGAACAAAGCTAGTGGTGAAGTATATGGTCGTGGCCCAGTTTTTAATGCTATGTCAGCTATTAAGACTACCAATCTTACTATTGAATTAATATTAGAAAATGCTCAGATGAATATATCTGGCATCTATCAATTAGAAGATGATGGTGTAATTAATCCTGATAACATTCAGTTAGTACCTGGCACAATTATTCCAGTAGCTCCAGGATCTAGAGGATTAGTTCCGATTAATAGTGCAGGTAGATTCGATGTAGCTCAATTAGTATTAGATGATATGCGTCAAAACATTCGTAAAGCATTGTATATGGAAACATTAGGGCCTACTAAAGGTACACCTATGTCAGCTACAGAAGTTGCAGAAAGAATGGCAGATCTATCAAGACAGATTGGTTCTTCATTTGGAAGATTGCAATCTGAATTTATCATGCCATTAATTAGACGAGTTATTTATATCTTAAAGAAACAAGGTAGAATTGAATTACCATCATTGAACAATAAAGAAATTAAAATTATTCCTGAATCACCATTATCAAGGGCCCAGAATGAGCAAGATATTGCTGATGTTAATAGATTTAATGCGACACTCGGTCAAACATTTGGCCCACAAGTATTAAATCTTATTGTTAAACAAGAAGAAGTAGCTAGATATCTAGCAGAAAAAATGAATTTACCTGAAAAACTAATTAGAGATGCAGCTGAACAACAACAAGTAGTACAGCAAATGCAACAGGTAATGCAACAACAAGGAGGAATGAATGAGTTGGGAGCAGCTCCACAACAAACCTAAAGGATCACATCTATCTATTGATGGATTTTATCGTACAGAAGCAAGAGAAAGAGAATTAAATTCTGATATGGCTACTCTGTTTAGTACGATTATAGGAGAAAAGGTTTTGGATTATTTAAGATCCATTACTGTAGATGCCGTTGCAGGTAAAGATGTTAGCAACGATCATCTCAGACATCTTGAAGGAATGAGATATTTATATTTCATCATCAAGAAAAGAATAGAATCTGATAAGGAGGTTTAATGTCAGAAGAACAAGTACAAGAAACACAAGAGCTATCGCAAGATAGCACTACTCAAGTAGAAATCCCTGAGTATATTCCCACTAAATTTTGGGATGTAGATAGAAATGAAATTAAAGTTGAAGAACTGGGTGCATCATATAAGGCTTTGGAAAAAAGACTTGGTATGCGAACTGATGAATTGTCGAAACAAATACGAGAAGATTTGGAAGCAGAAAGAAAGTCTAGCGTTCCTGAATCTTATGAGATAAGGCTTCCTGAACTACCTGATACAGTTGAAGTTAATGTTGATCCAGAACAAGAACTTGTTAAAACTTGGCAACAAATTTGTAAAGATAATGGATTATCACAGGAAGTATTCGATCAGGGAGTGGCGGCTTTTGTTAATAATGAAGTTGCTGCTTTGCCGAACCTTCAAGAAGAAATGGGCAAGTTGGGAGATAATGCTAGAGAAAGGATTGAAGCTGCTGATCTCTGGAGTAAAAAATATTTATCTACTGAGTCCTATGATGTTATTGCTAATTTGGCTTCTACTGCTGAAGGGGTAAAAGCTATAGAGGAAATTATGAGCTTATCTAGAAATAAGCCATTACCTAATACTAATACTGTTATAGATGTTGAACTACAAGAGAATGATCTTCGTGCTATGATGCAAGATCCTCGTTATTGGGATCAAGCAAGACGAGATCCTAACTATGTAAGGAAAGTTCAAGACCTATATGCAAAGAAGTATGGGCAAGTTTCCGTATAAAAAATATAGAATTATTTGGGAAGATCCCACAGGGGATAGTGCTTGGTGTTCTGATAAAGACATGGAAAAGCTATCCCCTGCTTTAATTACCACAGAAGCATACATTTACAGCAAGAATAAGAAATATATCAAGACATTTGCTAGTTATATTAGAGAAGATGATGGATCATATACATATGCTGATGTCAATGTTTTTCCTGCATCTTGTCTTGTAAAGCTGATAAAAATATAATATATCTCAACTAACAAGCCGATTTAAACTGGACTTTGCCCAGTAATGGATAACTTAGAAATGTTTATAACGACAACTTGGATTTAACAATGAAAGGTAAAACACAATGACAGCAACGATAGATCAAGCCTTTGTGAAACAGTTTGAAGCTGAAGTTCACATGGCTTATCAAAGAATGGGTTCAAAGCTCAAGAACCTAGTCCGTAATGTCAATGGTGTAAAAGGAAATACTGTTCAGTTCCAAAAAGTAGCGAAGGGTTCTGCTTCAACTAAAGCAAGACACGCTGAGGTTGTCGCTATGAACTCTGTTCACTCAAATGTGACTGCAACATTATCAGACTTTTATGCTGCTGATTATGTAGACAAATTAGATGAGCTAAAAGTAAACATTGATGAGAGAAACATTGTAGCACAAAATGCTGCTTATGCTTTAGGTCGTAAGACTGACTCTATCATCACTGACACTTTTGACGCAGGTGCAACTGCATTAGCTAACAACTCTGCTGGATCTACTACAGGTATGAACCTAGATAAAGCTCAGAATGTTTTTGAAATTTTTGGTAACAATGATGTGCCAGATGATGGTCAAAGATACTGGGTTGTAGGACCAAAGCAGTGGTCTGATCTTTTAGACATAGATCAATTCTCAAGAATGGAATATGTTGGAGAAGCAGATCTACCTTACAAAGGTGGTATGACAGCTAAAAGATGGTTGTCTTTCATGTGGATGGGCTTCAGTGGATTATCTGTTTCTGGTGGAGATAGATACACACTTGCTTTCCATAAATCTTCTTTAGGTTTAGGTGTAGGTTCAGATGTAAGAACTGAAGTAAACTACATCCCTGAGAAAGTAGCACACCTTACAACTTCATATATGTCAATGGGAGCAGTCCTAATTGATGGTGACGGTGTAAGAATCCAGAAATGTGCAGAATAAGGAGATAGATAATGGCATACGAAACTTCAAATCCAATTAAGAAGATTAGCCAAGCTGGTGACAGCAACTCTATCTGGTTTTATTCTGATGGAGATGCAGCGACAACAATCGCTGGTTCTGGTTATTTTAACAGTGCAACTGCTGACCTTAAACAACATGATGTTATTCTGACTGTTGGTGCAGTAGGTGGTACAGTAACTGTTGATGTATTAGTAGTAACTTCTGCTACTGGTGCAGCTACAGTAACAACTACAAACGGTACATAATATATTGGGGGGATAAATTCCCCCCTTTAAATCATGGCAGATACAAAAGTAGATATATGTGCAAGAGCTTTAATTATGATAGGAGCTCAGCCAATTTCATCATTTGATGATGGATCTACAGAAGCATTAGTTGCTTCAAACATTTATGAAAATATTACTCAGTCCATTCTATGTAGACATAGATGGAGATTTGCAACAGAGCAACAACAACTTTCTTTATTAGCAACAGCTCCTACAGGTAGATGGGAGTATGCTTATCAATTACCTACATCCCCTGATTTATTACAATTAAATACTATTACAGTAGCAGATATACCTATTGAGTATTCTCGTTATGGTGACAAGATATTTGTAAATGGTTATGATTCACAGTCAGCTTTGATTGCTGATTACATATTTAGACAAGATGAATCGGAATTCCCTGCCTATTTTAAATTAGGTTTAGAGTATACACTAGCTTCTATATTTGCTGGATCTGTAGCTAGAGATGCAGCTATGATTCAACAATTTTCTACACTAGCTGAAAGACAAATTCTTATTGCTAAGAATACAGATAGCCAAGAAGTCACCAATAAAAAATTAAGTACAAAGAGATTTATAACAAACAGATTAACTACTAGGGGGTACTAATGGCTAACACCCTAAGAACAGTTTACACTAACTTTGCAAGTGGTGAACTTAATCCTTTACTGATTACAAGAACAGATGCTAATGCTTACTTTAGTGGAGCTAAGACTTTGCGTAATTGGTATTTATTAGATGAAGGGGGTATTATGCGTAGACCTGGTACAACATACAAAGCTACTTTGCCAGGCAAATCAAGAGTTATCCCTTTTATCTTTTCTAATGATGAACTAGCAGTATTTGTTTTATCTAATGGAAGATTAGATGTTTATGATTCTAATGGTGTTGCTATTCAAACTAATATTACAACGAATGTAAACTGGACTGAAGCTCAGTTATTTCAATTAAACTTTGCTCAGTTTGGAGATACAGTGTTTATGACACACAGAGATAATCGTACACTAGAGATTAAAAGAACAAGTGCTACTACATTTGTAGTATCTACATTTGAATTTGAAATAGATGAAGATGTTGTTGTGTCTGGTGCATATAAAACTAGTGCTCCATTTTACAAGTATGCTGATTCAGGAGTAACACTAACTGTATCAACTTCTGCAACAGGTACAGGAAGAACAATTACAGCTTCTTCAGCGATATGGACTGCAGCTTATGTAGGGCATTATATTAAAATAGATGGATCACAGGTTAAAATTACTTCATATAATTCTCCTACTGAGGTTGTAGGAACAATAATTGAAACAATATCTGGTGGTGTTGGACCACACGCTAACTGGGAAGAAGAACTACTATCTACAGTGAGAGGATATCCTCAAGCAGTTACATTCCATGATAATAGATTATATTTTGCTGGAGTAAGAGATGCTCCTGCTGCTGTTATAGGTTCTCAAGTAGGTGGGTATACAAACTTTGATGTAGGTACTGGACTTGCTGATGAAGCTATAAATGTATTTGTGTCTGGTGATAGAGTAAACGAGATTAGACATTTAGTATCTTCTAGAAACTTACAGGTATTAACAGATGGTGGAGAATATTTTGTTCCTACATCGACAGATACTTCCGCTGTAACACCTGGTAATATATCTTTTTTAAGACAAACTCCTTATGGATGTAGTAGAGCTAGACCTATTATCTTTGATGGTGCGACATTGTATGCACAGAAAAATGGTAAAGCAATTAGAGAGTATTTATTTAGTGATGTAGAAAATGCTTATGCTTCTACATCTATATCTATATTAGCATCTCATCTAGTTAATTCTCCAGTAGATATGACAATGCTAACAGGTACTACTACAAGACCTGAACAGTTTGCATTCTTTACAAATAATGATGGAACTTTAGGATTGTTTCATAGTGTGAGAGCAGAAAAAATTGCAGGTTGGACTTTATGGACTACAAGAACAGATGATGAGTTCATATCTATTACAGCATTAAATGAAAATTTATTTTGTGTATGTAAAAGAGAATTAGAAGGATCTACTGTATACACATTAGAAAAATTTGCAGAGCAAGATGATTTAACATTAGATTGTTCTGGAACAACAACTGTTAATCAACAAGGTACTCCATTAGTCAATGGTGGTAGCCAAACAGGAACAAGTTTGAATGTAGATGGATATACATCTTCCCCTAATATTGGAGATATTATTACTATTGCTGGTGTGACTGGTAGTTATGAGATATTAACTGTAACAGCCACAGCTAGTGGTTATACTATAGTATTAGATAGCTCTTTAGCTTCTTCACCTGCTGATAATGCCGTTATTACTATAACATCAGGTCGTGTCCATAACAGTCCAGCTCACTTAACTGAAGAAGAAGTTAATGCTGTTGATGGTACATTTTCATTAGGAACATTTACTATATCTGCTAGTGACACTATTACATTTAATGAAGCTCATAGTGCTGGTGTAATAGTTGGATTTAATTATAATCCTACTTTAGAAACTATGCCAGTTGATAGAGAAGTAACAGATGGGCCATTGACTGGGCAAATTAAAAGATTATCTAGAGCAGTAATTGATTTATCAGATACATTAAATGTAGCTTTACAAGCAGCTGATAATACTGCTAAAAGTTTAGTTATTAGACAGGTAGATTTTAATGTAGCTAATCCAGTCGCTAAAGTAACTGGTAAAAAAGAGTTTTTCTTTTTAGGTTATGATAGATCACCTACATTAAAGATTACACAAACAGCACCCTTGCCTTTAAAAGTTTTGGGTGTAGCATTAGAGGTAGTATACTAAAATGGGCGTAGAAACAGCATTATTAATATCAGCAGCAGGAACAGTATTAAGCTATGGAAGTCAAACACAAGCGTTAATAAATGATGCTAAAAAATTAGAAGAACAAAGAAAAATAGCAGCTTTAAGAGCATTACAAGAAGCAAATGCTAGAACAGAACAAGAAATAATAACATTAGGAAATAATAGAACTGTAGCTGGTGCTGCTGGAATTTTAGATGATAGTAGATCTTTTATGGCTATTCAACAAAAAGTAGAAGATGATGCAGCTAAAGATTTAGGAAATATTAGATTAAATGCTTTAATGGCACAATCAGATTTAGATATGGCAGTTTTAAATAATAAAATTGATAGGATGTCATTAACATTTGGCACTGTTAGTAAATTAGGTAGCTATGCTTATACAGCTTATTCGTATAACAATCCTCCAACAACATCAGGAGAAAAAGATTAATGGTTAGTGTTTTAGATAGAGGAAAAAGAACAACATTTGTTAATAACGCTAATTTAGGTGTTATTAAAAGTAAATCATTAGGTTTAGGAGAATCTATTGAAGCCTTTGGAGAAACATCTTTAAAGATAGCAGAACAACAAGCTGCAATTATGGATGAAATTTGGAAAGGTGATTTTAAAGTAAAAAGCACTCAGTTTTTAAATGATTTAATGATTAAACAAGAATCATTACCTTTACCAGATTTATCTAAAGCACAAGCAGAAATTATTGCTTATAGAGATGAATTAATAAACAAATCATCTAAAAGATATGGGAACTATATTAAGAACTATTTAGATTTAAACTCTTTAGAAAAACTAGATCAGTTAAGAATTAGATCTAATTCTATTATGTTTAATAATGCTAAGAATGGAATAGATGTACAATTAGAAAATTTAGTTAATACAACATTTAATGACATTAACAAAATTGATGAAAATATTGATATTACAAATAGTGATGAATATAGATTAAAAGTAGAAGATATATTTTATAAAGCTAAATACTCTTTAAATGATATTGATTTTGAAAGTGTTAAAAATTTAAATCCTCTTAAATATACAGATGCTATGATTAAAGGTTCTGTTGATGGTAAATTATTAGAATTAGAAACAAACAGAATGTTTGGAATAGCTAAATCATTTTATCATAATATTGATTTTACAGATACTGAAGCTGTTGCAAATGCAGATGCAAAATTTAATCAATATAAGAAAGATTACTTATCTGGTAATGAAAATAGACTAAGTAATAACTTTGACCAAGATACTATTCAAAAAATGGTTAAGGCTTTAGATAGTAATGTTAATACTATCAAATCATTAAATCAAGCATCTATAGATGCAGGTAATCAACAAGCTGAATATGCAAACATTATATTAAAAGAAAAAATAATAGATGGTATTAATCAAAACAATGCAGAGTCTATGATGTTTATTTTAAATAATGATGAAGCAACTTTATATTCTCAATTAGATATTGTAGGAGAAACAAATAATTCTGATTTAATTAAAACATTCTTAGACAAGAAAGAAGTTTATAACTATTTAGAAAATTTATCTAAGAAAGAAAATATCAATGTTAATAATGCTCATAAGTATTTTTCTCATGTTAAATATAACATGGGGGTTGAAGCATTTGAAAACGAAGAAGATTTAAAAGAGTTTGTTAAAAGCTATCAGTTAAATAAGATTAATCTTAATTCTATATTTAAAACAGGAGAATCATATACACAAGCAGATTGGTTTAATGATTTAGGAAAATCACCTGGAAATCAAAAACAAGGTACAATTTTAATGAACAACATGATTAGAAAAGATGGTGTTGTATTTGATGAATTACAAAGTGAGCTAAACAGTATCTATAATGTTTTAGGTAAAGGAGAATATGACATTAATGATGTTAATAAAATTACAAATTTATATCAAGGTTGGGAATTTATAACTAATGAAAATCCTATTGCTATTGCAAATATGGATGATGTAGATAATAGTTTTTTTCTATTTGTACAAGATCAAGGTGGTTTAAAAGCTCTAGAATTACAAGGTCCAGCAGCTTTATATCAATCTTATTTAAAGAAAGTAGATTTTACTAAATCCAACAAAGATAAAATAGTATTAGTGCAAAATGAAATATTAAATGATCCATTAATTCAACAAGGTATTGATGGTCAATTTACAGCAGAATTAACTGATGCAGTTTTTAAAAATGAAGCATTAAATACAATTTTTATGCCTTTATGGAATAGTATTATGAAAAATCCTGAATATGAATTTTCAACAGATAATCCATTAAGTTCTTATATTGAATTAGCTCCTGGATTAGTAACTGGAAAAGGTGGGAAGATGTCAGATATGAATTTTTTACAAATGTTTTTTATAAAAGGAAGTGAAAGTGTATGGAGAACATTTGATTTTTTAAATCCATTAAGTAATGATTTTTATACTAAAAATTTTTCTACTGGTTTTTATAGAATTAAACCTGCTGTTAGAGAAGAATTAAATAATGCTATTTTAAATCAATTACCAAACTATATGGATGTTAGTTTGTTTGCAGAAAATCCAGAAGAAGCAAAAGCAATTTTTGTACAAAAAGCTCCTCAGATTATGAAAAGTGTAATTGAGAATATGGCAGAAAATAACTATTCAATTAGTTTATTAGGTGGAGATTTAGGACAAGCTGAATTAGTTAAATTTGGATATGAAACTGAAATGGCTAAAGCTGGTTATAGTGAAGATGAAATGATGACCAGAACTGCTTTTGATATTGGAGCAGTGATGAAAGATTACTCTGAAAGATATGGTGAAAATTATATGTTAGAAAATTTTGGTTTTTTATATTCTGAAAATGGTCAATTTAAAGAACCAGGAATACAAGACATTAAAAAATCTATCAAAAATGGAGATTTTAGCATTAAAACTATAAAAGGTGCTAACCAACCTATTTATGAAATATTTATTAATCATCCTAATACTACCTTACAAGGAATGCCTTTAGGTGTAACAGGTAATGAAAAGATTATTATAGAGCCTTTATCAGAAGGTACACAGCCCTATGCAACACCAATTACTAAATCTCAAATAAATAATACTATAGTTCAAAATATAATTAATGATCCTAATTCTTTGTTTAACAAGTTTGATTCATTTCAACAATTACCTGATAAGATGAAAGAACTTATAGTTAAGTCATTTACTATAGGTAGACCAGGCACTGAAGTAATATTAGAGCCTTTAGTAGAAATATTTAGTGGTGGAACTTATGATTACAAAAGTATTCAAGATGAATTAAACAAGTACATAGAAGTTGAATACAAAAAAATGTATGAAGATTATGTAGACTAATGGCTGTTAAACTTATATCTACAAAAATTAATCCTTTATCTACAGAAGAATATACTCCATTACCTCAAAAAAAATACTTCTTTGAAACAGCTGCTAGTAATCTAGATGCAGTAGGATATTTATTTAATAAAGCCTTTATGGAAGAAAACTTAATAGGGCAGATGTATACTCATTTTTATGAAAACAACTCGGAATATGATTATGATGAAAATTATAGTATACATGCAGATCCACAATTAGACGAATATAGAAATTATTTAACTTACTTTGAAGGATCTCGTAATTCAAAAGAAACAAGTAGTTTAATTCAAAAATTAAAATATGAACAATTAGCTTCAACACTAGCACCTATATCTGTAGTAGGTACATTAATGGGTGCTATTGCAGATCCTAGTACCTATCTATTAGCTGGTAAAGCTAACAAGTTAATAACACTAGCAGCTGGTGGAAAAACATATTTAAAACCAGCTTCTTTAGGTATGGTATTGAGTGCAGAAGAAGGTGCAAAACAATATTTTAGTTCTGATAGAGAAATTGAAACTAGTATGATGATAGGAGGAGCAGGATTCTTATTACCCAGTTTATATAATAAATTAATTGGAATAAAAAATTTGCCTGTTAAAGGAGATTTAGCTAATTATCAAAAATATACTGAAACAGCTAATTTTATGAATACAAAAAATGCAGCTAAGTATGCAGATGATAATAGTGATATAGATTGGTCTTTCTTAGATCCTAATAAAAAACAAACACCTAATAGTGCAGGAGCATCTTCTGTCAAAGGTATTACATATCCTAGTTATAATGAATCTAAAATTGGAGAAGCAATCTATTCTACTAAAACAGGATTAGAATCTACTCCATTAACACCTTTGTTTAGATCATTACAAAAGGATTCATTAGTAGTTAGAGAAACAGGAACAGAACTTGTAGAGATTCCATTATATCAAAACAAGAACTTTGCACCTTTTAATGAAGCTACTACTATTTCTGTAGAGAATGAAGTTAAAAGAAATAGTTCTATTATAATTCAAAATATGAGAGATATAGATGATATCTATACTGAATATTTAAAATCTGAAAGTGTAAGAATTGGTAAAGATAATAACTTTGTAAATAGAATATTAACCAAAAGTGGTATTAATAAAGATTCTATGTCTTTAGCTAAATTTAGACAAGAAATATCAAAAACTTTAGTTAGTGATTTAAAACATCAAAATCCTCATGTAGTTGAAGCTGCTAGAAAAATTAGAGAAAACTTTTTTAATGTAATTGGTAAAAGAGCAGATGATGCAGGAATGTTTATAATATTACCTAGAAAGCAATTAGCCTACTGGGAAACTAAATTAGACGAATTAAAAAAGTCTGGTGATTCTACTATAGAAATAGATGGTGTTATTTTTAGTAGTAAAAGAATTAAAGATGAAATTGCTGCATTAGAATCTCAAATTAAATATTTAGCTGAAAATAATGGAATGATGAAAAATTACTTACCTAGATTTTATAAAAAAGATGTTATTAGAAAAAGAAAAACAGAATTTACAAATTTAGTATATAGAGCTTTATTAAAACAAAATCCAAAAGCTACTATTGGTGAAGCAGAAGAAATAGTAGACAATATTTTAACTCAACAACCATTTTATAGAATTAAGTCTTGGAAAGAATTAATTGAAAGTGAAAAAGGATTTGTAAGTCCTATGGGTATATCTGACCATGTTAAATCTAGAAAGATTAAGTTAAATGATAAAGAGCTTTTAGAACTTGGATTTATTGAAGGTGATATTGAAGGTTTAATGAGAGCCTATTATAGATCAGTAATGCCTGATGTTATATTAACAGAGAGATTTGGTGATCCTGGAATGTTAGGAATAAACTATGCTGCTGGTGGTTATAAAAAAGGTTTAAACCAAATATATGCAGAGTATCAAGCTAGAATTTTAAATGCTCCTCAATCTCAAAAAGCAAAAATTAAAAGAGAGATGGCAGAAGCTATGGATGATTTACAAGATTTAAGAGATTTAATTAGAGGTACTGCTGGATTACCAGCTAACCCTGAATCTGCTTTTTCTAGAAGTGTAAGAATAGGGAAAAATGTAACAGCTATAACTTATCTTTCAGGAATATTAGCAGCTGTTCCTGATGTAGCTAGATTAGTTATGGCAGATGGTATTAAAAAAAACTTTGGTAGATTGTATGAAGCATTTTTTAAAGACATGGAATGGAGAATGTTAAAGTTATCTAAAAAAGATGCACAGTTAGCAGGAGAAGCAGCTGATATGTTTTTAGGTACTCGTGCTGCTTTATTTGCTGATACTGGAGATATTTTTGGATTAATGAACTCGGTAGAAAGAGCTACTGGTCAAATAACAAATTTTTATTTTAGTTATATTAATGGAATGAATCTGTGGAATACAGGTGTTAAAAATATTGCTTCATTAGTAAATGGATCTAAAATTTTAGACTATGTTGAATTAATAGCTAAAGGTAAAAAAATAGGTGTTAAAGAAAAAGCACAATTAAACAATTTGTTTATTGATGAGGTTATGGCTAAAAGAATCTTTAAAGAATATGAATTACATGGTTTAGGAAAAGGTGCTAGTGAGTCAGCTGGATATAATAGTTTAAGAGTGGCTAGAGCAGATAATTGGACTGATAAAGTTGCAAGAGAAACATACTTATCAGCCTTACAAAAAGACATTAACATAACTATTGTAACACCAGGTAAAGCTGATGTACCTATGTGGATGAATACAGAAATTGGTGGTGTATTATCACAATTTAAAAAATTTGGAATGGCTGCTACACAAAGAATATTAATGAGAGGAATGCAAGAAAGAGATAACAATTTCTTATTTGGTGTTATTGGACTAGTTGCACTAGGTGGAATGGTAGATGCTTTCAGACAAAGACAAATTGGTACTGATTACTCTAAAAAGAAGTTTGGTGATAAATTAATATCAGCTATAGATAGATCAGCTGTACTCGGTATTTTTACTGATGTAAATAGAATGGTAGAAACTTTATCTAATAATAGATTAGGTTTATCTCAAATAGTTGGTGGAGGTAGACAATATAAACCAACATTTAAACAGAAAATGGGATTAGCAGGGCCTACAGGTTCTTATATAGCTAATTTATTTGATATCATGTTAGATTGGGGTAAAGGTACACACGATTATACTACTGCTAGAGCTATACGAAAAACTTTACCTTTGCAGAATATATGGTATTTAGATAGTGTATTTGATAAAATAGAAAAAGGTTTATATTAATGGCACTCCAAATAAGCGATACAACACCTAGATCCCAATATACTGCAACAGCAGGACAGACTACATTCTCTGTGCCATTTGAGTTTTTTAATGTAGCAGACTTAAAAGTTTACAACGGCACTTCCCTCCTTACCTATAGTACATCACCATCATCTGCATCACAGTATTCAGTTACTGGTGCAGGTGTTACTGGTGGTGGATCTATTACTTTAGGTAGTCCAGGTGCAACCTTAAATGATACCATAACTATTGTTAGAGATCTAGCTATAGAAAGAATCTCGGACTTTCCAGTATCTGGTAACTTTCCTATACAAACACTTAATACAGAATTAGATAAGATTGTTGCTATGTTACAGCAACTAGAAGAACAGTTTGGAAGAACACTTCAATACCCTGTTACAACAACTACTGGATTCAATGTAGACCTACCTGAACTTGTAGCGAATAGAGTATTATCTGTAAACTCAGATGCTACAGCTTTATTAGCTAACCAAGAACTAGGTACATTTAAAGGGAACTGGGGAGCTTCTACTAGCTACCAGATTAGAGATTTAGTTAAAGATACATCTAACGGAAATATATACTTTGTTAATACAGCTCATACATCCAGTGGATCACAACCACTATCTAGTAATGCTAACAGTTCTTATTATGATTTAATTATAGATGCTGCTTCAGCTACAACTTCAGCAACTAATGCTACTTCGTCAGCTAGTGCTGCCTCCAGTAGTGCTACAGCTGCTGCTAATTCTGCTAGTGCAGCTGCATCTAGCGAAAGTAATGCTGCTACATCAGAATCTAACGCAGCTACATCAGAATCAAATGCTGCTAGTTCAGCATCTACTGCTACTACACAAGCAACAAATGCGTCTAACTCTGCTACTTCGGCTTCTAATTCTGCTTCGACAGCAACAACACAAGCTACTAATGCTGCAAACTCTGCAACATCAGCATCTAACTCAGCAACAACTGCGACAACTCAAGCTACTAACGCATCTAATTCTGCAACTGCTGCGGCATCATCTGCCTCTACAGCTACTGCACAAGCATCAGCTGCTAGTACATCTGCAACCAACGCAGCAAATTCTGCTTCATCTGCTAGTACATCTGCATCAAATGCTAGTACTGCACAGACTGCCGCAGAGGCAGCCAGAGATGCTGCTTTAGCTGCTGCTGATAACTTTGATGACACTTATTTAGGTGCAAAAGCATCTGATCCGACACTAGATAATGACGGAGATGCTTTAAATGCAGGAGATTTATATTTTAATACAACCAGTTCAGTCCTCAAATATTATGATGGAGCTGCCTGGAATAACATTGAAGCCACTGATACTAGTGGTTTTGCAACAAATGGATTTGCGATTGCTATGGCTATTGCATTATGATAAGGAGAAAGTATGGCACAGAACTTTAGAAGATACACCTCAAATGATGTAGGAACTTCGGCAGCTACTTTATTTACTGCTGATTCTTATGATACTGTTGTTGGTATATCACTAGCTAATGTTACTGCTTCTGCTATCAATGTATCTGTTTATATCAATGATGGAGCAAATGACATCTACTTAGTTAAAGATGCACCAATCCCTCAAGGATCTCAATTACAGGTATTAGATGGTGGTGCAAAGTATGTAGTACAAACTGGTGATGCACTAAAAGTAATATCTGACACAGCATCATCTGTAGATGTATGGGTATCAACTGTAGACGCAATTAGTACATAATGGGATATTTAGGGAATAAACCAGCTGATAGTTATCTCACTTTAGAGAAGCAGACATTTACAACTTCTGCCACAGATACCTATAACCTAAACAGAGAAGTTTCAGGTGTTAATGATATTGAATTATTTCTTAATAATGTAAGACAAGAACCTACTGAAGCCTATACCATTTCAGGTACAACCCTAACCCTTGCCTCTGCAATTACTGCTAGTGATAGTATGTATTGTATTTATCAAGGAAGAAGTGTTGGTACTCAAGCACCAGCCACTGGTTCTGTAACCAATGCTATGTTAGCTGGTTCTATTGCTAACTCTAAATTAGCTGGTGGTATTGAAAGTTCTAAATTAGCTTTTGCATCTTATCCTTACAGAAACCTCATCATCAATGGTGATATGTCTATTGCACAGAGGGGAACTTCAGTATCTAGTATTACAACCAGTGGTTATAGAACTATGGATAGGTGGAACTTTGCAACCGATTTAGGAACTTGGACAATGTCACAAGAAACAGATGTTCCAACAGGACAAGGATTTGCTAAATCATTAAAGTTAGATTGTACAACTGCTAACGCTTCACCTTCAGCAGGAAATTTTTTAGTTTTAGAACAAAAAATTGAAGGTCAAAATCTTCAAATGTTAAAAAAAGGAACATCAAATGCTGAAAGTTTAACAATGTCTTTTTGGGTGAAATCAAGTAAAACAGGAACTTATATTTGTGAATTACTTGATACAGATAATTCAAGACAAATTTCAAAATCATACACAATCAATAGTGCTAATACTTGGGAAAAGAAAACTTTAACATATGATGGTGATACAACAGGTGCATTTAATAATGATAATGCAGAAAGTTTAAGAATAGATTTTTGGTTAGGTGCGGGTTCTACTTTTACAGGTGGAACTTTATCTACAACTTGGACAGCTACTTCTAATGGAGATAGAGTAGCAGGAAGTGTAAACCTAGCCGACAGTACATCTAATAATTGGTACATCACAGGAGTACAACTAGAAGTCGGTACATCTGCTAGTGACTTTGAGTTCTTACCACACGATATAAATTTACAGAGGTGTTTAAGATACACCCAAAAACACCCACAAAAAAGTGATGGGGGTGCTTATAAAGTAATAGCACAAGGAATGGCTGATGGTGGTACTCTAGCTCTTTGTAATATTAATCCTCTACCTGTAGAAATGAGAGCTACTGCGAGTCTATCAAGTAGTGGTAGTTTTAGAGCACATAGACCAACAGGTGCTTCAAGTGTTTCTAGTATAGCAATAAATTCAGACCATGTTGGTTCAACAACTTTTGCTATTAGAGTTAATACAAGTAGCCTTACCACAGGACATAGTATTTTCTTAGAACAAAATAATGACATTGATGCTCATGTATTATTGGATTCGGAGTTATAAATGATTAGTACAGTAGAAAAAATATATCAAGGCGAAAGTTTTAGTTACAAAATAATCTATACAGACGGAACAGAATGGTCTGTACCTCACAATGAAGGAAACCGCCACTACCAAGAAATACTAGAATGGGTAGCAGAAGGAAACACAATTACAGATAATGGGGGTGGTATCTAATGGCATTATCTAAAATACAAGCAGAGAGTATGAACCTTGCAGATACCTATGCGTTTACTGGTACTGTGAGTGGTGTACCTACTGGTGTTCAAGAAGCAGATATGTGGAGAATATCTAGTGATTATGCAATACCATCAAGTCCAGCAGTTATAAGTTCTAATTTAGAAAGAGTTGATGATGCTACTTTTTCTAAAATTGGAACAGGATTGACACAAAGTTCAGGTATTTTTACATTTCCTCAAACTGGTCTTTATCAAGTAAGATTCAATGCAGGAAGTGTAAGATGCACAAGTGGTAATTTTAATGTTTATATTTATCTAGACGGAACTTCAGATAATTCAAGTTATGATGGTTTAGCTGAAGGACATGAGTCAATAAACCCAAACTATAGTGTAAACTGGGCTTCTGTTTCAGTAGAAACATTTTTTAATTGCACAAATACATCAACTCACAAAGTAAGGTTTAGAGTAGGTGGTGGAGATGGAACTACAAATCAAAGATTAGATGGGAGTACAACTGTTTCTTTAAACACATTTACATTTGTAAGATTAGGAGATAGTCAATAATGGCATACATAGGCAAACAACCCATAGTCGGCAACCACATTCTTCTTGATGATATATCAGGTAGCTTTAATGGTTCTACTACTGCATTTACATTACAGTCTGGTGCAGTCAATGTAGTACCTACTAATGAACAATCTTGTATTATTTCTATTTCAGGGGTAGTTCAATATCCTAATGACGCATACACTATAAGCGGTAGTACGATTACATTTACTTCCGCACCCTTATCATCTGATAGTTTTAGTGGTGTAGTCTTAGGTGACACATTAAATATTGGTGTACCCAGTGATGCTACTATTACCACTGCTAAGTTGGCATCTAGTTATTACACAGTAAATAACCAAACCTTTACCGATATAACAGTAACATCAAATAAAAACGCAATAGTCGCTGGACCAATTACTGTGAGTGGCACATTAACTATTGCATCAGGGAGTGTTTTAGTAATCGCATGAGTACCTTAGAAGTAAATAAAATAACACCTTCCACAGGAACCAGTATTACTCTTGGTGACAGTGGTGATACATTTACAATTCCTAGTGGAGTAACACTAGCTAATAACGGAAATGCTAGTGGATTTGGAAAACTTGCACAAATAACACAAGGAACTAAATCAACAAGAGTTAGAACTACTAGCACAAGTGCTACAGCAACAGGAATACTTACATCAATTACACCTTCAGCTACTAATTCTAAAATTTATTTAATGATTAATTTAGGTGGGTGTAGAATGGCTACAAATACATATATGAGTTTATGGCTATATAGACAAATTAATGGTGGTGGTTATGTAGAATTAAGAAAATTTGAAAATGGTATGGGTTATATTAATGGCAGTTCTTGGCAAACTTGGGGTAAAGCTCAAAATTATTTAGATACTACTCATAACACTACTGACCAAATAGATTACCAAGTTTATTTTTCTTATAATGGTAGTGGTTCACAAGTAGATATTAATACTGATGAACAAGAATGGTCCACTATTACAGCTATGGAGGTACTCGCCTAATGTCTATACTCAAGGTTAATACCATACAGAAAAAAGACGGAACTCAGTTTCCTTTAATTGGTCAAGTGGTACAAGATACATCTATGGCAGTAACTAGCACGACAAGTCAATATCCAACATTTGTAGATACAGGATTATCAGTAAATATAACTTTATCATCTACAAGTTCTAAAGCATTAATAATAGTTACAGAAGCAGTGGGAAGTTCAGGAAATGATTTTATTGCTACTCATTTATATAGAGATTCAACTGCGATTGGAAATTATCATCAATACACCCCAAGAGCAGCAACAAGTGCAGATTTAATTCAACACGGAAGTTATCATTATTTAGATAGTCCTTCTACAACAAGTCAAATTACATATTCTGTTAAGTTCTGTAATGGTACAAGCACTGCTACTTGTTATCATGGAGGTAGAAGTGGTGCACCAAGTTTTTGTATGATTAATGTAATGGAGGTACTAGCCTAATGACATCTATTATTAAAGTAGACACCATTCAGACTTCTGCTGGGGGTACTCCTACACTAGCATCTTTAGGACTTAGTGGTTCTATAACTCAAATAATTACTGATAGTGATACTACTAATACAGTTCATTCAGGTAATACTTATACTGATACAGGATTATCAGCAACGATTACTCCAACTTCTACATCAAGTAAAATTATAATTAATATTTCTCAAGACTTTCAATTAGAAAGTGCTGACCAAAGTACAAATAATGTAACAGGTGGTTTTAGATTATTAAGAGATGCAACAACATTATATACAGGTTCAGATGACGGAAATTCTTTTGGTGTTAGAATTGTAAATACTTATGGTTCAGCTACAAATATTATGAACAATGTTTGGAATTATACTTACATTGATGAGCCTTCAAGCACCAGTGCGATTGTCTATAAAACTCAATGTAGAACTTATAACACAACAGTTAGATGGCGATTAAACAATCAAGTTAATGGAACTTCTAAATCATTCATTACTCTAATGGAGGTACTAGCATAATGCCTATCACAAGACATGAAAGATGGTACAACTCTTTAATGAATAAAGCTAAATATAGAATATTAAATTGTTACACAGAAAAACATCATATCATTCCTAAAAGTATGGGTGGCTCAAATGATAAAACTAATTTAGTAAAATTGACTGCTAGAGAACATTATATTGCTCATCTATTATTAACTAAATTTACACAAGGGGATTGCAGAAAAAAGATGATTAGAGCATTTGTTTGTTTAAGAAATTGGAAAAACAAAAATAGAAAAGGCGATTATCATTTTAATTCTAGGCTATATAACAAACTAAGAAATGAATATGCAGAAATAGCAAGAGAAAATTCTACTAATAAAGAGTTTTCTTTGGAAAGAAGAAAGAATATATCAAAGGCATTAACAGGAAAAAAACTTTCACCTGAACATATAGAAGCTATTAGAAAGGCAAAGAAGAATATATCACAAGAAACAAAAGATAAAATATCAAAAGCCAATAAAGGAAGAATAGTATCTTTAGAAGTAAGAAGAAAATTATCTGAAAGTGGTAAAAGATTTTGGGATTTATCTCCAAAAGCAGAACAAAGAAAGATTCAAAATGCTGAATTTTTAAATGAATATCATAAACAAAGGAGATTTATATGCCGATAACGAGACTTAATAATAACTCGATTACCTCTGTTACTGCTTTGCCTAGTGGTGTTCCAGTAGGAAAGATATTGTCTATTACAAGTCAAGAAGTTATTACTAGAACAAGTACAACTACAACAAGTTTTGCTGATTTGTCTGGTTTTAGTATGAACTTTACCCCTTCATCAAGTAGTAATAAAGTTTTAATTTGGTGGGTTATCAATAATGGTTCTGACAATCACAGCACATATTACGGACAACCAGTGATAAAATTACTAAGAGATAGCACAAGTTTGTTTGAACATTGTTTAACTGCATCTTATGGTTCATTTTATAATGTATCTACACCTTTAGTTTATTTAGATACTCCTAATACAACAAGTCAAGTTACTTATAAAATTCAAGTAAAAAAAATAGGTAGTGGTCAATCTATTAAATTCAACGATATCTATGCACAACCTGAAGGAACTGGAGTTTCAGTTTTAAATATCATGGAAGTTCAAGGTTAATAAACAAAGGAGAAGAAAAATGACAGACATAGCAACAGCAATACAATCTCTCAACAAAAAGGGTGGTGTAAACCATGAGTTTGTTGTAAGAGGTGAGCCAACATCTGAAGCAGAATACAACAGTGGTGTTGATTTTGTATCAGGTGCAGATGCTAATGGTACTGCTATCTTTTCTGCTACTAAGCCATACTCTTGGTCTGAAGTAAGTGCTGAGAAAGCCTTATTAAAAGCTGAGTATGACAACAAAAAGTATCAGAGAGATAGAGCTTCTGCTTACCCATCAATCCAAGACCAGTTAGATATGCAATACTGGGATAGTGTCAATGGCACTACAACTTGGGCAGATGCAGTAGCAGCAGTTAAAGCAGCACACCCGAAAGGCTAATAGATGAACATAGACCTCAAGACTATATTACCGTACATAGTACTGGCATGCAGCATAGCTGTGTCTTGGGGTATGTTCTCTGCTCGACTTGATGCGGTAGAAGCTAAGGCTAATTCCGTAGCACAAATGCAACAAGACATTGCCATTATCAAAGAGAAGATAATGTGGATGGAGAATTATCTAATCACCATACCTAAGCGGTAGGAAAGGGGGCACGGCAAAATGCCATTCGTACAATTAACAGCGCCTCCTGGAGTTGTCACAGATATCACAGACTACCAGGCGCAGATGCGTTATACAGATGCAGACAAGGTGCGCTTCTTTCAAGGCTACGCTGAGAAGATAGGCGGCTGGACTAAGAGGTTCAGTTCCGCGCAAATCACAGGGGCGTGCAGAAACATTCTACCACACCGCGATCTCAACGGGGCGAAGATGATTCTCATGGGTACATCAACCCATGTCTTTATTGAATACTCTGGTACAGTTTATGATGTCACTCCTTACAGAACAGATTCAGCAACACTAACTAATCCTTACACAACAGGTGCCGCGGGAACTAGTACTGTTACAGTAACACACACTAACCATGGTTTAGCAAACACTGACCCAGGTTCGCGTGTAGTTATTAGTACTGCAGTTACCTTAGATGGTATTACTATTGCGGCAGGTGAATATGTTGCAACATATGTAAATGCAAACTCTTACACGATTGTTGGTTCAGGCACAGCTGTAACAGGTGGTGTGACAGGCGGCGGTTCTGTAACACTTCGTTATCTTGTAAACAACGGACCTTCAGATGGTCTTACAGGTTATGGTTATGGTACAGGTTTATGGGGTCAAGCATCTTGGGGTACAGCGCGAAGTTCATCAGGCATTGTTTTATCACCACGCGTCTGGTCAATGGATGCATGGGGTGAAGACATCATCGCATCTGTAGGTGGTGGCGAAGATACAATTTATTATTTTGATATCAGTGCATTCTTAGCTAGTCCTACAACTTATCGTGGTACAACATTAGCTTGGTATATTGTAAATACATTAGGTGGTAGTGCATCACAAGTTCCAACTAAAGTAGGGCAGGTCATGGTATCCACACCTGATAGACACGTTATTTGTTTTGGTTCTAATCCACAAGGTTCATCCGACTATGATCGTATGACTGTTCGTTTCTGTTCTCAGGAAGATTTCACAGTATGGACACCACAAATTATTAATACAGCAGGTGAGCAAAGACTAGGTACAGGTACAAACATTGAAGCTGTGGAAAAAGGTCGTGGTCAAATATTCTTATGGACAGATGTAGATGTCTATTCAATGCAGTTCATTGGTCCGCCTTTCACATTCTCATTCCAAGTATTAGGGGAAATCTCTGGTACTATATCTAAGAACGCAGCTACCACAATCGAGGGTGCGGCATTCTGGATGGGTGTAGATAACTTCTATATGTTTGACGGTGCGGTCAGAACTTTAGAGTGTCCTGTGTTGACACACGTCTTTAATAACTTTAATTCTGTACAACGTGAAAAAGTTTTCTGTGGGCAGAACATTAAGTTCAACGAACTATGGTGGTTCTACCCATCAGCAGGTTCCACTGACGTAGATAAATATGTTATCTATAATTACATTGACAAGACTTGGTCTATTGGTAATCTAGGTAGAACAGCTTGGGTGGATTCTAATATCTATTCTAATCCTTTGGCAATAGATTCTTCAGGCATTCAATACAATCAAGAAGATGGTAATGATGCAGCGGGTAGCGCGATTAGTGCTTATGTGGAAACAGGATTCTTTAATGGTGATCAGAATGGTGACAATGTTTATTTCTTAGATAGAATTATTCCTGACATTACATTTAAAGCGGGCAGTGTTATGAAGTTTACATTAAAGACAAAGATATATCCGCAAGGCGAACAGATTACAAAAGGACCTTTCACAATTAATTCTACAGATGGTGACTTTGATTTTCGCGCTAGAGGTAGATCGTTTCAAGCAAAGTATGAATCAGATACTACAGGTGTAGCGTGGAGATTAGGTACATGGCGTGCCGATGGTAGACAGGATGGATTAAGATAATGGCTATATACAGCAAACCAACATACCCTGAACCTTCTTACAAAGAACGTATGGAAGGTAAGATTGATGTGAGAACTTATGATGCATTGATACAGGTTTTAAAGTTGCGTGATTTCTCTGAAGAAAATCCGCCAGTAAAAATTCAAGATGAAACAGAAGCCAGAGCTTTCACTTGGTTCATGTCAGAAGGAGATTAATGTCTACATTATATAAATCCAACTTTTTTAATTTAACTACTACAGCAGACACAGTTGTTTACACTTGCCCAGCAGAAACAGAAACTATTGTTAAAAACATACAAGTTCATAATTATGGTGGCAGTAACGTGGTGTTTGAAAGTTGTGTGAATAGGGGTGGTGTAGATTATGATATAACTCATTTAACTTTATCAGGAAAAGATTCTAGAAATGCGTTATCAGGTGTCCTTGTTTTGGAAGAAGGTGATGCTTTAAAAGTAACTGCAGCTAGTGCCAATTTTATTAGTGGCGCAGTTTCTTATGTGGAGGTCAGAAGTGATACAAAAAATCCTATATAATTTTCCCGTGCCCCCTTGCAAGCTGGGGTAAAAAAGGTTATAATATTATGATGCAAGGATACGCAGGTCCAGTTCAACAAGGTGATATGGTCATTAGAGCGAACGAAGTTTCGCCAGGTATTACTGCACTCTTATCCAAACAGAACAGAAAAGGGGCACAAGGAATTTATGAACTTCCTAGCTCCAAGCCCGCAAATCCAGATTACTATAATATGGCATTAGGCAACGTGCAAAACGATATTCGGTCAGCCGCGCAAACTGCAAACGCAATGGCGCCACAAGGTGAGCGTTTGGCTTTCATCAATTCAGAAGAAGAAGGTATCTTAAGATTACTTGGTGGTTCAGGTGAGCCTGAGCCTGTGACTGGTATTCCTTCTTTTGCTAGAGGAAGACCTGGAGCTACTGGAAAATTTTCATCTTCTAAAGCTGGACAAACTGCAGCTAAAGTAGCTGCTAGCAGAAGTACTCCAACTACATCTACTAGACCAGCAGGAACTACAGGCGCAGGTTCTGGTTATCAAGCAGGACAAGGTGGTAGAGGTGATGATACTTCTAGAGCATTTGTTCCTTCTAGTCCTAGAGGACCTAATTTAGCAACTTCACCAGAAACAGGTGGCAGACAAACTTATTATGCAACTGATGCGGCTAGCGCTGAAGCTGTAGCCAAAGCTAGAGAAGCAGCAGAAAGACAACGAGAAGCTTCAACATATGCAACAATGGCAGGAGCTTTGGGTGCATCAGCAGCTGATCCAAATCTTCAAACAATGTCTGACTTAGCTATGGAAGGCGCTGAAAAAGAAAAAGGATTTTTTCAAAAATTATTTGAAAACAGTTTATTGGGTAAAGGTTTAAGTTTTATAATGAAGCCAATAGAAGATTATAATTTCAAATGGTATATGGAAAATATTAATCCTGACATGGGTAAAAAATTCGCAGCTTTATCTGAACAAGAGCAAGCCAAGTTAAAAGAAAACAAATATTTAATTCCTGGTTATGAAGACTACTGGAAACAGAGAAGAGAAGCTATGATGGCTGATCAAATGAAAAGAGATCGTGGAGATTCCAGACCAACACTAATTAAAGAAGAAGAAGAAGTTGTAGATGAAGGAAAAACTACAGAAGAAGAAGAGTTGCCATACTTTGGATATTACAGAAGATTTAAACAACCAATGACTTATGAGGATATAATTAAAAGAGCTTATGGCGGAAGTACTAGTCCTTTACTAGAAACTATACAAGAAGCAATAGACAGAGAGAAAGCATAATGGCACTATTAGATTTTTTATTCGGCACTAAACAAGCCCAAGATACTTCAACAACGCAAATACAATTACCAGAGTATTTACAAAAAGCTACAGAATCTTTAGTAGCTACATCAGGTGATGTAGCTAAAGAAGGATACATTCCTTACGCAGGACCAAGACTTGCAGGCTTATCTCAAATAGAAAAAGATGCAATAACAAGAGCCCAACAACAAACAGGCATTGCAGGAACACAAGCAGGTCAAGCATATACCGCAGCCACTGCGGCTGGAGCTCCAATAGGTGCTACAGATATTCAAAGATATATGGACCCTTATATGACCAATGTAGCAGACATTGCGGCAAGAGAAGCAAGAAGACAATCTGCTATAGAGCAACAAGGTATTTCGTCTCAAGCTGCTCAAGTTGGCGCATTTGGTGGTTCACGTCAAGCAGTATTAGAAGCAGAGCGTCAAAGAAATTTACAACAAGGTATTGGTGATATCTATGCACAAGCACAACAACAAGCTTTCCAAACAGCGTTAGGTGCGGCGCAACAAGAAAGACAACAACAGTTACAATCCGCATTAGGTATGTCCACAACATCTGCTCAACAGCAAGCAGCACAACAAGCTGAAACACAACAGCTTATGGGATTAGGTGGATTAGAAAGACAAATGCAACAACTCGGTCTTGATGTAGGATACCAAACATTCCAAGAAGAAAGAGATTATCCTAAAACTCAATTAGGATTTTATTCTAATATATTAAGAGGAGTTCCTTATGGAACTACAACCACAACAATAGGAACAACACCACAACCTAGCTTCTTCTCACAAGCGGCTGGTTTAGGTATTAGTGCATTAGGTGCTGCTGGTTCATTAGGATGGCAACCATTCGCGTAGGAGTTTAGATGGCAAAGTATTACGATAAAAAAACTAAACAATGGGTAGAAGGAGATAGTATGTTTCCTTTCTTTGGATTTACATCTCCTAAATTTAATCAGTTACAAGAAGAATACAAAAACAGAGGAGGTATAACACAAGATTTAGAAATAGTATCTCCTGATGATTTGATGTACATGGAAGGTGGAGGCATTGCTGACTTAGAAAAAAATAAAAAGAAAAGCAGTAGAACAGGAATGGAAGGTTCCCCTGAATTACCTTCTAATAAAAAAGGTTCTAAAGAAAGTGCTAAAGAAGATTCCTTAAATGATTTCGAAATTAAAATGAAAAAGAAACCTAAAGTACCTGAACCTAAAGAAGAAACAGAAACTAAAACAGGAAAAGATTATGGTGAACTAGGTTTCTTTCAAAAGCTTTTAAAAGCCGCAACAGAAAACCCAGAGGCAACTATTGCTTTAGGTAGAGCATTACTTAAAGGCGAAGGTTTAGGTATAGGTCTGACAGAGTTTGCAGACGAAAAGATTGCACAGGATAAAGCACAAGCTGCATTAGATGTGGCTGCTGAAGAAAAAGCTTACGGAAGAAGAATGGAAGAAGCTAAATTTAATTTAGATGTTGCTAAAGCAGAAGCACTTGCTGATTACTATGGTACAACAAGTAAAGCAGCTTTACTAAAAGCAGAAAAATTACCAGGAGAAGTGGAAGCCGCACAGGCTTATGCTTTACAAATGGCTGGTGGAGATCCTGCATTGTTCAAACAATACTTTAAAGAAGCTTTTGATATGCTAGCTAAAAAATCTAGTAGCGGAATGCCGATGTTCACATTACCAGGTGAAGAAGGTGACTTGCAAACCAGCGCATTAGATAATAGCATAGATGTGGCAACTCGCACACAAAACGAGTTAATGAATCAATAACTAAAGAAACCAAAAGTTTCTTGAATGCACGTAAGTGCTAGGATGATATGGCAGAAGAAGTAAAATTTGTACCTTTAACTAGATCCAGTTTACAAGCTGGTTTAGAACAATTAAAAACAGCAGAGCCTGCCAAAGAATATCAATTCATTTCTGTATCCGAAGATCCCAACGCTCCCAAATTTAAATTTTTAAAAGACACTCCCGATAGTGAAATTGTAGAATATCTTAAATCCGCAGACGCTGAACAAGCTATGCAGGAGAAAGGTTATGTATATAAGTTTGGATCTGACGCTGCTAGATTTGATGATCCAGATGACCTTGATGACACAGCATTTACTAAAGGTTTAAAAGCTGGCTACTCTTCTCTTAAACAATTAGGCGCAGGTGCCTTAGGTACTGTAGCTGATCTTCTTGGTATGGAAGATTTGGAAAGAGCTACTAACGAAGCAATCCAACAATATCAAATAGATGGTATGGCTCAACAGTTTATTCAAACTGAGAGTGGTGAAGTAATTCCATTTGAAGCTTCTGTTGAAAAAATATTAACAGAACCAGACAGATTAAGTCACTTCTTAGATTGGGCAGCATTCAACGTAGCTCAAGGTTTAGTTTCAACCATTCCCATTTTCGCGGCAAGTATGGTCAACCCTATTATGGGTGCAGGTGTTGCCTATGGTATGGGTGTTGGAGATTCACGCATGGCTCAGTTGGAAGAAACTAATTTCCAAGAAGCTAATGCAGGTTTATCTTTAGCAGCTGGTGTACCTTACGCTTTAGCAGAAAGATTCTTAGGTGCTGGTTTTGCATTAAGAGATTCTTTAATTAAAAAGTTTGGAGAGAATGCTGTAACAGGGACACTTAAACAAATATTCAAAACAACTGCGGCGACTGCAGGTAAAGAAGCTATTGCCGAGGGCGCGCAAGAACTTATTACACAAACAGCTGGCAAGACTGAGAAAGGTTTACAACCTGGTGAAAGTGTATCCGCTGAGTTATCAAAGTTATATAAAGATTCTAATTTTTATAAAGGCATAGGTGAAGCAGCAGCTGCTGGTTTTATTGGAGGTGGTCCTTTTGGTATAGCAGGTGGTGTTGTAGAATCAAAACAATTAAAAGAATTATCTGGTTTAGATTTAGGCGAGCAAGATACTGTGCGTGAGCAAGCACCCAAAAAGCCCGTGCCCCCTACACCAGAAACAGTAAGAAAAGCAAAAACAAATTTAAAGAGACGTGGATTCACAGAAGATTTTTTAAAACAGAAATCTCCAGAAGATGTTATAGCTTATGCTGAAGAAAATAAAAACTTAGTAACTAAAAAACAATATGAAGATTTAGAAAAACTAGGATATCTATCTACACCCGAAGGTAGAGATTTAGTTGAATCATTTAAACAAAATACAAACATAGCTAAAGGTTCTAAGAAAACACAAGGCGTTGAAACTGTTGAAGCTATTATAAAAAATAAACAACCCTTTGATGGTAAAGTTGCAAAAACAAAAACAGTAGAATCTCAATATGCTCAAACCCCTGCAGAATTAGAAGAGATATGGGGTTATCCAGAACAAGAGATTAGTTCTGAAGGAACATCACTTCAACAACTCGCCGCAACATTTAAAAAAGTTGATACAGATTTTGGTTGGCAATCTGGTACAGTTAATGTGGATATAGGTGGTGGTAGATTTAATCAAGCTACAAATTTCTTAGCAGATAAAAATGTTACTAATTATATTTATGATCCTTTCAATAGAACAACAGAAGAAAACAGAGAAACAGTTAGTCAAGTTGCTAATGGTCAAGCAGATACAGCTACTATTAATAATGTTTTAAATGTAATACAAGAAGA
>Ga0222715_10000346_pt1 | contig 46243 bp, 52 predicted proteins | sample C33_9DmetaG_FD_165056 | JGI IMG/M metagenome (GOLD analysis project Ga0222715, IMG submission 165056) | Estuarine water microbial communities from San Francisco Bay, California, United States - C33_9D | ecosystem: Environmental > Aquatic > Marine > Unclassified | place: USA: California...
TCTTGATAGTTCCAACTCCAGCAGCCCCAGGAGTGAATACATAATCTCTTTGTAGTTGTTTTGCCATTAGTTTTTTATCCTATCTTTATTATCCCAATGCGATTGAGTATGCTATTGCTTGTGATGGTGAAGCAAAGTTTGCCACATCAGCACTATCACCTTTAGGTCCTTGAGCACCTCTCTGACCAATAGATGAATATACTTGCCATGAACTATTTATATAGATAAGTTCAATGATTGATTGTCCTAAATCCAACTCGAAGTTATCTGAATATCCTTCAATAGTTGAACCATTTCTATCAACAATAACTGAATTATTTGTTGCCCAGTTTGATACATCAATTAATCGTACATAATCACCAGTTGTTGGTGAAGCAGGAAGTGTTACTGTAACAGGTCCGTCAACTGTACTAATTGCGTATCTACCAGCATTTACCGCAGTAAATGATGAATCTTGTTGTGTATAGTTTGATGAGAAGGCAGCAAAGTCAGAATCGAATCCTAGATATGAACCTCTCAATGCTTTAAAGTTCCATGTTCCTAATTCAAATGATGGGTCTGCTCTATTAATTGTCTGTGCGGCAGGGTTGGAATCTAAATCATCTTGAATTAAATTATTAAATGTATACCACTCACCATTTGTAGCATCTCTGAAGAATCCTGCTCGTCTTATTGTTACACCAGCATCTTGTGAATATCTACCAACTATACCAATATCAAATACATCTTGCACACTTGAGTCTGCGAGTTTAATTAACGCATTTGTTACACGCAAGTCGTTATTTGACGAAACATTATAACCACCTGAAACGTTTAAGTCTCCACCAATTGTAACTGTGCCAGGAACAGTTAGACCTCCAAACTCAACAGAGTCAGCAGTCCCAACTGATTGTCCTATTGATATTTGACCAGTTCCAGAATTATAAGTAACACCAGTACCACCAGAGAAATGTGCCCTAGTTTCTGATGGACTAGGTCCAGTATATGTAAATACACCAGTATTTGAGTTATATGCAAAACTACCATCACCACCAGCATCATTTGCCGATACACCACTTCGTACGGCAGAATCTGCTCTTGCGTCTGTATAGTATAGATTTGTACCCTCTGCAATATCTGTTGTTATGATATTATTTGAAACGTATGAATCAACTCTTGCGTCTGTATAATACTTGTTTGTTCCTTCTGCAAGGTCTGTTGTTGACCTAGCAGATAATGAAGCGGCAGAAAGTGTACCAAATAATGTACCTGTTGCAGTAACGTTTCCTGATGCGATTATATCTTGGGCACGAATATTCTTATCAGCGGCAATACCACCAGCGACAATCAATGCACCAGATGTTTTGTTTGTTGCTTCTACTGTACTTGTAACTCTTGTGATACCAGTTGAACCAATTGTTAATAAGTCTGTACCACCATTTAAATCAAATGGTGCAGTACCAACATTGTTTTTGACTGTAAATGTACCAGTTGTATCTGATAATCCTATTACAAATTCATTACTTGTTGTATTACCTCTAACACCAATTACATGGTCTACTTGGTTTTTAATACCAATGGCAACACCTGCAGTATATGATGAATCTTCTGATACAACATTTAGTATTGACTGACTTGCATTACCTTTTGTTTGGTCTACATTGAGTGATAAACCACCTGCAGTTTGACCGTATATATTTGTTGTGTTGACTGATACTGAATTAAATGCGACATTACTATTTGTAGCAACTGGTTGACCGATAGCAATTGAACCAGATGTAATTGTTACACCAGTTCCACCTGTAAAGTGCGCCCTTGTTTCAGCGGCACTTGGTCCTGTATATGTGAATACACCTGTATTTGAGTCGTATGATAATGAACCATCTCCACCTGCGTCTGTAACTTGTAGAGCATTTCTTGCCCTATTCATTATGTCTGCAGAATCTCTTAGTCTAGTTACGACTGTACCACCAGATGATAAGTTAATTGTGTAATCACCTGTTGTTGAATCAAATAAAGCACTCTCAACACCTGCAACTGCAACTGTTGTTATACTATCAACTAAACCGAATTCATTTACTGTAACAATAGGAACAGCAGAAGCAGAACCGAATGAACCTGAACTACCAGGCATCCTTGTATGAATCATTTGTTCATAAGAACCACCATCTGCAGTTGATATTGTATATTTGTAACCTGTACTATCAAATGCAACACCAGATACACCTGCAACATCTACTACTGCTATAGAATCAATTTGTCCTTGAGCATTTACAGAGATTGATGGTATTTGTGTTGCAGACCCATAAGGACCAGGAACAACACCTGTTGAATCCAAATTAATAGTGTTATCTGCACTATTATAAGATATTCTTCTTCCATTTGTAATTGCATTTAACAACGCGGCGTCTAAATCACTATCAAAGTTTACTGATGTGTAAATTTGTTCTACATCAATACTAAATTCACCAGTTGATGAGTTGTATGATAAATCACCACCTGCAGATAAGGCCGCTCTTACTCGTGCATCTGTATAGTATAGATTTGTTGAACCTTCTGCAAGACTATCAGTTGTATTTGATGATAAATCAACAGCAACTGGTGAACCACCTGAACTTGTTACTAACAATGTTCCGTTTTCATCTTTAAGAACAATGTTACCAAGATAAATTGATTGGCCACTTAAATGTAGTTCACGCCATTTTTTACTGGCAGAACCTAAATCATATGTACTATCAAGTGCAGGAAGTAAATTACCATCTATATCAGCAATTGCAGTTCCAAAATCGGAATCGAAGTTTGCTTGTGTATAAACTTGTTCTACATCTATACTAAATACACCTGTTGTTGAATCATATGTTAAATCACCTTGACCAGAGAAATGGGACCTAACTTCAGAGGCAGATGGACCTGTATAAGTGAATACACCAGTTCCACTATTGTATGAAAGACTTCCATCTCCACCAACATCAGTTACTGAGAATATATTTTTTGCATCAGTGGAATCTAATAAATCTGTTTCACTTATCCTTAAATCAAAGTCTGAATCAAAGTTTGCTTTAGTGTATATTTGTTCAACATCAATACTGATAACACCAGTTGCTTGGTCATAGGATATATCACCAGCACCATTTAATGCTCGTCTTATTTCTGCTATTCTGTCATCTGAATCATGTATTGTTGTTAAGAAACTATTTCCGTCTGCAGTATTAATTGTTAATACACCAGTTGCAGAATCATATGTAGTTGATGATACGCCTGCGACTGATACAAGACCTGCAGAGTCTACTTGCCCTTCGGCACTAATTGTTAAGACTGGTATTTGTGTTGCAGAACCATATGTACCTGCAGTAACACCAGTTGCTGTTATACTGAATCTACCAGTAGCAGAATCGTATGTTAAATCACTACTTGAAGCAAATCGTGAGTGAACTTCATCGCCAAATACTTTAGGTCTAAATTGTCCTGAACTATCATATACTGTGTATGATGAATCCCAAAGTAAGAACATATCAGGTTGTCTACTTGCATTTAAGTTATCCTGAACATCATTGAGGTCTTGCATCTGTGAAACGACAATTGCTTGTCCTTCTTGACCAGCAAAAGCAAATCGTAAGTTACCTGCACCGTCTGTAATAATTGCCATACCTTCTTGAGCACCATCAGTTGCAGGGAATGAATATGCAGTAGTTCTTAAACGACTTAATGTTGCACTATCGGCAATTATTTGACCATTAATGTGAAGTGTTTGTCCTGTAAATGTATTAATATAAATGTTGTTTGAATCACCTTCAATAGATGAAACTTTAAGTGCAGAATCTATTTGTACTGTGTAATTATCAGTAGCAGAATCCCATGTAAATGCTAAACCATCTCTTCCTGCTAGACCAGATGTTACATATTTTGAAGTGCCTGAATCATATACTAATATATCACCATTTTGTTTACCAGTAGTATTAACACCAACTAAATTATTAATGTCCCAACTACCAGTAACTCTTTTACTTGGAATTCCTACTGTGATGTTTTTTACGATTGTCATTTCTTAATCCTATTTGGTTACACTTGGCATTACTTGGACTCTACCTTCTAGAATTCTTTCAACAATCGTATTGCCATCACTATCAATAAAGTGTAATTCAACATCATAAACGTGTCTTCCAGTCTTAAGAGTGTCTGTTTGTGTGCTTGTAAGTGAGAGAGTAATTCCGCCATCAGTCGTAGGGTTATTAATTATAGCAGTAAAGTTAGTGAAATCTTCACTATTATAATTCTTCTTTAATTTGGCGTATACAGTATAGTTGGTAAGGTCTTTTTTGGCACCTGTTTCATCAAAACAGTCCATAGTTATAGCAACATCAGTACCTTGGTCGATACTTATTTCTTCGTATTGTGCCATGAAATACCTTTCTTTGATTTCTTTGTCGGACCCGCTAACGACCCCCTGCACTTATATGAATTATTTATAAAAAAAGAGATTTAGAATGAAGATATTTCGTAAGTTTTTTTGTTGACTGTAAAGTCGCTTTGGCATTTCAGATAAGATAATAACTCTGATTTTATTGATACATGTTTGAGATATGTTTGTGGTCTTTGAAAGACCGTATTGAAATCGTATTGTAATACTTTGCCTTCTGTATTTCCTATACCAAGATTCCAAGAAGTAAACTCTACTGTATCATATTTTTCTTTTTTGTCAACATAATATTGTGTAGAAACTTTTTGATTCTGATTCCAATATAAACCAACAGTAGGACAACCAATCATACCTGCAGTATAATATGTACCACCATGATATGCAAAGTTGAGATTAGAATACTTTAAAGTCTTAAATAGTTTTTCTTCTGACATCTTATAGTCTATCTTAACAACAGGTAATGCAGAGTGTTCGTAGATGTTGTCAATGATATCTACAGTTTCGTGTGTCATCTTCATACCCTTTTTTCTTGTTGACACACCATCTTCCATATCTTGTAGTGTAAAGTAACCACCGCCACCTTCCCATTGCCATTCTTTCTTTAATGGCCAAATAGTTTGTGCAGACCATCTATCTTCAATAGTTTTAATAACTTTATGACTGTAAACTGATACAATCATGCCATACATAGGTGGTTCTATATTATTAAGAAACCAATCAAGTTGTTCGTAAGATGTTGATTCGTTTTCTGGTTTTGCTTTACCGTGTAATATATCTTCGTCAACAAGAATACAAAGTTTGCGAGGTTCTTTTAATCCTTCTTGTTGTAGCAGTTGTGCTTTCCAAAACGAATAACATAACGCACTCATAAATGTACAATGAGGCCACATAGTAAACCCATCAAATCTTATTGTATCGTTTTGACGAGTTGCTTTTTCGTTGTTTCTACAGTTGAGATAATATGTTCTGATTAGTTTCATAATTTCATTAATATATCCATTAATATATTTCGTTCTTCTTCAGTTTCAAATTTACCTATATTTGTTATATATTTTTGACTTGTTTGATGAACACCCATTTCTTTATTATAATGAAAAACTTTCCATGGGGTTACATGAAGTCTACCCCAAAGAGAATCAGTAAATCTTTTCTTTGTGAATTCCCAACCTAAAGGCATATTGATAGGAGTTTTTTCTATCGATGCCCAAGGATTATCACCAAAAGAATATGTAGGAACATTCATTCCTCCAGCAAGATATATTGCACCACCTGTATAAGTAAGATACATTTTACATTTTGATAATAAAGTAAAAGTTTCTTCTACTGAAGTTTTATAATTTATAATTTTATATTTTATTCCGCATACTTCTAATTCTTTTATAATTCTATTATATATCTCTCCTAAATTATAATACCTAAAATGTTTTAAACTATTATCTACATAGTTTTTATATTTCCCAACAATTGCTTCTTCTACTTCTTGAATTACAACATAATCTTGTTTCTCATTTAAACTCCATTGCCATTTATCTTTGTATGGCCAATTATACCATGCACCGTGAAAATCTATTGTCTTATCTTCTACATCTTTTTCTTGATTATAAAAAGAAATAATTATTCCTTTACTAGGAGGTAAAAAATTATTACATATAAATTCCCATCTTTCTAAATTAGTTTCACTATCAGACTCTTTAAATTTTTCTATTGTAGGAAATATTATAGAAACTTTATAAGGACCATCTAATATTCCTGAACTTTGTAATCTTTCAGATAAAAAAAATACTTTTCCTAAAACATATACAGACCAGTTATATGCATGATGATGAAAGTATGGTAATATTTCTACATACGAAGATGATAAATCATTTCTTTCACCTGTTGATTCAGTATTAATATATAATGTTTTAATATATTTCATTAATCAATAAGATGTTGTTTCCATTCATCACTTTGTATTTTATCTGGGTCAACTAAAAAATAATTATATGTAAATCGAACATCTGTTGATTCGTAGTAATGCCAAGTGATATCATCTAGACCACAGAAAGTCATCATACGATTTGGTTTCCAATCTAATGTAATTTTTTCATACAAATCACCCTCGTTTGGGCCAGGTGTTCTATAATCAACTAAAGTTGTACCGATATTTTTTTCTGGACTTAAATAAACAATTGCAGACATTATTTTAAAATCTGCTTCATAATGTTCTTTGTGAAAAAAATTAGCAGGTGTTACTGCATAGTGTATTAATTTTTTATAATTATTACAAGGTCTTTTTATTTCAAATTTATTAACTAACTCTGCAATTTGTGGTGTTGGGTCATAAGTAAAGAATCTTCTATAAACTTCATTATCTTCTAATTTTACACCTCTTAAATCTTCTATAAAAGAATCAAATGTTTTTTTATCTAAATAGTCATCAACGACTTCATATTGCCACATAATTTTACTCCATAATTTTTTTTCTTAAAATTTCATAATCTCTATCAGTTTCAAATTTACCTATATTTATCGTATTGCTTTGAGGTCTGTTATGTAATCCATTTTCTTTATCAAAGTGTACAATCTTAGTATCATTTTGCGACCAATTTCCCCACCCAGTATATAATACAGGTATTAATTCTTTTGTTCCCATCGGTTTTTTCATAACATAATTATCTGTTACTGTCAACCAATTGTGTCCAAATCCTAATGTTGGCAATCCTAAACCAGCGGCAATACAATAAGAACTACCTGGTGGTGCTAAAAGTAATTTTGCATTTAACAATGTAAAATATAATTCTTCTACTGTATTTTTATAACCAAGTATTTTATAATCAATAGAAAGAGTATCTAATTCTTTTTTAATTCTATTATGAGTTCCTTCTATATCTGTATATCGCCAATCATTATCTAAACCTGTTATATCTTGTAGTACAACATAATCTTCACATTTTTTTCTATCCCATCTATCTTTATATGGCCAAACCCAATGTGCTCCAAATGGTTTAATAACCTTTTTTTCTTGCCAATGCTCATAGAAAGTAATTGCTATTCCAAAATCTGGAGGAACAAACTTGTTTAAAATAAACTTCATTCGTGTCAAATTATCTTCAGGTTCTCTATTTTTATATGATTCTATTTTAGGAATGACGACTGCAACTTTATAAGGCCTGTCTAATATACCTTCTGATTGTAACTGTTGTGCTATATGAAATACTTCACCAAATAAACTAATAAAGACAGTATAAGAATGATATTGACCAATGTCCATTCTTATAACGTGCGAACTATTTAATTGTGCTATTTCCCAACCACTGTTAGACATCTCACAATTAATACATAATGTATCGATATATTTTATAGTCTGAACTCCCTCATATCAAATAATCCACCTGTTAATACATGGTAAGATGTTTCAAAGTTTGACCATACCATTGCTTCTGGTGTGTCGTATAACATATCACAACCTTTACAATATGGTACTTCATCAAATCTATGTTCTCTATGCATTTTTCTTAAATGTTCGTATGCTTCACCATTGTATATTTCTTCAATGGTATTTTCTGATAAGTGACCAAGAACTGCTTTACTATCTTGACCAAGTACCATACAACACGGAACAACTGCACCTTTCTTACCATCATTACCACCAGCACGAATAATAATATCAGGTGAGAATGGTCTACCACAAGAACGTCTGACTGACTTCTTTTTACGCCAAGTAATTTCATCATAGACACCTGACCAATTGTGCATACGCCATATAGACGCCTTGATACCAGGCACCTTATTAATAAAGTTCTTTTGATACTGTTCTATCTCATATTCTTGATTATCATTATCTAATACAAGATGATATGAACCAATCGTTGCATCTGAACCTGATTCTTTGATATATGCAATCATATCGTTTGCGTTCTTAATAATCATATCAAGATTATCTTCGGACATCCACTCTTTATACTTTTCACGATTGTAACCAGTAACAGAGAATCGTGCAAAGTGTAGACCTGCATCTACAATATCTTTCATAAACTGTCCTTGCATTAAAGAACCGTTTGTGATAAAAGACATTTTAAATCCTCGTTCGTGTCCTGCTTCTATAAAACTTGGAAGTTTCTTATTCATACCAGGTTCACCAGAGCCTTCAAGATATATTTCTTCAACTTCTGAATCTATCAATTGGTCTAATATATTAAGATACATTTGATAGTTCATCATCTGACGAAATGGTCTTTCACGACCACCATCAAATGAATGCGGACACATCTGACACTTATAGTTACAGGCGCCACATACTTCTATAACTGCCTTTTTAATAGGTAACATTTAAACTCCTTATAATCATTATATATAATTATAACATAAATTATATAATTTGTAAATATTTATTATGGCAGAAAATAAGTACTGCGCCTATCCCTTTAATGAAATTTATAGTGATAACGCCTCAAAATATAGACTTTGTTGTTTTGCAACAAATAATAAATCTATTGAAAAGTACAACGCAATAAACACATTACCTTTTGACTATTTTATGTCTGACGAGATGGAACAAATTCGTCAGGATATGATGGAAGGTAAACGTGTTCAAGGTTGTGAGTATTGTTATAAACTTGAAGATGCAGGAAAATTGTCTCCAAGAACTGAAAAATATAACAAATACTATAAACAAAAATCGACAGTTGACAAAATAGATTTAAAACTTCGTATTGGTGGTTCGCATTGTAATTTAGGTTGTTATATGTGTATACCATATAATTCATCATTTAGACGACAAGAACTCAAAGAATCTGGTATAGACAAACTATGGAAAAACAAAGAAGAACCTGTTCCGGGTATAGGTTACTCTTTTGATGATAGTCCTAAAAATTTAGGTACAAAAAGATTTGATGAGATAGTTGATAATATAATACAAAATATTGATAAAGTCAATAGCATAAGATTCATAGGCGGTGAACCTGTAATCATATCTCGTATGTGGGAAATTATGGACAGAATACCAGATGAGAACGCAAAAGATATTACTATTCGTTTTCAATCAAATTTAACAAAATTACATTATAAAAATTATAGTGTGTTTGATATAACAAATAAATTTAAGTCTTTGTTCATTGATGTATCTTCAGACCACTATCAAAAAAAGTTAAGTTGGATAAGATATCCTATAGACGTTGAAGAATTTGAAAGAAATTTAAAAGAAGCACATCACATAATATCTGGTATTGATTGTACTGTTAGTATTTTAAATGTAAATGATTTAACAGAAATCTATAATTACTACAAAGATAATTTTAATCTTACTGTCAATTTTGAAACTGTCGTAACAAATCCGTCAATGTTGTCTTGTAAAAATATTAAAAATAAACAAGAATTACTTGACAAATACTCAAATGTAATGTATGATATGGTAAAAGGAGAATTGTCCAAAGAATATAATGAAGAAGAATATCAACAAGCAATGAACTATTGTTTGAGTTTATCTAAACACCGTAAAATAGATTTTCGGAGCATCTTTAATGTGGCCTAAAAAGTACTTTGATATATTTGCAGATATAACAACGCATTGTAATGCAGGTTGTCCTCAATGTCATAGAACAAATCCAGATGGTCTTAAAAAAGCAGACTGGTTACCTTTAATCAGTTGGTCTCTTGATGATTTTAAAAAAGCATACAGACCTAGTACATTAAAACTAACAAGTATATTTCAGATATGTGGTACTTGGGGTGACCCTATAATGAATAAAGATATATTTCAAATATGTAAATATATTGTTGAAGAAACAAAAAACAATCTACAAAAAACTATTATCATAATTAATACAAATGGTAGTATTCGTGATGAAAAATGGTGGTGGGATTTAGGTGTATTATGCGGTGACAGATTAAGAGTAGTTTTTGGTGTAGATGGTAAAGATAAACATCAACACCAATTATACAGAAAATTCACAGACTTGGACAAAGTTCTTGAGAATATGAAATCTTTATCTATGACTGAAGCAGAAGTTGTTGCTCAAACAATTGTGTTTAAACATAATCAAAATGACCTTCAAGAAATAAAAGAAATGTGTTTAAAGAATGGTGCTAGTGGTCATAGTTACATCTGGTCTGATAGATTATCTGAAAAAGACAGATATTTTGAATATACAAATCCTGATGGTTCAAAGTATACTTTAGAATATGCAGATAAATTACCTGAACAAATAGATGGTGTAGTGTTAAAAACACAAAAGAAAAAAAATAATAGTAATTGTATATCGTGTAAATGGTTAGAACTAAGAAAAGTGTTAGTTAACCCTGATGGTCAAGTTTTACCTTGTTGTTACCTTGCAAATAATTATTATCAATTTGGACCACAAGTGTTCAATGGCGAAACTATGTTAGAGTATAAAAAACAAGAAAAAGATAATAATATATTTTTAAAACCTCTTGAACAGATACTTGAAGAGAGTGATTGGTTTAATGACACACTTCCAGAAAGTTGGTTATCAAAAAGTCCTGTAAAACAATGCGTAAAGTACTGTAGCAATAAAGGTGAATCATTTAATAAACTTCAAAGGTTATCAGAAAAATGATTAAGATATTCTGTTTATATTACGAGGGCAAATACAGTACAGACTATGTTGCGAATCTCTATAACTCACTAAAGAAACATTGTGATGTTGACTTTGAGTTTGTGTGTTATAGTGATAGTAAAGTTCTCGCAGACAGAGTAATACCACTTAAACAAGACGGTATTATAAAAGAGCATTGGTATAAACTACAATTCTTTGATAAGGACTTTACTGGTGAGGGTGATATCATAGTTATGGATATTGACCAACTAATTGTAAGTAATATTACAGAGATGGTCAATTGGCCAGTAGAAGAAAACGAATTAGTGTCATACAACAAATGGTGGAACAAAAGTCCCCACACAACTATCAATGGCGGATGGTATAAATTCAAAGCAGGCAGTTTAGATTTTATATGGAAAAAATATTTAGAAGACCCTGTTAAATGGCAATTACATTACTACAACACTCTTGTTGTACATTTCAAATACTTTGGTGAGCAGAATTTTGTAGAAGATAATTGTATAGAACAAGATGTAAAGATTACTATGATGCCAGGTAAATGGGTTGGTAAATGGTCAAAAATATTTGAACAGAATCTAACTTATAATGAATTGTATAGAGATAGTTTTAATGAAGAATTTCAAATCATGGGTGATGAAATAAATTCTAATTTAAAAATAATACACTTTGCGAATCAAGATAATTATATTATGACTGAAAGATATAAATGGATAAGAGACCACTGGCATGCTTAATATAATATGTGTTTGTACTGGTGATAAGTATCACCCAATCTATGTTGACAATTTAAAATATATGCTTGACAACTTCTCAGGTTTAGAGTATGATACGTTCAATGTTATAACTGAAGATAGACACGATGGTGTATTTAACAAACTGCAAATCTTTGAACAATTTACAGAAGATTATAACATATACTTTGACCTAGATGTGATTATTCGTGGCGACTGTAACAAGTTTATATCACAAGCATTATGTGTTATATTCGCATGGTGGCGTCCTACACATCATACACCAATTAATAGTTCTATTATATCTTGGTATGGTAACAAATCATTTATATACAAAGACTTTATGGAAAAACCTGATTACTATATGGTTAAGTATCATAAAGGCATAGACCAATACTTACACGAGAACCATGACTATAATCATTTTGAATATGGCGGTGTATGTTCTTATCAAACAATACATGACGAGAGAGAATTTAGTGTATACTTATTTAATCAACGATATAAATCTATGCAGAGTCCTGGTTGGTATCAGAAGTATCTTCTTCCACAATTTCAAGACCAGTTTCAAGATTATCAAGATGAATATCAATTGCCGCCCTTATAACATCAAGTGGTGTTTCAGCACGTCTTAATGCTTTCTTTAAATCTGAATTTTCATTTTGACGAATATTAGGCATTTCAAACAATTCTAATTTTATAGAAAATAAATTATTCAAATCTGCTTCTCTTGTTTCGTCAAAAGGTTTAAATAAAGATTCTAAAAATGATTTATAAGAACGTACATCTGCAAGACCTGATGTAAAAATTAAACCTTCTTGCTTTGCAATTTCCATAACTTGTTGCTCATACGCATATCTTTGGTCTCTTATCCAACGAAATGTATTTGCATGTATGTTATCTAAATCATCACAATTTTCTAATACCCATTGAAACGGAGGGTGATTAGGGTCAGCAGGCATTACTGAAGAAAATGCTCTTGTTTCTCCATTTTCGTTTCGTTCTATAGGTATTGATAATATCTCTATAGTGTCTTTATCGTTATTTACAAATCTTGCACTACCAGGTAAATACTGATGGTTTTGAGGAAATGGTCTACTCATAATTACTCCTTGTATTTTTCATTTCACTTTAATTTTATTTATATAAATATTTTAGAGTTATTATGAGATTTATTTTTAGTTTATATATTGATATTCCTGCAAAAGATTTAGATTATCAACCTCCTTACGATGGCGATGATATTTCTAAAACACAGAGAACAAAACTTCAGTTTATCGAACACTACGATAGGTTAAAAGAATCACATCAGCAATACGCATACAATATATCAACAGAGTATGAATTATTTGAGTATGACAACTCATACAAACAATATCATAAGATGTTCAAAGAAAAATATCCTATGATTACTGAATATTGTATTGTCAACTTTTACAAAATACATTTACTGTATGAACTATCTAAACACTATGACGAGATACTATATCTCGACTTTGATGTTGTACCTGTTACTGATGAAGATTTTTTTGATGTATGGAAATTAGATAAAGGTGTTGCAATACTAAACAACAATGATGATTACTCTTTAAAAATGCAACATAGTGCTATGTACAATTTTAAAAGAGTATCGAATAGAAGTCCTGTTGCTAAATATTGGAACGCAAGAGCAATGTTGTTCGAAGAAGGTCATAGTACAAAGACTGACGTATTCAATACAGGAATCATAGGTATCAACAAAGAACATCTTGACAAGTTAGATTACTTTGGCAACTTCGACAAAACAATAGAGTTGATGACCAAAGTAAAGAATGATACATCTTTTTATTCTCAAGATGTTTTAAATACATTCGGTTACGATAACGAAACGATATGGGGATATAAAAGTAATATTAATAAAGTTAAATCGCAGTGGTTAGATAATGAATGGCATTTTTTCTTTGACCCTATAGTCAGATGGATTCCATATAAAAGTAAATTTGTACATTGTATTAACAAAAGGTTTGATGATGTCTGGAAATTCAAAAGTAATTTTTAGTGTTTATAATGAAGTAAATGATGATTCAGTTACTGATTATAAAAAAGAACAATTAAGTGAATATAAAAATTCTCTTATGAAAAGACAAAACGAGTATGCAAATTTTTGTAAAGCAGATTATTTTGTATATGAAAATGAAGAACACATAGACAATGAATATAATTCTATACAGTTTTTTAAAATCAAACAATTAGAAAAACTTGCAGAAGAATATGATGAGATTCTATATCTTGATTTAGATGTTGTCCCATTTATATTTAAAAACTTTTTTAAAGAACACGATATGTCAAAAATATGCTGTTTGCAAGAAGATGGTTTTGAAAAAGGATTAAAAAGAAATTTTGAAAAATATAAAGAATTTAAGAATTTAGCAAATCTTGATAGTATGAATTGTTGGGTAAAAAGTTGCTCAAAAAATGCTATGTTACTTTTAGATACTTTAAAAAGTTCAGATGATATGATAATTAATACTGGTGTTATAGGAGGAAATAAAGATGTTATAAAACAATTAAAGTTTACTGAAAATTTAGATTATATGATGAATTTAATGAAAGAAGCACAGTACGATAATGTTTATCCTAAAGAAATGCACAAGTTTATGTTACCTAATAATGAAGTTTTCTTTTCTTATCTTATTGAAAAAAATAAAATACCAGTAAATTATATTGATGATTCTTGGAATTATATTCTAGATAAAACAAATAAAAAAATTCGTAATCGACATATACAAAATAAAAATTTTTTACATATTATACATAAAAATTTTAAACCTCTAACATACTATAATATTTTATCCTCTAGCAACTTTTAAATAAGTTGTGCTTATAACTGTAGGCGTACCATCAGGCAATTCTTGTGCCCGATAATTGTCAGCACTAACAAATGTAGTTGTATATTGTCCACTCCCGCCTGTTAGTCTTGTATCGACCATTCCGCTTCCTAATATTACTCCAGGTCCATTTGCAGAATCTACAGAATATTGTATTTTATATCCTGGGGTATTTGCCAAAGTATATCTAGTCCAATTATATATTAAATTATTCCACTCTGTTAAACTGTATGATTGTAAATTACCGTCACTTCTTCTATATACACCTGTATGACTTGCATCAGTTGTATAATCGTGAGTTCCGTTTTGTCTTAGTAAATAATATGTAGTAGTCGCATTATTGTAAATAGTATCAATAAAAACTGTTCCTATTAAAGTTAAATCAACTCCAGAATCTGCTGTTGATATTGTATATAAACCACCTGAACTTGTTGTTCCATAATTTGTGCTATCTAATAAATTATCAATTGCAGGTTTGATAAATGTATCAACAAAATCATTAGGTGTCATTGATTGTATTGTCCCATCATCATTTCGATATATGGGTAAAGGATTTACAGGTTGATTACTATCTGCTTTTGATAAACCTATGTAATAATCTGTACTGACTAATTGAGGTTCTTCAGTTGTTGCTTCACTAGGAAATGCAGTTGTAGATGATGAAATAGCACCAGGAACTAAACGTGTATTTACGATAGGACCCAAATCATCAGAATCGCCTAATCCAGATACTGATAATACAACACCAGGAGTACTTGAATGTACAGCAATTACTTGATTTATCACGTTTGTGATATCAGTTGATGTCATAATTTGTAGATTATTATCACTACGAAAAAATAGTGGAGCAGGAATTGTTGCCATAATAAAAATTGCCTCTTATGATAACGGACTGTATAATGTTTTAACTGCGACTCCTGATGAATCATAAATTACTAAATTAACTGTACCAAAAAATTTATTAGATGTTATACTGTTTGCTTGTAGTTTTGCATTTGCAACACCACTATCTTTCAAACTAACATCACCTAAAAAAGTTTCAAATGTATTTTCATCAAATGACGCAACACCTTTAGAAACTGTTGTTGCGTTATCAACTGAGATAACGTTAGTTGATGAAACATTTATGGCACCAGTTGCAGATAGAGAATCTGGACCAGTATAAGTTAGTTGCCCTGTTGTATTGTCATATACAATTGTTCCACTTTTTCCTGCAGTATTGACAACTGTAATTGCATCTCTTATATTTGCATCAAGATTTGTTGTTGCACTATCTAATAAAGATTTAAGTTCATTTATTGAACCTACTATATCAGAATCTATAGTTGTGTTTAATAATGCTAGGTCTCCAACTTTGTTCGATAAATCATTTGCAGAATTTACAAATTGATTTAAACTACTGGTTGATGAGAATATGATTTTTGCCATTATAGTTTCTCTACTAATTTGTTCAACATAGATTTGATTTCACTTACATCATTCTTTAGTTGTTCAATCTCGTTATCTTTCTCTCTTTGTTTCTGTTTTCTAATTCTATTCGCTTCTAGTTCAGTCTTATTTATATTCAATATCACGCCTGACTTTCTATCACGAACAAGATTAGGATGTCCCTCAACTTTAATATAATCACTCATTAATCTGCCAATGCAATCACTCTTAGATTCTTGAATGTTGGAACTTTAGCAGTATTAGTTGTGTACATAACAATCTTTAATTGGAATTTAGTGAACGGAGCAATCTGCCCTGCAAGTCCACCAATTAAATATTCATAATCTTGATAAACATTTTCTGTATCATCTGGTGCATTGTTCGTATCTTCAGTTTTTAGAATCCATGGTAGTCCTTCGATTACATCATCTGACGTACCAACTCTATAGTATAAATCAAATCCAGCAACTGAAGGTCTGTTTGCACCAACTATTACTTTAATACCAGTAGCAGTTTCTGCCAACTCTACAACTTTTGTTATATGTTTCGCAAGTGATGTACCACCAAAAGCAGATGTTTCTGGTGAGAATACAATAGGTACATTGAATCCTGATGTAGATGCAGAATCTTGTTTATCAATAACATTGTTGATTGTTGTTAAAGATATTCTATCTAAATCAATTGCAGGTGATGCCGTAGAACTAGAAGGTGTTAGTGTTAGTTTAATATCAAATGACCTATCACCAGCGGCAGGGTCAGTTAACTCTGCAACTTCTGTTGGTCTGTTTGCAATCAATTTAGGATTAATTAATTTATTAGTTTGATTTAAATAAACTTCAGAGTATGCTGTTGGTTTTGACATAGATGTTTCTGAACCAGCAAGTGATTTACCAGTTGTAAATCTTGCATTAGAACTTACAATAGAAGTTCCTGGTAAGAATACATCTATTGAAGGCCATGCAGACGTAAATGGAATATTAGTAGTCGCAAGAACTCTATTACCCCCACCTATATCATCACTATCAGCGGCAGAAGTTGCTTTAAATGTAAATGAGTTACCATCAACTGCAGTAATTGTATGTGTTCCTGTTAGTTGTGTTCCTGCTATACCACCAATAGTTAAAGCACCTATACTTGCAGAGTCAGTTGAATCTACACCTGTAATTTGTACTATATCACCAACATCAAATCCATGATTAGGTGAGAATACAATAACATCTGAATCACCTGTTACAGTTCTGAATGGATTGTTTTGTAGCAATCTTTTTGGTACATCTGCATTTCTTAAGAATACTGTTCCTTCTGTTCCTGTAAAGTCTGCTCTCACAATTTCAAAACATATATCCATAGTTTGGTCGGCAGACCATGTCTTTGCATTTTGAGAAGCAAATATAGAACCTAATGTAGGTTGTTTTGTAACTCTTTTTGTTGTAGAACCAACTAAGAAATCTTCAATCTTTGACACATAAACATTATAAAGAGTTGTGTTTGATATGAGAACAAATGCATAATCCCTGTCACCTTCAAGATAAACAGGTTCATCAAAAACAAAATAAGTTTTAGCAGTAACATCTGCACTTGTTGTAATTTCTGCAGGTGTTAATATTGCTTCAGCACCTTGAATAACTGCTTCTGATGAAGGATATCCATTAACAAGAGGTCTTATTTGACATCTAACAGAATGTTGAATATCACCGCCACCAGGTTTAGTAGCAAACCATACTCCTATTTTTGTAACCCAAATACCTTCTTGTTCTGCAACATAAAAGGATTGTGCAATTGGGTCTATATCTGCTGGCATATTCTATTTCTCCTTTATCTATATATCGTCATCATTGCTGTTTATTTCTCTTGCTCTTGCTCTTGCTCGATATTCACTACGATAGACTACGCCTCGTATATCATCACCACGTCTTATATTATTTGCTGTAGCACGAACTGTTTGATATTTACCATTTCTGTAAACTAAAACAAACTTATCATCTCTGTCTGAACTACTTTTTATTTGTGGTGGTGCAACATATTGATAAACAGTTTTATATGATATCACATCTTGTTCTATTCTTTTCAATATTCCTTCTGCACTATATTTAGCAGTTGCTCTAGATAATGCTTCATCTAATCCGAATCTGTATGATTGACCAGGTGCGGCAGCAACGTCTAATATCTTAAACTCTTTGACACCAGTTTCAAATCTTATAGCATCTGTATTTGGTATAAAGAATGAACCAATTAAACTACCGTTTGCATCTGTTACAAGGTTAGTTGGTCCACCTTCAAAAGGATATTGTGTAGCAGTATTATACTGATTACCATAGTCAGTTGTTGTTGAACCGTACTGTACAAATGATGATTGTTGTCTTACCCATTGACTTACATCTCTATCATCAAAGAAAGCATAAACTCTAGAGTTAGGTCTTAATCCTTCAACTCTAAAGTAAACTAGTTGAGACCTTATGTAAGGAATATATGTTTCACTAATTGTTCTTTCGTTAACAACTTTTTTAGTGATAGTATCACTTTGTCTTCTTGACACAACTTTAGTTGTCGTTTCTGTACCAGCATCTTTTTGTACAACTTCTTTATCATACCAATCATCTGAATTTGGTGATAATGTAATCATACCTGTCATGATTGCAACTTCGAATGGATTAATGTTAATTGTTCCAGTTCCTTGGTCATTATTTACATAAGTCAATTCTTCATAATTCATAAGAACTGTACTACCTTTTCTAATAACACCAGTTGAATTGTCTGAATCATAAACTAGTCTTATATTATCAAGATAGAAAGATGGTTGTAATGTATCATTAACTAATTCTGTTACTGAACCACCCCAATTTGTTTCCCAACTATTATTAACAGCATAAGGTTGAGTTTTTGAACCACTTAATGATGCTCTATAACCAATATTGTTTATATCAGCATAAGTATCTGTTTTGAAATTATCAACAAAGAATCCTGTTTTTGCTCTTACATTACCTGCACTATCAAGCACATTAAGGTTTGATAAATTAGTTTCGAGTAATGATAAAGCAGTAACTTCTTCTAAATTATCAATTCTTTTGTCTAACTTACCAATATCTTTCATAGTATAACGTCTATGGTCTTCTCTTCTGATAGTCATATCAGAATCACTTAATGTGTAAGGATTCATATCAATAGAATATAACAACATAGATTCTGCAGGTTTGATAGGATATACAGGACTTAAAGAACTTGTTCCAGATACATAAAAGAACTCACCATCTTTATTTGCAATGATAATATCTTTTCTTGGAAGATAATAAGTGATATCTGCTTGAACAGTATCAGTTGGTTGAGGTAAATAATGAACTCTTGCATCGCCACCAGAGAATGTTCCTGATGCGTTCTTAACAGGCCTGAAGTCTAATACATCATTTAAATTGATAACTGTACCATCATTTCTTCTATAACTATAAACATCTTCATAATTTACTTGACCAGTATATGATTTAGCAGAGAAGAACTCACCAGTTGCACCATGTTCAAAGTGTTTGAATTTTGCATATATTGTTGTTGGTGCAGACTGACCACCTTTTAATACAAGACGACCAATATCATAGAAGTTATCTCTTTGACCGTTGTCTAATTCAAATCTACCGATAACATCATTACCAGTTGAACTTGCTATTCTTACACTATCTAATTTGTAAATGTCTGGTTGACCGAGTGAGTAAACTGTGTTGCCGTCAGAATCTGTTGTACTTGCAACTGCAGATACAGTAGATGTTGTTAATGTTTTTGTTCTACTTGCAACGTTTGATGCTTTCTTAACATATGCAAGAATATCATATGTAGTACTATTTGCTAATCCAGTTAATGATGCAGTCGTTGAACCTGTACCACCTGCAGATATTGTCCATGCAGTATTTGGACTACTACCTGAATGTACGACTAACCAGTCTGCTGTATTATCAAATGTTTCGTTACTAACATCTGTAACAGTAATTGTTAAGTTACCAGTACCATCAGTTGTAGCACTAAAGTATTGTTGATATGTTAATGATATATTCGCAAAGTTATTTGGTCTGATATATGGTGTTGGGAATAATAGATGATTCTTATTTGTTTCGTAAAGAACTGATACACCATTTTCTTGAACAATGTTGAAATGTTCGCCAGAGTTACTATCACCTAAACTCTTAATGTTTCTGAAGTTAACACCTGGGTCTAAATCAATATCAAATAAATGGAACTTATAACCAAGAACACCATTTTCAGTAACGTGTCTTAGTCTTGCTTTACCTGCCTGAGCACCACCCTTTGATGCACCTGTGTAAAGATTAAATTCTGTAAATGTGTTTATGTTTGGTAAACCAACGATATCACCAGAGTCTGCACCTTGACCAGTAGATACTTTAACATAGTTACCAAATGCAGTTGGTACTTGTTCACCAGTTTCTGTTTGTGTATTTTGTGCCCTAGTTATACTAAAAGTATTATTAAATTGTTGTTCTATTCTATATCCTGATATTACTGCGATACCATTTCCTAATATTGCATCTAATCTTGTTGATGAACTTGCAGAATCTAATTCATATTTTAAAGAAAAAGGTTCAACAAGATAATCACCAGAATTTTCTTTTATTCTTCTAGCAATAACATCATTTGGTATATTATATGAATTATTTTCATCAACTATTCTATAAATTTCACCTTTGTTGACATCTGCAATTGATATAAAGTTAGTATCAGAATCCATGTTAGATGCAATATCTAATATTAAACGAATTCTATATCTGTCAGCACCTGGGGCACTTAGATTTGGTGTACCACCTGAATTATCAAACAATCCTGTATCATCTGCAGTTGTAATAACATCTTCAACAACTTTAAGAACAACAGAGTTATTACCATAAGGAGAATATTTGTTTAAGATTACTGATTGTTTTTCACAAAATACAAAATGACCTTTTACATAATATATTCCATCACCAATACTAATTTGTAGACCTTGTCCTACTGCTAAATTTTCTCCAATAGTATTTGTTGTTTGTACAACTACATCATCTAGTCCTGTAATGTTTAGTGTTTCACCTGGTGTAAATCTTAATTGTGAACCACCATTTAAATCCGTGTATATAACATATAGAGTAGCAGGGTCGGAACCAGTTGCATCTACAACTTCAACAATTTTTGCCTGAATACCTGATGTAGCACCTGTAACAGTACTTCCAACATAACTTGATGTAGGAGTAGCACCTGTAGTTGTATTTAATTTTACGAATTCATATTCGCCATTTAAAGTTAAACCACCAGGTTTTACTACTGCACCTTCTTTAAAGATGTTGTCAGCAAACTTTTGAATATCTTTATTGATTACTGTTTGTAATTGAGTTAACTCACGTGCCTGTAGTGTTCTAGCATCATTAAATAATAATTGATGATAGTGGTCGCTATCTTTCCAATCATCATAGTAGGTTGTAGAGAATGTGGTATTATTAAATGTATTCGGCATTTTCTATCCTATATTGTAATTACAACTTTTATATCTTCAGTTTGGTCACTATCTCTTTCTACAGCGGCCCTATTATCTATATAAAGTATTTTACCGTTTGGTTGATAAACATTTTCATAGTTTAATCTTCCACTTAGTAGTGTTGCGTTTTGAGTACCACCACCAGATGCAGTACCTGAAATAGTTTCACCTGTTGTGAACGCACTATATCCTGTTGAATCGTTTTGTACAACATAAATCTTATCAGCGGCATTTGATACATATCTTGCTTTTGCGCCAGATGTACCACCTGTTATCACAGTATCAAGTGCGAATCCACCTGCTTCAGCGGCATCATCTGCAATTAAATATTTACTTGCGTTTGCAACTGATGTAGTGATTGCAGAACCACTTGAATCTACTGGGTCTTGAATAAGTACTACTTGTCTGAAGTCTTGACCAACAAAGAAAGCACCTGTTTCGATACCATCTGGTTTTGCATTGAACATAAGTGATGTTGACCTTAAATCATTTCTAGGGTCTGCACCGATACCTGCACCGTATATATCACCAATAACTGCTCTTGCACTTGCGGCGGTTGTAGGTGAACCACCTGATATTGTAACACCTGCAAAATCATATCCTCGACCCATTGCCATGGCACTATCAGCACTTGAATCTAAGAATATATGAGTAACAACACCACCTGTAACGTATGCAGTTGCAGTTGCACCTGTTCCGTTTCCTGTGATTGTAACTGTTGGGGCAGATGAGTAACCTGTACCACCGTTAATAACTTTGACGCCTAATATTTGTCCTCGTACTGCGGCGTTTTGAACTGCATATTGTTCTGCACCAGTACCAGTTTCTGATGAGTCTGCAAGACGAACTGGCATAAAGTTTGCAGATAAAAACGCACTTGCATTTGTTGATAATACAGTATATAAGTATTTCCACTTATAACCATCAGCAAGTTTTACTGCTTTAAGTGGGTCAGTATGAGTTGGTTTTACTGTAGATGCAGTTTGTATACCAGAGGCATTTCTTGCTTCTTGCACACACATATACACCCTGTTATCTTCTGTAATAATATAATAAGAATTTGCACCAACTACTAAATCGTTGTCGTCCCACGCATTGTATATTGTTCCAGATGTCCAGTTGTAACGACTAACTACAAACGATAAATTGGCAGCAGATTTAATTGCTTGTAGTCCTTGTCGTGCAAGTCTGTCATCTCTTATTGAACCAGTTGGAGTTGGTACTGTTTCTGCATCATTCCATGGTTCACTTTTACCAATACCAATATAATATCTATTTGTAACATCTTGGGCATCGTCATAGATTTTGCGTAATGCCATTCGTTTAAAGTCGTTTGTTATAACTGCCATCTTCTATTCCTATTAAGATATCGTTGCGCCGTAATGACCAGTAACATACCAATTTGCACCATCCCAAATAACAGTTGCGGCATCATACTGGTCTAACGCAAAAGTTGTTCCTTGTGCAAAGTTTGTAGGTGTAACTGTGGCGATACCTGCTCCTTTGTTTGTAAATACTTTATATTCGCCTATTACGGTTCCGTCTGCAAGTGATACTGCAAGTGGAGTACCCGAATTGCATATAATATATGGTACAGTGGCAGATGCGGCACCTGCACCTGTAATTTCTGATTCGTTTAATGCTGTTCTTTCAAGTAATACAGCACCTGTTCCTTTACCTGTAAGATTTAAACTTACATTTGCATCACCGCCTGTTGCAGATATAACTGGTGAAGCGGTTGTAACTGCGTTTGCAATTCTAACTTCATTGACTGCGGCACCAGCAGTTGTCAAATCAAAGACAACAACTTCATCACCTGCAGAATCCGCAAGTGCAAATCCTTTAGATATTTTTGATAAACCAGTTACAGTTGGTGCAGTAAGTGTTTTATTTGTGAGAGTATCTGTTGTTGTTCTACCAACAAGAGTAGTTGTTGCAGTCGGTAATGTGATTGTTCCAGTATTTGATATAGATGAAATAACTGGAGTTGTAAGTGTTTTATTAGTGAGAGTTTGTGTTGCAACATCAATGACAACAGTACCAGACGCATCTGGTAATTGTGCTTGTCTGTCTGCAGTAGGGTCTATTGCAGTTAGTCGTGTTTCAAAACCATCTGCTGTTGCGCCTTCAAAGACAACTGCAGAATCTTCAAGTGTAACTTGAGTTGAAAGTGTACTAGAACTACCACCTAGAAATGTGTATATCTCTGCAAAGTTATTATTTATTTTTGTACCAGCAGAACGAAGTGTATCACCTGTTCCGTCATTTGCACTTGTTCCTGTACTTATTATTTCTCTTGCCATAAAATACTCTCTCTTATTTTATATTATTTATATCAGTTTAATATGCTTTTCCATAACTGTCAAACATTTCTTGGTCAAATGTTTCGAATGTCATTGAGAAGTCTGGTGCGGCAGAATCAATAGAAGCGGCACTATCATCAAATTTAAATGAGTTCGGTGTAAACATTTGTGCAAAGTTATCAAATAGTTCATTGAGTGAATCAATTGCATAGTCGCCGTATTTGCTAATTGTTTCTTCTGGGTTACCTCTATGTATAATTCCTGTTACTGCGTCTGCTTGTAATGTTGTAAACTGTTCGAATGTTGGTGCAGGTGTTGATAATGCGTCTGCAATCAATGATGGACCAACTGCAGAATCAAATAATACTGTAGGCATTGTTCTCAAGTTTAAATCATCTTCACCTTCAAGTAACACGTCAACAGAAAAGTAATATCCTGCAGGGTGTACAAATTGTTTGTATAATTCTGACCAAGTTCTCAAACCAAGTGGAACTTTATATAATATAGAATATATTTGATTTCTTGCGTGGTCTTGTATGACTTGTTGATTTTCATATCCTATTTCTGATGAACCTATTGTGAATAAATTTTCTTTAGGATATTGTATTTCAGGTTCTACCTGAAAAAAAGAACGAAAGAATTGGTCAGCAGAAACTGGAGTTCCTTTTGTTCTGTATAAATCACCAAATCTTCTTATAGAATATCTTGCATTTGAAAATGTACTTAGTGATGATATGTTTTGACCTAATTCTTTACCTAATAAATCAAGTAAACTTTCAGGTGTTTGGTCAATATCTCTAGTTGAAAATAGTTCGTGTATTTGAGTATCAAAAGCATAAGTGCCATCAGAATCTAGAAACTTATAATATTTCTCTAAAAAAGTTACAAATGTAGGATAATCTTCTACAAAATATTCAGGTAAAACCTCACGGACTTTACTCTTTTGTAGAGGAAGTAATCTTCTATTTAAATCTGGTAACTGTTGCGCCATTATAGTATCACGTTAAGATTTTCTCTATCAATCAATGTTGTTACTGAACTTCTTGTTAAATCAATGTCTAAGATATAGTTTAATAAAGGTCTAATTGTACTTTGGTTTGCTGGTGTAACAAATAGTTTAATTTCAGAACCAACAAATGCAGAAGGATTTAGTCCTTGAATTGTAATTACACCTGAACTCGGATTATAATTTCCTATGTTATCAACTATAATTGTACCATTTGCGGTCGATAATTCAAGATTTGTAGAATTTAATTTATTTTTTATTGTTACTGTTTCACCATTAACTGTCAATCTTGAAGAACCAATAATGCGATTAACATCATCTGGTTGTGCAAGTGCAACTGGGAATGTTAATGTATAGTCTTTAGTAGTTGAAAGAGTTGGTGTAAATCTTTGTTGTAGTCGGACATCCATTCTACTGTTAAGTACAGCAGTATCTAATGCATCAATTATTGTAAGTAATGATGACCTTCTAAAAACTTTATTAAATTGTTCTAAATTATTTGTAGAATATGTATCAATTTCTGTTCTAATAATATTTTCAATAGAAGAACTTGTTTGACTTGTTAATGCAGGATTTAAATTATAAACAACATCTAATTCAAGATAAGTTGTTGTTGGTGTAACAAATTCTGTACTGACTGATAATATTGACAATGCACTCGTTAAATTTTGTAATATATCTGTTTTAACTGTTTCTTGTGTTGATGCACTAACATTATCAAAAAATTGTAGAGCAACATATACAACACCATACTTAGCAGGAGTTGCCTGTTCACCACCATATGCGTTTACATCTCTTACAGTTGTTGAATATTTGTTAAGTATTTGAGACCTATAATCTGTTGCTGTTACAAGTCTTTGTTGTGATGCATACAGTAAAGGTGCTTGTGTTTTGATAGATGATATTGATTCTCTTGCGGCACCACCAGCAGAGTTAGATACTGTTGATACTGTTAATGTTTGATTAGTACCGCCTACACTTAATTGTGCTTGAGGTGTAAATGTAGAACCACCATTTGCATTTGCGCCAGAAACTTTTAAATAATTAATAATCATTTTATTTCCAGAAACTGGAACTATTCCTGTGTCTGTGCCAAATATAATCTCGTGATATCCATTTGGTGTTTCTTGTACACGATATACTCTTGAAGTATCTGTTAATCTAATCGCATCATTAATATCTGTATATGTGTTGTAAGATGTTCCTGATAATGTATTGTAAACATTAACAACAAGTGTATCAATATCTATAGATTTATCAGGTACAACATAAACTTGTTCGTCATCTGTTGTACCAACAATAAATGTTCTATTTGTTGATGTTCCTTCATATATCGGTAAATTATATATTGTGTTCTGTGCAGTTTGAGTTGCAGTTGAATAAGTACTTGCTTTTCTAAATCTGTAAATTGTACTTGAACCAGATGATTCTGCAGTTGCAGTATAAGTTTCTCTTGTTTGAAATGTGTATGAAACACCAGCAACCGTAGATGAGAATTTAGTACCACTTGGTAATTCAACACTTGATGGCGCAGGGTCACCTGACGGAACTGTAACTGATATATTAACAGTTGCTTGTGAAGAAGTAATTGAACGAGGTCTATATCCAAGTGCTTCTGCGTGTGATAAAACTGATGAACGAAGTTGAGCAGTCGATAGAAAAGATTCATTCAACGCAAAGTTGGCAATCAATGCGTTGTAGTGTGTGTTGTATGCAAGAACGTCTAGTAAGTTATTTAAACCAGCGCCTTCAAAATCATAATCACTAAATTCACTTTGTTGTTGTAGATATGTTTTAAGTGCAGACTTGATATTATTAAAGTCTAAACTTGTTGAATTAATTGTTGTTGCCATGTTACTTTCCTTGACCTCTATATGCCTTTAGTTGTCTTCGTTTCGACTTGTTCATAGTAGATGTAATTGGTTTTCTTCCTTGTGAAGTACCTTTAAATGTTTTAAAATAAGTGTTTACTGATGTAGATAGTTTCTTTGCCATTATCTTAACCTCGCTAGTGATACTTCTTGTGTAACATTTTCTAATGTGTTAATAATCTGATATACTAATGTTACTTTAATATCATAATTATCTGAATTAACATTTGCCACAACTGATTGTATTCTAACTCTAGGTTCATAATTTAAAACAGTATCTCTCACATTATCTTCAATTGCTTCTGCATCAAATTCTGTATCAAGATTGAATAAAAATCCTCTTAAATTCCCACCAAAAGCAGGATTAAATGGTTTTTGTAAACTGTTTGTCAATAATATATTTTTAATAGATTGTTTAACAGCGGCCGCATCAGTTTTTTTATACACATCATTATTAGGCGCACGAGCAAAAGTTAAGTCTAAATCACTATAGACTTTATTTCGTGTCGTAACTATTGAACGACTTTGAAGATTACCATCTTCTATAGAAAATGCTCTTGTTGCCATAAGACTATTTATACTCTAATCTCAACTAATTCGTTGGTTGATTGTACCTTATTGTTGAATTGTGTTTCTAAATTATAACCAAAATTAACTGACCAAGTTAAAGATACTGATGGCATTATTGCTACAATAGATGCGTGTAATTTATTGCCAGTAAATGTATCATATGCTAAAATGAGTTTATCATATCTACTTGCTGTTCTTAAATAATTTACAAAATCAAATGTAGATTGTGTTGCAAGATTACCATACTCATCATAAAGTTCATACACAATTGCTTTACCAGTTTGTCTATAATCATTAATGCCACTTGGCGTTTCTCTATCTGCAGGTTGATAAAGTCCTTCAGATACAACCATCTTAAATTTACCATACTTATCTGCAACTCTCATAAACTCACCTTGAAGATATAAGTTTCGTGCAATCAAAGACCTTTGAGAATATCTTAAATTATCAAAGTCAAAGTTTGAACCTGTATTCTTTAGAAACTTGCCAATAGTAATGCCTTTTTGTAAAGAAGTTTTAGTTGTCAACTCTTTATCTTTTACAAAATTAGGATTGTATTGAGGGTCTGGTAAGTATATCATTACTTTTCTTTGAATCCTTTAATTAACGGGTTTTGTGCTTGTCCTATAGGTTTTTCACCATAAGATGCGTCTTTCTTTTTAATAACTCTACCAATTTCTGTAGGTATACCCATAGATGCAGACGAACTTAATATACCATCATTTACAAGTGAACCTCTAAACTTACTGTTGTTTAAATTACCAATATCACGAAGTTTACTTCTTGCTTCTGCGGAGTCTAATCTTCTTGTTGTTAAGTAACCATAATCTTCTTCAACATTGATTGCGTTTTTAATAATATCTTCAGCATCAATATTTACTTTACGAATACCTAGACTTGAATTGTTAAGATAGTCAGACATTAATGAAGATGTTGGATTAACAGTTTGTTGATGTGTATATGTTCCTATAGAACCAAATCCTGCCGCTAGTTTGGCAAATAAAGCAGTACCAGTAAGGTCACCAATAAATGTAGTCGCATACATTGTCATACCTGAACCACCAATTGTACCACTCGCACCAACTACTGAAACTTTGTTACCTGCAATGTTTGTTGTTGTTGCAGTTTGTATGATAGAACCTTCTGCAGTTAGTGTTAGTGTTCCACCTATACTATTATCTACATTACCTTCTATAAACTTAACTTCATTACCTTTGATATGAGTTTCTTTATTGTCTAGTGATATGTCTGTATTCACACCAAGTACATATTGTGCCCTGTGTTTCTTAATTTCTGTTGTATGACTTTTCTCAACTGTTTGTTTGAAGTTGCCGTCTATTGTTGATATCTCGTTACCATGTACTTTTGTTTTGAGATTACCACCAACTTCAAGATTCATATCACCATCAACTTTGAAGTTCAGATTACCTTTGTAATGCACATCACCATTTCGTTCAACAATCATCTTGTGGTCGTTACCAACAATCTCAATCTTATTGCCTTCTGCACCACTTGATATGATAACAGTACCGTCAGGTCGTATCTCTATACCTGCCTTTGAACTATGTAATATAACAACTCTTTGATTGCCTGGTGTGTCGTCAAATTCTAATACATGACCACCTTCTGTTTCTCGCACACTATTCTTAGGATACTGTGAACCAATAAGAGGTTGTAAACCCAAGTCAACATCTTTATCACCACCAATATAGACACGATTGACTTTATGACCTCGTGCAGATTTGTTTGTAGACGCATCATTCAAATGGTCTACACGAGGATATTCACCTGATGGGTCAAAGAATCCTCTATCGCCTGTTATTTTATTCTTTGGTCTTGCCATTATTCTGGTTCCGTACTAACTAAAGTGCTTCTTGTTACAGCACTAGATGATGGTTGTATATTATTTCTTTTACCAAATAAACTCTCAATGTATGCATCTGCAGACCAACCAGTGTTACTTAATTCTGTTGACGCATAAACTTGTATGCCTGGGAACATTGTGTATGCAACATCTAACAATGTATTAAACCAATACCAACTGCTTGTTGTTGAACTATTAACAGACTTCTTTGCTCTTTCAGTTCCTTCAGGAACATCATAACCACCTGGGATTGCTACGACAATTGACTTAGAATAATTTATATCACCGCCTACATAAACAGTTTCAATATCAAGTGGTCTACCTCTTTGTATTCTACCATCTTTTCTTACAAGATAGTGATATGGTATTCCATCCCATTCACTTGTGTTTGAATATAATGTTTGAAAATCTTTTGCGTCAAAATTATCGTCTACATATTCACCTGTATATTCAACAATAATTTGAGAGAAATCTCTTGTAGAGTTTCTAAACTCTAACATCAATTCTTCAACTGTATTTACATAAGTAAACTGATAATCATCTGGTGTAGACGCACCACTAAATGTTCCTGAAGAGTTAACTATAATATTATTATTTGATAATTCAGATGATTTAAATTGTGTGCCTAATTTGTTTTGTAGTATTGATTTTATATTAGTATCGCCTGTAACAGAACTTACAACATTTGTTCCTAATTCTGATTGTATCAAACTTATTAAATCACCACTTGCATCTGATATATTAGAAAATTCTTTGACAAATTCTTTGGCAATACCTTCAGCAGAAGTATTATCTAATATAATATCACTTATATTACCACCTGCAAGATTAGAAATAAGTTTATTGATACCACTAGCATCACTTGACAATGCACTAAGAGTATTGTTTATACCTAATGTATTTACATTTGATATAGATGAATGTAAGAAACCATCAACGACTGTCTGGCCTGTAATTGTACTAATATCACTTTTTCGTGATGATGTAGACTTAAGACTAATTCCTGCATTTTCAGTTAGTCGACCTACAATAGGAACAAGTGTTTCTTTCTTCGTGCCTAAACCTTCGTCTGCAATTATTTCAAAACCTTCTACAATATCACCAACTTCTTTACCGTCTGATTGAAATAAAGAACGAAAGTTAAGTATAGACTGTGTGGCCTTATTTGCCAACTCAGGTAAGTTTACTTTATTTGCAATTGTTCTTAATGTACTATTTAATGACATAATACTCACGAAGTAAAGTTGTTAAAAATATCTCTAGATGTTTCTCTTCTTTCAATAGCAGAAGAATATCTTAACGGTATATAATCATCTGGTCCAGTACCACCTAAAGACCTTGGTTTTGGTAATGGTCCGTTATAATTTTTAGGTCTTTCATATAAAACCATGAATATATCTGACGCCTCTTCTGGTGTTCTTGCTTGTACAAGTCTTGCTTTTCCAAAGTATGGATATTTATCAAGTTCATATGAAATAAATCTTAATTGAGCATACATAGATGTTATAGGTATACCTGCAGACCTTTCTTCTAATTCATTGTATCTATCGCTACCAATTTCCCATTGTGCAAGATAACGACCAGGTCCACCCCCGCCTTGAATAGCAGAAGGATTTAAATCATTATTGTTAATACTGGCAAAACTTTCTACCCATAGATTACCTATTATGCCTGCAGTTGAAACTGTAGAATATTCACCACCATCTTTACTTCTAAACCAATTCCATGCTTTTTCAATATTACTATCACCAATAAGAAGTTGCTCATCAATATCATCAGGAGTTTTTAAATTATCAGGTTTTCTTGTAGGCACTCTAAAATCGTGTGTTCCAATATTAAAATTAAAACTAGTGTCTTTCATAAGAGGGTCTCTTTGATAACTAGGAACACTACCTAATACTAATGGTTCTTGTGCGTTTTCACCATCTGCAAATACACCGTAAACTGTCGAGAAAGGTTTTAGTCCACTATTTAATCCTATACCAGACACACCACCTTCAGTTGTAGGTAAAACAACAGACGCCCATGGTAATGCTTTTGTCGGTATATCAACTTCGTTTTCTGTATGCACACCATAAATACGCACTTGAACTCTACCAAGTTGTAAAGGGTCATTAACGTTTATGACTTTACCATAAAACGATTTAAAATTATTACCATAATATTTTGTATTAACTGTAGGTATCATACGGTAGTTATTCCTTCAAAAAACTGTAAAGCATCTATTACATCTTGTGCAGGACTTGATGGAGACTTTTTAATTGATTCTAATTTACAAATATCTAAACCAATATGATAATCATTTTGTTTAAACATATGTACGGCCTTTGTTATTATCTGTCTTCCTGATTTTCTTTTATCATAATCACTTTTAGAATTATCACTATGGTCTGGTTTTATAAATGCTATGTTTATCAAGTTACCGACTGTTCTGTTGACATTTGTTCCTATAAAGTTTGCACCTTCTAAAGTAATTGTCATTTTTCTTTTGTAAAGCAAATACAAAATTGCAGTAGAATTGACTTTCAGTCCGTAAGAACCACCATCTCTTTCTTCAACCATAGAAGTTTGATTTGAAAATCCTATTTCATAAGGTTTCAATGAAGGGTAATTATAGATTTTTGCAGATTCTTTTTCTGCAAGTAATATGTTATCTTGTCGAGAAGCAATATTATATGTGTAACCTAAATAGTCATCAGATAATAATCCTAATTGTTGTAATCTTACTAAACTATAACCTATATTTTGTCTAACTTTATTTTCTTCGCCGTTTATAATATCAACAAATCTGTGTGTTGAACCAATCATTCCTTCAGATATAAGAGTTCGTAAGTCATCAGAACTTGTATCTTTATAATCTAATATTTGATATCTTTGATTTATTATTTGTCTTTCACCAGGGTTACCATATTCATTTGAATTTTTTGTTAAAGAAGATTGTGTATATGTGTAAGGTTCTTTATTAAGAACACCTTGTAATAAAAGCCACTTTAAATTAATATAATATATGAAATAATTGTTATTTGTTCCTCCACCTAAAAGTGTTGTAAAACAAAAGAAAGGCAAACCATCATCTGAGTTTGCTTTTTTGCAAACCCAATTTATTGCTTCTAAAGGGTTTAAATTAGGTATTATTACTTTAAGAATATTATCTGATTCGTGATTAGGACTAACATTAACAAAAACTCTATTAGGTATATAATCATTGATTATGTTTTGAATAATCTCTGATGGTTTGCCTTCATAATATTTGTTAACATTTTTTATATTAGATTCATACTCAACATCTTCAACCATGTGAAAAACATAAACTTCAGCAGAATTATTATTTACTTCTTTAGATTCTATAATATAATCAAGATTAAATGTTCTAACTATATCTTCAGCATTTGTATCAGATTTTCTTAATGTTAATTTTATCTTTTCATCACCACTAAAAGAAATTTTATTAATAACATCATTAAAATCAGAAAATGCAATTTTACCTGTAAGAAAAGGTCTATTAATATCTTCGTAAATGTTAATGTCTGACACACAGTTTGCTATTTCATATTGATAAGGAGATATCCTTTCGCTTGTCAACAAAGCAGACAATAATTTATAAGAAGAACCTTCATTTTGATAATTAGGCATAATTAAACCCTAATTGATGTTTGTAGTGCGTTGTATATTTGACTTATTACATTAGGTTTTATAACTTTAATTTCTTTTAGTAAATTATTAGAACGAATGTATCTATCATAATTTGTTATTGCAGTATTACTTGCGCCACCTGTTATATCAACAACACCATTTGCATTTATTAAATCTACATATTCACCACTTGCATTTTCCCAATGGTGTGTTGCTAAATATTCTGCAACAACTGTTGTCGCAGTAAAACTTACATTAACATCAGTTGATAATAATATTGTTTCGCCTTGTGTAAAAGACTTTGTTCCTTCTATAACAACTTGACCCAAATCTAAACGTCTTTTAGTTACTAAACCTGTTATGCCAGATGTTTGACCTTGAATAGTTGAACCAACTACTATTTTATCTCTGACTGAACCTGTAGCAGTTGTTTTATCTGTTACTAAATCATCTGCAGTAACTAAAGTTGTTCCTGAAAAATCTCGTTTACATTGTTCAAGCAATTCGACTTCACTTAAAGGCCAACCTTGTTCACGAATATTATCGTTAAGTAAAAAGAATGTCCAATAATAATCAGTAGAACCATATAATTCATATGATACTTGGTCAGGTCTCATATTTTCAAGGATAGTGTATTCTTGATATGATGTTATATTATCTTTAATTTGGTCAATGACTGAAGAATATATTGACAGTTCTGGAAATGCTACTGCGTTTTCATTATTGCCAAATCTGTAATTAATTGTATTGAAATTTCTAAAATAACTCATTCCTCTACCCTATTTTGTTGCGGAATAAAACTTATAATTTCTTCGCCGTCTTCTATCTTGTATGGGCCTACATTTCCTTTTTTACCAAAATCTTCTATGTCTTGTTTAACAAGAGGTCTGTATTCCATAAAAGTTAAAGACATATCAACTTCTGTAGGTTTACCACCTTTATGAAATGACATAGCAGATGGGTTATAATTGTGTTGAATGTTTATCAAATAACATGGTAAAATATCAGTATTAGGAAGAACTCTGTATGTACTTGTTCCTGCATTATTACTCATTCCATATTGTAGTCTGACATCAAACATACTTGGAAATTTAAAACCAAATGGAAGTCCAGAAGTTGTAAAAGTTAATGCTTCTGGAAACATTTCACTTCTAAAATAATATATAATCTTCTCAATTTCTTCTGATTCTCTAGGTGACAAAGGAATAAATTTAAACTGAAATGTAAATATACGCAAAGGTACGTTATCAAATATAGCACGAGTTACAGGATTTGCCACAACTTGTGATGCTAATTGTATACCTGCGGCAATGTTTTCACCACCAACAAGATTTGCAAAATCAAGTGTTTGAGCAGTCTTTGCCGCAATTGCCGCGAATGCCGCTGGATTGTCAGCAACATCAAAAACAGTTGATAGTGCTGTACCAAAAGTTGTAGCAAGAAGACTTCCTGCGGCCCCTATATCACTTGGCAAACCTAGATTTCTTGCGGCACTCATTGCGGCCGCTCCTGTTAATCCTATATTTGCATTTTTAACATTCACTTGGTCGTTAAATTGTATACCTGTTGGCATATAAAGATAACAATATTTTCTAGTTCTTACTATAGGTTGACTTCTGACTAAATCTTTTGAACCTGTAACAATACCTTCTCTTATAACACTTGCTCTATTTCTTTCGGCATCGATAACTTTTTTTTGTTCATCAGTTGCGTTGTCATCACCAAAAATAGCATCACCGAGAAAACCAACAAGTCCACTTGATATTCTAGCACCTAAATCTCTAACTTCTTCCCAACTATAACTTAACTGGGCCTTTGCCTTATCTTTCCCTATAAAAGTAACTTCTTCCATTCTTATAGGTTCAAACTTAATTCTTGCTCTATACCTATCTTGTTTCTCTAAAGGAAAATTTAAAAATTCTGGTGCACTTTGTATTGCGTAATTCGCCATTTCTATTCCTGTAATAAATAGTTTTAATTTAGTTTTATTTATATGAAAATATGGCATATTCTGGAATATATAAAGTAAAGAACCCAAAGAAATATAAAGGTGACTTTACAAATGTGGTATTTCGCTCTGGTTGGGAACTGAAAGTGTTCATCTGGTGCGATACAAATGATGATGTAAGAGAATGGTCTAGTGAAGAAATAGTCATACCATACTTCTATGCAGTCGATAAACGATACCACAGATACTTTGTAGACTTAAAGATTAAGTATAAGAGTGGTAAAGTTGTACTTGTTGAAATCAAACCAGAGAAAGAAACTGAACTGCCAAAAGTTTCAAAGACTAAAAAGTATATGACTGAAGCATTAACTTATGTCAAGAATATGAATAAGTGGGAAGCGGCAGATAATTATGCTAAAGACAGAGGGTGGGAGTTTCAAGTATGGACAGAAAAGACTCTACAAGAGATGAAGTTGATGAGTAAAATGCCAGGTAAATTAAAGACATTAAAACCATATAAACCTTATAAAAAACCAAATAAAAAGAATAAATAGAGTTATGAGTAATCTATTTCAAACACTAGAACAAGAGGCATTTCGTGCTGGTATCACACCACGAACACGACAATCTCGTGATTGGTTTGCCAACAAACTGCGTAATATGAGAAACATCAATCGTAATCAATTGATGAAAGATGAATCTTTGGAATTAAAAAATAGACAGTTGATTGGCACTATGAATATGTTTTTCTATGACCCAAAGACTAAAGATACATTACCATTCTTTGATAGATTTCCGCTTACAATCATAGTTGGTCCTGCTGAAAAAGGATTTTATGGTCTTAATCTTCATTACTTACCTATGGATTTACGTGCCAAGTTTTTAGACGCATTACTTGAACATTCAAACAATAAAAAATATGATAATACAACAAGATTTCAAATCACATACGAAATGCTACAAAGAGCATCAAAGTTAAAATATTTTAAACCTTGTTTTAAACGTTATTTGACAGAACATTTAAAAAGTAGATTCGCAAGAGTTCCATCAACTGAATGGGAAATTGCTACATTTTTACCGACTGCTAGTTGGGAAAAGGCAAATGCAAATAGTGTATATAAGTTAAGTAGGAGAATGATTTAATGGCAGGAGTTGATGAACTAAAGAGTTTAATTAGCAGTAAAGGTGGAATAGCAAGAACTAATCAGTTTCTTATTCAAATACCAACATTTAGTGGTGCATTAAGAATACCTGGAATATCAGACTTATTTGGAGTTACAATACCATTTCCAACTAGACAAGACATTCCTGGACTTCTCGATAATTATCCTACATCAAGAGAATTAGATATATTGTGTAGAACTGCAACAATACCAGGCAAACAGATTATGACTAGAGAAAGAACAATTGGTATGCAACCTGATTTAGTTGCTTATGGTTATGCAGTTCCTGATGTTACTTTATCATTTTATTTACTGAATGATTATGGTGTGAGGAAATTCTTTGAAGGTTGGAAAAGTTCTATAGTAAACGAACAAACTGGTGAAGTAGGATATAAGAGAGAATATCAAAGAGATATAAAAATACATCAATTAAAAAGACCTATAACAAATCAAGAATTAAAAAAAGGGCCATTTGAAATTATATTAGGTCCTAATGGTAATACTGTTTATACTATTGTATTAGAAAATGCTTTTCCTACTACAATACAATCTATTGATTTAACAAATGACCAAAATGTAATCGGTGAATTGACAGTACAAATAAGTTATCAAAACTCAAGAGTAATTGAACAAAACCTATTAAGTGGTTTAGTTAGATTAGGAATAGGAACATAATATGGCAAAAAGAAAAAGAAGTAGAACAAGTAGAACTTCTGGTGGTGGTAATAATCATAATAAAAAAGTTCTAAATAAAAATAGAAGTGAATGGTTAGAAAGTATTGATAGATTTATAGCACAAGTGCAGGCATTTAATGCTGGTAAAAAAGCAAAAATCACTATACCTAATCCAAATAAAAACGAAACAAACAAACGATTTATAAAAGTTGATGCTTGGGAAGTATTGAAAAGGAGAGCATAATGGCATTACCCAAACTAAATGATGTACCTATGTACAATTTGAATGTTCCGTCTACAGGAAAACAAGTTAAATATAGACCTTTTCTTGTAAAAGAACAAAAAATATTATTAATTGCTTATGAGTCGCAAGATAGGTCGCAGATAGTTAGTGCAATTATGAATTGTATTAACTCTTGTACTTATGAAGCGGTAAAAGCAGAAAGTCTTCCTATATTTGATGTTGATTATATCTTTACACAAATTAGGTCTAAATCAGTTGGTGAAAACGCAGAGTTAAGTTTAAAATGTGTTAAGTGTAATGAAGCAACACCTTTTAGCATAGACTTATCAACAATTGATATACCTGAAGTAAAAGATAAACCTGCAACAATACAATTGACTGATGATATAAAAATAAAAATGAAATATCCTACTTATGCAGACATTGTTGCTAATACTGAAAGTGCAGAAGATTTTATGATAAAGTTTATTGTATCTTGTATTCAATCTCTACAGACTAATGAAGAAAATATTGAATTTAAAGATGAACCTTTAGAAGAAAAAATAAAGTTTATCGAATCATTAACAAGTGACCAATTTGATAAGATTAGTAAATATGTAAACAGTTTACCTAAATTGACACAAAAAATAAATGTAACTTGTCAAAAATGTGGTACACATAACACTAGAACATTGGAGGGTGTGGAAAATTTTTTTTAGTATGCCTCTCGCATGATAGTTTAGAAAATTATTATAAAATTAATTTTCAACTTATGCAGAATTTTAATTATTCGTTGACTGAACTAGAAGATATGGTACCGTGGGAGAGGGAGATTTATTTGACTTTATTAAATGAACACATCAAAGAGCAAAACGAAAGAGCAAAAAGACAATGACAACCTTAACAGACGTTAATAAGACATTATTAAGTACTGAAGAAACTAGTAGAGCAATTTATGATGAGATACAATTAAAGATAACTCCTCATCTACAAGTGCTATCATCAAACTTTGAAACACTAAAAGAAAATTGGTTAGAAGGTCAACAACGAAACGAAAAGTTTTTAGAGATTAACGGAACCATTTTAGAAGAAATTAATCAAACATTAACAAGTGGATTGAAAATTGATGCAGAAAATTTAAAGTTGTTAAAAGGTAAACAGTTTGATGATTTGGAAGAAAAAAGAGAAAGCAAAAAACTATTAAAATCAATAGGAGGGTTACTTAATAGTGGTGTTTCAGGCGCTCTAGCGGCAGGAAGTTTTGGTAGAAGAAACTTAGGAATAGCAGGCGGTATTGCAGGCGGAGTTGCTGGTGCTGTTGCAGGGGTTGGAGGAAATCTTGCAATGGGAGGCGCAAGACTTTTGACAAGAGGTCTTGTAGCAGGTTCTAGTGTCGCAGGTAGACTTTTATTAGGGGCCGCTGGTGGTCCAGTAGGAATAGGAATTGCACTTGCATCAGTTGGTATTCCTATACTCTATGCATTTATAAAAAGTCAGGCATTTAAAGATTTAAAAGATTGGATAAAAGAAAACCTTGAGGAGCAAGAAGCAAAAGCAATTGAAGAAAGTAGAAAAGATTATGACATTAATTTAATAAGTGACAAGGCAGCAAAAGATTTAGGATACTTAGATGCAGAAGATTATGGTATGAAATATTTAGAGAATACTTCTCTAGATGAAGCAAATAAGATAAAAATTAATGCATATGATTTCGAACAATCATTAAAAAGACAAGCGGAATCATCAGGAGAAGTATTTGACCCAAGTTCGATAGAAAATGCTTATATCTTGGCACAACAAAATGAAGAGTTGCGACTAAAACTTTTAGCAGAAACAAGAGAAATGGAAAAACGAGGTGAAGATTGGTTTGAAGATTCTTGGTTAAATACTTTTTTCACTTGGTTTGGTGATAATTTTGGTGATGATATTACTTCTGCTTATACAAAAGTCGCAGATAAAACTAACGAATTTGTTCAAAGTGGAATTGATTCATTTAATGAACAAGCAAAAAATTTTGACGAAAAGGCCGCAAAAGACTGGGCAAATGATTATATGATAAAAAGTGGTATGGGTGGTTATCTATTAAAAAATCCAAATTTGACTGCCGATGAAATAAAAGCAATAACTGATGCAATAAATGAACAAAATCAGGCATTTAAAGGTGGTATGTACTACAATGCTCCTAGTCTAAATGATTTAAGAAATATGAGTTCATCACAAATTAATAATTTAATGTCAGGAAATACATCAACTTCTGATAATTCTTACAGAGAAGCAATGCAATAAAAAGGGGACCGAAGTCCCCTCTCTCTTAGTCTTCTGCGGCGAGTTTCGCAAAGTATGACATAGTGTCATCTTCATCATCTAGTTCAACACTCTCTGCAGTAACAGGTTCAAGAACTTTTGGTTGAGGAGCGACCGCTGGTTCATTTACCTGTGCTTCTTGTCTTAGAGTCGGTTCAGACTCTTCACCAAGAACTCTCATAAGTTTTGCTTTTAACTCATCATAAGTCTTATAGTTACTTGGGTCAGTAAACTCTTTCAACCCATGAGTTTGTGCATAGACTGCCTCTAGTTTAGATTCATCACCTTCGAATAGAGCAGACTTATCACCAAATTCAGATTTGTCATAGTTTCTATAACCTTCAACGTTTCTGATTTTTAGTTTGAAGTCAGCACCTTCCCATAAGTCAAATGGATTAATAGGTGTTTCGTCTTGAAAGGCAGGTTGCATTACGTCCATAATCTTTTCAAAGATTTTCTTACCGAACTTATACAACATAACTTTGCCTTCGTTAGCAGGATTACCAGAGTCGCTCACCACATATACGTTTGCAACATAGTGTAATCTTCTCTTTCTATCTCTAACGATTGCTTTATCTTCCTCTGTACCAGAATTCCATAGTTTAGAATTCATTTCTGATACTGGGTCAGGTTGACCAATAGAAGTCAAAGAGTTTTCAATATACCATAACCCTGTAGGGCCTTTGAAACCATGGTCCCAATATCTAACCCATGGTAAATCTTCGCCTTCTTTTGATGGAAGAAATCTCAAGACTGCATATCCATTACCTGCTTTATCAACAGTCGGTTTCCAAATTCTATCATCTGCATACGATTTCGTTTGTGTGGTAGAACTCTCACCTACGGCCTCTGCGGCCTGTAATAGTTTTGATATTTGGTCTCGATTCTTTTTTAAGTTTTCTAATGACATTTTGTTTTCCTTATATTAACTGAAATATTAACTGTATTATTCAAATGTTATTGTCGTTGTTTTAGGCAAGTAGTTTAGAGATACTGCTTCTTGCTCTAGTTTATCTCTCACGACAGGTGAGATAAATTTCTTTACATCTTCTGGAAGTATATCATTTTCTTCGCATATATGCAAGATGGCATCCATATAAGTCATCTTAAATTCTGCTACTGTTTTTTGAACTAGTTCTGTAAATTTTGTTTTGTTTAAAAAGTTTTCGCTTACGTTCATACTTCCTCTGATTCTTTATTTATAGGGGCAATAGTACGCCACTTTGTTTTGTTCTGTTGTTCTAACCCATATGTGTTACTAATCCAATCACCAGTTCTTATATAGTGTTCCATGTCTGCAATGTAACCACGAATACTTTCATATTTCATTAATGCACCAGGAATTTTCTGACGTACAGCAGTTCTTTGTCCAGACAACAATTCTTTGTTATGTTTAATCCAACCTCTTACATTATTCAATGATAATGTATGACTATCTTCTTTCGCAAGAACTGATGGGTGAACATTCTTTGGTGGTTCATTACCGCGTTTGGCATCTCTTGCCTCACGAAGTTTCTTCATTCTTTCTTGCATCTCTGCCTGTTGTGCAGGCGTCAACTCTACCTTTTTTCTTCTTTTCTTAGGTTTTATTTTTATACTTTTTAATTGTGCCATATTTTTCTCCTCATATTATTTTTATATCCTATCATATTTTTTAATCATTGTCAACATAATTATTTAAATAATCTTGATTTTGCATAGTTTTCATACTGTGCCTATTTGGGCAAAGAGTCCATAAATTATCTGGATTCATATTTTCTCTATCACCGTCGATGTGGTCAACTTGTAAAGAACGTATGTAGTTTATTTCTCTCTCTGATTTAGTTAGTTCATCATCTGCATTTAATACAAGGTCTTCATAGCAAGTGCAACCTGGATATTCACATCTATTTTTTCTTTCATTTTTGTAAGTAAGGTCTCTTTCTTTTCCACTTATTGAAGATTTGCCACCATGTTCTCTTATCATATTAACCCATGCTTGTAAATGACCTTCAGCATCTTCTGATTTTATATTACCTTCTATTGCAGAATCATATGCTCCTGAGACAAGACCGCCTGAAATCGCAAAACAACTTCGTTGATGAGTGTTTATTGCCAACTTAATCATAAGTTTTCTTTGTTCATAATTATTAATATTTGCAACGTGATATGTAAACGTTGGCCAATCTCCAATCTTTGTTCTGTTTAATCTTCCAATAACTTGTGTTGGTCCAGTGTCTACAGAACCATCATTTTCAACTACAGTTAAGAAACACAATGTACTTAAATTTTTAATATTTACGCCAACTTTTCCAATCTCAATTACTACAACGGCAACAGTATCATCATTTTCATCATTTAACTTATCAAATGTATCTTTATTATTGCCGTCTTCTTTAATTTTAGAAGTTAACACTTTAATTTTTCCAAGGCCATCAGAATAAGGTAATTCTATTCCTTCATATTCAAATGTTTTGTCTTTATATTCTTCAGTTAATCTTTCCCATTCATCTTTAACTTCTTTTGTATTAAGATATTTTAAAGAATTATCTCTTCCTGCCTTTATTAAGGCAGTAACTTTTGTTTGACCTAACTCTGGAATAGAATCAATATTCTTTTTCTCGATTTTACTTTTTAAATGTTTTCCAATTGCATTTTTTTGAGTTACATTTTTGAAAGTTTCTTCTAGTGGATTATAAAGTTTTTCACCAAGTAAAGGTAAAGTATTATAATTTTTAGGAGTATTAGGAAATAAATGAATTTTTTTGTCCATAAAAGGCAATCTTCTCTCTGCCGTATAATCAGTATCTGATATCACATTATAATTCTTTTTATCATTTCTTTGAGAATATGTTGGTGTTCCAGTAAATGAAAACCACATTCTGTAGTTTAACTCATCTCTAATTTTTCGAAACCTTTTTGCTTCATAATCTGTACCATTATGACCAACATCTAGCCTATAAGTATCAGGATCCTCACCTGGAGAACCTAAACTTAAATGTGCCTCATCAGTATATATTGCCGTAATTTCTATATTTTTAATGTGTTCAAAATATTTTGGTTCATCTAATAACATCTGAATCGTACATACAAGAATCTCTATTCTTCTCTCGCCTTTTACATCTAAGGGGTCATTATAAACATCTTGTAACTCTATTCCATTTTCTTGTAAAAGTTTAAATTTGGTTTTTGCCATTTCTTTTAGTTGTTCTTCAACCTCTTCAACTAATCCTTTATCAGGAGCAACAAGAATATGAACTTGATTTTGTTTTCCGTATTGAGTTACTCCTTTATGTATGATTCGCCAAAGTGAATCTATTACCAATGTTGTAGTTTTACCAATCCCAGGTTTACCAAAAATGCAATGTTGTCTTAAATCTACTTCTTTTGATTCCCAACATGCTATTGCAGTTTCTAACATACGTTTAGAAATAGTTTGGTATTGTTCTTCAAATAGTAATTCTATAGGTGTCAAACCCGGTATAAAAACAGGTTTTGTTTTAGGTATTAAATCTTCAAATTTTATCATACTGTCTCCTCTGTCGCTTTATATTAATAACCTAACATATTTTTAATTTTTTGTCAAGCATTATCTTCTCATTTTTGCAATTTCTTTTGCATTATTACTATCTTTACGAATTGGTACCATATTCGACTTGTGCATTGTGCCTATGCCCATTATCTCATCACCTGTGTAAGTGTTCTCTTGTTTCTTAAATGCATTACCCATAGTGTTCATTGAGTTGTAAGAGGGTGTTGAGTAATCAGGCATAGGGGCACGCCATGTACTACCAGGTTTGTAACCAAGTTTCTTTAAGAGTTTCTCTGTCTTTTGTTTTTCTATACTTGCATTTTTATTTACAGTCTTTCTTTTCCGAAAACTTGTAGTCGTATAGTAAACTGGTAGTAAGTGCATTGTCATATTGTATTTCCTATTTGTTTAACATACGAACACAAGTAAAGATACTGTTCTCATCTAAACAGTCGCTCCATTGAAATATCGCCAATGAAACAAATCCAACTACAAGTGTGGTCGCAAATAATATTTTCACTATATTCATAATCTTAATCCCAATCGTTATCGAATTTCATAGTCGCATTATATAAATGACCATAGTATCGTTTCGCATAATCTTCACTATCAGTATAATGATTTATGTTATGAGTGTCAATACTTTTTAGGTCTTTTTTTATTTTATTATATTTGTTTGCAACCTTGCGAATTAAACTTAGTCTTTCTTCCTTTGTCTGTTTCATGCGACCTCATTTCCGCCATTCAAGGCCTGTTCCATTTTCTCTTTTTGATTTATGTGTAATGCAATCAAACCATAATGAATAACTTTCATTAAGTCATCTGCATTTTTGCCATTCTTCTTACCATATCGTTGTGCATACTTCATTATGTTACCGATACAGAAACCCTCACCATGACCTGAGTCTATGATAAATTCAGTTGCTTGAAACTTATTCTTTGAGTAGTGTGAGTGATAAGTATTATCAATATAAACTTTCATTAAGTTAAGATTGAAGTCTTCATTAAATTTGTAATCTATTTCCATTATACGAGTTCCTTAATTTGTTCAATGATGTATCTTTCACCTTCATCATCTAATTTTGTTTCTAATATATAATCTTTATTCCATTGACCAGCATTTATCTCAAGGTAGTATGCAGTATCAAAGTAGTCAATCATTATATCACTTCTATTGTACCACTTGTTACCTTTCATGGCGGCAATCAATTCTTCATAGAAGTTTGCAATCTCGTTTTCACCAACTTCTTTTGCCCAAGTAACACACCAATATGGATTTATTGGATGGTTACCACCAATATCATCAACAGCGGCAAAACCTCTACTAATGTTTTCTTGACTAATGTGTTTTCTCGCACAACCAATAAGGTCTAGTCGACCACTTTTAAGATTAACAACTAAAGTACTATGGTGACCAATAGCAATAGTGCCTTTCATACCGTACTTTTTGAGTACTTCTTTAATCTTTGGTGTTAATTCTTTCTTATCTTTTTGTGAAATAAAAGCCATAATTTTTCTCCTCTTTTGCTTTATATTAATAACCTAACATATTTTTGATATCGTGTCAAGCATTTTTTTTAATAATTTTCATTAAATTGTCTTGTTCTGTAAATATCTTTTGCTCTATCCCAAATATCTCTGGCATCTCCATTCTTTTCGAAACCACAATCAGTGGCATAATCCATACTAGAACTAGTGTAGATAGTACCAACAATACCATCGTTTTCCATTGACTCGTAAGTATAAGATAAGAAAGTAGGGTTTGAAGACCTCGCAATTTCTTCAGTTTTAGTAAATTCACATTGGAAGTGTTCATTCCATTCTTTTTCATTGAGGTATTTTGTAACAACTACTTCACCATCTTCGGCACTTATTATGTAATCAAATGTATCTTTATTATGACTCACTTGAATGTATCCACTTTTTACATCATTTTCAAAACTCATTTACGCGGCCTTTCTAATATGTTTTTGTATATCTTCTAATTTGTAATCACCTTTTGAACACCAATTTCTCATGGCACTACACTCTGTGAAACGTTCTTCACACATCTGTTGCATAGGACAACCATCACAAGGGATAGGTTTCTTATTTACAACATATGTTTCAAAATCTAAATTGTTTAAACTGTTCATAATGTAACCTCTTTGTTATTTGCAAGAATGATATCTCTGACTCTTTCTCTATCAATTGAGTCGCCATCACCCCATGTATATTCTTCATTTAGTGAATTAATATATTTTTGTGTAGCGTCTACAATCATTTTTTTAGTCAATCCTTTAATTGGATAGAGACCAGATTTTTCATTATAGAAACTATCTACATAATCAATAAAATCATTCATAATATTTCCTTTCTTAATCATTATATTAATAAGGTACTACAGATTTAGGTCTGTGTCAACAAAAAAATGCACTTTTTTTAAAAAAAGATTCGTTTAATATCAATGACTTATGAAGTTATCAACAAAAAATTATCTTTTTTTCTTTTCTAGTTCTTTGGAAATCCATGCTTTTGCGACTCTGTTACTGACTGGACGTTTCAATAACTTTCTAACTTCTTTCGCAACTAAGTTCATGGTTTGTGTGGTGAGTTCTTTATCACTTTTACTGTTGTCTACAATGACCATATTTGCAGTACCAAAGGCACGTTGAAACTTGCCCATGTTTGACTGCACATCTTCCCAAGACTTCTTAAGAATATCTTCAGGAACACTTCTATCTCTGTTCTTGTTCCGTTCTTGTGCAACATCAAGTGATGTGTTTACGAATATCATATAGGTATCATAACCGAGTTTTTCTAATAAATCTTTCTGTTGTTTTATCTTATCAAACTCTCGTGCAGTACCGTCAATGATGATACCTAATCTACCTTGTAGTGATAAGTCCATCATTGTTGCAGTTGTTGCCTTTGCTCGTGCCCTAACTGCATCTCTCATCTCTGCTTCATCATCAGGCATTTTGAGAGATAGTCCTGCCTTCTTTAATGCACGTTCAAATGGCATATCAGAATTAATTACTCTTAATCCTTCACCTGCAAATGCTTGTCTTGTTACAAATGATTTACCTGAACCAGGGCCACCTGCAAGAAAGAATGCCTTAAAGATATTGGGGTCGTATACACCCTCAAATAATATTCGTATGTCTTTGAAATTTTGCATACATCTATTTATATTAAATGTCGTCTTGACTTTTATTATTTGACCGTACTGCTTCAAATCCGCCTGGGTATCTTTTCTCTAGTTTCTCAATGTTCATTCGTATCACTTCTTCTAACGATACATTGAGTGCCATACAGGCCTGTGAGATATACCACATTATATCACCTAGTTCTAGTTTTAGGTGTCGTATAGTTTCTTCGTTGACTTCTTTACCTTGAAATACTATCTTCTTAATAATATCAGAGAACTCACCTGCTTCACTTGCCATACCTATAGATGCAGTCAATATTCTCTCTGGTGCAATACCTTGTTCTTCTATCTTATCAAGTGCATCAAAGAATACATCAGACCTCTTTGAATTATCACTTGTTACACTATCTACGAAACTCACATAATCATCTAAAAATTCACTCATTATTACTCCTATTCTAAATATATTTTATACGGCAAAACTCTCACCACACCCACAACTAGAAGTTGCATTTGGGTTAATTACTTTTAAATATGAACCACCAAGTTCCTCTACA
>Ga0222715_10000351_pt1 | contig 45900 bp, 62 predicted proteins | sample C33_9DmetaG_FD_165056 | JGI IMG/M metagenome (GOLD analysis project Ga0222715, IMG submission 165056) | Estuarine water microbial communities from San Francisco Bay, California, United States - C33_9D | ecosystem: Environmental > Aquatic > Marine > Unclassified | place: USA: California...
GTACACCTGTTGTATCGGCAACAGCAACCGTGGTGCCACTTGGACAATCAATGTCCATGTCTCTCGGCACACCGACCTTGGTTATTAGCTCTGTGGCAACACCAACAGGTCTAGAAATGACAACTTCGGTAGGCACACCAGCGATATATTCATGGCAAGAAGTTGATGACTCAGAAACTTCAACGTGGACAGAAGTCGATGATAGTGCTACAATGTCGTGGTTAGATGCAGCATAAACTATGAGTACATATTCAACACGATTAAAAATAGAACTAATTGGCTCAGGAGAGCAATCAAACTCTTGGGGTAATACAACAAACAACAACTTTGACCAAGTTTTTGAGCAATCAATTGCTGGTGTATATAGTAAAAATTTAGGAGCAGCGTCTAGTCCTTATACATTGACCTCGGGTAACGGACCACAGACACAAGCAAACAATGAAGCACGACAAGCTGCTATTTTGTTCACAGGACATACAAGTGATTTTACCGTACAGTTTCCTACTGTAGAAAAATTATATTTCTTACGTAATGCTAGTTCAACTTATAAGATTACAGCAAGACTTGGTGGAGCAGGAAATACTTTTGTTGTTAATCCATCAAGAAATGTTTTCATTGCAACCGATGGTACCAACTGGTTTGAATTACAAACACAAGGAAGTGACTGGTTAACAAAGACAACAACATATACCGCTTTTCCTGGTGATAAAATATTTGCTGATACATCTAGTGCTGCTTTTACTATTACATTACCAGCATCACCTAGTGTTGGTGATGAAGTTCGTTTCTTAGATTTAGCAAATACATTTGATTCAAATAATTTAACCGTTGGTCGTAACAGTGAAAAGATTGATGGTGCAACAGCAGATTTAACAGTAGCAACTGAGGGTGCTGCTTTTGCGTTGGTCTATTCGGGAGCAACGTACGGATGGAAACTACTGGAGAAATAATATGGCAACTTACGCATCTCTTCGATATAATTTTTCAGGTACAGGTTTAACAGGTGTTAACAAAACAGCAAATAACCTAAATGATGTTGCTTCAGCATCAAGTGCTAGAACAAATCTGGGTGTCGCAATTGGTAGTGATGTCCAAGCTTTCATTTCTGCAACTGCAGGAACCAATGCTAACGGCACACGTACGGTAAGCACATCAGATCCAAGTGGTGGATCAAATGGTGACATTTGGTATAAATATAGCTAATGCATAATGCCAGTTTATGTTAAAGATGGAGGCGTTTGGCGTACAATAGATAGAGTCTATGTACGTGATGCTACATCCTTCACTAACAAAACGGTTAATAATGTTTACATAAAAGATGGTGGAAGCTGGCGTGAAGTTTTTATCATTTATGATACCACTTCTTTTTCTACAACGACAGGCACTGTTCCCGTTCCTTCTTTAGCAAATGCTATACATGTACAATATGCTGCTGCCGCAGGCGGTGGTGGTTCTGGTGGTATGGATTATGATTCGAGAGGATATGAAGATGCAGGAGCTGGTGGTGGTTCTGGTGCTTTTATATCAGATAAAGTTTTTTCTGTTACAGGTGGTGAAACACTAACAATAGTAACTGGTACAGGTGGTGCTGGCGGTGATCCTATTGGCGATCCTCCAGGTGATGGAACATCTCGTAGTGGCGGTAATGGAAGCGCTGCAACAACGGTATCAGGCACCTCTTCAGGATCTTTATTTAGTTTAGCTGTTGGTATTGGTGCAACTTCAACGTACAACTCTGTTGCCGTTGCTGGAACAGGAGGATTAGCTACTATTTCAGGTACGACTTTAACATCAGGAACTACTGTTGATGGTTTAGATATTACAACATTTACTTCTGGACCTTTATTAGCATTTAATCAATCAGGTAATGGTGCATCAGGATCAAACGGAAACAGATGTTCTGGTGACAACTGTAATGTTGGCGGTGCTAATGGTGCTGATTCTTACAGTGGTAATGTAGCAGGAGGAACAGGCGGTGACGCAGGTAATGGTGGTTCTTACGAACCAGGTCAAGTTGGTAATCCTGGCACAAGAGGATCAGGCGGCGGCGGTGGAGGAACCGAACAAGGCGCTCCTGGCGGTGCTGGCGGCAACGGTGAAATTAATTATAGATTTATAAGGATTGCATAATGTTAACAAAATTAAACTTAGCTCCTGGTATAGATAAACAAGATACAGAATACGGTGCTGAAGGTCGTTGGACCGATGCACAAAATGTACGATTTCATTATGGCTTACCACAAAAAATAGGTGGTTGGACAACAATTATTACAGACACCCTTATTGGTGTTGCAAGAGATCAACACACATGGACAGATCTTAATGGTGTACGGTACGCGGCCATCGGCACAGATAGAAAATTATACATTTACACAGAAGGTACAGCATACGATATAACACCTATACGTCGTGGTCCTACATCTTTAACAAATCCTTTTACAACAAACGGCACTAACAACGTCACCGTAGCGGATACAGGACACGGTGCTATACAAGGTGATTTTGTAACCTTTGATTCTTTCTCTGCTATTGACGGTTTAGATATGAATAATGAATTTGAAATTACATCTATTACAGATGCTAACTCTTATGTTGTAACACATACAGATACAGCGACAGGCTCTACAGCAGGAGGCGGTGGTACAGGTAATGCAAATTATCAAATTAGTATTGGACAAGAAACATCAACCTATGGTTATGGTTGGGGTACTGATGCATGGAATGTTGATGCTTGGAACACACCACGATCTACATCTACCGTAACGATTGATGGTCGTAACTGGGCTTTTGATACGTTTGGTGAAGACTTAATTGCAACCGTACATAAAGGATCTACTTATCGTTGGGATACATCATCAGGAACCTCAAGCAACAGAGCTGCTGTTATTTCACAAGCTCCTACAAGTTCACGGTTTAATCTTGTTTCTATGCCTGATAGACATGTCTTTTTATTTGGTACAGAAACAACAATTGGTACAGCTTCTACGCAAGATGATTTATTCTTGCGGTTTTCCTCCCAAGAAGATTATACGGATTGGACACCTGCTGCAACAAACACAGCAGGTTCCTTCCGTATTCAAGATGGATCAAAGATTGTGGCAGCAACAAGATCACGTAATGCGGTGTTAGTTTGGACAGATACATCCTTGCACGCATTACAATTTGTTGGTGCACCTTTTACTTTTTCTCTTGTACAATTAGGTGGTGGATGCGGTGCTGTTGGTGTTCATAGTGCTGTTGATATTAACGGTGTTGCGTATTGGATGTCACAAAATGCTTTCTTCTTATACGATGGTACTATTCGTAAACTACCATGTTCGGTGCAAGACTTTGTCTTTGAAGATTTTAGCGCGGCTCACCAACCAGAAACATATGCAGGTGTTAATTCAGAGTTTAATGAAATTACTTGGTTTTATGCGTCTGCTGATTCAAACTTTATTAATAGATCCGTAACGTATAATTATTTAGAAAAGACATGGTATACTAATACATTAGCAAGAACAACATGGACAGACTACGGTGTCTATCAACAACCTTATGCAACATTATATAGCCCTACATCTTTACCAACAACGCCTACTGTATTAGGTGTCACTGCTGGTGCTACCACCTATTATCAACAAGAAACAGGAACTGATGATAACTTAACAGCAATGACAGCTTTTATACAGTCAGGTGATTTTGATATTCAAGACGGACAACAATTACTACATATCAGTCGCGGTATTCCTGATTTTAAAAACCAAACAGGTAATGCAACAATTACCATGAACTTTAAAACATATCCAAATGATACATCATCTACTACTGTTACTAGAACCGTTAATTCTAGCACGACAAGATTTGATACACGTGGTAGAGGTAGACAAACAAATTTAAAAATTGAAAGCACGGATCTTGGCGCAAACTGGCGATACGGTACATTGCGTTTAGATGTGCAACCAGATGGAGGTAGATAATGGCTAAAATAGCAACAACAAGATTACCTGATGCAACGCCTGACTATCAGGCAGAACAGTTTAACGCGCTTATTCGTATTCTTGAACAAATTACACAACAATTAAACTTTGGTTTTCAACAAGACATAAAAGACGAATCAACGGCTAGGAGCTGGTTCCGTGTCTGATATTTTTATTAGTAAATCAGCAGTGGGCACAGGTAGTGCGGTAGCAACATATACCGTACCAACAGCCGACTCAGGAGCCGTGCCTCCCGTCCCACCGACCACGGCCATTATTAAAAGTATTCGTCTATCCAATCAAACAGGTGGTGCGGTAACAACAACAGTATCTGCTTTTGATAACAGTGAATCGGATAGAGAAATACCTTTGTATATAAACAGTTTAGCAGATGCTTCAGAAATAGAAGTATTATCAGAAGGCGTTCCTATTGTATTAGAACAAGGAGATGCTATTAAGTTAACAGGATTAAATGTAAGAATATTAATTAGTATAATGGAGATAACGTAATGTCAGAGATAGGTAAAAAAGTACAAGACGCTGAAGTTATTGGCTACGAGGAAGTAGACGGAAATAAAGTTCCTGTTTTAAAACCAGAGGTTTGGGAAAAAGTGTATTGTAATAATTGTAGTAATGAAGTTGATTCAGAAGAGTTAGCAACAGGTGATTGTAGCGACTGTGGTAATCCTTGGGCTTCAACGAAGACCAAAGATGTTACCATTCGCGTTGTTAAGATGCCAGACGTTTTTGGATCTGGAGGAGAACTTTAATTTTTCCTGCACTCGCAGTTTTCATCACAGTGACTTGAGTTGTCTTTCTGATGTTTTTCTAATTCTCTTTCCATAGTCATTAAACGTTCGTGATAGCGCCCCACCTTGTCAGCGAGGACAGCTATGGCTTTTAGTACTTCTTGATTTTCCATAATGTCTCCTGTGATTTGTATTTTGGTGAGAACCTAATTTAAACATATTTTCTCTTCAATCAATATTCTTTTTTAAAATTGTTTTCTTGACAAGCTATTCGTGTTCTGCGTAGTCAACGGATAAGTATTCTATTTTTGTTATCCACCCTTTCGGTATAGCAATAGCGCCACCACCTGATATGTCATCTTTGTCTTTACTATAAGATCGCATAATAATTACTTTCTCTTTATTATTGTGAATTAACCAACCAACTTCTTGACATGTTGCTAAAGGAGCGTTCATAACGTCCTTTATATCTAGCCATCCTGTCTCTGTATCACGGGCATCGAGCCACGTTACACGGACCATTGGTACTTTCTTAATGTCAAAGGTCATATTTCTGATTGCACATTACACGAAATTTGCCTATAATCATATAAATAATTAGGCTTACTTCTCAAGGCCAGCCTCCTTGCCATAGACAATCACATAAATTGCAGTTAATAAGGAGATTATGCTCAAAGGATTAAAAGGGATTTTAGAAAAAGCTGTGCAAGTTGCAGCACCTATTATCGGTGGATCTATGTTTGGCCCATTTGGAGCAGCAGCAGGATCAGGAATAGCATCCCTACTTACAGGAAACAAACCAAAAGATGCTTTAATTTCAGCAGGCTTATCTTATGGTGGTTCCAAGCTTGGCTTTTTACCAGGGGGTGGACAAACAGGCGGTGTAAAACAACCAATGCAAGAAGTTATAGCAGCTTCTTCAAGGCAACCATCTTTGTTTGGATCAAGTCCTTCAGATATTATACAAAAAGCACAACAAGCTGATAAAAAAGGTATTTTAGAAAATTTATTTGGAAAGACAGTAGACTTTCTTGGAAAAAAATCAGGCAAGGACGGAGAAGGACCATCCTATGGCGCACAAATTTTAGCAACAGGTTTACCCGCTGCTTTATCTTACATGGCAGCTTTAGAAGATGCAAAAAAAGCAGGAGTTGATGATCCAAGTGAATACATGAGTGCGGTTGATAAATTATATGGTGGACAGTTTGCTCCTCCTCCAGAAGATAGAAGAATTAAGAATTTACTTTTTCAAGGTATAGGTGGTGACGGTCAACCTATTTATGCAAATCAAGGCGGTATTATGAATGCGCAACAACCCGTTCAATATTCCGCAGCTACAGGACAAGGTATTATGGGTATGGCAAAAGGTGGAGATGTATTTCCAAGAAAAACAGGTCAAATAGAAGGACCTGGTACAAAGACAAGTGATTCAATACCTGCAATGTTAAGTGATGGCGAGTTTGTACAACGAACTGACGCTGTTAATGGTGCAGGGGTAATGATGGGAGCAACAAATGCAAAAGAAGCAAGAGAAAAAGGAGCGGACTTTATGTATGCACTACAAGATAAACTTGCTAAAATAGGTCAGAAGGTAGCGTAATGGCAGAACAGACAACAACACAAATATCAAGAGAAGCTCCATATTTGGAGGATTATAGACGTCGATTATTAGAAGGTACATTTAAATTAGCAGATCAACCTATTCAACAATATCAAAGAGGCATTGCAGGTTTTGCACCAACAGAAGCGGCAGCTTTTACTGAAGCAGCAAGACAAATGGGCATTGACCCTACAACAGGTGCACGAACAGGTGTAGCATCTTTTGAACCTTTTATACAACAAGCGCAAGCAACGATGGGACTTGGTATTCCTTCTCTTCAACAGGCACAAACACAATATGACCCTTCAACAGGTAATAGACAAAATTTCATGAATCAGTATCAGGCTGACGTAACTCAACAAGCATTAAAACAATTAGATGAAGAAGCGGCTAAAGCAAGTGCGCAATTAGCAGGACAAGCAACAAAAGCAGGTGCGTTTGGTGGTGCAAGATACGGTGTACAACAAGCAGAATTGGCAAAAAATTTACAGGACATAAAATCAAAAAGAATATTTGAAGATTTATCAAGAAACTTTATGCAAGCACAACAAGCGGATATTGCAACAAGTGAGTCAGCAAGAGCAAGACAACTGCAAGCGGCTCCTGTATACGGTCAACTTGGTCAAGGTATTGGTCAATTAGGTGCACAACAATTTGGTCTTGGTCAACAAGGCATTGGAAGCTTATTAAGCGCAGGTCAAACTCAACGTACAAGAGAGCAAGCGATTGAAGACGAGTTATTTAGATTTAGAACAGGAGCGGCTCAAGAACCACGAACAAGATTAGGATTTACAGCAGATATACTAGCGGGTGTGCCTTCCGTTCAACAAACGGTTACACAACAGCCTATACCATATACTAATCCTTTAGCAGCAGCTGTGGGATCAGGTCTCACAGGACTTGCTGGTTTAGGTGCTTTCTATAAAGGATCATAATGGCAGATTCTATTTTTAATAGACCTATGTTTGCAGCAGGTCAGTATGCGGATCCTGTAACACCTAAAAAAGGAGCTCCAACAGAACAAGTCAAATTTGGTTTTGATGACATTTATAAATCTGATTTTACACCTTTTGATGCAGAGGGCGTTGCAAGTTTAATGCAAACATATGCACAGCCTGAAGCTACAAGACAAGCTTACGAAGAATTTGCAGGAAGTCCTAAAAGTGCAGAAGAATTTGCAAATGAGTATGATAACTTATATCCTGGTACAGAAACAGCAGAAGAAAATTACAGTTTTGAAAGTAATTTAGCTTTAGCAAGATTAGGACTAGGTTTAATGCAGCCAACACCTGGCGGTGCTATAGCTCCAGCAATTGCAAAAGCAGGTGAGAATTTTTTAGCAGACCTTGCAAATGTTAATGAAAAAAAACGACTAGCAAAAGCAGCGAATAGAGAACAAGAAAGAGAAGATGAAAGATCCAAAAGGGAATATGTTTTAAATGCATTAAAAGAACAACGTGACATGAGAGACTCAAACGAATTTGATTTATTCATGAAAGTTTTACAATTTAACATGGACAGTGATGAAGGTAACGTTGGCTTTAGAAGAGAACTTGCAAAACAAAACTTTGCTTACAAGTATGACGTTGACATCATGGCGATGGAAAACAATGCAAAATTATTAGCTGAACAGTTTGAAAAAACACCAAAAGTATTTGCTATCAAACCAGAAGGTTTGGATCAAACAGTAAAATACGTAACAGGATACTTAGGTATTGATCCAAAAGATGGTATAGAAAAACCTTTCATACCAAAGCAAGTAGGAGATCAAATTATTTATGAGCCAGCGCCATTAGATGCTGTAATGGCAAACTTTAGCTTAAATGATGATAATTCGTTAAAACAAGATGTAAAAGCACAGATAGCTCAAGCGGAAAAAATAAATACAGGTAATCAAGCACTATCTTTTATTGGTGATATTAAAACATCTATTGCTCAAAATAGAGGAAGAGTTGGTGCACCAGGTGCTATTAAAAAGACATTACAAAATGTTAAAGGTACTATTCTTGATATCGCGGATACTTTTGTTGAAGCTGGTGTTATTGATCAAGAATCGTACGAGGCTGCAAAAAATAAAATTGAATCAAGTGTATTTAATGATTTAGCAGGTTCTTATCAAGGAGCGTATCCTGGCAGGAATGCTACTGATTTTTATTCTGATTTAGAATCAGATGAAAACAAAATCTATCAAGAATTTTTTGTTAAGCCACGTGAAAACTATGATCCCGCACTCGCTGCAAATGAAATTAAATTAAATGCAATTTACTACGCAGTTGCAAGAGCAAGAAAACCAACTGGTCGTTTGAATGTTGATGACGTTAATAATGCAAAAGCATCTTTATCATTATATAATTTAGATACTTCTTCAGATACTGTTATTACATCGTTAGGTGCAATTGAAGCTGAATTACAAGGCTTTGTTAGTGCACAAAAACAAATATACAAAAAAGCAGGATACGAAGAAGGGTTTTTATATAACTATAATCCATCAAAATTTAGCACAGAACCAGAATTACAAAATCAAGATCCTAACAAATCATTAGACGGAGCAACAGAGTTTGTTGATCCGTACGCAGACTTGGAGATAGAATAATGATATATAAAGAACCATCAATGGTTCCTGAAGGATACATGTCTGTGGAGCTTCCTTCACAGCAAACAGGTTTACGTGGACCACGATATATTACTGTTAAAAAAGAAGTATTGGAAAGATCAGTTGATCCTGAAACAGGACAGGATAGAGCAATACCTAAAGTTAAAGGAGCTCCTTTTGATAACAGAACTTTTTATCCAATTTTTGCACCACGAACAGAGGTTGAGCAAAATAATGTTATTAAATTAATTAACAGAGAAAGAGCAAAGGAAGATAAAAATCCTATTAACGCAAAACAATTTAATTACATTACAAATCAAATGGCTAACGCTTTACAATCGCAAGAAGCCGTAGCAGATGAAATGAAAAGAAGAGAGGACCCTTACAAATATTATGTAAAGAAATTTAAAGATGCATATGATCCTCAAGTACATCGTAATGCGGTTGATAACACTGCTAGTATCTTTCAAATATTTAGAGATCCTAAAAAATTTGCTCAAAATAAATATACAGAATTAAATCAAATGGTACGAAATGTTGCACCTGGATCACGAAATGATTTTATTATGGCTGGTGACATTGGTGGTTCTATGTTTGGATTTAAAGGTGGACCAAAACCTGGTGGAGCAAAAGTACCAAAGAGTCTTGCTGATGAAGTGTTGGAAGGTTCTATATTTAAAACAACAGCGGGTGCAACAGCAGGCGGTACAGCAGCGAGTCTCGTATACGATTTAACAAACGCGGCAATACGTAAAACAATGGGCATACCAGATCCTCAAGATGCACCAAACGCGGCCCTCGAAGCATTAACACATGGTAGAAATACCTTGTACTTTACAGGCGGTGCTGCAGGTTTGATGGGGATTGCTTCATATTTACGACCAATGTTAGGAAAAGCATTATTTGGTTTGGAAGGACCAAAAGCTCAATTTGCGAACATCGCAGAATTTTATAATGTGCCTATTGGTATATCACAATTATCAAGAGGAGCTGGTGGAGCGCTGTCTCCTGTGGCAGGAAAATTTTTTCAAGTTATTGGTAAAATACCTCTCTTAGGAGGGGGCTTTTCAAAAAGAAATACACTTGCTTCCATACAATTAACTAAAGGCATGAAAGATGCATTAGGTGATCTTGGAAGAGGTCAAAGTGATGATCCTTTAATTGATTATATAAGTAATAGTTATAAATCATTGCCAAGAGCAGTGAGAAAACAAATGGACACTGATGCCAGAAATGCTGGATTTAGAAGTTACAAAGACATGATGGCTGCTGAATTAAGAGTAAATGAATTAGCTCCAATACAACATATGACAGAAGTAGGTGCTTTTATGTTTGAAGAAGCTGGTAAGAGATACAGACAATTCTCTTACATTAATGATTTGTTGTACACAGATTTCGAAAACAAAGCAAAAAAAATATCTAAATCTTTTATACCTACGTCAAGAACAAAATCTATGGCACAAAGTATTAGAGATGAAATTGCAGACATGAAAGTTCAATTAGAAAATTATAGTGAATTTAAACCTGAGCTTGATAAGATTGAAAAATTTGTTGTTGAAACATTATCTAACTTGCCTGATTATATAAAACCAAAAGATGTGAGAACGTTTCAACGTGAGATTAACAGATTGTATCAAGAAGCGGAAAGTAAGTTAGGTCCAGGTGGTGCTAAACAAGGTATAATGGGTGGAAGTTTATTAGCCAAAGCTAGAAAAGCATTAACAGGAGATTTAAACGACTATGCAAACTGGGCACCAGGATTAAATGCGGAAGAAAAAGTATTAGCAGAAGCTGCAAAAAAATCTTTGTACAGAGCTAATGAAGTATTTGGAAAAATGAGTCCTTTATATAAAAGCCCTGCAGCAAAACAGTTTAATTTAGTTGATCAGAATTTATTTACATCAGGGCCAGACTTACCTGGTTATTTTTATTCTGATGAAATTGGTAAGATGTTATTTAGAGATGGCTTGTCACCACAGCGTGTAAGAGACTATCAACAACTTGTTGGTCAAAATGCATTTATGACGGGTGTAAGATCATGGGTTAATAATGGTTTTAAAGCAGCTTTAGATGATGCTCCTGAAATAGCTGTTAAAGTAGCAGACCCTTCAGGAAAACCAGGAACTATAACAATCAATGAAAAAATATTAGATGTTGATAAGTTAAAACAAAATATTAATTTTAAAGATGAAGGTTTTGAAGAAATGATGAATCTTGCTGGATACAACGGCAAAGCATTTAAAGAAAATATTAATAATTTAGTAGCGTTGCAGTCTATGGTAAAACAAGCAGGCATAGGTACATCTACCTCACAACTTGTTGCAAGACGTTTATCTTTAGGTGGTCTAAGATCTGCTGCAAATACTTTTGCTATTTTTGGTTCAGGTGCGGCGGCAGGAGCAAGCGCTAATGAAGGAGGCTTTTTTGGTTATCTTGGGGGTGGTTTAGCTGGATCAATTATGCTTGGTTTATTGACACGAAGAACAGCAAACTTTTTATCGGAGCCAGGTGCATTGAAAGCATATACAAAAATTGTAGATCCAAAAACATCTGATGTGGTAAAGAGAGCATCTCTTGTTAATTTCTTACGAGGATATTTTAGACAACCTACTATTAGAGAAGAGTTACCAAAAGAGTTTAATACACCTGATAAGGTAGCAAAAAATCCAAATGGGTTTTTAGATTATTTATACAACAGTGAATATCTTGCTGTAACAGATAGTATCAATGATGGCTTTATGCGTGACTACATGAATGAAAGATACGGAGATAATTTAAATCTTAATATACAAAACTTACAAAACATTGAAACAGAAGAAAAAGCTTTAGAAGATATTGAAACAGGAAAAGCTAGTGTCATTGAAGGTGATACAGAAATAGCTATGCCTGACGTTCCTAGTATGGGTGGTGAGTCTATGTTCGATACAAATGCAGCAATATCAGGGCCTGGTTTAAGAGGAATGGGTCAAAGCAGTCCGTTGAACACGGACCAACGAGCAGCGTTAGCATCAGGTGATATAGATGCAGCGTTAGCATTGAGAGGACAAAGCTAATGCCACACGGAGGTTATCATGGCACAGTTAAAATGGGTGGTAAAACCATTCAACAAGGCTATCAAGATAATTCAGGTAATTATCAAATACGAGGAGGTATTGATGACAACTCACGGTTAGACAAGAATCCTCCGAGAAATGTTCAACCTGCTCAATTACCTAACATACCAGATAATTTAATTACAAATGAAATGAGGTTGCAGAATATTATTGATAATAAAGATATTTTTAAAAATCAACCCTCACCAACTAGACCTGGTATGAATGTCTATCAGGATAGAATGCAAGATTTTAGAACTTCTACTCCCGAAGCTATGCAAACATATGCAAATCGTTTTCCTCTTACACAGTTTGCAATGACAGGTCTTCCTAGAATTGCAATGTCTATGATTCCAGGTGGTAATGTTTTCTCTGCTATTGCTAATGCTTATCAATCGGGAAAAGGAAAAGTGCAAGGAGGATTATCTTCTATTGCTGATGAATTCAGTGGAACACTTGCTGGGTTAAAAAGTTTATTACCAACGAGCCTTGGCGGTGCAAATGTCCCTGACGTTTCTACACCAATTAAATTTATTGATGAAAGCAGACCTGAAGATTATCCTTTAAAAGATATGGCAGTAGATCAAACGCCATTGTCTAACTTTTTTAAAATACCAATGTACACACAAAATTACCCTGAACAACAAGCAGGCCCAAATCCAACATATGTTGATCCCAGAGAAATTAGAGAATTTTTAAATCCTAATAAAAAATTTAATGAAGGAGGACTTGCATCATTAAGTAACCCAGAATATGATATGTTGATGAAAGCGAGTGACTTTAGTTTATGAAAGATTTAACTTTTAGAGACGCTGTTTGGTTAGCACTAATTGTTTTTGGTGCGGGAGCATCTTATATGATGCTATCATCAAGATTGGAAGCCGTTGAACAAAAAGCAAACACCTTAGAGGCAATAGTCCTAAAAGAAATACCAGAAATGAGTGAACGATTAGTACGCCTTGAAACAAAAATGGATTTGTTATTAAAAACACAAACCGCTTCAATCAAATAATATTTTCTTCGGATCTTCTCCCATAACTTGACTAGCTAAATCTATTTTAGCATTCAATGCTTTTACAATCTTCTCATCTATAGTATGATCTGCCATTAAATCTACGTATGTCACTTTCGATGTTTGCCCTATTCTATGCGCTCGGTCTTCTGATTGTAATCGTACTTCTAATGAGTAATCGTTAGAGTAATACACAACAGTGTGAGAAGAAGTAAGAGTAAGGCCATAACCTCCTGTTTTGGGATTTCCAACAAAAAATCGAAGAGGATCATCAGCATCCATAAACCTGTCAACAATAGACTGGCGTATACTATCTTTTGTATCCCCGTAATACGTCGCAACACTTTCTTTACCATACTTCTCTCCTAACGTTCTTTCTATCTCTTGTATGTCATAACGGTACACGGCCCAGATAATAACCTTACCATCTGTCTCCTCAAGTACCTCTAATAATTCTTTTATACGATTACTCTTGATTGGTTTCACTTCTCCGTCGTCTGTTTTGACATGACCACAAATTATTTGATGTAATCGTATCATTTGTGTCAAAACGGAGGCTGCGGTCATCACATTTTCTTCAAAGAACGTTATTGCCGCTTTTTTCATCTCTGTGTAAGCTTTTACCTGTTCCGCGGTCAATGACACAGACCGCTTCGTATAAACCTTCTCAGGTAGGTCTAAACAGTCACTTTTTAAGACGCGAGTCGAAAAATGCTGTATTTTTTCCTGTAATTCGTCCAATCTTTGATATTTGACAATGTGTTGAAAAGAATGTGTACCGACACTACGTTGAACGATCACAGCATACCTTGCACGGAACCCGTAGTACGATTGTTGTTCCAACAACCACGGATCAAGGAACTGAACTTGTGAAAACAAATCAAGTGGTGACTTGGTAACAGGTGAACCTGTCATGATACGTCTATACTTTGCAAGCTCTGCTAATTTAATTATATTTTTTGTACGTGCCGCCGAATGATTTTTTATGGTAGTTGATTCATCTACACACATTAATGAATTGTTGCGTGTTAAAAAACTTTTTGCGAAGTCCCGACCACGGACCGTGGACAATGCTTCTATATTCATAATGAGAACGGTCAAGTCATCAACGCTCACGGACAACTGATCAAGCTCGTCTTTTTCTTTTTTCTTTGGTGAAGCTGACCATACACCAACACGATAGTTTATGTGATCGGCTAAATGTATTCCTAATTCATTACGCCAGTTACGTTTGATACCATTAGGTACAACGATTAATGCTGCATTTATTTTGCCTTTGTCATACAAAATAGCAATATTATCAATGCAAACCTTCGTTTTACCTGTACCCATCTCCATGAATAAGGCCCAAACTTCTTTATTCCAACTTTGTTTCAATGCATCTAATTGATGTTGAAACGGCTTTGTTTTAAATCTATAATCCATAATAACTTTCTAAAAATGCAAATATAACAGTTGCAAAAAGAAAATACAAGTATAAAGGGGAAGATAGAAAGTATGAATAGTTTTAGTAAAACAAAAGAACCAGGTAAGCCAACTGTATTTTTAGTACAGGAGAATCCGTATATAAATGTATTAGGTGCTGCTGAATATGGTGACATTGTTGTTTTATTTGATAGTGGCCAACAAATTATGTTTAGTCCACAACCTGCCATACGAAAATTAAAAAGAAAATTAAAAGATTTTGATGATGGTGATTATCTTTTAATGATGGGTGATCCCGCAGCTATGGGTATTGCTTGTTGTATTGCCGCTGAAATGAATAGGGGTAGATTCAACATATTGAAATGGGATAAGAAACAGCAACGTTATTATCCTGTAACCATTAATTTAAATGAGAAAGGCGAAATAGATGAGCAAGATAAATTTTGAAGAGGATGTTGCTAATATAGATCAGAAGGGTCTGGAATCAGTAGCAGAACTATTAAGAGAACAGTTACGTTTAGAGAGTGTTATAGAAGACACAGAAGAACAATTAAAAGGTTATAAAGAAAATTTACGTAAATTATCTGGTGAAGTCATACCAGGTAAAATGGCAGAACTAGGCATGACATCTACAACTATGTATGACGGATCAAAGGTAGATGTAGTAGAAGATATTCATGTATCTATACCTAAAGACCCGCAGAAATCATCTGCTTGTTATGAATGGTTAGAAGATAATGGTTTAGGAGATATTATAAAAAATAATGTCGGTATAAGTTTCGGTAAGGGAGAGGGTAATAAAGCAAAACATCTTGAAGAGACAATAAAAGAGATGGGCCTCATTCCTGAAGTAAAGATTTCAGTGCATCCTTCGACACTGAAAGCCACTATTAAAAAGTGGCATCAAGAAGGAAGATCTGTCCCAGACAATACATTTAGTTTGTTTATCGGACAGAAGACAAAAATAACCAAGAAAAAATAAGGAGTAAATATGGCAAACGCTATAAAGACTAAAGAAGCAGGAAACGTTGTTGCATTTGATTCTAGCATGTTTGAAGCAGACGCTAATCAAGGGCTAGGGCAACTAGGCATGGATGATCTTGCAATCCCTTTTCTTCGTATTCTAAGTGATACATCACCACAGATTAAGAAGAGAGATCCTCAATATATTGAGGGAGCGGAAAGTGGAATGATCTACAACACGCTGACAAAAGAAATATTTGACGGAGATAAAGGAGTACAGGTCATACCTTGTTCCTATCAACGTCAATATATTGAATGGCAGGATAGAGGCAAGGGAACTGGTGCTCCTGTCAATATTCATTCTGGCGATAGTAATATATTGTCAAAAACAACAAGAGATGATCAACGTAAAGATAGACTTGCTAATGGCAACTATATCGAGGATACGGCTAATCACTTTTGTTTAATTAAAAGCGATAATGGAGTTTGGTCACAAGCTTTAATCGCTATGAAAAGCACACAAAGAAAGAAGTCTAAAAGATGGAATTCTTTAATGCTTGGGTTAAAGCTAAAGGGTGCGAAGGGGTTATTTACACCTCCTTCATACTCTCACATTTACTCACTCAAAACGATTGCAGAGTCAAATGATTTGGGCGAATGGTTTGGTTGGGACGTCTCTAGGGTCGGTCCAATCGAAGATGCTGACTTGTATTCACAAGCAAAGGCTTTCTCCGCGTCTGTTGATGCTGGTGAAGTAAAAGTTAAGCATGATGACGAAAGTGTTGACGACGGCGAAAAAACACCGTACTAAACATATCGTTAAATTAATCGAGGGAGCACATCATTTTCCTCCTGAAAATCGCTCCCTCAACTAGGTATAAGAATGACAGAACAGAGACGACGATTTATAGAGATTTTTACAGGGCTTGACCGAGCTTATGGTCAAACTGAAAGCCGTTCAAAAAATGAGAATGGTAAACTAGAAGCAAAATCCTGGATAGAAAAACAACAATTAACGGAACAAAAATGGCATGATCATCTTGATGGAAAAGAACCATCGCTTGGTATTATTCCTATTAAAGACGACAACACGTGTACGTGGGGTGCTATTGATATAGACTCCTATGATGGGTTCGATCATAAAAAATTAATTAAACAGATCCTCGAAAATAAATTACCACTGGTTGTATGTAAATCAAAGAGTGGCGGTGCTCATGTATTTTTATTTGTAAAAGAGTCAGTAAAAGCAGTAGATATGCAGATGAAACTGACAGAGATAGCTGCATGGTTAGGTTATGGTGAAAGTGAAATTTTTCCAAAACAAATAGAGTTAAACCCGAAAGGGACAGGAAACTTTTTAAACTTGCCGTATAACCACCCAGAGTATCCGACAAGATATGCGCTAGATGATGAAGGTAATGCATTGGATAATCTGGATATGTTTATAGCGCATTATGAAAGTAAAGTCGTATCGAATCTCGGCATGGTAGTTATAAAGAAAAAAGAACGTGAGAATACCGATTGGAAAGGAGCTCCTCCTTGTTTAGTGACATTAGCATCACGAGGCTTTGCTCAAGGCTCACGGAACGAATGTTTATTTCAAGTAGGTATTTATTTACGACAACGTTTTCAAGATACAGAGTTAGAACAGAAATTAGATGAATATAATTTAAAATATTTTCATCCGCCGTTACCAAGTAAAGAAGTTCAAACACTTTTAAATCAAGTGAGTGATAAGAAAAATTATTTTTACAGATGTAAGTTACCTGTTTTCAAAGATGTGTGTGAAGAAATGAAATGTAAAAATACTAAGTTTGGTATTGGTAAAGGAACTACCTCTTCTATTGTTAGTTTGAAGAAGTTTGTTTCTGATGATCCTATGTTTGAAGTTACACATAATGGTAAAGTTTTAGTTATTGATGGTGATACCTTGGCAGAGTTTCCTAGATACAGAAGAGCCTGTGTTAAACAAATAAATGAAAGTCCACAACCTATTCGTGCTGATGCATGGGCAGATAAAGTACAGTCATTATTTGATGATCCTGGATTTGAAGAAGTTATTATGCCAGGCGAGGTAAGTTCTAATGGTCAGTTCTTATCTTACTTACAAATATTTATAGAGAATAATGGTGGAGCAAAAGACAGACAAGATATGTTGCAAGGCATGGTCTATGAGCAAGAGAATAATTACATGTTTAAACCACAAGCATTCAGAGACTTTCTTAAAACAAAACGTTTTAATAAATTAAGTGATGTAGGACAGTTTAAAGTATTCTCTGATTTTAAAGGCACTGCAGAGAAGTTGCGTATAAATGATAAGGTTACACATATTTGGAAGATACCAACGACTGTTAATGATGCAGAATACATTGTGAAGTCAAAAGATTTTAAAGAAGAGGAACCATACTAATGAAAAGAAATATAGTTATAGGTCCTCCTGGCACAGGCAAGACAACATTTTTAAAAGATAAAGTTGATAAATTAATTAGTGGTGGTCATTGTCGACCAGATGAGATTGGATACTTTAGTTTTACAGTAAAAGCTGCTGAAGAGATTCGTGACAGAGTCACGAAGGAGGAGTGGAGTGAGGCGGAATTAAAAAAGCTGTTCCCTTATTTTTGTACGCTTCACTCGCTCGCTTATAAACGATTACAGTTACAACAATCACAGATCATGGATCAAAGTGATTATGATGACTTATCACGGAACACGGGCCGTTTCTTTGTTAACAAGATGAAGAAAGGTAATGGTATGGACATCTCTATGCCAACCGCAAAGAGTGAGTATCAAGACTTGATTAATTTAGCGTATGCAAAGTTTCCTGATGATGACGATAGACTCAATCAAATTTTTCGTACTGTTAAGCTCAGTGACTACGGCGCACGGAACACGATTGAACAAATGGATTTAGATCTAAAAAATTTTAAACGTGATAGAGATAAATTAGAATACGTTGATTACTTTAATCATTTTTTAAAGAAAAAAAATCCGCCACCATTAAAATATTTATTTGTTGATGAAGCACAAGATTTATCTGCGCACCAATGGCAAGTCATTGACATGATACAAGAAGTGGCAAAACCAATTGAAACATATGTTGCTGGTGATGATGATCAAGCAATCTTTCGTTGGGCAGGTGCAGACATCGAACACTTTATTAATATGGCACAGGATGAAAATAATACTATCATTCCTTTAACACAGTCATATCGTATTCCTAAAAGTATACACACTATTGCCACAAAATTAGCACAGTCAATATCACGAAGAATTGATAAAAGTTACAAGCCAAGAGATGAAGAAGGCGAGAGAAAAGTCTTAAATATCAGACCTTTAAACAAAGGATTGGCTGAAGGCGAGTGGTTAATTTTATGTCGTACACATGAGATTGTGCAACAAGTTTCTGAATCTTTAGAGCAGTTTGGTTGGTTGTATAAACGCTACGGACAATCCGTTGTTAATTTAAAATATATTGAAGCTATCAAAACGTGGACCACGTTGCAAAATGGTAAAGAAGTTTCTGGTCAGTTATGTGATACTGTTTATCAGTTTATGGATAGCACACGCATAAAAAGAAACTACGGAACATTTAAAGGTGATCATGCTGCTGTTTACACATTAGAAGATTTAATAAAAGATTATGGTTTGCGTGAAACAATCAAAGACATAGACGTGCGTACCATGAAATGGTATGATGTATTGAATGCGAAAGGATTAAGAAAGAGAATAAATTATCTCAGAGCTATTATGCGTGAAGGAAATAAATTAGATGACACACCACGCATAGAAGTATCAACAATACATGCAAGTAAAGGCGGGGAGAGAGACAACGTTATGTTGTTGACGGATCTATCTTATGGTCCTTACAAATCATCTACAGAAACACAACAAGGTAGAGATGATGAAGCAAGAGTTTTCTATGTTGGTATGACAAGAGCCAAAAAGAAATTAATTGTTGTGCGTCGCACAGAAGCGCAGTTTGAATACGAACCTATATTTTTTCATGAAAGGAGATCGGCATGATATCTAAAGATTTACTAGAGCAAGCCAGTAAATTAATTGGCGGTGATCGCCAAGAAGATTATGGTGATAAACTTACAAATCATCAGAACATTGCAGATTTCTGGTCTGTTTTTTTAAAGACACCAATTACAGCACATGATGTTGCGATATGTATGGCCTTGGTTAAAGTAGCACGGCTCATGAACCAACATAAAAAAGATAGTTACATTGATATGGCCGCGTACGCTGCGATAGCAGGAGAAATAGAAGCAAGAACAGATAAAGATATTTCTTTTGAATCAGAAGGAGAGAGACGAGGACGACAAACAAGTGAAGCTATTAAGCAATGGCATAAGGAAAGAGAAAAAAAATGAAAGAACAACCTAATTGGTTTCCTAAAGTACATCGCATGCCTAGTGAATGGGTTATGCCTGACCACTTCCCTGATCTATCTGGTTATGACGAGATAGCAATTGATTTAGAAACACGCGACCCTGGTATCAAAGATACAGGGCCAGGATATATACGTAAGAATGGTGAAGTCGTTGGTATCGCTGTTGCCGTAGACGGGTGGAAAGGATACTACCCCATTGCTCACGAAACACCGCCCAACATGGATAAAGCTATTGTTACAAAGTGGCTTAAAAAACAATGCTCATACGAAAATATTAATTATATATTTCATAACGCTTTTTATGATGTAGGCTGGCTTACTGCGATGGGTGTTGACATTAAAGGTAAAATAATAGACACTTTAATCGCTGCCCCTTTGGTAGATGAAAACAGGTTTCGATTTGACCTAAACTCATTAGCAAAAGATTATCTAAAAGAGTCAAAATCGGAAGCCCAACTCTACGAGGCAGCAAAAATGTGGGGTCTAGATCCGAAAGGAGAAATGTGGAAGCTTCCCGCATCTCACGTTGGAGAGTACGCAGAGCAAGACGCTGCTGTGACGCTACGCTTATGGCATCATCTCAAAAGAGAAATCACTTCACAAAACTTAATTAACATTTTTGAATTGGAAACTGATTTGTTTCCTGTTTTATTTAAGATGAAGCAAAAAGGTGTTAGAGTAGATTTAGAAAAAGCGGAGAAAATTAAAAATGATTTACAGAAACAAGAAAATAAACTTTTACAATCTATCAAAAAACTTTCAGGTACATCTGTGGAAGTCTGGGCTGCGGCTAGCGTGGCAAAAGCATTTGATGCATTACAGATTCCTTATGACCGCACACCGACAGGGCAACCAAAGTTTGATAAAAACTTTTTATCAAGTCATGATTCTCCTTTGGCAAAGATGGTTGTGGAGTGTCGTGAGATCAATAAAGCGAGAACAACGTTCATTGAAAGTATCACCAAGCATTCGTACCGAGGCAGGATTCATGCTGAAATCCACCAAATGCGTTCCGACCAAGGAGGAACAGTAACAGGTAGGTTCAGTTACAGTAATCCGAACTTACAGCAAATACCAGCACGGCACGGGATTCTCGGCCCACTGATCAGAAGTATATTTATTCCTGAAAAAGATCATGAGTGGGGTATCTTTGATTACTCACAACAAGAACCACGGCTCGTCGTACATTACGCAAGCCTACGTCATTTTACAGGAGCTAGTAAGTTTGTAGATTCGTATCAAGAAGATCCAACAACGGATTTTCATAAAATGGTATCAAAGATGGCTGATATACCTCGTAAGCAAGCTAAAACGATCAATTTAGGGCTATTCTACGGCATGGGTAAAGGTAAACTGATGTCACAGCTCGGTGTTAATTTAGAGACAGCAAGTGAACTACTTGCAAGTTACAATGAACGCGTGCCGTTTGTTAAACAATTAATGAATGATACAATGAACAAAGCTGGTAAGAAAGGGTATCTGTCTACATTAGAAGGTAGACGCTGTCGTTTCGACCAATGGGAGCCTACAAATGAGTGGGGACAGAAGTCTCTGCCATTAGCTGAAGCTCAACAACAATACGGCGAACATATGATTAAACGTGCCTGGACATATAAGGCACTCAATAGATTGATACAGGGCTCTGCTGCTGATCAAACAAAGAAAGCTATGCTAGAATTACATAAAGAAGGCTACCTAGCGCACATACAAGTACATGATGAACTTGACTTTTCTGTTGCAAGCGATGTAGATAAGGCTAAGATCAAAGAGATTATGGAAAATTGTGTTGAACTGTCTGTCCCAAGTAAAGTCGACGTTGAATGCGGTGACAACTGGGGCGATGCAGGTGATTAAGATTTGGTTATTAATTTCTATGGTGTCTATGCCTGGTATGCCATCCGTTAGACATACTGCTGAACTTTGGTTTGATGAACCTAAGTGTGAAGCTAGACGCGTTGATATAGAAAATGTTTTATATGATACTGCGGCAGAACAAGGAATCAATCCTGTATATGTTGAAACATGGTGTCTTGAATCAAATATGTTTGTTATTAATAATAGTTGACACTCCCATTATATTAGATTAAAGAAACAATTAAATGAGAATGGTGCAACATTCTCTGAGTATGGCTGAACAACTGTAACAAGGTAGTAAGGCACGATTCTCACAAGGTATGGTCGAATGACTGAGGGTGTGAGGGTTGGTACTGAAGTACTGGTTAACTATGACAGGTTGACTTGTCGGGAAAAGGTTGGGGGTAGTCAAAGAATCCCCCTACTCACACTAAAAAAGGAAAAATGGATAAATATCAAAGATTTTTAACAGAACATGAATTAGCTAATTATTTTAAGGTAAGCGTCCATAAGCTACGTAGAGATAGAGTTGAAAACAGAGGAGTCCCTTACATTAAATATGGTCGCCAAGTTAGATACCCTGTTGAAATAATTGAACAGTTTTTGGAAGACAATAAAGTTATACCAAAAAATTAAAAAGGAGAAAGTATGAAACTTAAAAAAGAATATGAGATGACATTCAAAGAGGGATTTCGTCTTGGGGTACGTTTGACGCGAGCAAAAGCATATATAGAAAATGCCCGCGATGCAAAGAGACTAGGTGATGAAACAATGGCTGAGCTTTATACAGAGTTTGCGCAAGAGTGGAATGACTTGGCTCGTAATGCAGGGCGTAAGTTTACACCGTCCGCGGCTCACGAACCTGAACAGTCTGCTTTTGATTTTGGTGACATCGAAATGCAGGAACATTTATCAAAGTTACCTCATCAACTAAAGGAGACAGGATGAAACAAAAATATGAAGAAGGTTACATGGATTACATAAAGAAAATGGGTGTATCCAAAAAAAAATTAAAAATTTCAGAACAAATGGATGTTGGCGAGTATAAAATAAATTACGACACGGATCCTGTTGAACTGATGTATAAAGACGAAAATGACACAACAAGTGTCCCTTTTGAATGGACAGACGCTAATCTTTTAAAAGCCTTGGAAGAAGATATTCAAGAAATTTTTGAGTATTTTACGAGTGGAAAATTAGATAAGGAAAAAACACCTACTTATTTAGATATTTTGTATTCTCTTCCTAGAGTTATTAAACTTCAATTGGCGAAAAAGGATTTGTTTATTAATCCTGGTTCAAAAGACGCAATTAAGAAACATGAACAATACTTACGAGAGGGAAGATAATGAACATCAAGAAGTTTAAAAGTGTGGCAGTAGCCATTGAAACGTACAAATTATTGAAGAAGATAGCTGCCGCCGACGATCGGTCGGCTGGTATGCAAATAACCTACTTGGTAAAACAAGAAGCAAAAAAAAGAAAGTTAACAGCATGAAAAAAGAAACCTATAATACTATTTATTCAACGAAAGATTTTAGTATTTTTGACAGAATTGTCGGCAATAGAGTGCCTACGACAGCGAGAGCTGAGACAAATATTAATCGTATAATTAAAAGTATACAAAAAAAATATGTGCCTTTACCAATTCTCGTAAATAAAAATATGAAAGTTATTGATGGACTTCATAGATTAGAAGCACACCGAAGATTAGATATTCCTATTCGATACATCATTACTGATGTTGATGTTACGGTTTCTGATATTCAACGCATTAATAATATTTCAAACAATTGGAATACAGAAGATTATTTAAATTCAAACATGGATGTTGAAAGACAAAAATATCCAAACACGTATGATACTAAACCATATCACATGTATTCTTTGTTTAGAAAAAAATATAAATTTTCACATCGAAATAATTTAATGATGTTGCTTGGCACGGTTGTTAATCCAACAAGAGAAATAGAACAAGACTTTAAAGAAGGACGTTTTAAAATTTTAGATTGGAATGAAGCATGTGAAACAGCCGAGTATATTTGTACTTTTAAAAATTACTTAGTTGATTATAAAAACAGGAACTTTGTTACTGCATTTTTATCTATTTATAATCATTGGCGTTTTAGTAAACGTACCTGGAATAAAAAGTTAGCACAAAATTCCAGAAAAATTGTTCACTGTACAAACGCTGCTGACTATAGAGAAGTAATTCTTGAAGTATACAACTGGGGATTACAGTCAGGTTCACGTCTTAAAATTAAAGAAGCAGCATGACACTCATGCCAAGGTTTAAGTCATACCGACCATTTAAACCAGATTGGAAGTATGAAAAGAAGTGTTGTAATAAGTGTAGTAAAGAGTATCTCACGGATAATATGATGGGTGTTAAAAGAGGTAGTTATATTTGTACTTGGTTTTGTATTCGATGTTACAATTTATTGCAAAAGTCATAAGCATTTTATGCTTATGTGGGACGATACTGGCGAGTGTATATATTCTCATATATTATTCGCCGTATCAAACTTTTATGCGTGATTGTGTAAAAGATGAGATAGGTAATTTCAGTAATGAGTACTGCACCTGGAAATATGACAAAGTGATGCTTTGTAGAAAGGAGAGTGTATGTTTCACTTATGGCATCTTAGCGCCATCATAGGCGTGCTTGTAATAGGATTCTTTTTTGGAAGATGGTCTGTGCGAACTAAATACGAGGCAAAATTAGAAGAATTAGAAAATAGAAAGGAAAGTGTAGAATGGGCCGCAAGACACCACTGAAAGAAAAATTACTACGTGAGTATGTAAAAGTTTCAAAGACCGCGGTACGCAACCCACGGAACTGGAGAGAAGTTGCCGCCCGTATGCGATGGGAGCGCTTGAGAAAAATATTATGGAGGCGTTATGATTATATGCAGTCGATGTAAAGGAAACGGATATGTTAAAGTTAGATTCGAGGCAGAACAAGCCATTGAGCAGTGTAAGGTTTGTCACTCACAAGGGGAAATCAATGAAAATAAGTACTACCACCAAACCTGGACAGAAGGCACTGAAGATTCCCTCGCGGTGTACTATGGACCGCCCTTGGACCCCGAATCATTCAAAAACTACACGATTTCGGGAGAGTAAACCAGTTATAGAGTTTAAGGGCGAACCGCCCTTTTAAAATTTGAGGAAGGGCTTCCAGCGGCGCTACACACGCTGTGTTTAAAGCCTAAATTTAGACGAGGATGGTTCAGGTTTCCTCAAACTTGGTTTTTATTAATTTTTTGCCAAGGTATTATGACCTGTTAAATCATCAAAGTGTAAGGGGAGGATGCTACGCCTCCCCTATATTTAGTTGCATCAAATGTGATAATATACTATATCTGTTACTATGAGCTGCTTGTGAAGCGAAATGCCTAACTACGGCAGCTCTGAAACAAAGGACTTGGTATGGGTATATTTGGTGCAGCGATTAAAGGTTTTGGTAAAGCCTTAAAAAATAAAAAAGTAAAAGATAAGATTTCTAAGTCTGCAAAAGACTTTGTTGCAATACAAAAGAAAAAAAATAAAGGTAAACCTGACCTTGTTAAACAATCAGGGCCATCAAAAACACAAGTTGTAGGATTTGGCGCAGCCGCAGGTGCTGGAGCAGGCGCATTAGCTACTATTAAAAAGAATAAGCCTGTTAAAAAAGCTATGGGCGGCGAAGCAGGAGAGAGTCTTAGAAAAGGCAAACTTTTTAAAGATGAGAGAGATAAACGAAGAGAATCAGTAGATGAAATGATTGAAAGAGTATACGGTAAAGGACCATTTGATCCTCCACAAATAAAACCTAAACTAAAGAAAAAGCCAAAGAATCCGAATAGAATTAAACCTAAAACAAAACCAAAGAAGAAAAGTAAAAAAGTTTCGAATGAAGCAGAGTTAGACATGGTTATAAGAAGATTAAAATTTGGAGATTAGGAGAGTATTATGTTAAGAAAACTTGCAAAAGAATTACGAAAAAGAAAAGCCGCATCAACAAAAAAGAATTTCGTTGGTCCTGATTCAGTATTATCAGGTAGAAGTGCAGCAGCAAAAAAAATTGGTAGTAAAGGTGTTAAATCAAAAGGTATAAATATTAAAGCTGGTAAAGGTAATCCAGCAGGTAAAGATTTAAGTATTGCTGGACAGATTAAACGTCTGATGAACCCAGGTTCTAGAAATGTTGGTGAACCAGGACTTCGTTCTAAAGGTACACCAAAACCTGGTAGATTAGGACCTGATGGTAGAATTATTAAAGATAAAGGTGGAAAAAGAGTTACTCCTTTAAAGAAAAAAAGAGGCGGTAAAGTAGATGCTACCAACTTAAATATTAAGAAAAAATACGGAAAAGCAATTAAAGAACGACTTCAAAGTAAAAATAGCAGAGCAAAAAGCAGATGAGCGATCAAGAAATACTCAAGCAACGTGATTTATTGGACACGCTCCTCGCATCACGGAACACGGGTCAATATGACAGATTAGAGAACATGAAAGTCATGGATTCAATCTATTTTAGAGAAAAACTACCTAAAAACGTAATATTATTCCCATTACAAAGGATAAAACGGTATGTACACAAAACTACCCGAAAGCCCAGTAAGAAAAGTATATAAGTGTCGCCATTGCGGTGACGTATCAATAAAATTCTATAATCCAAAGCACGACAGAGTATACACTGCTGAAGAGTGGGAAGTAATCATGACTGATGGACGCCAGGCATTGGATAGAGCTCTTAGATTAGTGCGTGATGATCCAAAGATGTTCTCATAAATGCCGTTCCCTATAGATGTTTCTATGACAAATTTATTTTAAAATATTTTTTTAGTAAAATACAAGTTACAAGGTTACAAGGTTACAAGTAGCAGAATACTTACCTTTTTTTGTAACTTCTTGTAACTTACAACTATTTACAGGTTACAAGATATCTATATTTTACGAAAAAAACTCGCATTTCTCGGAAATATTTAGTAATATAATTATTATTTGAGAAAAACATCTATAGAAAAGGTGCATTATGAAAGAAAATAAAGACGTAATTATCCCTGAAGCATACTCTGATGCATTATTTGACAGGAAACTATCGGAGAAACAAAGAAGGTTTGTATTGTTTCTTGTCCATTCCGAAGGACTCAAAACAGCTACACAATGTGCAATTGATGCTGGGTATGCACCTGGTTCAGCTCGGGTGAGAGCTTCTGAGCTACAACACCCTGAGAAATCACCACTTACTGCAAAAGCAATTGAGATGGAACGAAGAGCTGTGTTGGATCGGTACAAGTGTAGTCAGGACAGGTCGTTGGCTACATTGGCACGCATCAGAGATGCTGCGTCATCTGCTGGTAACTACAACGCTGCGGTTGCTGCAGAGACCAGGCGTGGACAGATTGCTGGGTTGTATGTTGATAAGAAAGAAATCCTTACAGGTACGATTGACTCTATGTCGAGAGAAGAGGTTGAGAAGAAGTTACAGGACTTGAAGGAACAGTACAGTATTGAAACGACGTTTGAGGAAGTAAAAGAATTAGAAAATAAGTCTTGACTATAGAATAGAATGGGACTAAATAGACCTTAGAAAGAGAGGAAATATGAAATGGATAGTATGGGTTGGTGGTTGTGATGATCACTACGTTAATTATGAAGACGCAAAAAAAGCATACGATCAATGGATTGAAGATGGCTATGATGATGTTAAATTGGAGAAAGTATGTTAGCTATAATTAGACCAGATTTGTATGAGTATCATGCATTACCTATGACCGACGAATTGTTTTGGCGTAGGATAGAAAACTTGAGGCGCGCAGCGTTGACTGCTGAGAGCTTTGATTTTAGATTGTTATATTACAATCAAATGATGGAACTGATGAAGAGGTGTCCGTGATTCAAATGGTGCTTTTATTACTTGTTATATTGTTAGCTTTTAATTGGAAATTAGCATTGATGATAGGTGTTTTTATTTATTATTTCGGTATGCCTTTTTGAAACCAGAATCAAAACTATGGCAAATGGTACGAAAGAATTTGTCAAATATACATTGGACTAGGTTTGAATCTTGGGTAAATCAAGGTGTACCAGACTTGCATGGCATCTCTGCTGGGATCAACATTTTTGTCGAGTTAAAAGTAACATCAAGTAATAAGATAAATATTAGCCCCTTCCAAAAAGTGTGGAATATTAAGCATACTTTACATGGTGGAAGATCTTTTATTATGCTTCAGCACCTCTCTCAGAGAGCACTGTATATATTTCCGTGTTCCGTGCTCCATTCTACATTGTCCATTACCCCCGAAACCCGCCCCCAGTATAGAGTAGAGCTCCCCGCATCTCCTGCTGCCTGGGATGCAATCCACGAACATCTTCTGCGTTCTCCATTTCCATTACCAAAGCCCAATCCCACAGGGGACATATAGAGTCAGGCTGCACCTGCAGCGGGAGCTGATGGCACGCCAGTCCACTTCCATTACGGAAAACCAAGCCTTTTTACCAGCATCATTGTTCCTGGTCTGCAGCTCACCAGGCGCAGCAGGAGCTACTCCATCTCCATTCCATTGCTGGAAGCCAACCAACCGTTGTAATATAAGGGATGCATGCAGCGGGACCAGGATGCTGAGATGGTAGCTGTCTGCATTTCCATCGGCGACCAACGTAGCTCTGGCACTATAGTAGTTACAGGACTGGCGTCACCAGCAGGAGCTGAAGTGCGTGTGGAAATAAAATGTAGATAGGTCTTGACTATCTAATAAGATGGGACTATATACATACCTGTGGCTACCGAATCCGTTTGGAAGTTTCATGAACGGCCACACGAGTCAGGAGCTGAGGAGAACCCACGGGCTTCCATAAGCAGATTCGTTTGCCAGACGCCCTGACTCACTTACATTAGAAAGGAACAACATGACAGAGACTGTAACAGTATTAAAGAAAGAACCCACCTGCGCTGAGCTGGTAGAAGACCAGTGGCAGGAGAGGCAGGAAGATCTTAAAGATCCTGAGTACGAGGCATTGGGATTCGACTACGTAGAACCGCATACATTCACCGACCAGGCAGAAGGATACTGGCGTTGGCAGTTCAGCTGGGGCGGACCCAGCGACGAGCTTCGCGCATACGTTAACGAACATTATGAGATCCATCGACTCGAGTATTGGTACCTGGACTGGGGCGACGGCGCTTCATTGCTGGTGAACCAGGACGCAGCTGCCTGGGCACAGATGGAACAAATGATAGGACCACGTTAGATGATCCTGCTCATTACATTGCTGCTGGCAACCCATCACCCAGCAGCGGGGCTGCTTCTGCTCTGCAGCTACCTGCTGCTGAAGTCTGTCTTCTGATGCCTCCACTCCATTCCATTAGCGAAACCTTTTGGTGTATATAGTATAATAGTAGTGCATGCTGCAGGTACGGGAGTGGAAGTGCGTGTGGAAAAAAAATAAAAAAAGATTTGACAGGTATAATAACATGGGATATAAAGGGAGTATTAACTAGAAAGACGAAAGGATAATATAATGTCAAAAGCTGTTAATATATTAGAAGTACTAGAGAAGGCACAACAAAGTCCTGCTAGTGTAAGTAAAAGAAATAAACAAGCTATCGTTGACGCTTATGGTCGAGCGTTGACAATGCAGAAAGTTCTGGCAGACTTTATTAAAGTCAACAGACCACTGATGATAGACTTGTCTATGAGTGAAAATGCAAACCTATTGCATGGGAAGGATTACTCGCTTCATGTCACACAAAAACTTGGTGCAAAGATTGACTCGCAGTTGGTCAAGGAGAAACTTGGCGAGATTGCGTATCATCAATGCAAAGTGCCAACGCAGTATAAACAGATACAGGCTATGCCTTTATCGGAAAGCACAGTATCACGAAACAAGAAGGCTACGATTGATGAAGTAGCAGACTTCAGAATTTCCGCTTAGTACCGATAAATTGCCTAAGTAGAATAACAGGGGCGACCTACTCGCCCCTTTTTTTACGTCCATTTCCATTACCCATTGATTAGCTCTTATGTATAGTAGTATAGTATAGGTACACAAGCACGGCACATGCGTCTGGTCGGTCGTTGTCAAGTGAAAAGTTATCCACAAGAAAGAAATAAAGTTGTTGAGTATAGAATAAAATGGGAGTAAGAAGGTAGATAGAAAGGAGAAATCAAAATGCCGAATAATGATGACTACTTATCAAGACAATTATCAGCAGTTAATAACGCTTTTGGTATTCAAGCAGTTGACAATCAACCTGTTACTGAACAAAGCCACGTTGATAATATTAATTGGAAGGCTTTATATAAAGTCTTGGAGTCTGAAGTTGAAAGCGTAATACTTGACCCTAATGCACCACGATACGTGAGCGAATGGGGTCAGCGTGTTATGTCTAAGCTTCGAGAAAAACTACCGAGATAACTTAATTCCTTAAGGATCGGCGAGGGGGCTATATAGCCCCCTTTTTTATGCCATCTTACCAGGCAGCAGGATGCAGCTACCAGTTCTTCCAGGCAGCCCCATCCTGACACATTTAACACTCATCTACAACATCTAGGTACTTAGATTGCCCAACATACTACATATGGTTTTCCACGCACCCCCACCCAACCCAATTTGCCCCGTCGCGTGTGAGTGTGTCTAAAGGCTAAGTTTTACACAAACAGAAAGTATGATATAACTTTTTTATGAATTCAGAAAAAATCCCAACGGAATTATTAAAATATGAATTAAGGAAAATGCAAATAAAAGTGGCAGAGGAGTCCCGTTCCTCCTTCCTAACTTTTGTAAGAAAAGTTTGGCCAGAGTTTGTTGCAGGTTCCCATCACAAAATTATTGCACAAAAATTTGAAGACATTTCACGTGGAAAGATAAAACGATTAATTGTTAATATGCCACCGAGACATACAAAATCTGAGTTTGCTTCCAATTTATTTCCTGCATGGATGTTAGGGCAAAAACCTAAATTAAAAATTATACAAACTACACACACAGCAGAGCTATCATATAACTTTGGTAGAAAGGTTAGAAACTTATTTGATCAACAGGAATTTAAAGATGTTTTTCCAAATAGTGCTTTATCTCAGGATTCTAAAGCATCTGGTAGATTTAACACTAAAGTAGGTGGAGAATACTTTGCAGCAGGGGTCGGTGGTGCGATAACAGGGCGTGGTGCTGATTTATTAATTATTGATGACCCACATTCCGAGCAAGATGCTCTCTCACAAACAGCCATGGACAACGCCTATGAATGGTACACATCTGGACCTAGACAGCGTTTGCAACCAGGCGGAGCCATAGTTATAGTTATGACCCGTTGGTCTACAAAGGATCTTACAGGTAAATTATTAAACGCACAAACTAACGAAAATGCCGATCAGTGGGAGGTGGTCGAGTTTCCTGCTGTTTTGAATGACAAACCGTTATGGCCACAGTTTTGGAAGATAGAGGAATTAAATGGTGTAAAAGCATCGCTGTCCGAACAAAAATGGCAAGCACAATGGCAACAACAACCAACATCTGAAGAAGGTTCGATTATTAAACGTGAGTGGTGGAAAATGTGGCCAAAAGATGACATCCCTCCTTTGATGCATGTTATACAAAGTTATGATACCGCATTCAGTAAAAGAGAGACAGCAGACTTTAGTGCCATAACGACGTGGGGTGTATTTAAACCCGTGGAACACGGCCCACCGCACATTATACTTTTAAAATCTAGAAAAGGCCGATGGGACTTTCCTGAGTTGAAAGAAGTTGCGTTAGAAGAATATAAATACTGGGAACCCGAAACAATCTTGATCGAAGCGAAAGCAACTGGTATGCCCTTAACACAGGAGCTACGTCAAGTAGGAATTCCTGTAGTAACTTATACGCCTAGTAAGGGCAATGATAAGCATGTACGTGTAAACTCCGTAGCTCCCCTTTTTGAAGCGGGACAAGTATGGGCTCCTGACGAACGTTGGGCAGAAGAAGTTATTGAAGAATGTGCCGCTTTCCCTTATGGTGAGCATGACGATTTAGTCGATTCAACAACACAAGCGTTGTTGCGATTTAGACAGGGTAACTTTATCAGTCTAGAGTCTGATTATGTGGATGAACCACGATACATTGAACCGAGAGAGTATTATTAATGGATCAATACGAAGATATAGATATTTTTGAAATTGACGAGGCATTACCACCATCAAAAGATGTAGTGGATATGGATTCAGGTTTTGAAAAATTAGGCGAATTTATGACAACGCCAGGAACTAATTATCCTAAATTTCTTAGCCCTATGTACAGAGCCATAGCTCAAGGAACCGATAAAGTGTATGATTTTAGTGAACGACTCAAGGAACTCGGCCCACTGACCAGACAGATGTTACCAGGTGGTAACATTATGTATATGATTGGTCAGTATGGTATTGGAGAAAATATTCCAAAAACTTTTGCAAAAGCGGAATTAGGTGAGCCTATTACACCCCTTGATGGGTTAGAAGCTTCTCTTTTAGCTTTGGATTTAGGTGGTGTGTATGCAGGTGGAAAAGTATTAGCTAAAGGAGCATATAATAATATTATAAAAATGTTATCGAAAAAAGGTGTGTCAGAAGAAGCTGCCGCTAGTCTTGCAACAAAAGCAGTTGTATCAGATCCTAAACTAATTGATGAGTATGCAGGTGCAAAAGATATTGAAGAGTTGTCTGATGAAGCGAAAGACAAACTTGGTGTAGGAGCTATAGTTTCTCCTGATACAAAAAATAATAAATTTTTTGGATCTTATTATTTAGATCAAGATATTGATTACACCTCTCCTCCGAAAGATCCAATGGGAGAAAAAATAAAACCTACATCTATTGCAATTAATGATGCCATGGCATCAAATCCAGGTGGCTTATCTACAGCAAAAGAATTACTAGAAGAGTTAGGAACTGATCCTGATACCGTTTCTATTAATGCTGCTCAAAAAGGAGATCGACGTGCTGCTGATATAGCAGGAGCTGGAAAAATAAAAACAATAAAAAATATTCGTCATGACGGAAATGCTAGCTTGTATAAAAAAGCGACACAAAGAAAAACTGATTCTGAAATGGAAAGATTAGCAAGTAATCCTGTTATTAAAAAAATATTTGAAAAAGAAAAATTAATTAAATCACATGCTTTAGAACAAAGTGCTGTTAAAGTTTTACCTGGAAAATTTAATACACCAAGAGATTTTTCTATTTATGAAATGATACCTCAAGACTTAATGGCTACAGTAAAATTAGGTAGATTAGAAGATATGGATCCTACTAAACCACAAGTTTTTTCTACTCAGGACAGAAACATGAAACATAAAGCTATTGGTGCAGCAATTGTAAGTAATTTAATAGATAAGTATAAAGTATTGGGATATGAATTTAAACCGAATAAAAAAAATTTAGGAGGAGCATGGACTTTTAATGAAGAATTAATATTACCTTTACCAGAGAAAAAGAAAACATTAGAGTCTATAAATAAAAATATATCAACATTAGAAAAGCAATTAAAAGAATTAAAATTAGAAACAATGTTTTATGATCCTACAAAAGACAGATTGGTATTTTTTGGTAAAGGGCCTGAAAGTTTAACTGATTTAAAAAAAGACGTTAAAAAAAGAGGTTTTGCTTACGGCGGAGAGGTAACCGAGGACCTCGATATCTTTGAAACGCCAGAAGATTCTTTACCCGAAGGATCATATGAAACAGCAAATCTTATGTTACCTCTCTTTAAAGCTTTTGGTAAAGCACCTGTTAATGAGGTTGCACCAATACCAACACCAAAAGAAAAATTATCAAATCCAACAAAGAAACAATCGCAAAGTTTAGAAACAGAAAAAGCTAAAAGAGCAGAGGAAGATATATTTGATCCTACACCTAATGAACAAGTAGAATTAGATCCAACAATGCCTGTTGAGGTTACACCATTAACAAACCAACCAATGACGTCTGTGTTTTATTCAGACATAGAACGTGCAATGACGAATGCTCCAGAAGAGTTTGCAAACAAACAAGAGGTTCTTGATTTCTTAAACAAAAACAGAATTAAAAAATCCGAGGTCGACGATTATCGTATCGCGGCCCTTCTTAAATTATATGATGATGCTTCTCCTATACCTAAAACAGAAATTCTTTCACAAGTTAGATCAGCACCAATCAGTGGTATGCGAGTACACGCAACAGGCTCGGGGTCCGAGATCATTAATCCAAATGGCGAGAAAAGCACACGTTATTCAGGATACTTTGAACCTGGTTCTATACCAGATACACAACGTGAGAGAGTTTTATATATTAACAGAGATAAATTACCAGGTGACACAGGCAATTATCCGCAGTCCATGTTTGGTGGAGAACGAATACAGCGTCATGAATTCGGTATACCAAATGAAGAAGATACTTACATTGTCGGTTGGACGCGGCTCTCGGACCGTTATGGATTTGTGCCACCAAAGGTAGAAGGACCACAAACAAAAATAAATGTAAGTAAACTCACAAAAGAAAAAACAAAAAATGACCGAAGTTTGCAAGGTTTATATGCGGAGGCAAAAAGTAAATTAGAACGATTAGCTAATCAACGAGGAATGAGTCAAAATGACATTAATGATTTATTGATTGATTTTGGTTCTGATACTCCCAAACTATCTGTCATAGCAAAATATGCTGACCAATTAGATGAGATAAGCCCAGGTTTGGTGAATCAAATGGATGAGCTCGTTGTTAAAAATAACGCGTTACAAGAACAGATAACCAAAGCATCGGGCGTTGATCCGAGCGGCGTGGTTCGTGTAACATTTGCCGATGAGATACAATCCGATTTATTACAAGCAGCGGCAGGGCGTAAACAACAACTGGCCGCGGCCCTTAAAAAAATACAAGAAGAAGGGGCAGCAAATACAAATTTAGAAGGATTAAACCGCGTAGCGCAGGCAACAATAGATTTCTATGAAAAAAATAAATCCGTCTTTAGGCCGCTGACGAAAACAGAGGGTGAAGTAAACGTTATAGCAGAACGTATTAATAAACTAGAAACGGAGGTGGATGATATTGTCAATAACTACATTGCAACAAGAGAAATAGATCAACCAGAAATAGATCGTTTAGCAGGATTGTTGAATGATAATATTAATACCATGTTAGATGAAGTATTATCCGTTGACTCTAATACAATGGCAGGACTCTTTCCTGATTTACCATTTAAGAATAGAGACGAGTGGGCAGATGCGTTAATTAAAAAAGATCTCTACGAACTAGCATACAGAAAGTTTGTCTTAAAAGATCCTGATGCGTCATCGTATTATGCGGTGTCACCATCAAAATATGTCAGTAACCGATATAATTTTAAAGGAGATGCTTCGACACCAGCAGCCGATAGAGCAGCTGATAAACAACGACGCTTTGATGCTTTTAAACGAAATGGTCAATTTATAGATTCACAATACAAAGGTATTGGTATGGACGAGTTTTATGGGGGCCCTAATGCTGTTGATGAAAGCGGAAAACACTATACCTCGACGCTAGAAAAGATTTTGAAGAAACAAGCACAAAGTAATAATTCAGAAATTATTACCATGCCTGTACAATTAAAAAGTGGAAAAGGAGCAACCCAATATCGTGTCACTGATCAAAATGGTAATATGGTAGCAACATTAACCAATGAAGATCAAGCAAGAGAACTACTTGTATCAAATCCAAATTACAGAATTCAGCCTATTTCCATACCCAACAAAAAAGACATGGAGCCAGTTTTTGCTATTAAAATTACTCCTGAGATGTTAGAACCATATAAAACACACAAAGCGCAAGGTGGACTTGTCGAGCATATTGATATATTTGAGGTATAAGAATGGCCGTAGATAGAAGAATTACAGGGGAACCAACAGAATTAGAAGCAGAATCTGTTACTATTGAAACACCTGAAGATCAACTAACAGTTGAAAACATTGAAATGACAGAAGATGGTGGAGCGTTAATTAATCCAATTGATGAACAGATGGAGGTAGAATTTGATTCTAACTTAGCCGAATATATTGATGAAAAAGATTTGCAAAATATTTCATCTGATTTGATTGGTGAATATAAAGAAGATAGTTCCTCTCGAGAAGAGTGGTATGATGCTTACGCAAAAGGATTAAAACTACTTGGATTTAAATATGAAGATAGATCACAACCTTTTCAAGGAGCAAGCGGTGTAACGCATCCTTTATTATCAGAGACTGTTACACAGTTTCAAGCGCAAGCCTATAAAGAATTATTACCTGCTAATGGCCCTGTAAGAACACAACTTATTGGCAAAGCAGATCCTCAAAAAGAACAACAAGCACAGCGCGTGCAGGACTTCATGAATTATCAAATCATGCATGTTATGGAAGATTTTGATCCTGACTTGGATCAAATGTTATTTTACTTACCTTTATCAGGATCTAGTTTTAAAAAGGTATACTATGATTCTACAATGGGAAGAGCTGTATCAAAGTTTATTCCAAGTGAAGAATTAATTGTCCCTTACACAGCAACTGATTTAGCGACAGCGGAACGTGTTACACATGTTTTAAAAAGAACAGAAAATGACATTCGTAAACTACAAGTAACAGGTTTTTATCGTGATGTAGACTTAGAGGAATATACCGATTCTGATACAAGCAGTATTCAAACTGAAGTTAACAGAATGGATGGTGTAAGGGAAACAGGTAGTGGTTATAAAAATGATCAATATACTTTACTAGAAATACACTGTGATTTAGATTTACCAGGTTTTGAAGATCCTGATGGAATTAAACTTCCTTATATTGTTACTATTGATGAAGGCTCTGGCAATATTTTATCGGTGTACAGAAACTATGATGAAAAAGATTCTTTAAAAAAGAAAAAACAATATTTTGTTCATTATAAATTTCTACCTGGTTTAGGTTTTTATGGTTATGGGTTAATTCATATGCTTGGTGGTTTATCAAGAACAGCAACAGCAGCTCTTCGACAACTACTTGATGCAGGCACGTTAGCAAATTTACCAGCAGGCTTTAAGGCTAGAGGTTTACGTATTGCTGATGATGATTCTCCAATACAACCTGGTGAGTTTAGAGATGTAGACGCACCAAGTGGTGACTTGCGTGCAGGACTAATGCCTTTACCTTACAAAGGGGCTGATCAAACTTTATTTCAATTACTAGGATTTGTTGTACAAGCAGGGCAACGTTTTGCTTCTATTGCTGATCAAAAAATTGGAGATAGTGTAGCAGCAAATGCACCTGTAGGAACAACAATGGCTTTGATCGAAAGAGGATCAAGAGTTATGAGTGCAATACATAAAAGATTACATTATGCACAAAAAACAGAATTTAATTTACTTGCAAAAGTATTTAGAGATTTTTTACCTCCTCAGTATCCGTACACACTAAATGATAACGCTGTACCAAGTATCAAAACATCTGATTTTGATGAACGTGTTGATATTATGCCTGTGTCTGATCCGAACATATTTTCTATGTCTCAACGTGTTACGTTGGCACAAACACAATTACAAATGGCACAATCAGATCCTAAGTCTCATAACCTATATGAAGCCTATAAAAGAATGTATCAATCACTTGGTGTAAAAGATATAGACGCTATTCTTCCTCCACCAAAACCACCAGCACCAAAAGATCCTGGTTTAGAGAATGGTGATTCATTACTTGGACAAAAATTACTTGCATTTAGACAACAAGATCATCAAGCACACATTGATGCTCACAGAACATTTATGTCTTCTATGTTGGTACGCTCAAATCCTCAAGCAACCATTTTATTACAAGCACATGTCATGGAACATGTTTCTTTATTAGCAAGAGAACAAATAGAGGCAGAAAATGCTCCTCTTATTGAACAAGAAGCAAGAAAATTTGGCGGACAACTACCACCAGATCTACAAGCACAGTTCCAAGAAGAAGTTGAACGTCAAGTTGCGACTAAAGTTACAGAATATATTGAAGAAATGTTCGTTGAAGAGCAAGAAGCAATGGCAGGACAGGGTTCAGACCCACTTGTTGAGCTAAAACAGCAAGAATTACAGCTAAAATCACAAGATATTCAAAGAAAAGCACAAAATGATCAACAAAAACTTGATTTAGAGGGTGCAAAACTTAACCAAAGTGCAAAAATAGCACAAGATAAGATAGATTCTAACGAAGATATTGCACAATTACGTGCGAATGTTAATTTAGAAAAACAAAATGACAAGCGCAACAGTTAAATTACAGGAATATTTTACTGAGTTAATGACTTTTGCTGATACAGGTGTAACAAGTCAAGAAGATCAGATACTTTTAGCGGGTGCAATGATGGGTGTAGCTAAAATGTTGTATCACAACAACCTTACCGAGCAAGAGTATGATAATATTTTAAATCATAATGCAAGAGACTTGCTAAATCTTTTAAAACCAACTATACATTAAGAAAATGAAAAAGAAAAAAAAGTTTCCTGATTTAAGTGGTGACGGTAAAGTTACCAAAAAAGATATTTTAATGGCTAGAGGGGTTATTAAAAAGAAAAAAGGCAAAAAAAAGGCAAAAAAATGAAATTTAAAAATGCAAAAATGACTACTGTCTCTGCAAAAAACCCTTTTCCAACAATGAAAGTTGGATCAGATGCAGCAATGACTTTTCCCTCTTTTGTTGTGAAAAACAACAAAGGTTCGGGCCCAAAAGGTCAGACAAGTAATGCGCAGATTAAAAAAGTAGCTTTTAAAGGCGTAAAATAGTATAATCCCGACTTTAACAAAGGAGGTTCTATGAACTTACTAAAAGATCTATGGTCACACATTAAAGAATGGAGTGACTGGCAGATGAAAGATTGGATCAAGGCCGCTATTGTAGCGATCGTTGTTATCTGGGTAATTAGCTGGATGACAGGCGGAGCAGCATAGTGCTACAAGCTCTCGGAGGACTATTAGGCGGTAAAGGCGGAGCCTTAAAAACTATCGCAAAAGTTGTCGACGAGATTCATACATCAGAGGAAGAAAAATTAGATAAAAAAATATTGATGCAACGCATTCAACAAAAGCTTGCAGAAAAGCAATTAGATGTTAATGCAAAGGAAGCCACCCATCGTAGCGTATTCGTTGCTGGGTGGCGACCAGCGATTGGCTGGTGCGGAGCACTGGCGCTATTCTTCGCTTTTATTCTATCTCCCTGTATTGAATGGTATGCAAAATTTTCAGGTATAGATATTGTACCACCTGCCATAGAAACTGGGCCCCTTCTAGCAATTGTCACTTCAATGCTCGGCGTATCGGGTCTCCGCACTTTCGAAAAGGCACGGGGATTAACTAAGTAATGAGTTGGAATTTTAATGAAATGTTAGACAAGTGTTGGATGACAGCACTTCAACATGAACCAGAGGCAAAACTCTATCAAGGGTTTGCTACAAAAGAAATGAAATTTGTAAATTCTGTTTTTAGAGGAAAAAATAATACTACTCTTTTAGTAGAGTGTAATGACGAAGGAGAATCACATTTACATGATGTTGACAGTCCTTATATGGATGATTGTGTTATTCACCCACCTATAAAAATGTCACAAGAAGAGTCACTAAAAATATTAACAGAACATTTGGTAAATCCAGAGTGGTCAAATGTTGTTCTACGTAAACCTCTTGGACCAGAACCAATTAATACTTCTTATATTTATACATGTGTTACTGGTTATTGGGCCGTGGATACAGAAACAGGAGCCGTTACTAAATTTTCATGACATACGACGAATTAGCAGGTTCCGTAAAACTATCCGAAGGCTTCAGAGATCACGTGTACATAGACACGGAAGGATTTCGCACAATAGGGTGGGGTCATAAAGTAGTACATGAAGATAAGTTTGAAGACGGTAAAACATACACAAAAGAAGAATTACAAGAAGTATTTGATAAAGATTTACAAAAAGCGATAGGTCAAGCAAGAATGTTGATGGAAGAACATGGTGTAACTGATTTGCCTATTTTAGCACAGCATACTATCACCGAAATGGTGTTTCAACTTGGGAAGTCAGGTGTTTCCAAGTTTCGTAAGATGTGGTCAAACCTGCAAAACCGAAATTTTGAAGGCGCGAGTTTAGAAATGTTAGACTCGAAATGGAATCGTCAAACTCCAAATCGCTGTAAAAAATTATCGGATCAAATGAAATCATGCGCATAGAAAATTTTTTTACTTATTACAAAAATCAACTAAAAGATAGACAAGACACTATAAGACAGGCTATATGTAGTGGTGTAAAAGATTGGGACGAATATCGGTATTTGACTGGTAAACTTCGCGGTCTTGAAGAAACTGAACAGGAACTCACGGACCTGCTGAAGAAAACGGAGCTAGAAGATGACGACTAAACCTAAATTGATTGTACCCAAACACGTTTGGGATGGTGCAGAAAAACAAAAAGAAAAAAAAGAACTAGAAAAAGTTCCTCAACCAGTCGGTTGGAGAATAGTTTTGTTTCCTCTTAAATTAAAAGGCAAAACAAAAGGCGGTGTAATTCTTACTGATGAAACAGTAGAAGAATCACAAATAACAACAAACATTTGTAAAGTTTTAAAGACTGGATCTTTATGTTATAAAGATAAAGAGAGATATCCTGATGGTCCCTGGTGCAAAGAGGGTGATTGGGTTATAATAACTCGCTATGCAGGATCTCGAGTAAAGATTGATGGTGGTGAGTTACGTATTATTAACGAAGATGAGATACTGGCAGTCGTTGATGATCCTAGAGACATATTGCCAGCTAACATAATGTAACATGGAGAATTCTATGCAAGTACAATCGCAAAATGACAAAATGGTCCCGATAGATACCTCGGGAGACCCCGTCGAAGTGGAGTTAAAAGAAGAAGAAAAGAAAGAACTGGAGGATAGTAAACCTGATATTCAAGTAGAAGAAGCTGTTCAAGAAAAACCTAAACAAGAGGGGAAAGAAGAAGAGCTTGAAGAGTATTCTCAATCTGTGAAAAGACGTATTGATAAACTCACACGCAAAATGCGTGAAGCAGAGAGACGTGAACAAGCAGCAATTGAGTACGCAAAAAAAGTTCAAGAAGAAAATAAAAATTTAAATGTTATGTCTCAAGTCAGTTCCAAAGAAAGAGTAGCTTCGGATGAACAAAGTCTACAATCAACAGAACAGCTTTTAAAAACAGCTTACACGCAAGCTGTTAGTGAAGGAGATATTGAAAAACAAGTAGAGGCTCAACAAAGAATAGCACAGTTAGCTATTGAAAAGGAAAGACTAAATCTACGTAAAAGAAAAGTAGAACAACAAGAAATTCAAAAGGAAAAACCTGTTGAAGAGCCTTGGAATAATCAACAACAGGCTCAACCACAGACTAGTCCAGACCCTAAAGCTCAAGATTGGGCCGAAGATAACAAATGGTTTGGAACAGATAAAGCAATGACATATACAGCAATGTCTTTTCATGATGAATTAATAAACGAAGGATTTGACGCGAGCTCAGAAGAGTATTATACTGAAATAGATCGGAGAATCCGAAAAGAGTTTCCTCATAAATTTGAGGATCAAAGTAAGCCGAGGCAAAAAGTTGCTTCTGCTACTCGAACAACGGCAACAGGCCGCCGCACTGTGAAACTCACACCCTCACAGGTAGCTATTGCAAAAAAACTTGGTGTGCCACTTGAAGAATACGCAAAACACGTGAAGGAGGCGTAAATGACTGATACAAAAATAAACAAAACCTCACGCAAATTAGAAACCCGTGAAAAGGATGTTCGAAAGAGGGGATGGGTCCCTCCAAGCAACTTAGAAGCACCTGAACCACCAGAAGGTTATCACCATCGGTGGGTAAGAGCTGAATATCGTGGCATGCAAGATGAAAAAAATATCATCGGTAGACTACGAAGCGGATATGAATTTGTAAAATCAGATGAATATCCCGATAGAATGGATTTACCATCTATCGCTGACGGCAAATATAAAGGTGTAATAGGGATCGGTGGATTATTACTAATGCGTTGTCCTGTTGAAGTTAAAGAAGACAGAAATTCTTATTTCAGAAACTTAACGGATTCAAAGACACAGGCAGTAGAAAATGATCTCCATAAAGAAGAGCATCCAGCTATGCCAATCCATCAGGAAAGGCAAAGCAGAGTAACATTTGGAGGCAATAAGAAGTCTTAATGAGTAAGATCATTTATGTCTCTGAAAAATTTAGGAGACTACTATGGCTAACATAGATCAAGCTTTCGGTTTAAGACCGATAGCTAAAGTTGGTTCTGCCCCTGGTGGAACAACTGGTACGACTAAATACTCTATTACAAGTGGCGCAAGCGCAATATTTACAGGAGACCCCGTTAAGCCAAAGGCTGACGGATCAATTGAGGTAGCAACGGCTGGCGACCCTATTAGAGGTATTTTTTTAGGATGTTTCTACACAGATCCATCCACAGGCAAACCTAGATATAACAACACTTTCCCCAACGGTACGGTGGCAAGTGATGCTATAGCTTTTGTTGCTGATGATCCTGATCAATTATACATTGCTCAGCAAGATTCAGATGGAAGCAATCTAGTAGCAGCTGACTTAAACCAAAACTGTGATCTAGTTTTTGGTGCTGGTTCTACCACTTCGGGTATTTCTGGTGTAGAAATTGATTCAAGTTCTAAAAATACTACTGCAGCACTTCAGGTGAAGTTGATTGATTTTTATGACACACCGAGTAATGACGCTACGGCTAATAACTCTGTTCTTGTTATAAAACTTAACAACTCTGATATGAACGGTGGTACTGGAACTGCAGGCGTATAGGAGAGTATTATGGCGATTAATAGAGCGCAACTCGCGAAAGAGCTAGAACCTGGCCTTAACGCCCTGTTCGGTATGGAGTATTCTCGTTATGAAAACGAGCATGCTGAGATTTTTGACCAAGAAACAAGTGACAGAGCTTTTGAAGAAGAAGTAATGTTAGTTGGCTTCGGTGAAGCTGCAGTCAAGCAGGAAGGTTCTGCTGTACAATTTGATACAGCTCAAGAATCTTTCACTGCTAGATATTCTCATGAAACTGTTGCATTAGCATTCAGTTTGACTGAGGAAGCAGTCGAAGACAACTTGTACGATACTTTATCGGCTCGTTACACAAAATCTTTGGCACGTTCAATGGCATACACAAAGCAACAAAAAGCAGCGAACATTTTAAATAATGCATTCACAACTGCTGGTGGTGATGGTGTTTCATTAGTAAACACAGCACACCCAACTGCTTTAGGTGGCACATTCTCAAACAGAAGTGCAACTGATGCTGACTTGAACGAAACCTCATTAGAGCAAGCAATGATTGATATTGCAGGCTTTATCGACGAAAGAGGGCTAAAAGTTGCAATGCAAGGTAGAAAATTAATTCTTCCTGTAAATATTCAATTTGTAGCTGATAGAATTTTAAATTCTACTCTAAGAGTTGGTACTGCTGACAATGACATTAATGCAATGAGAAACATGGGTATGCTACCTGATGGATACGTGGTTAACCACTACCTATCAGACACTGATGCATATTTCATTAAAACTGATGCTCCTAATGGATTTAAACACTTCGTAAGAGCTGCCCTTGCTACTGGCATGGAAGGTGATTTCGACACAGGAAACATGAGATACAAAGCAAGAGAGAGATACAGCTTTGGATTCTCAGATCCTAGATGTGTATACGGATCTCAAGGTTCATAAGAATTAACTAAATCTTTCTTAGGTGAAGAAGGCGGTTGCGAGACCGCCTTTTTTGTTTTATAACTTATGTACCTAGATTAATTAAGTTGTGTAGACTGACTAGGCAGACGGTATAGAGACTACATGACGAGGGCTATACACCATAGGAGGTTATTATGGCACAAACGACTTTTCAAGGGCCAGTTAAATCAATTAACGGTTTCATAGGAGCAGGTGTTGGAAACGTAGTAAGCTTAACAGCGGATACAACTCTAACAGTTGCAGACCACGCAGGTCGAATTTTAACGTGTAATGATGCAGACGGCAAATTTACTTTACCAACGATTGACGCTACAGCTGATGCTAACGGCACAGGACCAGGCAACGATCCAAACAACACTAACAACGTAGGCGCTACTTTTACTTTTATTGTAGAAACAGCAGCTACTGATATGGACGTGTTAACTGATGGTACCGATAAATTTGTTGGCGGTGCTTACATTGGTATTGATGATTCAGCAGCAGGTAAAACTTTTATCTCTGGTGCAACTAACGATGTTATTACACTAAACGGAACAACAAAAGGTGGACTTGCAGGTAGTATTATTAAATGTACTGCAATGGCTGATAATAAATATCATGTCGAAGCACAGTTATTAGGTTCAGGAACTCTAGTAACTCCATTTGCGGATGCGTAATGTTCGGTCTTAAAAATAAAGAACTAACTTCGAGCGGACAAGTTACGACTAAAGTCTCTGCGGGCACTAACACTCTTAGTGCCCCCGCTAGAGTTCTACAGTTAAGCATTAGATGCGGTGCAACTTTAGGAAGAGTGGATCTAATAGATAACGGTTCAGGTGGAACTGTTAAATACACAGTTCCTACTCCTGCAATCGGCGCTGGTGAAGATGAAGTAATGACGATTAGTTTTCCAGATTTAGGTATTAAATTTGATACAGATCTTTACGTTTTCTTTAACCAAGCAACGCACGTAGAAGTTTTGTACGCATAAGATGGCTAGACTTGTCACATCAATTTCTAAATTAGGATCCTCTGAGCCATTTGAACTTCAGGTGGCTCAGGGACAAATCGCTTATCACGAACACATTTACAAGTTTGGACAAAATTCAGTCGTTGGAGATAGTGTAGAAACTATCTGGCAACAAGGTGGTTTATATTCTTATCCACCAAGTGCAACTACAATGACGGTATCTAGTTCTAATACAAATGATACATCAGCAGGAACAGGTGCACGGACAGTTTTAATTTCTGGATTGGACGGAGATTATAATGAAATATCTGAAACTATAACACTAAATGGTCAAACAGCTGTTACTACTACTAATTCCTTTTTACGAGTAAACAGAGCAATAGTTTTAACCGCAGGAAGTGGCGGGTCAAACGCAGGAATTATTTATGTAGGAACAGGAACAGTGACTACAGGTGTACCCGCCAATATTTATACAACAATTAATGGAGATGGTACAAACCAAACTCTTCAAGCATTTTGGACAGTACCTGCAAACTATAACGCTTATATTTATCAAACAAATATCTCAACAGGAAATAGTTCAAATACTCCTGCGGTTTTAAAAACTTTGTTAGTGGCAAGATCACATGGTGGAGTATTTAACACAAAAGAAGTAATTGTATTAACAGATGGCAATCATCTACAGGACTATAGTTTTCCCATTACGTTAACAGAAAAAACAGATATTGAATTTAGAGCAGAGTCAAGTTCAGCATCTGTAAACTTTAATGTATCTGCGTCTATGAATATTTTATATGTTAGAATGGGAAGCACTTTATAATGGCTGACAAACAACCACCAAAAACAAAAAAGTATTTTCGTCCTACTAAAAGTGGGGCGGGAATGACTAAAACTGGGGTCAAGCGATATAGAAGAGACAATCCTGGTTCTAAATTAAAAACAGCAGTTACAGGTAAAGTTAAAAAAGGATCTAAAGCTGCTAAAAGAAGAAAATCATATTGTGCAAGAAGTGCAGGGCAGATGAAACAATTTCCAAAAGCTGCGGCTAATCCTAACTCAAGATTACGTCAAGCTAGAAAAAGATGGAAATGTTAAGAATTTTATTAATAGTTTCTATATTACTATTCTCTCAAAAAATTTATGGAGAGACAAACACTGTGTCTTCAACCGTGGTAACGAATTCGACACCGCCTACTGCAAGTGCACCAAGTGTTGTTGTTAATAATTCTGATGTTTGTAAAGTAGCAACGTCAGGTGCAATACAAACAAATATACTTGGTTTGGCTACAGGTGTAGTAGTTGACGACGAGCTGTGTCAATTGCTCAAGCTCAGCAGGCAGATGTATGCTGCAGGCCTAAAAGTTGCGGCGGTGAGTATATTAGCACAAGACCCAAGGGTGTTTGACAGTTTAGTGATGGCAGGAACACCACCTCCGTACATGGGTTCTATTGGCAGTGAAGCTTTAGAGAAATGGAAATCAAATCCACATATGATACCAGAAGGTAGCATGGTATTTAAAGATGATGTTTTAAAAATTAATATAAATGAGGATGTAGATGATGGCGAATTCAAAAAGTTTTTATTTTTGGCTATGGCTATGTATATCGGTCTCCC
>Ga0222715_10000352_pt1 | contig 45900 bp, 67 predicted proteins | sample C33_9DmetaG_FD_165056 | JGI IMG/M metagenome (GOLD analysis project Ga0222715, IMG submission 165056) | Estuarine water microbial communities from San Francisco Bay, California, United States - C33_9D | ecosystem: Environmental > Aquatic > Marine > Unclassified | place: USA: California...
ACCAAAAAAATCCACTTTTTCCCACAATCAACAAATCCCATTATTTTTCACACTTTACCACACTTTCACACACTATTATATTCCTACATACATGACTATGTCCGTAAATATAATAAACGACTACTTTCCAGCCTCTGAACTCGCCCATATAGATGCTCAGATACAGTCTCATGCAGCCAATCCTACCACGGATAAACAGACGATCTATCTAAGTCATTCCGAGCATACGACACATTTTATCAAAAACACCTTTCCTGCATACCATCCACAAACTCACCGTATCTCACACCGTATTCGTATGTCACCCCCACATTCTTTCTTTGATTGGCATAGAGATACACCGAAAAAACTCTATACATTGATCATTTATCATGGTTTGCATGGTAATGGAACGATTTTTGAGGATTTTGAGGTGGAATGGAAAAATAACTGTGGTTATTGGTTTATCAATGATGAGAACAGTTTACCACATTGTTATAGGAATGATACGAATACATGGCGAAGTGTATCCATTATCAATGTGATATTACCTATGCATTTGCGTTTTCAAAGAACATAAATCGTCTCTCATACAGTATGCCGGCATGCTGTTTCTCTTCAATATCTTGTAGTTTATGCTTATCGATTATGATATCCATGGCAAGGGATATTCTTGGTTCTTTGAATAGGTGTTTGGGGACTTTATGCAGTACATCCGAGGAGGCGATTTGCAGTTCTCCGATACTATTCTGTCGTATGCCTATGGGTTCGTACCATGTGCCTGTCTCTACTGGGCCACCGAGAAAGACAGTCGATGCATAAAATCGGCTCGTGGTGTCTTCGTCCTCGTGACAATGGAGTGGTAGGAACTCGTTGAAATGTAACTTATTGACCCAACATTGCACGGCGTAGCGTGGTATATGCTGAAGTTCTTGTAGAGTTTGGAGTTTGGGTGTGAGTATAGCATGGAATACAGAGTTTTCTAACCAATTGTAGACGGAATATTTTTGCGTTAACCCAGTGTATTCTGTCTGTTGGGCTTCCTCTGTCGTGTTAGGTATATTCAGTATATGTTGTTCTTGGGAATGTATTTCCTGTATTAGCGTCGTGCATTCCTCTGTGGAAAGAAATGCACGCTCAGATCGGTAGGTATGGGGTTCTACAATAACCATGTTCTTGCAAACAAATCTTTGAAAGGATTGTCGTTATTGGTAAATTGCAAGATTTTGGTTTGTTTATTGACGGTTTTCCACTCGTGTTCTGCGTAAATATATTTGTCGTCCATATCACCCCCTTGACCGTTCCATTGTTCAGGGAATAAAGGTCGGACATGTTCGTCCCATAGAGGTGTAAAGGTGGCATCGGTATCTGCAGGACTTCCTACGATGTAAGGCCCGATGGAACCTGCTTCTAAATGAACATATTTACCTTTGAAAGTGTTGATAAAGAAGGTTTCAAAGTCGGTTTCTTGTGCTTTGGCAGGATTCTCTTCAAAAATCCTACGAACATGACCTAGATCACCCCCATTGAAATTAATAAATGCAGTGGAGAAAGGTTTATTATTATCCCACCATTTTGCACCACAAACAACAAAGGGTAGATTATTTTCTCTTATGTCGAATATTTCTTCGGCAGTAAATTTGATATGCTCAGGTAATTCACTGACTTGACCCTTGAGTGGACATCGATCCACAAAGGCTTTTTGACATAAATCTTGGAAAGTCGTGTTGATATCTAATAATATTACCTGATCATCATCCCAATCAGTATTATTTAATATCTCACATTTATAAAATTCAGGATCCGTAATATAATCCTTGCGTGTCAACGGTATTATTTCCATACCAAATTCTGTATCCAGTCCAGTAGGATCATCCGTGAAACAATAAAATTTGAAATTTATGTGGGGAACAATATGAGGAATGCGTTTTCTATGAAACGCAATCTGTATTGCATTTACTTTAGCAGTGTCTATAGGGTCGGAACCGACTTTTACCACAACCACACGAGCATCAATTAACATAATAAACTCCTAATAATAAAATATATGTCTTTATTTATTTATCTTCGCATTCTAGCAAGGTCTTTTGCATAATCTTTATCTTCTGCAAAGACTGGTACTAAATTCGATTTATGCATCACTGCAATGCCTAATAACTTTCGTTCACCAGTATATTGCATAGGGTCTTTTCTTGGTGTGATATTACCCACAATACCTGAGTCCAGTGAAGGAATGCGTTCGGCAGTTTCTAATACTAAACGGTTGTATTGTTTTTGTTGTTCTTCTAACAAAGTATTGTAGGGTATTTTTTTACACTTAGTAAAGGCATTCGTTTTTCGTCTCTTGCCGTGAGGCCCATACTTTATACTTCCATTTAGATTTAGAAAACCCATGTATCAATTATATTTCAATACATGGGTTTAGTCAAGTGATTATTTGAGGAATTTATTACAAATCTTATGAAATCTGTTCTTTTTCATCAGTTTATCAAACTTGTGCAATCTGCGAATGAGAGTGTCCCTGACATTGGCAGACCATGATGCGATATTTTGCATTTTAATCTCCTTTGTTGTGTGGCGTTCAATAACTTTCTTACATTTTCAGTGTTGTCACTTACTTGTTTCAATTGTCATCTAATTGTCACAATAGTATTTAGTATACAAAGAAGTAGTACAAGAGACCTGATACTAAAATAATATCGGCTATAACTGACCAACCAATGTACATGGCAAAGAGAACCTTTGTGATTTTAGTGAGCATCTCGAGCTCCCCATGTCTAATGTTGTGTTGATCATAGTCGTTTATTTATATATTTTTGAGTGGAAAATAACTCTCTCTTAATACTAAATTTCCTTTTTTATCAAATTGTCGTGTACGAAAACCATCCGTTCCTTGTTCGTGCATAATCCTTTTCACATGTTGTATCTCATGTTCCATATCCTTTTCAGTTGTAAGAGTATAGGCAAGTCCTATTCTAAGAGTATCGGATGTGTTCGTGGTAGTTCGATGTCGTATCTTACTATCAATAGACAGAAAATGTCCAGTGGAATTAGGAACCTCATGAATATGGTGTTCGTCCCATTCATAGAGAGTACTGGTTCCAGTATCTCTCAACACATAATAACCACTGTAAACTCCCCAGTGTAAATGATATGAAATATATTGATCCCTAGGCCATATATTTACCCAACACTTTGCATAATAATCATCAGGGTTTTTATTTTGTAATAATAACGCATCTCGTGCGAGATATAATATTATTTTGGTGTCAGGTACATGTTCCCATATCTGACCATTGTAATACATCGCACTGTGCCAATAATCATAGTCATCCGTTGCATCAGGGAAGAACAGAGAAATATTATCTTCTACCTGTTCTGCAAGATTATTTTCTACAGGAATATGACCCTGCACATAATCTATTCCTCTGTGTGTGATGATTTCCATTTTGATTTGAGTTTTTTGAGTTTAATCCTTTGATGATGTAATCGGTTATATAATCTCTCTCGTAATGTGTCCTTTAGTTTTCTGATAAGCTTTCTCTTATTCCTTGCTCTTGAAGATAATATCATTCTTTTGGCTCGTGGTTTTAAATCGTCCATGTCGACTCCTTTTAGAAAATGATTGAATATGATAAGAATATATCATACTATTATTTATCGTATCCAAACAATTCAAAGTCCTTTTGATAAATTCTATAACACACTTCTTTGAGTTCATCTGTGAGTGTAAAGGAAGAAATTTGAAATTTTTTTTCTGTTTTTAGATTTTCTATATTGTTTAGTTTCCAATCGACTGCCTGTTCATGAGTCCAGTATTTTGGTTTACTAAAGTCAACGGTAATGTTATCTGTAAATTTTATTTGTTGTCCTTGGACATCTTCTATTTTATAGAAAGTTCCAATTTGTTTTTCACGAGAAAAGAAATAGGCATGTTGAGGAATATACAATTCCCATACCCATCCACCAAATGTCTCGATTGCACTTTCCCATGAGTGAAAGGTATTTGAGTCACCGAAGGGTGGATGTCCAATGATCATGGGTGCAATATATCGTAACTGTGATACAAATCTATCATAGGGATGTCTTACCGTACCAATGATGGGTATATCAATGTCTAAGAAATTGGTGAACATTTGACACATAATATCAAACGGTCTATGAGTTGTCCAATTATTCCATGGTCGTCCTATCTTAGTAGAATGCATATTGCGAACATTGGGTTTTAGAAAATCTTGAGGAGCTTCAAAAAAATAACCTTTATAATCAGCCTCTATTGTGTTTCTAACAAATGTCCCTGCAGTTTTAGCAGGATGTGCAAGATAAAATTCAGGGTTTCTAGTTCGTTTATTAAATAGTATATACATTAGTAATCGTACCCTAACAATTCAAAATCCTTTTTGTAATGAAAATAACAGAGTTCTTTGAGTGAGTCGGTTAACTCAAATGGTTCTATAGAAATATTAGGTGAAGTGTCCGAAGTGTTATATTCCATGGCCTGTTCGTTTGTCCAATGTTTGTCTGCACCAAAGTCTATTTCTACTCCATGCACATTCAACACTTCTCCCTGCACTTCCTCTATCTTTACATACTCTCCTACTTGATGATCGTTATCAAAATAGTAATAGTGTTGGGGTAAGAACAGTTGCCACATGTTATTTGCAAAAAAACTTTTAGATTCCATAGGATTAGTTTGTGGAAAGAAAGGTTGTTTGTTAGTCTCCACACTCATAAATCGTAACTGTGATACAAATCTATCGTATGGATGTCTCACCGTCCCCCATATAGGCAGATCCTTATCTAAAAAGTCTCTGAACAAATTTATCATTGCACGATAAGGTCTGTGTTGAGATTTTTCTTTCCAAGGAATACCAACTTTACCACCCTGTTCCATGCATATATGATTTCCATTCAGAATATGTTGAGGGTGAACACATTCGTACTCAGTATGAGTATCGATATAATTCCTTACAAAGGAACCAGCAGTTTTAGTTGGACTGGCTTTATAAAATATCGGAGAGCGACTCTTCCGATTCACTACGATCATCATTAAATACTACCCCACCTCTTTTCACAAGTTCATTCTTTATTTTTTGTTTTCTTTTGGGTAATGTACCTTGTTTGTTGTACATTTCAATTAGTTCTGATTTAGAATATAGTTTGACATAGTCATGGTGGTGTTCTAACTTACCAGTAGTTTTATTTCTAATTGTTTGTGTTTTACCTAGTTTAATTGGACTCACTTTTTTTCATCTCCCAGTCTGCAATTGCTTTTTTTATACTATCCTCTGCGAGGACACTACAGTGTAATTTGATTGCAGGTAGTTCTAACATCTCTGCAATCTGTCTATCTTTAATTTCCTTGGCTTCTTCTATGGTTAGTCCTTTCAACATTTCTACAAATGTTGTTGAGGCTGCAATTGCACTACCACATCCGTATGTCTTGAATTTGACATCAACGATTCTTTCGTTCTCATCAAGTTTCAATTGTAATTTCATCACATCACCACAAGCAGGTGCTCCAGTCATTCCTGTTGCAACCATAGGATCTTTAGGATCAAAACGACCCACTGAAAATTGTTCAGGTGCGTTGAGGACTCCTTCAAATCTCTCTATGACTTGTTTAGAATATGCCATTCGTTATTGTATTTATAATGTTCAAGGGAACACTCAGGACTACAGAACACGATTACTTCACCGAATGATTCAGGTGTATGGTATTTTAGTTTTTCAATGGGAAACATTTCAAAACATTGACCACATTTATAATAAAACTGTTCAGGTTCCATACCACACTCCAAGTGAATACCTTGTTCCCTTGTATATGGGTTCCACTGAGTGTAATACATTCTGATTATCATCAAAGGATATCATCTGTCCCTGTCGAGATTTTATGATATGACCGTTGATGAAAAAATTACCACCATCATAATCATCATTGAGAGTTATGACAAGTGTACCGAAATTCTCTGTTCTTGCAATATCTTTATGCCAGTTGAAGAATTGTCCTTCAGTATATCTCAATATTTGCATGTGACTGATACAGACATAACTCCATCTATCACCCATTGGATGCAATCCTGCAAGTTGAGTGACATGAGACCATTCTGATGTATTTCTACGAACTCTGCATACACTATAATCTTTGAAGTGATTAATGTGTGTTATATCTTCTTCAGGTTTTTCACCTTGTGGATAGACAGGTGCATTAGTAAACACATCTATTATTTGTCTGCAATTAGAGGGTGATATGTAGTTTTCAACAATCTTCAGGTTCATCTTCAGGGTATCCAAACCATATTGCAACTACAATACGATCACCTTTGTATATGGGTTCAACACCGTGCCAGACTTCTGTACTGTCTTCAAATGCAATAACATCACCCAAACTTGGGTTGACATCTACTCCATTGACTGACAATCTACCACCTCTAAAATCCTCATTGAGAAATACTAATGCAGTTCCAGTATCGTTTTTGTCTGCAGAGTCTTTATGATAGGGCATAAATGTACCCTCAGGATAGTGAATAAATTGACAAAAGGTTACCCTTGCAAATTTTTCACTTTTCGGTAAAAATGGTTCTATCTTATCTATGACATAATCAAAGTCAGGATTATCAGGTGCAAGATTGTAACAAGTCCGTCCTAATGTATCAACATATTTCAGTCTGAAGTTTTCATCTTCATTGACTGCAACTGCAACTTCTCTATTTTCACCGAGTCCTATCTGTGCCTCGGTCATTTTAGCTGCAAAGAACCGAGAAAGTAATAACTTACAAGTATCTCTTTTTAGTGCCTTTTGATTTATCCAAACTAAACTCATACAGGATGTAAGAACCGTACATAGTTCATTCTCCAATCTTCATTTGTGTACTTTTTATAATCTTCAATATATGCACCGTGCAATCTATTTCCTGCAAAGATGACACAACGATTGAATTTTGCAGGAATGATCCTTTCAATATTGAATCGTTCTTCTACTGGATATAGAAGATTATGAGCTTCGTCATTTGTAATCCATGTACCACCATATACTGCAGTTCCACCACTTTCTTTCTTGTCTAAGTAAACTATCATATTAAGTGTACTCATATGATCAGGTGTATCAAATGAACTGTCTATGTGTGGGTAATGTTGTAGTTTAGTATCAAACACTGTCTTTGTTTGAAACAGATTGAACTCATGGATATTACTCCAACGATAGTTTCCTTTCCACCAATATTTTTTACATTCAAATAACACTCTGTCCATATCTGCATAATATTTTCGTGTGGGGTGTGCAATACTGTCTGTAATTCTACAGTCGTTATAGTCTATTCCATTTTTACTATTTCGTTCTGAGTTGTATTTCCATAGGGGAAATTTTCTGCACATAATAAAGTCGTGCAGATCCTCTGCATTCTCATAAAAATTATCAATGGTCAATACCTCACCATCAAATGTGGGTTCCCAGTGAGAACTAAATTGAAATAGATTATCAAAATCAAATACTTTACTCATTTTTCATAAATCCGTATGATAGGTCGTTTACAGTTTGTGTGTTATCTATCTCCAATCTATGTTTCAGATTGAAAGAAAGACTGATTCTCTCATAATTATCTGTTTTGTCAGTTTCATAGACTGGGGGAACTGCATGAAGTATATAGGAAGGCCATAACAGAAATTCATCATCAAGAGGATAAACATTCATTTCACTATCTACACCCTGTGTCCCTTGAAATAGAATTCTATGAAATCCTTCTCTCTCTATTGGATGTTCTCTTGAACCATGTGAAAAATTAGTCAAATAATTTGGTGAGTAGAATTTTATGGGTGCAGTGTTATCACCAGTCTTTACATAATAGGTTCCACTCATGTATGAATTGACATGATTGTGAATTTCATGTTGATGTTGTCCTTGATAAACACTAGCCCATGCAAAAAAATGTATATCACTTCTTTTTAGATAACTCACATCTGTCTCAAATGCACCTGCAATGAAATTGATGTATGTATCTTTTAGTTTTTCAGATAGTTCGATGAACCATTCTTTTTCATACATTTCTAATCTGACATCTTCGTCAAAATAGGTAGTGTAGTTTCTTGCATTATCAGTGGGACATCTTTCTCTGACCTTTGCAACAAGATTTCTAATATCTTCTGCAATGATCTCAGTATCGAGATCAAGTTGTCCTCTCAAAAAAGGAATTGAGAAAACTGGTAATATTTCTGCTCTTGCAGGATTGAAATTATTGGGTACTTGATTGGTCATTTGTTCTCACACCAATACCCACTCCTTTTTCTCCGTTGGGCATTGTTACATTACGATAATAAACTACTACTTCACCAAGTTCTCTGATGTATCGTCTGAGTTCTTGCATGTTGGTTGACATCACTTGATAATCACCTATGGTTGTTGCAACGAATACAACTGACCCACCATTTTGTTTTCTCATTTCATCAAGGAAACGATCTAGGTATGTGTAACCCTCTGGCCAATCAGGATATTCTCTATCCTCTTGGGCACACTCTCTTGGTCTTGATGTAGTTCCATCTTCATTTGTGATTTGATTACAACGATTGATGATTCGTGCTTCTGATACCACATACCATTGTGGTTCAGTGAGATTGATCTCTCTAGGTAATTGAGGTTGTATAATATCCAGTCTGACTGGTTCAGATTTTACTTCAATTGTTCTTGTTGGTAAAAGATTACAACCACTAATTAGGGTTGTTGTTAGAGCCAAGATTACTAATTTCTCTACTGTCATTTTCTATATCCTCAAAAACCTCTTTGGTTCCATTATTTAGGGTGGTCTCAACTAGCCCAGGCCTTGCCTCTGCAAGTTGGTTCAAATTGTGTCTACGAAAGATGTCAAGATATCGGTTCATATCTTGTTCGATCTGTGCATTACGAGCCATTAGATTATTGAGTGATTGTCCTTGTCTTTCAAAACTTTCTCTCATTGCATCCATAGTTCGTTGTTGTGTTTCAACGGCAGTCTCCAACTTTGCATTGTTTTCGATAAGAGTTCCTCTCTCGTTCCACAAATACCAAGTTGAAAGTCCTAATGCAAGTATAATACCGATAAAAAACTGTTGCATTATAACTCCTCTATTTTATAGTCTAAACCAACAGATGATCTGATCTCAACCAATTTCTTATCCATATCACGAAATCTCAAATGATTAGGTTTCATTACAAAAACTTTGAGTGCAATATATTCGGATTTATAGATGTGAGCAGTATCACCTTGACGGTAGACTGTGATTTTATACTGTTTTGTGAAGAATGACTTCACCCATGATGTAAATTTATTCATAACTTTATTTATATACAAAAAAGGGGGGTTTCTTTAAAGTCTAAACCCCCACACCGAAAAATTGACTCGCAATTTTGGTTATGTTATTTCAAGTCGTATAACCCAGCGCAATGCTAAAGATCGACAGGATTTCTCAATTCTTTGAGTTTTTCGATAGTGTTCTTTGCAGAGGTGTGAACGATACCGATACCACCTGCAGCTTCCCAAGCTTCAATGTTATCTGCTCTATCGTCAATCAAGACATTACCTGCTTTCGCAAATACTGCTTTTTGTCTACCATTGAATGTGCAAGTTACTACGATATGTGGATCAACATATTCTTTTATCCACTCGTTTTTATCGTACACAACTAATTCCCTGTTGACTGCACCAGCTGCTGTCAATATCTCCCAAGGTAATCCAGTGTGTTTGATGTATGCAACTAAGTCATACATATCCACCATAGGTGGTAATTTTCTGAACAACCTTTTGTTGGTCAATTCTTCTTTTCTTTCATCATACTCGGTATGTCCCTTTGCATCACTGGTTAGGGGATGTCCGATGTATTCAGGTCTTTCAACTCCTCTTAGGAAGTCTGCAAGAACTCCGTCCATATCAACGAAAATTCTTTTTAGTTTTTTAGTCTCTTTTTTCATTATTTAATTATAATATTTTTGGGGGGGTATTGTCAACCTTTTTTACCCAAAAATCTTCATATATTCTGTCCTCATTCCTATAAGCTTCTCTCTCCCAAGGCCACCTAGAGTAGGTCAAATGACCATAATCTTTGTCACCTTTCCAACGGTAGTGTGTGCTTGCAATTTCACCTTTTAGATACTGTTTTGCATGAATAAGTTCGTGTGCAAGGTTCAACATCATGTAATCTAGGTCAAAATCCTCGTCCCTAGACCCTCTAGCAAGTTCTATATCGATAGATTTACGATTACCTAGACAATACCCATAGCAACCCCCATCTAATCGATTGCTGACCTCTATATGGATGTCTATGACCCTTCTGACTGAGGGTAAATAGTGTCTGAGAACCTCTTGAATAAAGGTTTCTATTCGTTTTTTCTGTGCAATTCGTCCTTTAAAACTAACTATGAAATTATCGTTAGTTATCGTCTTCATCGTCATCATAAAACCAGTCGTCAATCTTTGTGTTACACATAGGGCAAACTTGGGGTTTGACCTCTTCTACAGGCTCGTTTATTGGAATGATTTCATAGTCATTTAGACATTCTTCACAATATATTCTGTATTTTATCATAGTCTTAATTTTACCAATTTTTAGGGATTATTGTCAATATATATTTTTTACAGTTGTTGTAAAAAAACAACAACTCTATTCATCTATTTCTAGTATATTTTGGGGTCTATATTCTTCGTCTGTTTTACCACTATTGATCATTATCTTTTCCCACATATTCTCAAAAGACTTCTTTTTGCCTTCTGTTTCATTGTGGTCTATAAACACTGCATAGGGTAGTTTATGTTTCGCCTTTGACTTTTGAAAGTCGGTGCCAGCGGTATATATTCTCACTTCCTGATACATTCTATCTATCTGAGAGAACAAATGCATCCAGCGATCTGAATCGACATCTTGTTCTTTCTTCTCAGGAAGATATAGATAAAACTTTCTCATTGTACTTTTTGATTTATATCCCATTTCCACAGTTCATCGTAACCACCGATGTTCTCACCGTCTATACGAATTTGAGGGAATGTTCTAGCGCCTGGAAACTGTTCAAACAGTTCTTCTCTAGTAAAATCAACATCTAATTGTTTGTATGTGTATTCGTACCCCTCTTTTTCACATAATGCTTTTGCCTTATCACAAAAAGGGCACATAGTTTTACCAAATATTTCTATCATTAATACCATCCTCTTATATAATCAATACTGTACTTCTCTTGTACAGTAGTTAGTTCTTCACTTGTGAATTCTATGTCATTCTCTGACCTATTCTCCCACATCAAACACATATCGTCTCTACTCATTACATTCTGTTCTACATTATCAAAGATGAGAGACAATGCATTCTTCATTTCTGATAATGGAAAAACAAAATCATAGTCATCTAAATGACCCATGTAATACGATTGTGAAAAGAAATGTGGATCAAATATTTCTAATTCATCAATATGAAATCGTTTATCTCTGTTTCTATGTATATATCTAATTGCAGACTTATACCTTTCTACTGGATCTCTTCTGATTGCAATCTTAATTGTATTGTCTCTAAAAGGTGGGTTGATACGACTTGCATGTTGTTCTATATCAATATATCTTTTCTCTGCCTGATCTATATCACTATCGTCATGTAATATTTGATACAATCTTGTAAATGTAGATAGACCATTCTTCGGACATATTCTAACATCTACAGTATCACCAAAATAGAGAACATTATTAGTAGGGCCGATCCTACTACTCATTTTCAGTAATTTAGCATGCTCTCTTATTGTCCTAGAGTTTGAAGTCTTTGAAGGTATCATCTGTCACATCTTGTTTTATACCACCAATCACATAAGACTCAATCTCAGTCTCTTGTGGTGCATTTTGCAACCCTCTACTGTTGAACCAGTGTTGTGTCCATGGTAGTGGATTATTGGTTGAACTGATATCGTATATAGGGTTCAGTCCAATTGCACGAAGTCTTTTGTTTGCAATGAACTCAGTATAGTGTCTTAAGAGTGGAACACTAAGACCAATCATTGAACCATTTTGGAATAGAAACTCTGCCCATTCTTTTTCTTGGTTCACTGCATCTTCATACATTGCATAGACTTCTTTCTCACAATCCTTTATCACCTTGTTCATAAGTTTATCATTTTCATGGTTCTTATAACACTTGAGAATGTGTTGTGAGATTGCAAGATGTTGACTCTCGTCTCTTGCAATTAGTGAAATGATTTTTGCACTACCTTCCATTAGTTTCAGTTCTCCAAAACCAAATGAACATGCAAAGGATACAAAGAAACGAATACCCTCTAAAATGTTTACACTGATCAGTGCAAGATATAGTGCTTTATATAAGTCATAGTCTTCTACTTTTTGTCCTACTAACTTTCTTCGTCCAATGTCAATGAACTCATCGTATTTCTCTGTTACCATTTCGGCTCTTTTGATGATTGCAGGTTCGTCAAGTATAGTGTCGAATACATCACTGGGGTCTGCATATACATTCTTGATGATGTGTGTGTAAGAACGACTATGTATCGTCTCCATGAAGTCCCATGCAATGATACAAGATTCTAGTTCAGGAAGAGAGACAAAGGGAAGGAATGCTATGGATGGTGCTCTCCCCTGAACAGAATCTAAAAGAGTTTGATATCTCAAATTAGATGTAAAAATATGTTTTTGTGCATCGTTCAATGTTTGATAGTCTGCACGATCTTTTTGTAGAGACACTTCTTCAGGTCTCCAAAAGAAACCTAGTTGGGTTTGAGTAAGTTTATCAAATATAGGATATTTGAACTCATCAAATCTCTGAGTGTTTAGTGGTTCACCAAAGAATATCTTCTGTTTGGTGAAATCAATCTTCTTCTTGTTGAATACTGTCATCGTTGTTATCTTTGAATATAAAATGAGGATAAGTGTTTAGGAAGTCATGTTTATTATCTAAGGGGCCCCACACCTCTTCCAACCATTTTAGATATTTTACTCTTGAAGGAACTCGATCTTCATCTGAAGTTGTGTCCCATCTATTTCTTCTACCATCATAATCTAAAACACATCTGCTTTCAGGTTTAGGAACACTGGGTTTGATACTATATGTTGCACCGTCTAAATGTCTAACTTCACTAAATTCATTGTAAAAATGTAAAAACATGTGATAACTATAATCACCTAAAAGTCTCTCTCTCCAATGGGGTATGTTAGGCCCCTGATAGAGTAAAACATCGCCCGGCTCTAATGAAACGGAAATACCTTTTTTGTCTCTTTTTGGAGCACCTTGTGTAATGTTATAAATGTTCTCTTGATCACCTGCAATAGGTAAATAATCTCTATCATTTTGAACCCATATCTTCCAAGGTGTATTGTCATCTGTTTTATAATCTAGACAGATTGTTGTACTAATTTCACATGCAGGTCTGTCTGTGTGTGCCTTTAGATATGCACCTCGTGTATATTTTCTTGTGTAAGAGTAAGTCTCTCTTAGTCTTAGATCAATAACTCCTCTTAGATTGTCTCTCAACCATCTGTGTAATCCTACTGCAGGGGGAAAACAATAACAACCTTCAGATTTTTGAAGTGTGTCCTTTGGTGAGTCATGTATTATATCATCTTCTAATGAAAAAAAGGTACTATTATAATTAGGATTGTTTTCAATCGTTTTCCATGTATCCAGTGTCATGGTAATGATATCTTTAGGTATAAAATTTCTAAGAACTACAAATCTATTTTCGATAAATTCTCTTGTAAGTTTGTTAGTCTTTCCACTCCATATGCCACCACCAGTTTCTCTTTCATTACTGAAGATTTTTTGATCGAGTTTAGTTTTTTCCTTTAGTTCATCAGATAGCACACGCTTCACATGCTTCATCTTCTTGTTCTCCATCATTTACAATTATTTCCTCTTTTACAACATCCTCAGTCTTACCATCCATAGTGTTTTGGTAATATGAAGTCTTCCAACCTAATTTATAAGTTGTAAGTAAATCTTTTGCCATAACTGACACAGGCACTTCATTGTTCTCATAGTTCTCAGGGTTGTATGACCAGTTACCACTGATTGCTTGATCAAAGAACTTCTGCATCACTGCAACCACATTTATATATCCCTCGTTTGATTTCATGTCCCACAATAAAGTGTAGTTATTTTTCAAATGACTGTATTGTGGAACAACCTGCTTGAGTGTTCCTTTTTTACTCTTTTTGACTGACAGATAGTCTCTTGGGGGTTCTATTCCGTTAGTTGCATTAGATACTACACTTGATGATTCACTTGGCATCTGTGCAGTCAAAGTAGAGTGTCTTAGACCATGTTTGTATATGTCCTTTCTAAGTTGTTCCCATTTCATTTTGTATTTGGGTTTTACTATCTCATCGACCTCTTTTTTATAAGTGTCTATGGGTAATATACCATCAAAATATTTTGTTTTATCAAACCACTCACATGCACCCTTCTCTTTGGAAATCTCATTGGATGCTTTGAGTAGATAATATTGAAACGCCTCGGTTAGTTCATGTACAAGTTCCCATGCTTGGGGATCACTATATTTCACTTTATTCTTTGCAAGGAAGTGTGCAAGTCCGATATAACCAATACCTAAACTTCTTCTTGCAAGTGTAGATCTTTTTGCAGCTTCTACAGGGTATTCCTGATAATCGATCAGTTCCTCTAGTCCTCTTACTGCAAGATCACATAATCCTTCTAGTTCATCTTGTCTAATAATACCCACATTGATTGCAGATAGAATACAAAGTGCAATCTCACCTTCTCCATCGATATGTTGAATAGGGTCTGTGGGTAGTGTGATTTCTTGACAAAGATTACTCATGTAAACTTTGTCTTTGAAACTACTGTGTGTGTTACAATGGTCTATATTCATTATGTAAATACGACCAGTCTCAGCTCTTTCTTTGAGTAAGTCTGTAATTAGTTCTCTTGCACTGACTTTTCTTTTTGGTACTGAGGTTGCTCTTTCGTATTTTTCATACTCTGCATCAAACTCAGGGGTTCCAAATAACTCGTAAAGGCCAGGCACATCATTGGGTGAAAATAATGTAATATCTTCGTTCTTAAGAAATCTTTCATAGAATAGTTTTGATAGTTGAATAGAATAGTCTAACTTTCTGACTCTGTTGTCTTCTGTCCCTTTGTTGTTTTTGAGGACGATGATATCTTCAATCTCTTGGTGCCAAATTGGGAAGTGGACAGTAGCACTTCCGCCTCGAACACCGTTCTGCGTACAGCATCTAACTGTCGATTCAAATTTTTTAAGGAAAGGGACAATACCTGTATGTTGGACTTCACCACCTCTAATTTTGCTTCCAATTCCTCGTATTCTTCCTGCATTGATGCCTATTCCTGCTCTCTGAGCAACATAACGACCTATCGCCATGTCAGAACTAAAAATTGAGGGAAGTGTATCATCTGAGTCCACAAGAACACAAGATGCAAACTGTCTCAATGGTGTCCTAACACCTGACATGATAGGTGTTGGTATATTGATTTTGAATGTAGAGATTGCATCATAATATCTTTTCACATAATCCAATCGGTATTGACCGTAGTTTTTGAAAAGTGTCATTGCAATCAACATATACATAAACTGAGGTGTCTCGTAAACTGTGTTAGTTGATCTATCTTGTACTAGATATTTGTCTACGACTTGTTGCAGTCCTGCATAAGTAAAATCAGTATCTCTACCGTGTTTTATAAAAGAGTCAATTTTTTCAATTTCCTCTTTGGTGTATGCATTGAGTATATCGTCATCATACACACCGTATTCGATATTTCTTTCTATAATCTCATAGAGTGGTGGATAGATTTCTGTATCTTTCCACTTCGTATTGAATACTTGTTTTTGTATTGCAAATAAAAGCAACCTTGCAGCTACAAACTGATAGTTGGGGTGTTCAAGTGATATAAGATCACTTGCAGATTTTATTAGAATTTTTTGTATCTCTTGTGTGGTGATACCATCATAAAATTGTAAACCACTATTCATTTCAACAAGTGATTCACTGACACCTGTAATATCTCTACAGGCTTTCTCTACCATTCTATGAATTTTGTCTAAATCGATTTCTACTCTTGAGCCATCTGATTTGACAACCTTTATATCTGAATTCATATTTTCTTGTACTCCGTTAGTTTTAGTTTTGCAGAGAGACCTGTGTAAGTACAAGAGTTTATAATCCCAACCACCTCTTCTGAGGTCAGACCACTTTGGATCATGTCATTAATATCTTTACAACCACTGATCCTTTTATCATTCCAAATACAAACAGAATATCCGAGATCAATCACTTCTTCGATCTTCTGTATTATCTGTTTGTTTCTAGGTTCGTTGTCATAAATGAGGATTGCTTTCTCTTTTATGCTGTCATCTATCTTTTTGAAATCACTACCTGCAACAGCTATAGCATTAGGTAGGAATAAACTATCTATAGGCCCCTCTGTGACATAGATAGTTTTTGATTTGTCCACTTCGTCAATGTTGAAGATGAGTGGAACATCATCTCGGAACCTCATGGTGAGATATCGTAGAGGTGAATCATTGATTGCACGACCACTAATTCCCACCAGTTCCCCATTCTCTAAAAAGAACGGCAATATAATTCTAGGATCATTACCTAGAACTCTGTCTCTATATTTTCTAGAGAGGTGAGAGAGACTTTGTGCATTATCAACAAACCATAGTTTGTCGATTTTTTCGTTTGGTATTCCTCTCTCTTGTAGATAATCTCTTGCAACTGACCTTTCCCTTGCTGGGAAGGCAACTGCTTTGAGATTTTCTACAGACATATTTAGTAAATCTGTTTGTGGAGTGAACTTGAACTCATTCGATGAAAGGATTTTCGTTTTTCGTTTTCCCTTTCCACTTTCTTTCAACCACTCCTTAATATATTCTTTATGTACAACTGGGAAATTCTCCTTCAAAAAGTTTATACTTGATGTAGTTTTTCCGCAGTTATGACATTTGTAAACAAACGACTGTTCAATAACAAAATGATATCCACGAGCTTTGTATTGATTCTTAGTAGAATCTCCACAATACGGACATCGGTGATTTAATGTATTCTCATTCTTCCATTTAGCCATATCCAATAGGGATACGACTTGCGAAAGATATTTTCTTTCCAACCATAGCATATAACGATTATACTATGGTAGGATAGATCTGTAAAGGGGGTTTTATTCAGATGCTTCTGAGATTGCTTTCTCTAATCCTGCGACCTGCATTTCCCATGCTTTATGAGTTTCTTCGTAAGAAGCTAGTCTCTCTGCGTCGTCACCCTCAGGTTTTACTGGTTCGTTAGACTTGTAGAATGCAAGCTTTTCTTCACGAGACATTATTGATAAATCAGGTAAATCTGCCATGTTATTTTTTCTCCTAAAGTTATTATTTAGTTTTATTTAGATCTAATACCTTGTTTTTTGGTACTTGAATTACATATCTATTTTCAACGACTGCAGGTTTTTTAGGCCCTTGTCTAGGATTAGATATAAGACCTGCAGATGTGATCAAAAGTAGAACTGCAAGTGGATCAAACACAAAGATGATTGCATAGATCACCCACCTTGTGGCGTTATCTAGTAGATCATTTGTCATGTTCTCACCATAGATAACCTCTGCAACATATTTGATAGGCCCTATCTCTGCATCTTGTTCTAGTTGTCTTCTCTGTATGGGTAGTTTATCTTCGTTTAGTTTGACTATGTTTGCAACGATCTGATCAATCTCTTCGTTGATCTCTGCTCTCTCGTCTCTCTGTTGTCTGTTGATGTAGTTTCTGTCTTGAGGTCTACCTGTTGATACAACTAAGTCTAAACCCTCAAGTCTTTGATTGAGTCTGTCTAAGTTAGACTGTTGACCTTGTATTCTTGTATCTATGATAGAGAGTTCGAGGTTGTTACCATCACCGACAAGTGTAGTCTCTATGTTTGCCTTTGAAAGATAACCAAAGATACCCAATGATGTGATCAACATGAGTGTTACAACTGCAGTGACAAGATACCATTTGAAATAGTTTAGTCTATCCCATTTTAGATGTAGAAAGGCAGCCGTTACGAGTTTACCAAACTCTAATGCAGATGCCATGACTATGACTCCTAAGTATGCACCTGCGAATATCGTTGCAAGACCAATCACTGAGAAGTAAGCGGCAATACCTGCAATTCCAATAGATGTGAATAGGGCTAGATAGTTTAGAAATTTATCCATGTGTATTACTTATAGTGTCTTTTGAGAAGGTCAAAGATTTTACTGGGTTCGTATTTACCCTTCCTTCTCACAACAGGTACATCTGTTGATACAGCACTACCTGTTGCATTCACTGGAGCATCCTCTAATATATCGTGTTTGAAATATTGCATCGCCTTATCTGCAAGTTCATATCCTGCCATCTTGTCACTAGGGTAGTGTACACATGCATCTACTCTACCCTGTCCTGACATTTCAGCGGCCTGCAATAAACCTTTTTTATGTGTAGGGTATATACTTGCATAATATTGTGCAACTACCCTAGCTTGTAATGCATGGTTTGATGGATACGATGGACTATCCACCGTGTCTGATTGCATACTCTTCATTTTCATACCAAGTGCCTTTGAAAGTTGTTCAGGTCTTGGTCTCATATATTCATTTTTGAACTTACGACCAATGTGTCTTGAACTATTGGTAATCTTTTTGATGTCTGTTACTTCGTATTCTAAATCATGATCAGACATATATTGTTTGATGTAATATGCAGTGTCATCATCAGTATCAATATAAATTCTCTTTTGTTCATCTGATAGATTTTTTTGGTTGTCTATCATACCTTGAATTTCGTCTTTTGTTTTTTTGGAGTTGTTTGCAGGGGGTGGGGTAAGAGAAACCTCATCTAATACTTTGGGGTCAAACAACTCCTCTAATTCTTTTCTATCTATTTCTTTGGTTTTACCCTCGAACTTTAGATTACCTATGTTTTGTATGGCTTCAATAAACATCATCGGCTGTTATTAGAACTCTGTTCTCTCCTATGTAACCAACATACACACTGATACCATAAATTACACTATGTTCTTGTAACACACTAACCAGTGTCTTTGCAGGGTAAACGATGACATTCATATCATCATCAAACCCCTGTTTGACTTGTCCTCGTAGTCTGTAATTTACACCTGTTTGAAGTTTTCCAACTTCCATACACTCTGAGATTTGTTCAGGTTCTAACCATTCATTCTCTTTGAGTGTTTTATAAAATTTCTCACACAATTCTTCCATCTGTGGTGCAGTTATTTTTGCTTGTTCTTTGAGTAGTGCAAGTGCAACTGCGTATGATGCAAATGCAGTTTTACCAAAAGGAACTTTGTTGATTAGTCTCTTTAGATTGAATACCATTCTATGTAAAAGAGAGAATGCATCTTTCTCTTCTTTACTCTCAACCTTTTTATCTTTTATTCTTGCCCCATTTTGATCTATAAGTCCTAACTTATATGCATCAAAATCTGTCCATTTGGTTGTGAGTAATTTGAGTACTCTAAAGACTATAAGTGTATCTACGATTCCCATAGTACTATTTATAACATTTGACTGATGACTGACAACACTTCATCACCCTTGTTGTCTGCATTTTGTTCTAGATAGTTACAATATTCCAATTTCAGTAGATCTTTATGCATCTTTTCAGAATAGTTTTTGGTATTTTCTATGATTGATGCAGTACGATTCTCTAATGTACAAAACTCATATACAAGTTCTTCTGCATATTCTCCAATCAATTCTCTCACCTTTTCTCTAGAAAATGCATTAGATTCAAATTTATATGACTCTGTTCCATACACTGAATGAAAAAGAGAGGCCTTTATAATATCTATCTCATTGTCATTATCTTCTTGCATATAACACATGGTTCCCCATAAGTGTTCAAAAAATTCACCACCACTGTGTTGCAGATCTTTTGTGTTGTTCAAAAGATACTCTATCATTGGATCGTTTACAACATCAACTGTTTTGAATACTAGAGATCGTCTTAGTTCAGGACATGAACGAGATAGAGGTCTAGCTGCATGTTCTAATGAACTGTCAAATCTAAAAACCCTTCCTAATTTAGGAAGTACAGATTTCACAATTTCATCTTCTTCGTATACTACAGTTTCACCTGCAAAGTCCTTTTCCCATTGATCGTTGAGGTATACAATAAATGTCTCTCCATATACTCCCCATTGATTATGATCATAGTGTGCATACCCATCTGTACCGTAAGTGTAACCATTGATATACACTCTGTTCAGTTTTAGATTAGTTCCTGTGATCGATTTGATTTCGTTCCATATATTCTTCAGATCCCTATGTTTCCAAAACATAGGTGTTTCTGACATATCAAAGGGAAAATATTTACCTTCTATAATGATAGGGTGCCACCAATGTCCTTGATCATAATGAACACCACCGTTTGAACGATGGTAATACCTCATTCCTTGATCAAAACAAAGTCGTTCATCAACACTAATGACACTTTGCAAATCTTGTAATTGAAATACTTCTAACATAATAATGGCGGAAGACTGAGGTCTCGATCCCCAAACCTTTCGGTTCCAACCGCTTTCAAGGCGGTGTCCAGTCCCACTGAATTAATCTTCCGTTATAATGGAGCCACCCCTCGGATTTGAACCGAGAACCTACGCTTTACAAAAGCGTTACTCTGCCGTTGAGTTAGGGTGGCTATAATTCTCTTAGTCTCTCTGCAAGTTTCTCATCAATATTTATCTCAGGTTTCCAATTCTCTTTTACATAACCGAGATATAATAACATCGTTTTAATAGATGACCAGTATAATTCTTCTTTTATTTTGAATTCTAACATTCTCATACATGGATCATAACCGAATACATTGAGTAAAAGAATAATGTGATTTAGCATGAGACGCTCTCGGATTTCACCATTGTTGTGATAACGGTGTAAGAGTCGTTTTAGATATCGAAAGACACGCAAGTCCTCTTCAAACTCTGACATATCCGTACATTGTGGATCGTCATAGTTTTGAAGAGCAAAGGCGTAAAAATTTTTTGATGTTAACTTGTCAAATAGACCCATAATAAAATAAATTTGTTTATACCTTATATAGGTATAATAAAACTAAACTAATGAACCGTAAACTTTGAATAATCCAGTTTTAAGTTCTTCAAATCTCACTTTTAGATTGTAGATTCTTTCCTCGTGATCAATCTCATCGATAGGTGTATCAACTGATTTACCAGTGATATCCCCATGAAGTTTGAAAGGAATTTCTACTTCACCTTCTGTGATTTCTAAATTTTTTAGTCCGTCTGTTGTAAGACCTAGTTGATTGAGTTTAGCTTCCATCTGTCCTAGAGCTGCATGAGGGTTCATATACTCTGAACTTGCAGTATGACCTAAGATTGCATTTACTCTAAGTTTTACTTCAGCATCGTCAAGGTCATAAGGTTTATGGAGAGATGATAAACCTGCACCTTCAAATCCTGAATGAGCTTCTCTGATAAATTCTATAAACTTTTTCATATTTTTTCCTATGCGTTATGGGCGATTGCTACACCCTTTACAACTGTACCTGTATCTGCAAACACCTCATCTGAAGGTGATTTCTGAACTTCTGCACTTGCACCAGCACCTAGTGTAAAACTACCGACTAATACTGCACCAGCTGTTTCTACAGATACTAGGTGTGCAGTTGAATCAGAATTGAAAATCCTGACTACTGTTGCACTAGAAAAGTTAGAACCATTTCCTGTTCCACTACCTAATGCTGCTTCTGCGCCTAATAACTTAAATTTCATTTCAAATTCCTAATTATGCAACAGCTATTGTTGCAGTACCGCCTGTACCAGCACCACCTGCATCAATCACATCGCCAGCACCGATTGTTTTATCGGATGTAGCTCCGCCAACTGAGTCTACGATAGTTCCTGAAATTGTCTGAGCACCGATTGATAGTGATTCAGTTTGTGAAGGAACTGTGAAAGCGAAGACTGCTTTGTTGACACCAGTTTGAGCAGCAGCAGTAGCAGTGATTGAACCTGTTACTGAACCTGTAACAACAAGTGTTGCTCCAACTGTCACATCAACATTTTCGTTGTATACAACTGTTACTGAAGCAGAGTCGCCTTGATCGTATGATGAAGCAGTAAAGAAGACAGCATCAATAGTAGCTTCTGCAAGAGCAGATGAAAGATTTGTTCCAGCACTCATTGCTACAAGAACTTCTTCCAAGTTTCTTGAACCAACAGTTTTCTTTAGAACCCAACCTTCTTCTTTACCGATTGTGTTGTTTTTATCTTCTTGTGATAGGTATTTTGGTTTACTTTCGTCTGAAGTTGATATTCCCCAAAGTGCCATTTTTCTCTCCTAATTTTTTAAACTCTAACATTCAAGGAGGCAATCTGTTTGAATGTCTTCTCAAATGATGATTTATCTTTTTGTAATAACCGTAAGTATTTATCTCTAACAGGTGCTTTGACACCCATTAAAATGTCATGAACTTTACGAGCATCTGCATTTTTTACCTTACTTGACTTCATATCGTCTGTTCTAACTTCACCATCTTTAGTGACATCTTTGAACTTACGAAGTTGCATAAGGATATTTGCATCTGCCCAGTTTTGTGTTCCCTTCTTTTTAGAGTTGAACGCATCTAAAGCTCTTCGAAATACTTCATCCTCTTGTGCCTCTGAATATTTTCCCCCTGCCATTTTAGAAATTTGATCTAATCTTGACTTGAGGTCTTTTTCATTACTAGCTTGTGCAACTGCACGAGCAATCTTTTTATTTCCTGCATCGGACATCATTGAGAAGTCAGCACTAACTTCCATGACTTGTCGTACCTTTGCAGTTTCGGATTTTATATATCCGAGTTTTCTAATCTTCTCTTTGAAGACTTTGAACCTTGCATCTGTAGTGAGAACTTTCTCAACTTCAGCTTTTGTTAACTCTTTAGACATTACTTTAAATCTTTAGTCAACATCTTGTCAATCTGAGGTGTTGACATATCCTTTTCTGTTGGGTCTCCGTATGATGATCTACCAACTACTGTTCTTAAAAAATCATTGACTGCTTTCTTTGCACCTTTGATTCTAACATGTTTACCCATAAGTGCTGCTTTAAGACCAAATCTTCTTGCATTTTTTACTATTTCCAATGCATGTTTGTTTTGGTCAGCAGGTTTTGATAATTTGTTATTTGGGTCAACTGTAAGGTTTGCAACTTCTTCTTGTAAAGAACCGTCTTCCCACATTTTACGATATGAGTCCATGACTGTTTCTTTTTTGTCCATTTCGACCTCTTCAAATTTAATACCAAGTCTTTTTTGATGTTTTTTTAGAATATCCTTGATTGACTTGTCTTTGTTTTTTGGATTTGCAAAATCATCAGCAAGTTGATCATCTGATAGATATTTCATATCTAATTCTTTACTAAACTTTTCACCTTCAGGTGAACCTACCTTAGTACTACCTCTTATGGATCCTATTAGTTTCTCCATACCCTTAATAGCTTTGTCAGCTTTCTTAGGGTCTCTATCAAAAATACCAATACCCATTGTTCCTTCATTTAATGAATCAATGAAACCTTTGATATCTTTTCGATATAAATCTTTTTGTTGTTTGTAGTTTGATGTATCTACTTTTGCATGAAACTTTTTAAGAATCTCTCTATCTCTTGCACTTGCAGCCCATACATTAGGGAAGTCTCTACGAATGATTGAGTCACCAAGTTTACCTTCTGCAACTACTTCTTCGTTTGCATATCTAAGTGCATATTGAACTTCTTTTGATTTGAGGATTTGATCTCCGTAGAATTTTTTGATTTCTTTAGTTGCAACATCATACGCACCACCAAGATCAAGTGCAACTTCTACTGCTTTCTTGACTTGTGGATCTGAAACTTTATTCTTTCTAAAATAAGAGGCAATCTCAGACCCAGTAAGTTTTGACTTACCGTAGGGGCCGAGAGCATTGACTTTACCGTCTTTGTCTAATACTTGTTTTGCTTCTTGAAAGATATTCATTAGTCTGACTCCTTTTCTCCCTTCCAGTTCTTATCGATATAGTCATAGAACTCTTTTTCTTTGTCTCCTGTCAATTCTTTTGGTGAAGTAACACCAAACTTTTTCAGTGCAGACTGAAAAAACTTTTGATATTCTGTCGTTTCTTTGTAGACTTTAGCTACTGAATCAACTAAACCTTTTGGTAAGTCTTTGATGTTCATTGTTGTAATTCCCCTTTCTCAAAGTATGCGAACATTTGTTTTTTACCCTGTTCGTTGAGTTTCAATTGTTTTGCAAGTCTACCTAACATGTTTTTCTCTGTTAGTTTTTGAATAGACTTCTCTACTGATTCTTTTACTGGAGTTTCTTCGACTTCAACTTCTTCTTTCTGTTCTTCGTTTTCGTCTCTCTTAGCTTTATCGCCTTCCATTTGTGCATGAATGTCTTTCATCACTTCATGGGCTTTTGTAAGTTTGTTCTGTAACCATTCAGGAAAGTCAACACCTGACTTTAGATATTCTTTTACTTCGTTTGTGGCAAATTCAACAAACTCTAACTGAGTGTGTGCCATTTCAAGTTCGTCAGGAGATGCAGGCTCTTCGTCTAAGAGTTGTCTTAATTCCTCTTCGATCTGTTCATTTATAATGTCGTCTGCACTCTTCTCTACAGAACCTTCCTTTCTTTCGGTAAAAGTTCCATACTTGCGAACTTCTTCAAGTTTTTCTTTCCAGTTTTCTGATTTGTAACTCATAGTAGTATTATTTATATAATTGATTTGTTTGATGGTTGAAAGTCTTCTTCAATTCTGATCACCAACTTTGTTTTTCCCTTCAATAGTCTATGGTAATGACCTTCTGTTATATTGTACTTTTTTCCAACTTCTAATAAAATTGGTAACTCATCATCATTTTGTAATTTCCAGTCTATTCCCTCTAATACAGAAACAACTCTATTGTCATGGTCTCTGTGCCACACCAATTCATCTTCATCGACATCAACAGAAAATGTTCTTATGGTGTAAACTCTGTCGGTGCCGTGTTTCTGAAATTTTTCTTCTGTATACGGTTTAGTCATCTATTTCAGGATAAAAGTTATCTGATTTTTCTTTATAACCATAGAATCCTACACTATTAGGATTAGATGGGTCTTTTATAACCTCTAAATGTTCAGATTTTGATGGATAAATTCCTTCTACCCAATTTTCAGCAGCATTCTCTGCGTATGACTCTGAGTGTTTGTGTAATGGGACTCTTGCCATAAACCCATCATCCTTGAAAAACTCACATTCCCAACCCATAGTAGTGTCGTAAATGACATGAGCTCTTCTATCTCCTTTCCAATACTCGTGATGTATTTCTCTTCTTGCCAGTGTTTTCTTCATAATGTATTCCTATATTTATTACCAATAAAAGTCTCCGCCGCCTGAAAGTCCTAACTGCTTGGCATAATGCGGAAGTCTACATGCCCAGTAGGATGCTTTTGTTTTATCCTTCTGTTGATCACATTTATGTCTTGATGCAAAGTTCTTCCTTGCTTCAGGGTCATCTATCTTGACCTTTAGACCTGTGGTGTCTCCCCATGTAACTTTTTTAATTTTTCCTGATTCAGGGTCTTTGACATAGACATAATACTTCTTAGGGCCTCCTCTCTTAGGTTTGTTGAGTTCCACATCTTCTTCTTCAAAGATTGCGAAAGGACAATCCAGTGGTACAATTTCCCCCTCATAGATTTCAAATTCTCCTATGTCAGTTTCTAATATTAATTTGTCTACTTCAGTAAGTGTGTATCTTCCTTCAGATACAAGTTTGCGTGCTTCTTTGATAACTTCAAAATACATCATAGAACCTAGACGAAATGGATTGTCTAGTATATTTGTTTTTGTTTCTTGTAGTTGTGCAATAGTTTCATCTATTGCAACTTCTTTTAGTGTTTTCATTATAAGTATGTATTGTCTACTAAAATAAGGTTGAATGATGCAGATGCATCAACACCACCTGTTCCTGCCAATGCTCTTAGATCAATATCTGACTTCTCTGCTATTTTCAGAGGCACATCCATGTTCTTCTCGTATTGACTACCGTATGCAGAACCAGCATGTTGGATTCTGAATACATTATTAAATGGTCTGACATATAGTTCTAATCTAAGTTCTGCATTCTTAGGTGATGAAAATTCCATATCTGTTAGAAATGCAGTATAACCTGCTGGAACTGTATAGACACACATAAGTGTCTGATTATATCCATTCAACATCTTTGCAACGACTGTTCCTGTTCCTGAACCGTAGTGTGCAGTAATATCTCCTGCAAAGTCTGTTGTTCCTTGATTATACATTCTGAATACTCTTCTATAAGTATTCTGAGTTGCAACATCAGTTGTTCCTGTAAGTGTAACTGTTTCTGAGGTGAGTTCCCAGTCTTGGTTTAGACCTTGCACAAATACATTCTGTGTATCTGTTGTGGTTGATTTTAGATATACAAGTGATGCACCTGCATCCCATGTTGCCCATGGATAAATAACTGATCCATCCCATACAGTCTCTACAGTACCATTTGCAAGATCAGGATTCTTACCAAACTTATGTACATGAGAATAACCTGCAATATCACCATTGGAAAGAGGTACATTAGAAGCAGCACCAAATGTATTGATGATGTTTCCGTCTTTATCTGCAAGACCAACTATCTCAAATAGTGTCTTGTTATTATTCAGATAACTCTGACTGTCCTTATTCCACTGTGCCATTTTTTATAGTTCTTTTACTTCAATCTCTTCGTTGTAAGGATAACCTTTCAAAGGATTTTGGAATACTTGAGAAAAATGTTTCTTTGCTTTTTCTTTTTGTTCGTGGAATGCTTTCTCTTGTTCTTTGACAAACTTATCAACAGCTTGCCCAGGCGTATCGTTTTGATATGCAATTCGTGTTTCGTCTGTACCCTGTTCGTGTACTCCGTTGTCTGTAAAATTTCCTTTTCCTAAATCACTCATTTATTTCTCCCAATATTTGATATACTTACCTTGTTGAATAAGTTTGGATTTTTCTCTTTCGATCTCTTGGTCTACTTTCATCAAACCTTCTAAACCTTCAGGTGATTTGATTGCTTTGAGTCTTTTCTCTCCCCATTCTTTATCTTTCTGTAAAATGAAGTCGTGTGTTTGTTGATCAATTCCTAATTTATCATAGAAACGATTTAGTATTCTTTCTCTTGCACCTTCTGTAAATGTTTCATAGACTTGTTTGTATTCTCTTGGATAATGTTTTTTGAAATCATCTATGAAACCTTTTGCAACTTTGACTGGTATCTTTAGAGATTTAGCAATAGTCTCTGCACTGTCGCCATTTTGTAAATGATAGAAGATGTCACCCATTTTACCTTCAGTAAGTTGATCTCCCATTTTTAGAAACAGATAGCCATCTTTCTGTGCTTTATCTGTTACAGTAAAGTTCATCATTTTTGCAAATGATTGTAGAAGAGTGATACCCTTTTCAGGATTTGATCTGTATTCTTTTGTAAGTTTCTCTCTCACTTTGTTGAGAACAGTATCGATAATCTCATGTGTTCTTGCGACCATTTTACCTTCATCCAATTCTCCACCTGCATCAAGATATGCTGCGATTGCCATTTTCTTTCTTTTCTCTTTAGATGCACCTTTGAATTGTGGTGCATCAGACTTCATAAAGTCATCTATCCATGCACCTAAACCATCTGAAACTTTTAGTTCTTCTTTGACTTCTACACTTTCTTTTGAAGTGTCAGTTGCCATGAAACGACCTCTTCTAAGTGTAGTGAATGATATTGATATCTCTTGTCCAAATAACTCTTTAGGGCCTATAATCTTAAGTTTGACCTCTTTAGATTGATTATCTATACCAACAAGTTCAAAATCTATTTCACTATACTTCTTACCTTTCCAAGGCAAATCAAATCCTGTTATATATTTTTGAACTTTATTTCCTGAAACTGCTTGTTTTGCTCTTGCTTCTTGGACTTCTTCTGATTTACCTGAATGTTGTTTCCATAGGTCTGCATCGGCAGTAGTTCTTGTCTTACCACCTGTGATAAAGGAATTGACGCGTGCATGTCCCCACTGCTCAGGTGTAGTGCCTGGCCTGTGTCCTGTTCTCCATGCAGCTACTCCTCTCTTATAAACTTGTTTTAGAATAGAGACTGAGATACCTGATTTCTCTGCTTTATCTTTGAGAGACTTGTCTGCATCTTCTTCCAAATCTTCAGGTAGATCTGGCATGTTATCACCATAAAGTTGTCGACACTCTACTTCAAATGTATCATCGTCCCAACCCTCATCATCAGGGTCTACACTTTCTGATTGTTCTCTCTTTTTCTCGGAAGCCTTTCTCTGTGCTTCTCTTTCTTTTTGAATTTGATCGTTTCGTTTTTCTTTTTCGTCTGCTTGTTTTAGTCTCTGATTTTCTCTATCATGACGATCTTTGAGTTCTTCTTTTTCTTTCTCTTGTTTTTCTTTTTGTCTCTCTAGTTCAGCCTGTTGTCTTGCCTTTGCAAGTGCCATATCAACTGCATCTTCACCAAACATCTTTTTGAATTTCTTAGTGTGTTGTGAAGGTTTAGTCTTTGCAGTTGCATCGCCTGGAGCAGGTTCGTATGCAGATGGATCATTATCATCCTTTTCTGCACCTTTCTCAAAGTGTCTTGCACGATCTTGTTTTGTAGACTTAGACATTTTATCACCTTCAGCATCTTTTGCATAATACTTTGCAGGTTGAGTGCCATCTCTATCATCAACATCTTTGTCTTGTTTGACCTTTTTCTCTAAAAGTCTTTCTAATTTTAGTTGTTCTATAAAGTCCATAATACTATTTATGTGTTTTGTTGTTTCTTCAGCAACTCGATCTCTCTCCACTGAGTTGCAAGTTTGTTATTAGGAAATCTAGACACCCAAGTCATCATACCACTGTATAATGATGCTGCCTTCTTCTGTAATGCTTGAAATGTATCATCATTTTTGATTTCTATGAAGTCATTACCAAAAATTCTACGGAACATTTCAACATTTTGTTGTACTTTTTCATGGTCTGACTTTACAACTACCTCAGGTAGTTTACGAGCTCGTTCTGCATTTCTCTGTTGTGCAAACTCAAGTGATGTGTTTACATACACCATCTTGTATTCGTATCCAAGATCGTCTAACATCTTTTTATAGTCTAATATCTTACTTGCCTTTGCAGATGTGGTATCAAAGATGAGACCAAGTCTGCCTTGTATGTATCCTTCTAGACCTGCAAGTGTGGTTTGTTTTGCTCTATCACGAATTTTATCTCTTACATTTGCATCTAATGTTCGTAGGTCTAATGATAGTCCTGCCTTCTTTAGTCCTCTTTCAAATGCATTATCACTGTTGACTAATTTCAATCCTAATGCTTTGAAGTTCAACTGTTTTACAACTGCTGATTTACCACTGCCTGGCCCACCCATAAGGAATACTGCTTTGAAGACGCCTGGGTCATAAACCCCTTCTTTCAGTAAGTCTTCTCTCATGTAATTTGGTAGTGTACTCTCGTATATACCCATACCCTTTCTTACTGCATTGTAGAGATCTTCTTGATCTTTTTTATTATTTGAGGGGACACCTTGTGCAAAGTTTTTGAAATCTCCTTGTTCTGCATAGGATCTCATCTTGGATGCACTCATTCCTGATACATCATCTGCATCAGGATCTCTCTCCCCAGCAGATATAATTTCTATAGTGTCAAACTTATAAAATCCGTGTCTTGCTTTTACACCATTGTATTTCTTTATGGTAAGTTCAAACTCTTTGACTCTATCGGAACCAACTACCATTCTAATTTGATTGTATTTTTGATCATGCAAATGTGGTAGTATTTCAAAGATGGTTCTTGCAGAAGTTTCTACAATGTTTGCATTTCGTCCAAAGAATTTTTTGAGGAATTTTATTTTGTCGTTGTATGAGAGAGGGTTCTTTTGTGTATCGTTTGAATGAGAAGTGAATACAAACCTATCGAAACCACCTGATTTTCTACTCAACACATCTATAAGTTTTCCGTGTCCTACTGTTGGTGGATTGAAACGACCAAAGGTAAAAATTGCACCCTTACCTTTGACCTCTCTAAGAAATTGTCTGTATGTTTTCCCCTGCATCATTTGTCCCAATTCTTATTTGCAGAAAAGTTGTTTGCACTAAATTCCATTCTGTCAACAATCTTGACTGCCTTTCCTTTTTGATCAATTGCAACATACCCCTCAGGGTTTACTGCCTTTAGTCCTGTTTCTGTCGTTACAAAGTGTCCTACACTTTTTATTCTGTTGAGTGCAGTCAACAATATATTTTTTGCAACAACTATATGTTCTTGAAATATAGTTAGGTTTGTAAGAAACCCTTTGAGTATCATCAATTCTCTCATCAGATCTTCACCTATCTCTTGTTTGATTTGTTTAGTTTTCTCCATCTTTACTGCACCAACTACTTTATCTCTCCAGTAATTCTCAAAGTGTTTTACATATCCATCTGCTGAGGGTTTGAAACTCCCACCTCTAATCAATGAATTGATGTAAGTTTTATAACTTGCACCTGCAGCTCCTTTTGCATTCATAGTATCTTGTACTTTGTTGAAAAGATCTAAATCTTTTTTACTGATACCGTGAAATGATTTACCAACAAGTGTAAGTTCATTTGAAAGTGCAAGTGTTTCCTTTGCAGTCATAGTCGAATTACCTGATGCATTTTTATAGGTTGCATCGTCTATCCACACATCATTATTATTTCCTAGTTTGGAAATATTTGCACCAAAGGATGCACTTAGTCCGTCAATCGTACTACCTGAATATGTAGTGTGAAACACTATACCGAGTTTTGCACTTGCAATCTTCTTACCTATCTCTGACTGAGCATCAACTGCATACATGATAGTGTTAGGTTGAAAGGTGATGAAACTTTTACCATCAATGTTCGTAGTCTTTTTATCACTACTGGTGAACATTAGATCACCCTGCATGATAGTGTTCCATGATAACCTAGAAAGATATTTGAAAGACTCTAAGAACTTTGTTTGTAGATCACCCTTGAGTTCAGGTGCATTTTTTATCTCTTGTTCAGAAGTGTAAAATAAAGGTGTTTTGTTGAAAAGTGATTTCTTTGCAACAAAGAACTGATTAGTCTCAGGATGTAATCCACAAAAGATTGCAGGAGCTCCATCCCATTTGACTGTCATATTGACTGGACTACTTGAATTTCCTTTCATCATGTCTCTAAGACCAAGAAGGAAATATACGGATGCACGACCCCCATCAATACCGTGATTGAGTATCTCGTCCTCTATGTGTTCTAGATGTAGATTCTTTGACATAATCTAATTATACTCTCTTATATAAGATCAGTCAACTATTAGTAACCGTCAGCTTCTGTCCAAGTACCTGCTTCTTTTTTCTCGTATGCAGCTTTCTTCGCATTCAAAGTTGTAATCTTACCATCTAACTTTGTTATTTGATTGTTGAAATATGTAATATTAGCTGCAACTCTTTCTCTCATTACCTCATCTGTGCTAACTTCTGACATATCTAACATTTCACCTGAGTATGATGATGAAGCTAGTGCAGTTGTGTATTCAGATATGGTAACTTCAGTTCCTAAACCCACTAACCAGTCTTTCACTTCTGTAAGTTGAGTTTTTGTTGCTGTGATTTCTGTAAGAGTTGGATCGATAGTACTATCGATATAATCTTGCCATTCTGCCATTTTTGTATCCTCGTAAAAAGTTTGACAATACTATTTATGATTTATTCAAAGGCGTTGAATGGAGTTCCGATTCGATAGTCTCTATTTTTTCTGAGATTTTATGGATTTTTTTATCATCATGTTTTTGTTTGGCTGAACGCAATTCTTTTTTCAAAGAAATCTTCTTTGAGATCAAACCAATTACTTCATGTGATTTCAAATTTTTACCCATAATATAATACTATTTATACAAAAACTCATCCTAAACCTTGAAATCACTAAAATTATTTGGTCTACCTCTATCAAACACTGGTATATCATCACCTTGAATTGCACTTTCAATCAATTCTTCTTGTGCTTCTTGTTCACAATCATAGAACTTCATACGACTTCTATCAACACCGATTACAAATCGTTTGAAGACAGTTGGGTCATTGTATCTGTTCTTCAACTGTTTGACCACCATTTGATCCAGTTCTTCTAGTTCATCAGATGTGATTAGTGCAAACATGAAGTCTGCAGTTGCAGGAAGTCCAAACGACTCTGAAGTGTCAGTCAAATCAATGTCTGTTGAACCATAACCTGATCTTGTAGTCTGTGTTGCACTTACCATTGGAACATTAAACTCCACTGCAAGTCCTCTAAGTTCTTCTGCAATACTCTTTACAAGTGTGTAAGAGTTTGCACCACTGCCTGGCCTGATTCTATGGGAAGCACAAATGTTTAGATAGTCAACAAAGATGATGTCAGGTCTGAAATCTTTTTTGAGTTGTAATTCCTGAAGTAGATGTCTAAAGTGTCCAACATGTGCTTGTGCAGTAGGATACTCTTTGACAATCAGTTTACCTTTAGTTTTCTCTTTGAGTTTATCAATCTTCTTGTCATATATTTTCTTTGCAATGTCAGGAAGTTCTTTGATCGGAATGTTTAATATGTTTGCATCAATCCTCTCTGCAATCCTTTCCTCTGACATTTCAAGTGTAATGTATAATACATTTTTGTTCATCATCAAACAAGATGCAGCTTGGTGACACATAAACAATGACTTACCAACACCTGTTCCTGCAAGAACAATGTTGAGTGTCTTGTTAGGTAAACCACCTTTGGTAATCTTGTTGAAGTATTCTAAATCGAAAGGTATCTTTTCTTCTTCGGTATGATAGAATTCAAATCGTGCATCCGAGTCTTCTAACACATCATGACCAATGTGTGTGTCAAAAGATACGGAAAGTGCTTCTTTTAGAAGGTCAGGTATTTCACCAGTAGACCTTTGAGATTTCTTATCGAGAACCTCAATAGAGTCCATGACGGCAATATAGATTGCACGATCTTGACACCATTTTTCTGTTTCTTCTACTAACCACTCTTGTGGTGTTTCATCAACAGTAAATTTTTTTACAATAGATTTGGAATTGATAATAACATTATCAGTCAACTGATTGTTATTATCAAGGTTTATGAGAAGTGCTTCTATTGTTGGTGACTTACCATATTTGTCAAAGTAAGTTTTTACTTCTTCAAAAATGGTTTTCTCATCACTTTCGGTGAAATACTCTGATTTGAGATACGGAATTACTTTCCGTGAAAACTGATCATTCTGAATCAGATTCTTGAGTATTGTCTGTTCCAGTCTTGTTTCCATACTTAAAATATCCTTCAACTACTTCTTCTAATTTATCCATTACCTCAGGGGTAAAATATTTCTCAGGGTTGTTATTGATTGTCTTTGCAAACTCTGTCTTGCCATCAGGAAGTTCTACTCGTGTAGATGACTTCTTGAATATACCAAATGCAAGTGCAAGATCTAATAGACCATAGTATCTATCAAGTCCTTTATCGTAGGTCAATCTAACATCTACAATTCTGTTCTCAACGGTCAATCTACTCTTTGCATTTTTACAATGTACAATATTACCAATAACTTCTGTTCCATCTTTCTCTTTCTTTTTAGAAAGATACACGATTGAAGAAGCCGCATATTTTAGACCTGATCCACCACCCATTTCTTTTTGTGGGAACATAGAACCAATGACATCATAGGTATGATTGGTAACAATCATTGGAACCTTTGCACGACCAAGTTTGAGTGTAAGTACTCTAAATGCACCTTTCACAACTTGAGCTCGTGTCATATCACGAGTTTCTTTACCCTCTGCTGTATCTTCGATCTCTTTGGTTGTTGATAACATACCAAGTGAGTCAAGAACAAACATCATAGGTGGTCTCTTATCCTCAGGGGTTTCTAAGTATTTGTCAAGGATATTGACAGACTGTTGTCGAAACTCTTGAACAGTTACGACAGGAACAATCACAATTCTACTAGAGTCGATACCTCGACTTTCTATCATATCTTTAGTGATTGCTGATTCAGACTCGAAGTAAATAACTGCTGACTCAGGATGATCTTCGAGGAATTGTTTTACCATTCCTAATGCAAAGAAAGTTTTACCTGTTGCAGACTCACCTGCGAGTGCTGTGATTTTGTTTTTAGCAAGTCCACCGTATAGTGAACCACTAAGGAGTGCATTGAAGATGTATGAACCACTATCAATAAATGAATCAACATCACCAGCTGCAACACCATCGGCAACAATACCTGCATATTCATTGCCACTTGATTTGACTAAATCTTTTATAAATGACATAAGCACTTCTCCATAATGTTATTACATTATAGACTATTTAGTTTGTTTTGGAAAGAGGGTTTTAAGATTTTTTATTATGACCATTACCATTTTTCAATGGTTCTTCATACCTGCAATGTTCTTCCATCATGGCTTTGATAGAACTGATTTGAGTTTCCATAACAAGAAGTACTGCAAACACTACACCAAATAATACTAAAAAAAGAAGTTCCATATTATCCACTCACTACTCCTCTTTCAATCAGAATTCGTCTGTTCTCCATGTGTTGATCTTGTACATCATCTTTGTTTTCACCTGTATAGGGAACAGCATGATTATCAGTAATCATTTGTGCATTGACACAAAATTTTGTTCTATTTTCAAATACTGGATGTCCTTCGTTATCTATAGAATGAACCCATAGTTCACCTAGTATTCTACCGAACTTACCTTTGTCGTGAGAAATGAGAGACACATTACCTCTACTTAAGAGATCTTTGAGGTGTGCCTTAGAAGCTTTACCGAATTTCTTTTCTTCTAGGTCTCGTGTGCGAGACTCAGGGGTATCAATACCCATTAGTCTTACTCTTTGTTTATTGTAAGACATACCAAAACCTAGATCGATATCGACATCAATTGTGTCACCATCAACCACTTTTATAACTTTTACTTTATATTCGTACATAATTTTTCATAAATTTCATAAAGAAAGGGGACTAGTTGTCCCCTTTTACAGTTCTACATTTCTGTGGGAACTCTGAACAATAGAGCATCATTGCCTCAAGCAACATTGCTGTTGGAATGACATCCTCTACTTTTTTTCAGGTTGCTCTTGTAGTTCATCAGTCTGTCTATCAACTTCATCTGCAACAGTGTCAATAACACCAACTACAGTATCAGCTGCAACAGTTCCGACTGCAACTACATCGTCCTTTACTGCTGTGACAACGGTTCTAGTTCCTTTGACTGCACCATCGACAACACCAGTTGTAAACTCTTTACCACCTTCAATAACTGCTCCAACTGAGGCACATGAAGGAAGTAATACCACAGAAAATAGTAACATATACATTACTATTTTCATAATTACTCCATATATGGATTAGTTTGTTAGACTGCAAACTGCAAGTCTAACCCCTCATATATTTATGTAAGGTAATAACCTGAGGTCTTCAATTTTAGGTCAATCTCATTGTGCATGTAGTAGCCCATAACTTCATCCATTTGAACTTTGAGTGATATGTAACATGCAATAATAGAACATGCAGCTAAGTGTCCTGTGAGATATAACATTGGTATAGGGAACATGTAAAAGAGTGCAAGTATGTGAGCAACCAACACACTATACACATAGAACTTGATACTAATCAGTAGATGCCACATCTTTACCAAGTAGTAGTTCTTTGAAGTCGTTGGTGTGCCAATAACTGTCTAGTGTAATGTCAACGACAAGTGCAATCAATACCATTGTGAGAATGATTCCTAGGTATAAGTTGATGAAGGCGTTGATCTTCATCCATCGTATCATGTGTTTCATGCAAAATTCTCCACTGGTAATCTTACACATTTGAATGTAAGTTTGTGTTGTTTAGTGATGGTATCTCTGTTTTCTCTGTAGTATTGCATGTAGATATCCATACTCTGAAATGAATCTAATCCTTTCATAAAACTTTCACATTGTTTTATGTTATCAAATGCTTTCACTGGTTGAGTATCTTGCACCTCACCATCAAACATCAAAAAAATCATCAATACTATTTTCATTTATTTCTGTTCCTTATGAACTCTAGTTCTTTCTGCCAGTTCTTTTTATTTGTCTCCGCTTCACCACTTCCTCTTTGAGCCAGTATAACTCGACCCCCATCCATATCAATACGGATACTATCGGTGGTAACCACCTCACCATGTCTTCCGATAAAAATTCCACTTAGTTCCCCCTTTGTATCTTCAGGATGAAGATTGGTTATTAGTTCAATTAGTTCTTCTTTTGTCATGCGAAAAATGAGTCGAGTGATGCAACTGGTTCTACATTCCAGTTGATCAGATTTACAATTACTTTCAGAGGTTCAATGAATGATTTGTCAAATTGCATATCATAATCAATGTATTTCTTCAAGTCCAGTTCTCGTGGTAATACATTCACAAATGAGATCACATTCTCATTGATAGGATTAGGTGTTGTTAGATAAGTAAACAGTATCTTCTCACCGTTCTTGATTACCTCATACCTCATATCCAAGTTTTTCTCTTTGAGGTAGTGATTATATAGTAGTGATCCTCTTACATGGATCGGCGTTCCTTTTGAATAGATTGTGGTAGTGTCCTTGTATTGTTGAAGTCCTTTGACCCCTCGTGGGAATGCAACTTCCTCAGGTGGTAGATTACGAAACTCTTTTCGTGCAGTCTCCACGAACTCCCATAGTTCTTGTTCCGTTCCAGTCATCACCACTTTGAGTGCAGCTTCTAGTTTCTTACGAACCCACATAGGTGTAGATGACTTTGCAGTTTCGATACCCATCATTTTGAGTTTAGGTTCTGCAAGTCGGACACCTTCATTGTCGTATACATTGAGAATGTATCGTTTCTTTGCAGTCCAAATACCACGATCTGCAATCACCTCACGACCCATCTGCATCTTCTGTTGAAATGCATTAGTGTAATCTGCAAGTTCTTCAAACCCAGTTTTTAGAACTGCCTCTATCTTACTTTCGGCCTTTACAAGGAAATCAATAATCTGTTCTCGTGGTGTATCCTCAGGAAATATCTGACTAACCAGTTTATCCATAGTGATATACACTGAGTCAGTGTCCATTGCAATTACATAATCTTCATCGTCAGTCTTGAGTATTTCATTGAGATAGTTGTTGATGGTTTTCTCTGCCCACTGAATAACTAACTGACCACTGGTAGTGATTGCTTCTGCAAGGTCAATGGAAAAGAATGCAAAGTATTGATTTGCAAGAGCACCATAAGCAGAGTTCAGTGCAATCTTACGAACCTGTTGGTTGTTGTATGATCTCTTGATAAGGGTATCGAGTTCTCGTTTCCGTTTAGTGTCAGTACACTTCTCTCTTTCCTTTTGAAACTCAATCATCTTCCTTTTCCACTCTCGTCTCTCGTCATAGAATTTCTCCATGAGTTCAGGTAACATACCTTGTTTGTCTCGTTTGAAGAGAACACCATTAGGTGTGATAGTGTTGTTCTGTTGTTTGATATAAGATAGATCAGCTGCCTTTGCAAGTAATCGTTCAACCGACACTTCTTGTTTTGCAGATCTCACCATCTTCTCAGGTGAAATGTTGAACTGCATAATCAAGTGTGGATACAGTGAGTTCAAGTCAAATGACATGACCCAGTTATGTCCACCAACCTGAGGTTCTTTGACATACGCACCAACAATTCGTGAAGTCTTATCGTTTCCAGTTCTAAGTCTTTGAGGTGGTGTTTGGATACCTTGATCTTTGAGGAAGTTGTAGATGATAGTCTCCCAGTATTTTACCATACCGAAAGTGTCTGCATAATTACACTTTGCATTATACGACATTGCAAGTGTCAGTTCAATCAAACCAAGTTTCTCCTCTAGTTCTTCTACAAGAGTGGTGTCCTTGATGTTATACTCTAGGAATTTACCGTAGTCCTGTTTGTAAAGTGTATGCAGTGAACCATACTCTGAATAATCTAGTTTACCTTTACCAAGTTCAACATGTGCAATATGATCTAGTTTGTAGGACTCTCTGTTGACAAAGGTATGTTTACGGTAAAGATCTAGGTAGTCTAATACATTCACTCCATAGAGAGTGTAAGTAGTGTTCTTCTGATAACCTTGTGAAACATAATCTCTAGAGTCAGACATGTTCCATGGTGAAAGTTTCTTGTGTTCACCCTCTCCCAATATCTTGTCGATACGATTGCAAAGATAGGTGATATCAAATGCATCTACATTCCAACCAGTGATAATATCAAATGACTCAGTTCTCCAATACTTGATGAACTCCATCAACAAGTTTGCTTCGTTGGTGCAGTTGTGATAAACGATATTGTGTTCGTGGTTCCACGGCCCGATACCAAATACATGGGCAGGTTTACCGTGTGGTTTGAGTGTGATTGCATTGACTCGTTCAGATGCAATTTGAGGATCAGGGAATCCATCCTCACACTCACACTCAATGTCAAGTGTTGCAACACGAATAAGATTTGGATTGTATTCTATATCCCCCTGAAATCTATCAGAGATATAAGTGTAGATGTATCTGTCATAACCGTGAATTTCAAATCCTTCTACTCCGTCATACTTCTCTCTAAACTTCCTTGCACCACCCATAGAGTTGAGTTCAACAACTTCAAGTGGACGACCATCTAATGCACGATAAGGTGTATCACCTTTCTTAGATGGAATGAAATGTTTGGGTCTATATGATACAGAGATCTTCTGTTTTTGATTACCTTTATAACCGACAACAAGAATTTTGTCTCGTGTTCGAGATACATTTGTATAGAAGTCCATGTAGTTATTATACTAAATGGTGTCTATTCTGTCAATGTAGTTTGTTGTGGATTCTCAAAATGTTTGAGTAGAACATCTTTGATATCTTCGTAATGAGCGATATTTTCTAGTTCTTTCTCAACTGTTTCTAAATGATCAGGGTGTTCTGCAACACCTACTGGATTTGAAAGATGAATTTCAACATTCATCTTATGTTTTTGAATATGTGCATCTGCATGTGCAATCAATGACTTGATTATTTCGTTTCTCACTTCTGTCCTCTCACTTTACCACCTGACAATACTCTACTTTCTATGGCATTGTTTCCAGTGGCGATTTTATAATTTTGTTGTAGTTGAGGTTTTGCATCAAAGATAGTGATCACTTTACTTTCATGGAAAGAGAAGTTGTACTCTTTTGCAAAAGGTATAAAATCTGCAAGTAGAACTTCCATTTTGCCTTCAGATATTTCACTGACACATTGTTTGCAATCGTACAGAGTATGCATCTGAGTTTTTACATTGAACTCATAGAAACCCATAAGTATATCACCTGAGTTTAGAATGACACACTTTACAACTGGTAATGGATTACTCACAATCTAGTACCATCTGTTGTAGTTCTACTGATCTACGACCAACTTGACCGAACCATTTACTGTCTTCCATCTGAGCAGCCATTTCTTTCCAGTTAGATTCTGAACATGCTTTCAACATGTTTCTAAACTTACCTAGTCTGTTTGCACCTAGATTGAAACACATATTGACTAATACATGTTGAATGTTCTCAGGTAACTCCATAAAATCAATGTTATGTTCTTCACATACATGATAGGTTTCGTCTACATGTTTGTCAAAGTCAATATCGTATACCATATCAACTCTTTCTTGTGATACAGGTGTTCCTTCAGGTTCACCAAACTCAGGATCTCCTTCTCTAACCAAGTGTCCTACACCAAATGTTAGATAACCTAGAGAGTCTTTATAGATCTCTAAGACCTCTCCTTCATGTCTCTTTATTTGTTCCTTCAGTAATTCTTTGTTCATTTTTAATTTCTTCCTGTAAAATTTCTATTAGGATGTCTCCCATGAGACTTTGTAAGTTATTATTATTTAGGAGTTTCTCGATCTCCTCTTCTGTCTTTTCTACATCATTTGGTAGTCTACGAATTGTCCTTTGAAAATTGATGTTAGGTTTCCCATCTTCAAACTGAACCTTACCGTATTGATATACTAGACCTTTCCATTCTCCTTCTAATAACTCTATAGCTGCATCCTTCACTAAAGGATTTTCAACTACTCTATATAGTCCTTTCTCAAATAGTTTCATCTTATAAAATTAGAGTTTCCAATAACCCAAAAACAATTCTTTTTATCTATATCAATCATTTCTTCCATCATTAGGTGAGACTTTGACTCATATATTGCATCCAATTCAAACCCTACATTTTTCCATACTAATTTGTTATAGGGATATTTACCCATAAAATATTTATAATCATAATCCCATTGTGGTTCTGCAAGGTACTTATGCACATCAGGTCTTCTATCGTATCCAAAAGGTTGAAGTCCGATAACCTTAAATTTCTTATTGAATTTTTTTACACCTTCTAAAATACTTGCAAAGGTGATACCACTTCCTAGTGGAACATAGAGGACATCACAGTCTACATTCTCCACTTGATCTGCAATCTGATTTATAATAGACTCTCTGTTACTTGTAGCTGCATATCCAAACAGAATAGGAAAGAACGGTCTCTTTTTTCTTAGTTTCTCTAGATTAGGATACAACACATTGTTGAACCCTTGTGTCTCACTAAGTACTACTAATTCAGAACCTAGTTCTTTACACTCCAACATTCCCTTTCTAGTGATTGCCTTCTCAACTGTAGAGTTTCCAAAACCTATGATTGATTTACAACCAAACTCCTCTGCAACTTTAGAAACGATTGGTGCTTGAGGTGAGTGTATAGAGGCTGCTGTTGCAATTGTGTTATTACACTCGTTTCTAATGTATTCTAAATTACTCTCTACTAAGTGTCTACACTGTCTAATCTTCCCACCAGTGATCCAATCTTCTCCATAGGGTGCATAGAGATCCTCTCGTTTATACCAAATATAACCGTGTTGTTCGACTGGGGTAAGTTTATCCAAAAAATTCATCTAGTGTATTGTGTCTTGTTGGTAGAAATAAATCCACATCTTCTCTTGCAAAGTACCAAACATTTTCCATGTATAATTTTTTCATGAAATCCTGCATTGCAGTTCGATCAATACCACCTTTACTACTAACTTGTTGTTCATCATCAGTACCTTTTACATCTGTCCACTTCTCTAAAAAAGCTTCTGATGATTGTGGTCTCTGCATAATTCTCATTCCTATCTGACCCTTGAAGTGTGGTTTGAGAAGTGTACATAATTCATCACCTGAACGATATCTACGACCTTTGACTTTAGGATCAAGTATGTTTATAAGTAAGTGTCCGTTCATTGACAAACTTTCAAAACACTTTCTAGAAACTGGTAAAAAGAACTCGTCTCTCCATTTTTCGTATTCATTGAACTTGAACCAAGATTGATCTTCTTGATGTTCTCCACCTTTGTTATATTCTTCTGTTGAAAAATATGGTGGTGAAGTGAATGAACAATCGATAGGTGGTAGAGATTTATAATCTAAATCTTCTGCACCACATCTGTATATGACTACTTTTTTAGAACCGATTGATATGAAGTGATCATCCCACTCCTCTATTGTAGGTTCTTTTCCAGTGAGTATCTTTTCATACTCAATGCATTGTAATTTGTATCGTGCAAAGGTATATGGGTTTGGATCACAACCGTAATACTCTTCCGTGTTCTTTGATGCAAAGAAACCACACAGTCTATCACCCCAACCACATGAAGTGTCTAATACTGTTTTTGCATTAGTCATATCATAAAAACATTTTGCAACCACTGGTTTGAATTGTGTTGCAATATAGGCACCCAATCTAAATGCCATTCTGTAAGTGTCTTCTTGTAGTGAACCACCCATCAGTTTGACTACTTCATTACCATCTATATCTGTACTGATTTCTTTGGTAATGTCATTGACACCTCTCCATATTGCACCCAGTGGTGCAAGTAGTTGTTGTTTAGTACTGTTCTTGAATGCATTGATAGGTGATTTATGTCCATAACTATCACAGTTCAATCTCAAGTCTTGATGAAAGTAATCGGATGCATCGTTATAAGTCGATGGTGCATTTACCATACCCAAACCAAATGTTGAATAGGGGAATGCATAGTCATCATACTTTTCACATACTTCAGTTTCTATTTGATCGGCAGGGTGAACAAACTTCCATGTATCACTCTCTCGTAATTTGATAAAGGTAGATTTCATTTTTGTATATGAAATATCCTTTAGAGGAAATGTAGGTCTCTCTTTCTCTATGTACTCTGCAAGTACTTCTCTAAATTTTTCTCTACCGTATGTTTCGGTAAGCTTATCAAAGAGACTACCATCAATGATAGGTAGTCCCTTTGAGTTCGCATGTTGCTTTAGAATGTCGTATAATTCCATTACAGATTATTTAGCACATTCTCAGGTGAAGAAACTTCGTAGGGGTCTGTTTCAATATTATCACCAAAACCTTCTTCAAAAAAGATCTGTTCAATAATATTATCGGACACAACAATTGCATATCTCCAAGACCTATAACCAAATCCTAGGTTTGCCTTTTTGACTTCTGCACCTATAAGGTGAGTAAACTCTCCATTACCATCAGGTAAAGGTAAAATATTTTTGATACCTTGTGCTTCAAACCATGAGTTCATCACAAAAGAATCATTTACAGATAAACAATAAATCTCGTCTATACCTTTACTCTCAAACTCTGAAAACTTTTCTTCAAAGCCTGGCAGTTGAAAGTTAGAACATGTGGGTGTGAAAGCCCCAGGCAGTGCAAAGATGATCACTCTTTTTCCTGCGAATTGTTCATGTGTATTGATACTACTCCACTCACCATTCACTCTATGTGGTAGTACCACTGAGGGTACTTGATCACCGACATTTAACATAATGTATACTCCTATAATTATAGTACCTCTATTATATTACAAATAGAGGCACCTGTAAATAGGGTTTTTTATTTGATTTTGATAAGTTGAGGTTTATCTTCCTCAGGTACTACCCTTTCTAGGTTTATCATAAGAATACCATTCTTAAGATCTCCACCAGTAACGATTACATCGTCTGCAAGTGTGAAAGTCCTTTTGAATGACCTAGAGGCTAGTCCTTTATGAACGAAGTTGTCCTCACTATCTACTTCCTTCTTACCTTCGACAATCAAATAACTTTTCTCTTTCGAGACTTTGAGTTCTGATTTATCAAAACCTGCAACAGCAAGTTCAATGCGAAAATGTTCGTCATCTTCCTTGATGATGTTGTAAGGTGGATAGTTTATTGATGGAGCATCAGCTGCTCTCTCAAGTAGTGAAAAGGTTCTGTCGAACCCTATTGCAAATGGGAATGTTCTCCCAAAGATATCGTCATAGATAGACATAGTTTTCTCCTTTAATAAGCAAGTTAGTTTGATAGACCCATTATGGCATCTACCTTATATTTATATTATATATGGACTAAAGGTGTTTTTTCAAGGGGATTTTTGAAAAAAGTTTATCTTTTTTCACAAGTGTCTTTTACTCTTCTGTACACATTCCAATTGTTGAGTACAGCACCCATTGTAATAAAGTTAGGCATGATCATATCATTGTTGGTAATAGTATATACTTCGTTTGTTGCCTTCAATGTAGGATAAAGAATAATATACTTCAATGCAATCATTTCTGATATTGTGGGAACTTCAGGTAAAAAAGGATTGAGTTCTCTAACACATTTATATTTCATAGTCTTATGTGTAGAGTAAACATCTAATACATTTAGTGTTGCAAATGTAAACCAAACCAAATTGGATGCAGGTTCTCTAAATCGTATAGACTGTAACTGATTCTGACTTTCCTTTAACTTGGATAGAATCAACTCGTTTGAAATCTCTTCCTTTACACTGTTGATAAGTGAATTCCGATAGCAACACTCGAACCCCATCATAATTGCGAGTCTGGCCTTCGAGTCGAGAGGCAAGGTTGACGGCATCTCCAATAACGGAATAGTCAAATCTAAGTTCTGACCCCATGTTTCCAACGATACATTCGCCTGTGTTGATGCCGATGCCAACATCAATACGAGGAAGACCCATGTCTTCAAGATCTTTGATAAGTTCGTCTGCTTTTTCTGAAATTTCTTTTGCACTCTTTACTGCCAGTTCAGCATGGTTTTCACAGTCCAAGGGAGCATTCCAAAACGCCATAATACAATCACCCATATACTTGTCTATGGTTCCACCATTTGACAAAATTATTTTTGTCATTGTGTCTAGGTATTTATTGATTAGTTCAACTAAACCCTCAGGATCATTATTGTTTTTATAGTATTCTGAGACTGGTGTGAACCCACAAATGTCCATAAACATGAATGTCATCTCTTTACGATCACCACCAAGTCTGAGTTTACTTGGATCTTTCTGCAGTTCTTCAACCATGTCAGGAGATAAATATTTTTGGAACTGCTTCTTAATTTGTTCCTTGAGTTGATAAGTCACATAGTATTTGTTGAAAGAAGCATGACCAAAAACTAATAAGGAACTAATCGATGAATAAAAAGTATCGAAAAGAATCAACTTATCAATCCAAATATAGTAACCCAATCCCACCTGACCTGCAACAACACTTAGACTCACTATCCCCGCAACAGCTGTGGGAGTTTTGTAGACCACAAGAAGTATTCCTAAAAGAACTATCACAAGAAGAGCAACTTCAAGTAATTCAAGATAGTAGGATTGTTGTATTTGAACTCCTTGCAAAACGGTTTGGAGAATTGAGGCTTGCACTTCGTGAGGATACATTACACCCATTGGGGTTGAAACTGGATTATTCAGACCCTCTGCCGTTAGACCCCATATCAGAATCTTATTATTGATATCTGAGTCTGCAAGTTCAGAGACGGAAATAGTGTCGAAGTGATTCCAATAGGTGATCATCACATCACCTGTTGGTGTTGTGTTGATAGGTGGTTGCCTTCCCATTCGTATCCATTCTATCCCTAATTCAGGAACAACTCTAGTCTGATATGAAGGTTGATCAAAGTATGCACGAAGTGTTTCAAGTGCAAGTGATGGATATACAGAGTCGTTTGCATACACAATCAATGGTGCAGACCGAATAGTTCCATCAAAGTTAGGTGTACCTGATACACTAGGTGTTGCAACTGTAACTCCAACACCATAAGTGTTGTTTTGTAAAATAGGAATAGGAGATGCAATCCCTGAGAACTTCCATATAGAGTCCTCAATATTTCCACCACCAAATGTGGTAGTGTTTACAAAAGGTGCATTACCACTATTCAACTGAAGTGTAGGTTGTGAACCTAAGATAGTAAGACGATTGATTAGTCCTTCTGCAAATGCACGATCTCCACCAAATCTATCTTCCTCTGAAAAGACCATAGTAAACACATGTGTGTTTGTTGGGTCTGTTTGTAAAAGTAAATCTCTATAAGTGTCTCTTGGCCACGGAAACTGACCGTATTTTTGTAATGATGGTTCATCGATATTTACAAGAACAATTTCAGGTACATGAACTTTTTCTTTTTGTTGATGAAGAAAGTCAAACCATGACCATTGTATATTTTCAACAATGTATGGTGACCATATTTTGAGACCGACTAGAAGACCAATCGTTGCGATTACAGTTTTCCAAGAGTACATTAGTTACCTTGTGTGACTGATACTGAACAACCACCCACTGTAACACAGCTTTGTGAAAGTGAATATGATTGTGATGTATATCCTTGTTGTAAAAGATTTAATGTGGTTGGGTCTGAACCTGATAAGTTAATTGTTGCTGTATGTCCAGTATTCATTTGAATTACTTCTACATCATTACCATCATTACTAATGGTAAGATTTAATGTTTTAGCACCATCACCTCGTTGTTCTACATATACATCATTATAACTACTAAAGATTAATTGATTATATGTGTGAGCACCATTACCTGAGTTTGCTTGCCAACCTACAACATTATTATTACTTCCATGTAT
>Ga0222715_10000353_pt1 | contig 45895 bp, 69 predicted proteins | sample C33_9DmetaG_FD_165056 | JGI IMG/M metagenome (GOLD analysis project Ga0222715, IMG submission 165056) | Estuarine water microbial communities from San Francisco Bay, California, United States - C33_9D | ecosystem: Environmental > Aquatic > Marine > Unclassified | place: USA: California...
CAAAGATTTCGTCGCGAAGCAAAAGCGCGGAGGGCAGCGTGGAAGGCCAGATGGGTATAAAACAAAAATCAACAAGCTTTTAGATAAAGATATGACCACCGATGAAATTGTGGCAATATTGGATTGTAGCCGTAATATTGTGAACCAATATCGCAGAAAGCGGAAACTTGAACAGAACGCCGCGTCCTCCCATGCGGCGTAGATGAGGGGTTGGTTGGTTCCCCTCTCCCCCGTCACTTGACCCAATCAGTGGCGGGGTACTTTTTTATTGCGCTTACAGAAAAAATAATTCATGGTGGTTTCAACCGAAGGGTTTGGTCACCTCAAAGTTGCTAGATATGGATAAGCCTCTCAGAGAAATCTGGGAGGTTTTTTCGTGGGGCCAGCAAGAACATCACACTCTGTCACAGGTTTACCTATGCGCCAGCCCCGAATTAGTTTATTTCACAATCAACCCACCGCGTAAATATCGTTTTCCTCAGTCCAAGTTAAATAGTTTTGCTCCATTAGTATTTTTGTTATTTCGATATCGTCTGTCAGCTTATGCTCGACCTTAATAAATTTTGGCCTCATATCAAAGCTAAAGCTTTTCAAGATATTTAATTCATGGCCCTCAGTATCAATTTTTAAAAAATCAATAACTGGAAGTTGAGATTTCAGCATTACGGTATCAAGCGTGTAACCTTGAACCGGAACTGGGGGCTTAAAATTGTTTGCATTTCGAGGATCATCACTGAGCCTAGTGCCTAAATGATTTGGGCTTGTGATGTGTGATATACCTTTAGCCCAGCCCCAACCCGCCGCTAAAGCAAGCTCAACCTCACCATCATGGTCTGTTACAGCACAATTTAAACACTGAACCTCATACCCTTCAAAAATCTTTTGAACCGTTGGAAAGATTTCTGGATTTGCCTCACAGACCATGCCACGCCAACCATTCTGGGCTAACTGGAGACATGTGTCAAAATCACAAGACCCAATCTCAACGAAAAATCGCACTAAGTCAGCCAGCCATAAATTTTATTTGTTTGGTCCATGCGATCTTGAAGGCCATGATACCCACCGTTTACGCGCTTGGTAATCTTTTCGATTGTGTCAGTATCGACGCCCTCATCTGCGATTTTAAAAAGCCCATTTTTCTCAAAGAACCAATAAGCGGTTTCAAACGCATAATCAGTTTCAATCAAAGAGGGATCTGTCATGACCTCTGGGAGCCTCATGTCAGAAGCGAATGAACGATAGTTATCTTTGCCCGTAAGCTGCAAAAATCCCCGCCCGATGAAAACACTCCCTTCGTTCTCACCATTTCCCATTCTGTTGCTGTAAACCTTATCTGCTAGTGCTTTTGGGTTTCTTGCATAAGGCTCGGCATCAGAAACGGTCTTAAAACGAGTGGGCCAAACCTTTTTGATCCTATCGGGTGAGCTATAATAAAGGCTTTCGCAAACGCGAGTAAATCCACCGCTCTCATGCGAGGCTTGGCCCAGTAGATGCGCTGAGCGCTCCGCTGATAGCCCAAAGTGCTTTGTGATGGCTCTTGCTGTATTGGGGCCAAAAGACCCATCTGTGGACGCTCCTATGCGCTCTTGCAGCTTTTGCATGGCTAGGGTCATGTCAATCCTCCTGTGCGGGCTTCGTTCCAAATGTTCTAACATAGGTCAAATCTTCGCTGTAAGCCTCTGCCCATTTGTTTTCTGTGTAGGTTGCGAAGGTTATGAGCGCCTGATTGTCGGCCTCGAGCGTAAGAACGACCTCATCCAGAATGGCTAATTGCTCAACCAGAACGTCAATCTTGTGGGATTGCTCTGCGAAATACCAAGTTCCAGCGATAACTTGAGCGACCATTGCAGCGACAAGCGCCAAGGGAACCTTTACATCTGCCATTTTTATTTCCTAAAAAACTTCGTTGCGGAGCGCACGGCGAAGCTACTAGCTACGATCACGCCTAACGTATACTGATACCACTCTGGCATAGTCTCCAATGCAGCGAAACCATCCGCGACAGCGCTGCGCCCCCACTCTCCAGTAAAACATAAAATCAGGGGCAAGGAAAAAAGCAAAACGAGATATTCGTCTTTCCATGAGTTTTGAGTTCCCTGAGCCATGATCCGTTCCCAATCAGCAACGCTTGTCTTTTCGCTGAGAAGTATCTTGGATTTGGTTTCTGCCTCAGTAAGCTTCAACTTTGCTTCCGCTGCGGTCTTATCCGCTTTGCCCTGCAACCAGCTACCCGCGAGGTTTGCTATTGGGCCTATGAATGCTTGTATCATTTTTCCGAATTTAACCACACTGCTATCGTTCCCGTCATGGCCCCGCTGACAACTGAAATCATTGCGGATTGTTGGGTGCTTAAATCGTCGAGGCTCATTCCCCAATTTATAACCTTGATATACATAATCGTCATAACCAACATCATAATGCGGGGCATCAGGCGATATTGAAGGATCTTTTCAAACGTGTTTGCCATGTCAAACCTCTATGTTTAGCTTAGTTCCCTGCGGTCTATCCGCTGTAGTCTTGCGCCCAAATCTATCATAACTTTGCTGCAAGTCCAATGTTTGCTTTGCCAGAGCCTCTAAATGGCTGTGGTTGGACCTATGTTCTTTTTCCACCCTCTGCTCTGCGAAATGTGTTTCGATAGCCTGACGCGCCCTTGTTTGCTCATGGATATGCGATCCAATATTAAACGGCGCTGACCCTATCCCACTTAAACCATCTGCCATTTTTAGCCCCCTTGGACCCCTTTGCCCTCTTTGGACCCTTTAAAGGGCCAGTTGTACCTGTTGGCCCTTTTGTTGGACCCTTTGGACCTGTTGGCCCTTTTGGACCCTTTGGACCTGTTGGCCCTGTTGGGCCTATTTATCGGCCCCTTTGGACCCTTTGGACCCTTTGGTCTTTTTTTATGGTCCAGTTGTACCTGTTGGGCCTGTTCGTAGTCAGATGCGCCCCTGCTTCGCTAAGATAATCACGACAGTAATCCCGAGCATGATTGTCACGATGATTACAGCGCCGCCATAAATCACAATGCGTTCAACCATCTTTGCCTTTCGTTTTCTCTCCGCTTCCGCTTTTGCCTTACGATCCTTCCTTGCTTGCACCCTTATAGCTTGCAATTCGCCCCATGCGCTAAAACCTCTGGTTGCAATTACGATCTGTCTTAGCTCCTCCTCGGCGTCCTTGGCCCTCTGCAAATTGACAAAGGTTTCCATAGCGTTTTCATCTGAACCCGAAAAAAGACTGTTTTTCTTTTTTTCATGCGCGGCGCGTAAATCATCTACGCCATCAAAGAACTCTCCGATTTGTTTGGTTACGTTGACCAGTTCCTTGCCCGCCGATACCGCAGACTTGACCGCCGCGAGCGCTGTAAATGGATCAATCATGTATCACGCCCCACAATTACATACCGAGGGCAATCTGCCTCTGGGATTATTCTTATGACCTTTGGGTAATGGTAATAAAACGAGGGCGGCGGGCATCCATAACGACACGCCTTGAACATCACCCCAAAGGGATACATTCCAAAAGCGATTGAAGTTAGGGCGCAAATCATGCCCCCACCATATCACATTTTATTTGCGGGCTAAATTCTGAACGTCGCGTCTAAGCTCTTTTTGCTCGTCGCGCATCTCTTTGAGAAGATATTTGATGTCATCATAACGAGCCTCAAGAACAGCGATCTTTTTTTGGTTGGTAAAAACAAACCTTAAAATCGCGCCGAAAGCGCCAATGACTGCAATAGTAATTGCAACGGCTGGGGAAAGAATTGCGTCACTCAATTTCATAGTGCCTCCGTACAGCTAAAGGAAAAGCCGTACTTGCTAACATGATCCGCATCCCAACCTAACTCGTTACTATCCATTCTCATAACGCACTTTGTATTCTCTACCACCATTGCCGTTACAGCAGGAATAGCTACTTTTAAAGCTGGCTCAATATTAACTACATAGCTTCCTTGCGGCAAAGTATCTACAAACATGTGTAATTGAGAAGTTGCGCCAGAACCAAACTGGAAATATTCCCCAGCCAGCCTTGGGCGACTTGTTGTAAATTTTACGGCTGTGCTTCCAATCGGATATGAATTTGTAGATGTATTTAACGTTCCAGCAACTCCCATTGGCTCTTGCCCATCAGGATCACCCATCAAAAACGTATTGGCCCGACCGCGCAGCTTTAAGAAGAAAGCTTGCCATGCGCCCGCCTGAGCGCGCTTCATAGGAGGCAATGTGACCGTTGCTTGCCAACATGCCATTGAATACTCATAGACCTGCTCATGGCCGCTAAATGGGCTTCTGCTTTGCGCCACGGCCCGCTTGATCGACCAAGTAGACGCTGAGAACGCTGGGGTGCTGGGCATTGTGATAAGTGACATTACGAAAGAGCCTGTCCAAATGAGCCGCCGCGCCGTTTTCCATCCGCGACCGCCGCCAGTGTATCCTGTTTTATGACTGGCAGCAACGAAAGCATTTCGGCACGAACCGTTTGGGATACCCCAGTTTCAACATTGATCGTTTGATTGACCACCGTAGCGCCGCCCTTCATGGAGTTTCTGGTATCGTGAGCGTTTTTAATAGTTCCTGATGAGGCTGGAATAATAAGCTCTGGGCCGCGCTCTCCGACAAGGTAGGGTCTGCCCCTAGACATCGCACCACCACCCGCAGAGGCTTGCGGAACAGCGCCCCCAAAGGCATCACCAGCCCCCGCCTTAAATCCCTTACCGTCATACCGTAGTGGAACGCCAAGCGCCCTCAAGATTGCATTTACCACTAAAAGTTTGATTGCTTGAATTAGCATTTGTTTAACAAAATCTTTAAACATATTTTCAAAATCTTGCAGTGAAACCTTCGCGCCCATTGCCATGTCTGCGAAAGCATTTGACACGCCATCCGCAAGACCAATAGCCCCGCTTTCAAAGCTTTCAAACATAGGGTTAAGCCTCAATGTCTCAAGGCCAAGTAGGGCATTTGCTGCGGCTAATTCATCTGCGCTTATTGCACCCGCCGCCCTAGCCTCATTGAGAGCCTCTTGGCTTTGTGTGAGGTTATAATCTGCGTCAACCTGTTGCTGAACAAAAGCAAGGCCCGCATCTATTCTTGCCTGTTTTTTTGCGGCATATTCTTCTTCTGCCTTGTTTGTCTGCTCAAGCTTTCTTGCGTCTATTTCTCTTTGAGCTGAAACTTCTGCAAGCGTTTGAAGTTCCGCTTGATTGAGCGCTGGGAACTGTTGCTTTAATTTTATCAGGTTTATATTGGTTCTGTGTAGTAGCTCCCTTTTTTCGCTACCATCTGCCATAGCCCTATTTAAATCTATTTCCGCTTGGCTCATTACCCTAGAAACGGCAGTTAAATCAGAAAGCCCCTGCCTTTGGTCAAGGATAACCTGATTTTTTTTCAACAGCGCCGAGATGCCTTTATCTAGGGTGTCAGGTTTAGGTGGACCTTTGCCTTCATCTGTTTCAACGGTTACGGTAGCGGTCTGAGCAATCCCACCCTCTCGCGCAAGCGCCGCATTTTCTTCTCTGATTTCTCTTAAATTTGAACGCAACGTAGCTAAGAGCCTAGCGGTTCCGTCAATCCTGTCTCCATAATAAACAAAAAGTTTATTTATGCTGCCCTGCTCCGCTTTAAGCTTTTGCAAGGTTTGCAATCTTTTTTCTTCCGCAGCAATTTGAGCGAGAAGTCCAGCTTCATCATCATCAAACCTCGAAAGAACACCTATGTTTTGAAGAAACTCTTTAGTTGCCTTTGTCGCCCCCATCATTGCCGTAACAATTTTTGAAACGGCTGGCATAACCAAAGTTGTTAATTCCACAACCAACTCTGCAAATTCAGATTTAAGCGCCCTTACGCTATTAGCATAGCTGTCCGCTGTTCTAAGAGCATCCCCCTGCGCATCAGAAGTTCCCGCCGTAATGAGATTTAAACGCGCTTGCACCTTTTCTGCGTTTGTAACCTCTGCACCCGTGCGACTGATACCCATCCGCAAAAGCTCTTGCTTCAAGGTTGCCTCAGTTATGACAACGCCGAACCTTCGAACAGTCTCATGGTTTCCAACCAAGGCGCTCTGGAACGCCTCCATCGTTTCGGTATCGCTGGCGTTGTTGAATGACGCAACGTCAACAGCCAGCTTGGTAAGCTCAACAGAAAGCTTCGCAGCCTCGCCCCTTGCGAAACCCATTGGAACAAAAGTGTCTTGGATGCTTGAGGCCATGCCTTCAAGCTCATGGGTAGATCGGCCAACTTGATTTCCAAAATCCTCAAGCGCAGCGACAGTTTGATCTCTAAATTGCCCAAAGACAACTTTTGACTTACCCTGCATTTCTTCAACATCAGAGGCGAGATTAATAGCTGCCATTCCAGCGCGACCAAGTTGCTGAACAACAACCGCACCCACAGTTGCTTTAATCGCAGTTCCAATTTGCTTGAAGCTATTTGAAACCTTAGCACTTGATTTCTGAACGTCTCTTTGAACCTTATCCAAAGACCGCTTTAAATCAGACATATCCGCTTCAATGCGGACTAGAAGGGTATCAACTGTTGTAGCCATTAATCTGGATACCTTTCCATTAAGTCCTCTAGCTCATTCCTATGAAGGGGCGGCGGCGCTCCCCCAGAATTGAACTCTGCAAAACCTTCTAAAGCAGCATAGAACTCAACAAGGCTCATGTTCCAAAAATCATCTGGCCTCATCTGCATTTTCCCCAGACCGATTTGCATGAAATCAGCCCAAGGGAAATTCTCTACGCTGCTCCCGCCGTTGCTTCGTTTCCCTCGTCTTGCCCCGCGTTAAGGGCAGAGGCTAATACCTCACCACAAACCCGCATTGCATCAGCCAGCCCAGCATCCCAGACCGCCTTTTGAATATCCTTCATGGAGACATCATTGCCGCCACCCTTCACAATCGGATGAATTATGCCGCAAATTTCTGTTGTGGTAAGATCGCCCTCAGTGAGCTTTCCTAGAATTTTGATAATTCCGTATCCACAAAATGCCTCAATCCTCGCCAGCCCGTCCATTGTCACCCTTGAGTTCCAAGTTTTTTCGCCCAGCGTTATGAGCATTTCCCCGCGATTTGGGTTTGTCATGTTTCACTTCCTTTCCACCTATTAGAAGTTGTTCTCCGCGATCCAACACATCGGTCACGGTTTCTGCAATATATGATTTCCCCCCAGCCTTGAAATGTCCACCCACCTCAAGGCCACAGGAGAAAGCTACTGCAAATTCGTTTTGAGAATTTGATTTGGCCCAGCCAGAAATGGTTGAGCCATCAACCTCTATTTCAACACTGAGCCAACTCATTTTTAAGCCGCCGTAAACGCGAAGGTTCCAGCGCTCTCAAGGGTTAATGAATATGTGATTTCGCCGTTATACTCACCCGCATATTCAAGCGTGGCAATCATCATTGGGCCAGCGAATGTTCCGAAGTCTGGAATGATCACATCAAAATCAACGAATGTTCCCGCTGTTCTTTGAGCGTCAAAAGCAGTGCGAACCGCTGCCTCTGATGCAGCATCTGTAAACACACCCGATCCAGAAACGCTAAATGACTGGACGCCGCCGCCCGCCAAAAGCTGTCTCAAGCCAGCGCTATCTTTGGTTGTTACATCAACCGCTTCATCGTTCATTGAAATTGAGGTTGAGCGCAACCCAGCAACAGTTGTTGCCGTGCCGCTAATATCAACCTTTAATAGCATTGCGGAGCCTTTTTGTGCCGCCATGTTCTTTCTCCTTAGTTATCAAACACAATGGCGCGAAATCTCATGACCCCATGCCGCGTTATTCCATCAGGTTCTTCAAGGGTTGTGGCGAACTCTTGCCGTATGTTTACCAGTGAAGCACCTGACACAGTTATAGCAGCATTATGAAGGTTTTGGTAGACCTGTTCCATAATGTGCTTTATTTCATATCTGCCCCGATATTCAGACCAAACATGAATGGTTAGTGTATGCTCCACCGCATCCACGGTTTTCGTGCCATCATTGATGGCGGTTTCTTCTCCAATATTGATATATGGCGCAGAAGTTCCCTCTGGAATATCATCATATACTGGTACGTCTGCAACGCTGGCACCAGATATGGTTGCATCGTTTAGCTTTGCGTATATCGCCTTTTGTAGGTTCCATGAGTGTAACGCCATTTAAACGCCCCTTGACCGCAAACGTGCAAACATTCTTCTGATCTTCGGCCTGTTTTCCTCAAGTGCTGGTTGAAGATATGGCCTAGCGCCCATCTTGCTTGTTCCAAACTCAAGGAAGCCAGAGTAATCTGCGCGACTTTCAACAGCGCCGCCAAATTTATCCGCATCTAAAACCATAAAAATGTTGTTTGCGAGAAATCCAGTATCAGAGTTTGGAGGATTACCAGCAACGGAGGCGGTGTGCTTACCATAAGTTCTACCCTTACTTTGGTGTTGCTGTATGCTTGTTTTCGCAGTGTTCATGGTATCTTGGACGCCAGACGCTATAATGTTTTTAACGACAGAAGCATATTTGGCCTCGACCTTAGCATATTTTGGCGCTCTCGTTACCCTTGTCTTAATGCCTGTCATGAGGCTACCCCTTCCTCACAATCAAGATCAAGGAACTTAAACCTATTGTCCACATTCAAAACCCCATTGATCGTGAAGGTTCTTGTGGTTTGAACGCCGTTGCGGCGGTATGTTTGAACCAAGCGATTGGCGGTTGTTAAATCTGTTCTGTACCGAACGCGCACCGTGCTTCGAAGGGCATCCCTTAGCTTATCTGCAAATACCGCCTCATTCGAAGATTGCGGGCTTATGCTTGCGAAAACAGTAGCCACCTTTGTCCAAGCGATGGACGATCCACCGCCCTGATCTGAGGTTCTTGTCGCGGCTTGTAGTTCAAGCCTATTTCGCATATTCCCGATGGACATTTAGCCGATCCCCGCCCTGACCATTCCCTTGTATGGTGTAGAACTAAATCGCATTATTTGATATGGCTGCAAAAGCTGGGTTAAGAGCTTAGGAGGCTGCGGAGGGGGGAACCTTTCAAAGTCTCCGCGATGCTCATACATGAAAGCGCAATACTGCATCATGGCGATCCTAATAGGCTCTGGGACGCTTTGAGTGGTTGTGCCATACCCAACGGTAAAAGTTATCTTCAAGGCATTAGCAGCCCGTAATTCTGTCGGGTATGACCCGCCATCTCTAAGAATAACGCGGGCTGGCTCCCTGATCGTGTCAACATAATAATTCTTAGCGGGCCAAACGGTTTCTACATCTTGATCCGTTATGGTCAAAGCCCCGCCCATATTGCTGTGATTTCCGCAATAATAATAAAGAGCATCGGGAGCGCTCGCATCAACGGTAATCTCTGTGTAAGAACCAGCGCTTCCCGCAGTTCCGCTGAACGTTACGCCAGTTGTATATTCATTCCCGCCGCCGTGCGTTCCATGCTCCGCTGTTGAAAACTTAAACGGATGGCTAGAATTTGACGCATCGTCTTGCTTGAACCTATATGTAGAACCGCGCTTGAGGGTTAAGGTAGGCTGAGAAGCACCATCAATTACAATAACGCCGCCCGCTACAGTAACGGCATATTCTAAATCTTCCGCATCTCCATCATTATAATATTTAATATCTGAAACAGCGATTGCGGGAGCTAAGGCTAACTCAATGTGGTTTTGATAATTGACAATATCGGGGCCAGTTTTCCAGCCTTCCCACAACGGCATATCAACAGGAACGAACCCATCCATCCATTGCTGCATGGTGCGAGTTATGAGCGCTCGCCCTGTGTAATTTTCAGCCCACTCCCGCGCCGCAATGATAAGGCTCATCACAAGGGTTTCATCTACATCATCGTCGAGCCTCAAGCTATCTCGCGTTTCAATAACAGTAAGCGGCTCTCTTGCGGGCTGGGTTTCTACGACTAATCCACTCATGATATATCATCCGTTACTGTGATCCTGATAAAATCAGAATTTGGGAATGTTTCAATCTTTCCATCAGAAAAAGTTATCTGAAACTCAGCCTCATAAGATCCTATTGTATCCGTATCAGCCGCGACCCACTCATATCTAACCTGACCACCATCCGCATTATGGATGATTGCGGCGGCGCTTGTTTTAACCGTAGTTTGCCCAACGGCTCGCATCTTAAAAACTGCGCTTGCGCCAGTAAGAGACACGACAGCATCATTGCCATCTTTAAGGGTAACAAGAATGATTGGTGCTGTATCGTTCTGCTTAATGTAAAAAGCCATTCGCTGCGTCCATTAGTTTCTAGCCGCATCCTACACGAAAACATTGTATAAGTTAAGCGGCTTCGTTGACCTCGTTTGCTTGGGAAACAATGGCTGAATTTTTAGAGCCGCTTTCTATTACGATATTTTGAGAAAGAGGTTCAATTACAATATTTTCGCTATCCCTTTCATCGGCATATCTACCTATGCCCGCATCAAACAAAAGATCAGGGATAATCGGAGCGCCCGTTGTAATGTTATTGGCTAAAAGAATATGCAATTGCCCAAAGGCCGTGCTTGGTACGCTAGGAGCGCCCGTTGATATATTTGCAGTAGTAAACCCGTAAATAAAGTTTGGATTAATCTGGGGAACGCTAGGCGCTCCTGTGGTTATTCCTTGCCCGCCTAGAATATGGGTCTGGTTTAGAACACCGCTATCAATAACGGGAGCGCCAGTTGTTATATCTGGCGTTGTGAAGATATGATTTTGAACGACTGCAATATTTGGAACGCTAGGAGCGCCCGTTGTGACGTCTGGGGTTGTAAGGATATGCACTTGTTCAATAAGGGTAAAACCGACAACAGCTGGGTCTGTCGCAAAGCCTTGCGGGGTTATGACATGGTTCTGAGATATAGCCGCCGTTCCAAGCGTAGGATCGCCCGCATTGAAGCCTTCACCGACAAGAATATGTGTTTGATTAATTAATGCCGTTCCTAAGACTGGGTTTCCTGATGTTAAATCTGCCCCAAGCAACTGATGATCTTGCGCTATAGTGGCGGCTCCAAGAACAGGCGCACCAGTATTGAGATTGGGCGCGTCAAAGCTTTCTTCCTCAGACATCGTGCAATTATCAACAACGGGCGTTCCCGTCGAAACATCTGCCGTAGATAGGACATGCGTTTGATTTATGGCCGTATTCGCAACAGTCGCCGCCCCGGTAGTTATAGTGCTTGGGGTTATTACATGACCTTGATCTAACGCCGTAGAGCCAACGGTAGGCGCACCCGTATTAAATCCCGTTCCGCTCAAGATATGACCCTGAGTTATCCCTGCGGTTCCTACGTCGGGCGCACCCGCATCTAAATCATTACCAGCTAAGACATGATCTTGCGAAATAGCAGTCAAGGGAACTAATACGGCCCCCGTGCTTATCGTTTGAGGCGAAATAACATGATCTTGATTTATGGTTGTATTTCCAACCGTAGGCGCACCTGTTGTAACATCACCAGCTAAAAGGGGGGTTATAAGGGTAAGGGTTGTTTGGCCTATGGAAACTGCGCCAGTCGTTATAACGGTTGCGTTAAGAATATGCTTTTGAACAAGGGTGATATGAGGAACAATCGGCGCACCAGTAAATAGATTTGCCGTGTCAAAGGTTTCATCCTCTGCCATGTTCGCCGTTGGAACATCGGGAGCGCCCGCTGTAATATCCTGCGGCTCAAGGATTTGGTTTCCAGCTATTAAAGGCGCACCAAGAACAGGAACTCCCGTTGTAATGCCATCAGCACCTAGAACATGATTTTGAGAAATAGCCGTTGTCGCAACGCTAGGCGCGGCGGTTGTAATTGATTGACCGCCCAAAACATAAAGATGGGTAGCTGCGGAAAATGGCTGCGTACTAAATGGATTTAAAGCGTTCATGGCAAACCTCTATTTTCCGCACCATATCAAATTTATATGTTTACGTCACCCTGATAGCGACTTGTCCACATGGTCAAAGAATACTTCACACCAGATTTCAAGGGATTGACCTTGTGCCCGTGCGTGACTGCGCTTGGAAATAGGATGCAATGCCCCAAGGGAACATTGATATTTGAAAAGTTTTGGTGCGGGAAAATCAATTCCGCGCCCTCATAATCTTCGTTTAGCTTTACGCTTCCAGTAACCAAAGAAGCATCGGTATGAAACCCAAGGCTGGTTTGAGTGTCCATCGCATAACGCATAGCAAAAGCATCCCTCAAACCTATGTGTTCCATTGGGGTCCATTTACTTTCTGCAATCTTTCCTAGATGGTCTTTCCACGCTTTCTCAAGCTCTGCCCACAGCCCAAGCTTGTCGGCCCTAATCTCTTGCGCGGGGAACTTATCACCCGCCATTTGGCCCCATCCACCTACTGCCTCAGATTTCTCAATTATATCTCTGCATTGCGCCTCTGACAAAAAAGGAACGACAAGAATATCTTTTGCGACCTCATCATAACTAAAAGAATTAACTGTTGGGCTTTCAATAGCGTTTTGAATGTATCCAAACTTATCCGCTAACGAATTAAACCTAGCCTTTGCATCATCGCCGCCATTGCCATGATAAATGCAGGGGCAACACATCCCGTTAGATATTTGCTGACCGTCATAGCTTACCTCATCATCGCACTGGAAAATATATCCCTCATGGTCAAGCTTTACGTTTAGCCCATTAGCCCCAAGAAACCGTTTCTGTATCCATAGTTGATCGTCTTGGTCATTCGCTACGATCTCGCTAAAGAAGTGATTGAGCCGCGCTACCTTCCCCATATAAACGCCGCTGTTGAGATATTTGTATGGCGTTGGCGTCATGGGGAACTGTGGGGCTATTGTCGGCTCAGGCCAGCAAGATTTTTCTGCTGCAAATAAAATATCGCAATCAAAGCCATCAAAACGCTCTTTGATCGAATGAATGTTATCTGTAAATAAAACATCATACCCATCAACGAAAAGAACCGTATCCTCATCAGGTAAGGTTTGAATATGACTGCGAACAAGGTTGATCTTGTGACCCCCGCCCTGCCCTTCCATCGTGCCGCCGCCCCACTCGACGCCGCGTCCTAGATTTAGATATGTTATGCCGTGGCGCTTGGCTGATTGCTCAAGACCCCACATTTTGTTTTCATCCGTTCCAACAGTAATAATATGAGTTTGCATTGATCCACCTTCAATTTCGCTTGGCCTTACTGACCGTGGTATTTGTTTAACAAGTTCTGGCGCGTAAAAATAGTTAAAAGAATTTTTTAGCTTTAAGGGCAACCATTCATCGGCTGGGATAATATTCTCCGCGAACCCCTCGCATAACATGGCAGCGGTCTTTGACGTTATAGCGTAAGCGTGAGCATTGTACCAATAGCCAAGGCTGTTCTCCCTATGGCCTAGCCAAACGCTATCATGAGACTTTAAAAGCCCATCAATCTCAGAGACATCAAAAGAAGAAAAAACCGCATCTTCCTCAAGCACGATCCCCGCAACGCCAGAAGAAGCAATCTTTTGCCACACGCGAAAATGGCTCACTGAGCAACCAAATTCAGTTTCAAGCAAACCTCGCCCTAGAAGTGGGTCAACCCACGCTCTATCGGGCTTACATCCGCTCTCTGCTATTATTTGCGCCCAATCTTTCCCCCTCGCGTCAAAAGCATCGCCGTGAAGGGAGATTTGGTAGACTATTGCCACCTTGGGCCTTCAAACCATGCAACAAGGCTTTTCCTTGTGCCGCTTGTAATAGGCAAAACTCTGTGCTGCAAATAGCTTGGGAAAACTAGAACTGTTCCCTTGAGGCGAGATGAGGCATCTGGGGTTTGGCATTCTGCAAACTCAAAGCCCCCGCCCTCATATTCGCTTGTGTCTGAAAGCTGAACCGTAACGCTTAACTTTCTATCTCTCGCCTCGTTGCCATCCCAATTTACATCTATGTGCCAATCATAATGACCGCCTTTAGTAGCGTGATATTCTGTAAATTGAATGTCGCAAATATTTTCTACTTGAAAATGGAAGGCGTTTTCGTTTGCAGCCGTAACATACCTCCAAAGAATATCTTGAACGGCCTTATTGCCGCTCAACCAAGCAACATCGCTTGATCTTACACTTGTATCCGCGTTGTTAAAAGTTGTTGCCGCTTGTGTGTTAAGCTTAGAAGCCTCCGTAAAGATCGTTGATAAGTCTGGAGCGGATAACCCGCCAGCCCACATTTGCCAATTCTGTCGCATGATCCACCTTTGCGATATTTAATATTCTATAATAAAATTTGGAATAGGTTGAATTAATTTTAACTGTTCTGGTTCAGTAACCGCATCTATTGAGGGCAATGCGGGCGCATCACGCAGAGCTTGTTTTTGAGCTACAATTTCGCTAACATCATCGCCTCTTTCTAATGCTCTTATATACTGGGTATCAAGATCCTCTAAAATAGACGCTCTATCCCGCCTTATTTTGTCCCTCCAGACATCTTTGGCTTTTTCTAAGTTTATGGTAATTGGGCCATCATCAACAACTGTCCAAGCATCTCTAAAAGCCTTTTCTGCGGGCATTGTGTATTCAGAGGCATTGTAATCAGTAAGCCCTATTCTTACAAAAAAATCACTCATAAAGCCATCTCCCATGCATTTCTGAACGTTCTATCTTTAGGAATATCTTTTCTCAATACAATTTTAAACATTGGCCTGTTATGAGCTTTCGCCCAACACTTTCTGGGAAGTGATTTCATAGCAACATATTGAACTGCTTCTTCTTCTGTGAGGGGGCCAATTCTAGGTGCTGTCCATTGAGCTTGATGTGTTTCTGGATCATGTTTAAATTGCTTGTGCCATCCCTCATCTATTGCCTTACGCTCATCATCATTAAGCTTTAGAAACACAGATATTGGGGGCAGACCGCCCGACATAGCCATTTTTAACCATGTATCAGCCAAAACCATAAAAGAAGTAGGTTCATCTGGCTTGTCAGGGTCATCAAATAAAATACAATATTTATTTTCTACTGACATAACACACCTACACTTGGAGTGTCGTAATAGGCGCTTTCTATATATCCACCAATATATGTAACCGCCGATGTTCTGCTGTTACTTTGCTGACCCCCAGCGTATTTACCACTTAAATATTGCCAGTAAGTTGAGGAAAAATACGAAATAACGCCGCATGATAAATAATAAGCGTCACTAAAGTTAGTTGTAAAGTCTACTCCATATTTACCCGTTCCATAATCAATTAAAACAGCAGCACCAGTATCTTGCTCGAAACCAGAAGTTGTGGAGGTCCCATCAAAAGTTGCCGCTACTGTCGCTGAACCCGCTGATCCATTTGGTCCAGTTGGTCCTGTTGGGCCTGTCGGGCCTGTCGGGCCTGTCGGCCCCGCTCCAGCCGCAGCTTGGACTGTCGATGTGGTTGTGCTATCGAGGGAAGCAATATTTTGTAATTCCCTTGAGTTATTAATTACGGTTGTACCTGATATTTGAATAGCCATCTTCGTGTCCTTTTACTATTAGCCATTTATTTTTTGACTTGATCCTTTAGCTCATCAATCTGAGTTTGCTGAGATTTAATTGCTTCAACTAGATGACCAATAAGGCCGATATAGTTGATAGATTTTATGCCACTATCTGCGTCAGTATTCACAACTTCTGGGATTATCGGCTCAACCTGTTGAGCAATGAAGCCTTGGCCTTGAACGCCGCTTTCTCTCCAATCAAATGAAACACCCTCAAGCTGACAAATATCAGAGAGCGCATTTTCAATTGGCTTAATGTTTTCCTTTAGCCGCTCATCAGAGGTGTTGTTAAAGGTTCCATCAACCGTTGTAATTTTGCCAGCCGTAATTTTTAGAATGTCATCAACGCCCCAAAACCCAAAGGACATAAAGTTACTATCAGATCCGCTAGATGAATATTGAAAACGCCAATCAGCAACATTTTTTGTGCTGAGAGCGCGGCCCATCATAAATTGTTCACTTTCACCAGAAGTGAGGTTTGAGTTTAAAGCTTCAATAGCCTTGTTAAACGTGCTTGAGCTAGAGTTATTGATTTGCAAACACGCACTGCCGCTTGCCCCACCACTGTTGATTTCAATATCACCAAAAAAGCGAGATGTTCCATCCTGATCAATATTAACTCGCTCAATACTATCGGTATCTTTATTTGCGTTTGTAGGTTTTGTGAAAAACCTTAATCTTGCGCCATCATCACTATCACCAGCAGTTTCAGTCGCTTCTGCAACGATGCGAGCGGGCAACTGAGATTTAGTCTGTACTGGAAAATAAATGCTACCATCTGTATGCCCAAAGTTGATAGAGCCTAAATCATCACCACTGCTTGTTGTTGTGTCATTTCTTAGTAAAATTAAATCAGCAGAATTTCCACTTGCAGAAGAAAACTTAAATGTACCAGTTTCTTGATTACCAATGTCTAAATATCCATTATAATTCCACTGAATGTATGCCTTATCAGTAGTATTTTCTTGCCAGCGAATGTAAGGAAGAAGTGAGCCTGACAAGATTATCTTTTCGTCGCCAGAACTATCTATCTCTATGTTTCCAGTAAAAGTACCGCCGCCAAAAGGATCTCCACTTGGCCCTGTCGGTCCTGTTGGGCCTGTCGGTCCCGTACTGCCGCCAGAACCAGTCTGCCCTTTTTGCCCTTTTTGGCCTTTCGCCCCCGTGCTTCCCGTTGGTCCTGTTGGGCCTGTGTTCCCGATCTCACCTTTTTGACCTTTTTGACCTTTAGATCCTTCTGGACCGCCGCCGCCCGTTGGGCCTGTGTTCCCGATCTCACCCTTCTGACCTTTTTCGCCTTTTTGACCTTTTGAGCCAGTTGGTCCTGTGCCTCCTGTTGCACCAGTATCTCCGACCTCACCTTTTTGACCTTTTTGCCCCTTGGCTCCTGTAGAGCCTGTCGCTCCGACCTCCCCCTTTTGCCCTTTCTGGCCTTTAGATCCTGTCGGCCCCGTACCACCCTGCGGTCCTGTCGGCCCCGCTTGGCCTTTTTGTCCTTTGGCTCCTGTTGGTCCAGTATTTCCTACCTCGCCTTTTTGACCTTTGGCCCCTGTGCTTCCAGTGCCGCCTGTTGGTCCTGTCGGGCCAGTTGCGCCTATTACTCCAACCTCACCCTTCTGACCTTTTTGCCCGTCTGGTCCAGTTGGGCCTGTGCCCCCAGTTGGGCCAGTATTCCCTACCTCGCCCTTTTGCCCCTTAGCGCCATTTGAACCATTTGAGCCTGATGGGCCTGTGTTCCCAACCTCTCCCTTTTGTCCCTTGGCTCCTGTCGATCCAGTAGGCCCAGTGCCGCCTGTGGGGCCAGTGTTTCCGATTTCCCCTTTTTGGCCTTTGGCTCCAGTCGGGCCTGTCGGGCCTGTCGATCCTGTCGCGCCGACCTCACCCTTCTGGCCCTTGGCTCCGCTGGAACCAGTTACCCCGACTTCGCCTTTTTGCCCTTTAGAACCCTGCGGGCCTGTCGGTCCCGTTGATCCTGTCGGCCCTTGAAGCGCAACATTCGCAACGGTTTGCTTTTCCCATGCGCTCGCGCTTACATCATAGATTGGTATAAGATCCGTAGAAGATGCGTCAGTACCCGTAGAGAAGGCCGTGAGTGCGGCTCCTACATTTGTTTGATCAGTTACATCCGCGTTTGTTTCCACGGTGTCGAGCTTCGTACCATCCGCTGCAACGTCACGGCCATCAATGGTTCCGCTTGCTGCGATATTGCCCGTAATTGAAACCCCTGTGCTGGAAGTGGCGAATTTGGCTGCGTTGTTGTGGTAAAGCTGGACGGCCCCATCAATATTAAATGCTGCGGATGTTTCTGAGTTACCCTTTTGAATGTAAACAGCCGTACCATTAGTTGTAAGTATTAAACTTCCAGTGCCTTCATCCTTAATATAACTATTAGACCCATCATGATAAATCTGGAGATCAGACCCATCACCTAAATTAATCTTTTTATTGTCTGGGATATTAAAGTTGCCGCTCGCATCCGCAATAAAAGCTTTAGAGGCGGGTTCTGAAACAAAGATATTCTTTGATCCCGCCCCCCAATTTACAGAATTTCCAGAGTTAGAGGACGCTATGATAGTTGTTCGCGCTAGTGTCGGCCCCGTTGTTGAGAAGGTTCCGATCCCAATTTCAAAATCGCTATCATCCGTGCAGACGTAATAGGTTGTGTTTCCATTCCCTATAGCCGCAAAGGTTTGGAACCCGTTGACCGCCCCGCCAAGCGCATAATCACTTGTGCTGGTTGTGGTTGTGGTTTCCTTGACGCGATCCGCAAATACTAAAGCCATAGCAGCCCCCTAATTAAAATTACTTATGCAGGGTCTGGTATACCTATATCGAAAGTCGCAAGGGTAAATGTGTTGCCAGATGTTACCGCCTGAGATGCCGTAAGGGAGCCCGTAGCGAGCAAACGACTGTTGTTGGTATCTACAAGCGCATAATGAGTTGCCGTGCCTGTCGCGGTTACTGAGCCATCTGTAATAGAAGCTACCGCAACCTTACGACCGCCGCCGCTTCGATCCGCTGGTGCGCCGATTGAAAGGCTGGTTGAGTTACCAAGCGCATAAGTAGAATTTGCTTCTGCGTAAGTTGACGCTTCCTGTGAGGTTACAAGAACTTTATTTGCTTCCGTGTCTAAAGTCGTAAGGCCATTATCAAAGACCCTGTTGTTTAAAGTAGCCATATCATAAGTCTCCTTTTTGGCGATACTGGGAACGTATCATATAAAGCGATTTACATCAATCAGGCTTTGCATCCCACCTCAGTACCCAATCGCAATATATCTTGCAGTAAATGTTCCCCCATAATCATTGCTGCGGTTCACAACAAATGTTGTGGTGCTGTAGCTCAATGTGTTCGATATTAAACTTGGGATTACTTGTATCGTAGCTGTAGAAAAGGCTGTGTGATATGTAACCGTCTGGTTGTTGCCAGTGTTGCTTTGCCATTGACCAAACCTTACTTGCAATCCAGACGGGTGGTTAAATGACCCGTTTTCGTTCCCGCTATCTAGGGTAAATGAATTACTGTAATCTGTTTGGGTTTGCAGAACAACGGGATCAAGACCGCTTGTTTGGATTGTTCCAAAGATAACCCCATTGCCACCAGATCCACCGTGGCCCCTTGAGCTATCGCCACCCGCGCCACCCGCGCCCACTACGATCTGGCTTAAAGTAACTTCTGTCGCATCGCTAATGTCAAAAGTGTTGTTAATGGTTTGAGCCGCGCCGCCGCCCGCACCACCATGCCTTGAACTTGTATTCCAGTTATAGTCACGACCACCACCGCCACCGCCGCCCGATCCGAGCAAACCAGACCCACCTGTTTGACCCGCGCCACCACCACCGCCGCCCGCCGCTCTTGAGCTTGCTTGACCCGCGTCACCGTCTGTTTTCGCCGCGCCTCGACCTACCGCCGCCGCGCCTCCTGATGCAGTAAAGTCATAAGGGCTATTTGCAGCATTTGCCCCACCAACAATCGTTAGGCGATAAGTGGTATCAGCCCCCGCTTGTGCGCGGGTTCCATTTTGACTTTCAGCGCCTTCACCGCCCCCGCCGCCGCCAATACCGTTCAAGGTTACTTGGATAGCATTTGGGCGAACTTCCGTAGATGGGTTGCCCGTCACATGCTTTATTGTAGTTACACTGCTAGTCGTAGCTGTAATATCGGAGATTGCGACCGTGCCAGTTGCTTGCTTTGTAATCGTCGGCTGAATAAGCTTTGTAAGTAATGGGGTAAACTCAATCCCGTGTTCAGTTGTTAGGCCAGAGTTGCTTAACGCCGTAAACGCAAAATCAAAGTTTGAAGCGCCTGCTCCCGCAGGGTTTCCAAAAAAAATGCCGTTTTTCTCATCTGAATATACCTCTTTTCCTATGCGCCAAGCCGCACCATCCAAAAGGTCTACATCTTCATTTACAATAAGCTGCCCCGCCGTAACCTCTTGGGCTTGAAGCGATTGCGCCAAAACTTCTTGAGAAAGAACAGTAGGTGAGAAGAAAACAGGGCTATCAAATTCAGCCGCATTATCCGTCCAATCTTGTGACGCATAATCCCATTTCCTTGAAGAAGCTTGAATAAATCTGACTTCAACCGTTTTGCTCGCGGGAATAGATGCAAGATTTTTCCTATCAAGAAATTGAGGCAGTAATTCTACTGAAACGCTATTGTTTGAACTACCAGAGGCGGGAGTTGTAGACTTAAAGTCTCCCCTTTTTAAAAGTTCCCCGTCAAAAATAACTGTTGTTGACTGGTCTGGCGTATGACCGCCCGTAATAGTAAAAGTTGTTTGCCCCGCCGTTGTTGTAAATGTTTGTGTTTTTGCTAAAACAAATCTTCCCCAAACGACAGCATCTTGAGGAAGATCCGACATTTGGGCAAGCAATGGATTAATCTCTAAGAACGCCTCATCAAGCTTTGCCTGAGTGGTTGAATTATTTGGCCTTGGATCGACCCCCGCCTCACTGCCTCCAACCTCGTTATTCATTGGTATTTCAGCGCCGTTCAAGGAAACCACAAGACCACTTTGACCCGTTGGCCCCGTTGGCCCCTGCACATCAGCCGCAACGGTTCCGTTTGCGGTTAGGCTTACCGCACTTGTGTTTCCAGAATAATCAACTGCCCTTATCTTATAGGTGTGCGTTGTATTTTGGGTTAATCCCCCATGCACAAAGCTTGTCCCCGCTGACGTTCCACGTTGATATACAGAACCACTTATTTCTTCAAAAACTTCCATGAAAGCAAAATCGGCGGGCCGTTCTGGATCTCCTGCGTTTAATGGATCAAAATAATTAGCCCATGAAATCTCTAACTGCTTTACACCCGCCGTAACTGTTGGGGCTTGGGGTTGAGGGGGAGCGGTTGTATCCGTTACCGCCGTTGCATTGATTGTTGCGTATGCCCCCGCGTTCTCGTTGACCGTGATAGCTCTAACGCGGAAATTGTAGGTTGTGCCAGCCGTGAGGGGTTCGATCTCTATAGCGTTATTTGGAGCAATAGTAGAAGAATAATTTGAAAGACTACTTGGCTTCCATTGAACCTCGTAGTGCCTTATCTGAGCGTTTGAAACTGCGTTCCACGAAAGGATAACCCGCGACATTGTGGTCCCATCCGTCTGCAAAGACGATGCGGTTGTTGCGGCCAAACCCGTTATTGCCAACCCAGCCGTATTATCACCAAGGCTTGTGTTATTGTGAGTGATCGCTTGATACTCATCCGAGCTTATTGACCACTGATAAACAGTTGAGGATGTTTCTTGTAGGTTCAAACTCACAGAAGGATTAGAGCCATCAAGGCCGCTCATCTTCCAACCCATTACCTTGAACTGCTTTCCTTGCTGTTGGGTTGGGTCTGTTTCTTCAGGATCTTCTATCCAGCCATATCTTTTTAACCTTAATTCTATTGTATCCCCCACTTGAACAGAAAAAGCTTTCTCAAGTGTAAATGTCGCTGTAACAGATATTTGCTCGCGGCCAACAAAAAGAACCTGTTTCGCAAGACGCTGCGCCGTTGCGCTGTTAGTTGTTAATGGTAGCGTAAGATCAAGCACACTTTCTTGACCATTATCTTCTGAAAGACTTGGGATTTGCTGTTGTGGGTAATCTGTAGCAATATATCGTCCACTAGCCGATCCATCTATAAATGTTCCCTTAACTGTGTTTACCGTATCACGCCGTGAGAAGCGCGTAGAAACGCCGATGTCACTGATAATATCGTCATACCCAAAAGCGTTTGCCCCGCTTACAGATGCGTCTGGTGAAGTGTACGCGCCAGCCAAAAGCCTCCACTTACCTTGGCCGTAAAACAAGGTTCCGTTCAGCGTGGTCATAAACGCATTTAAATTCTGTTGCGGGGTTCCCCCAGTTGTGACGGTTCCATTTATCTTGAAAGAGTTTTCTTCAACACCCGATGTACCCGTTGAGGCGCAAGCTGCGACCGCTGTTGCGATCATATCATCGTCAATAGATGTTTGCTCTGCACCAACCCCAAAATCAGAAGTGAGGTAATCTCTAATCGCTAACGCTGGCTCGTCAGAATATTGCCATGTGGTGGGGTCATTGGTTCTGTGGCTGCTAACCCCTAACGAATTATCGTAAGCGCTACTGGTGCTGTCTTTTCTGGGGTCATATACCTTTTTGCCGCGAACCTTTGCAGTGATCAAGGGAGTGCCGCCCGAGAAAGTGTCGGCGTCATATTCCATCCTGATATAAAGGCAAGCAATACCCTGACCTTTGAACGTAGTGTTTATATCTGTTGGCTTGTGGGTAAGGCTTTGGAGATCGCTGTAAACATTCTGGGTTGGGGAACCTGTAAATTTCTTAATATAAATTTTTTGGTTCCAGTTAGTTCCACCCGCGCCAGTGGTCACATAACCCTCTGAACCAGAGGCAAAACTTACGATTTCATCTTGGATATAAATATCACCGATACTATCGACTTCATGCCCAGCTAAAATTAAAAATCTGTGCAAATATTTATTGTCAGAACTTACTTCTGCATATGTGATTAAGCCGCCTTTTCTGGTTTCTCCATAAACAAGGTCAAAATCCCCTATTGGATCAATCTGGTTTGTTAGCCCCCTAGAAGCCCCGCCTTGATCTAAACCTTTTAGTTTATCATCAAGAACCGCGTTTAGGGCAACGGCGCTAACAGTTGCAACAACGGCAACCCCTACGGCGTAAGTGACCGCAGCGCTTGCTGTAACACCCGCTGCACTAAGAACAATCGCACCTACTACCGCCATCAGTTCAACCTTTTAGAAAAATTGTTTTCGATATGAGTATAACCCATTCTATCAAGTAGCGCATCAAATGGTTTGTGGATCTTGGTATTCACAATCAAAACAGAAACGCCATCTTCTTTAAGGAATTTCTCAGCCACCTTCAAAAGCTTCATCCCCGCTAAACCCTTTCGATACTCTGGGTGCAAAAACAAAACATCATTATAAGCAAAAATATGGTCTTTGTAGTGCATTGATCTTTGTGCAAGAACCACAAAATACCCAACCAGAACGCCTTCATCACGGGCGGTAAAAACCTTTAAAATGCCCTGCGCTTCTGCCGCTTCGTATTGATCCCAATCAGGATTGAGTTTGATTTCGTCTTGATTGAGCGCAATTTGCTCCCAGTGCAACTGAATGAGAGCTTGGATCTCAATATAAACAGAAGATAAAAATTCCTGTTGGTATCTCATCAAACACCTTTGCCCCAATCTATTTTCTTGTCCTGCAAATCTTCAACAAAAGAAAAAAACGTATCACCAGAATAAAGGTTTGAATGACTTTCTTGAGTGTATCTAAATGGCCTTGTTCGCTGCAAATCAATAAGCTTACTTTCAAGCTTGGCTTGGATCGTGGATGTTTCTGGGCCATCTTGGATCGAAATCTGATCCATATAACCCTCAAACATATTGGTTAAGTTAGCATTTCCCTGCACCCCAAAGTAAACGTATGCTGAGCGCCCGTGATATTCGTGAGCAAGCGCCGCAGTTACTATTGAGGTAGGGATGCCCGATAAAGTCAAACTGATGCCTGTGGCCTTTAAATCAGCTACTTCCTCAAGGCCAGATATTTGCAATAACTCGCCAGTGCCATAATAGGTTTGACTGTTGAGGGTTGTTGTTCCTACCCCCGTCCAAAATCTAAGGGGCGCGGCGGCGCTTGTGCTTGGATTGTAGAAGTTCAACTCAATCGCATAGAAAAGCTTTACCTCTGGTTGAAGCAAAGCTGTCTTGATTGTCGAATTAATATCTCTTGGCATGATGCCCCCTTATTTTTTTGCAGGGGCTTTCTTGCGCTTGGCTTTTGTTTCTTCTGGCCCCGCGTTGCCCTGCACCTCAATGGCTGCGCCGCGTTCAATCATAGACTTAGCCAGCTTCTTTTGCCAAGCCGTATCTGTGGGTATAATCTCACCAACAAAATATTTTCGGGCTTCTGTTCCTGATGCGTTGCTTTCACCAGCTACGCTGTAAATCATTTGTACTTGCTTCATAGACCCACTCCTTGAGGGGTGAGGGGAGCGGGTGGAGGCGCTCCCCTCGTTTGCTCTTTATGAAGTTGCGTGTTTCAGAACGCGCATAGCTTCGGCAAGAACCACTTTACCACCGACACGGCGGCGAGCGATATAACGGACAAGGCCCGTTGCCGCTTGGCTGTATGGGTCACGCAATACTGAAAGCGCAACACGATCAACGATCATATATCCACGACGGAAGTCACCGATTAGAACAGATTTCGCGCCAGAAGCCGCATCTGCTACATCAGGGGCTTCCACATATGGGATACCGATGATTGTGTTTGGAGCGCCAGACTGACCAGAGAAACCAGTTTGGAAAATGTACTGGCCCGCTGTGTCTTTCAACTTACGGATAATGCCCAAGGTTGCACGATTGAACATCATTGTAGCATTGGCCGCATACTCTGATTTCAATCCGTGAACCAAGTCCATCAGGTTATCTGTAGAGATTGCCGCCGATGCTGCACCTGTAGCGGTGTGCGCAACGGTGTTCCCGTTTGTGATGCCTGTTGGCTTGTTTGTGCCATTACCAGCAATGAAAGCCGCGCCTTCGCCTTTAGCAAACTGCTCGGCGAACTCTTGGTTCATTTCTGCTTCCATGTTGAAAGCACTATCTTCCAGCAACATTGAAGAAATATCGACCAGAGCGTAAAGCTCATGAGTGGCAATAGTATTCAAGGTTGTTGAATAACCAGTGGTTTCTGAGCGTGTGCCAGTTTCCGCAGTCCAAGCCGCCGCGAAATTTGCATCCTTTGTTGGGATTTCAATTTCTTTGGAGGTTGTGGCGCGAACGCGAGCAACAGAACGAACTGGTGAGATTTCAGTTACGATCTTGATTAACTCAGCAACATATTCCTCTGGAGCCAAGTTACCCGCTGTGGCGGCTGTTCCAACAGTCAACGCTTTAACTTCGTCAGCGTCTAAGCCTTCGTTGCCTTTACGCATGAAAGTGTCCCAAGCCTTAACAGCAATATCAACGCTCTTGGTTTCAACGCCAGAATTTGGACGCTTCAAGAGTGTTTCAATACCGTCAAGTTTCTCAGCGAAACCTTCGGAAGCTTTTTCCTGCTGAACCAATTTTTGGTTTACAGTTTCAAAGCGGTCCAGATCGGCTTCGATCTTTGACAATTTGGCTTCAACCAACGGATCGGCATCGCCTTTCTTTTCGATTTCTGCAAGGCGCTGATCGTTTGTTGCTTTAAATTCTTCAAAAGCACCGTTCAGTCCTTCCAGATAAGTTTTGAGATTATCATCCATGACAATCAACCTTTCTGTTTAGGATTTAAGGATATTGGTTAGGCGATCTAACTCGCTTACCAGTTCAGAAGGCATTTCCTGAGCGCCAGCATCCCGCTGTTCCAGTGCCTTTGCTACAGCCGAAGCTGCAACTTTCGCCTCGCTTCTGGAAAGTTCCGCTGCATCCCGCAGGACTTCTTCCCATTCACGGACTGTTCTGTCGCTCTTTACCGCTGAAACCCTAGCTTTGGGGTTCATAGGAAAGGTTACGGCAGAAATCTCCATAAGGTCTACTGATTTCAAATAACGGCGCTTGCCCTTATCGTCATAATCGTAGCCCTTTGCGTCGACGCGGTAGCCAATAGACAAGCCATCAATCGCGCCCATTTTCATCAATTCATAAACTTCGCGGCCCCGCTGGGTTCCCATAGCTAAGCGGCCCTTTACCTTGAGCCCACGACGATCCTCTATGATCTCATCAAAGACCCCGATGGGTTCATCTGCGCGGTGCTGGTAAAGCATTTTCACAGCCTTAGCGCCTTTGCGCCCGATAGACTTAGCGAAAGCGCCCTCAACGACAACATCATTGCCAAGGTCTTTGTTTCCAAAGATTGAGCCGTATCCGCTGAACTCGCCTTTTTCTTCATCTTCCATCGCCTTAATGTCAAACCTGACGTCCAGCGTTTCATCTTTGAATTCAATATCGTCACTCATATCAATTTCCTTTGGGTCTTACTTGCCATGAATGGACAAGCCAACCGCTGTCCGTTGAGTTTTAACTTGTGAACGCAACTTACCATAGATAGATTTTCTTTTCCAGTATGCGGTCAAAAATCAATTTCGCGCCTCAAACGTAAATCACCAAGCCTACGTTCGACCATTTCAATCAACCCGTACTCGTCAACTTCTAGGCCAACACACTCCGCTTTCATTTCAAGATAATCTTCCTTTGTTATTTTTTCCTGAGAAACTATTTCAAAAATCCTATCCGCGCTTTGCGTCATCAATAATCTCCTGTATCATTTCAAGGAATAAAGGATTTACCTTGTCTGTTTGCCCAGAGGCCCACAACGCAAAGCTTTCCGCGAACCATTCAAAGGCGCTCGTTTCAGCGTACCTACTAGCAAATTCTTTTGAACGTTTTTTCTTTAACCTATAAACTTTGAGCCAACGCTTTTTGAGTTCATCTTCAAATGGCCTGTCCGATGCGGAAACCCTGCCCCTTTCGGAAACCCGCCTCCCATAGGTTTGATGGATTTGGTGCCCAAACTCATGGTACATTGTTGATCTAAAATAATCCATGCCACCAGTTGAATACTTTTCAACAGTCCAAGGCTTCCTCCCCTCGCCGCCGAGCTTGTAATCAGTTACCTCAGGAGTAGAGATAGAAGCATATTCACGCTTCAATTTCCAAAGTTCATCATTCGCGTCAGATAATTGGAAGCTAAGTGGCCCGCTGCCCCGATCACCAGTTTCAAGAATACTTTGCTCTAGCGAACGCACCCTAGCTTCTGTCTCTTGGATTTTACCTTTTAATTCTGCCCGCCTTGGGACAAGAGTTGCATCATTGGAGGTGTTTATATCTCCACCCCACTTGTTAAAATAATCGGTATTGAAGCCCATAACGCCATCACCCATATCCGCTATGGTACTGCCAGATTGTATTTTTTTATAACCCCTTACCCTTGGGATACCAAAAAGGTCTGCAAAATAATTAAGTTCCTGATTTACAATAGCCATTGCAGTAGCAGCTTCTTTTGTAAGTGAGGCCGCGCCTTGGATTGCTGCAAAATCATTTGCACTGCGACCTTGATAAATTGCACGCAAAGCTTGGTTTGGTTGCTCATCGGCTTCTTTTAACTGCTTTCTGAGGCTTGCTAGGCTTTCTTCTTTCGAAACTGTAGGGAAATCTTCGTTCCTTACCCCCTTAATTATCGGAAGCACCACCTCACGACCAACGGGTAAAGGCGCAAAAGGTTCAAATGGAGCGGGTGGAGGCGGTGGCGGTGGTGGTGAAGCAACGGGAACGTCATCAAAGATTGCGTCCTCATCGGTAAAATAAACCGCAAGGCACCGGCAATTTATATTGTTTCCCGCCCCACCGCTCCCGTCATGAGGATATTTCATCTCGACAGTTTGACCATTGAACGGGACAAGAAACGGCTCATCAATTCCAACCTCTTGCCCATTAGCGGCCGCATGGCCCGATCTGGTTCTAGCATCACTTACTGAAACCCACCGTTTTTTCTGTGAGGGAAGGTTAAGCTCTCTTGTAGCCGCGTCAGTGGCATAGGACGCCGCTGCGTGGGTTTCTGTTCGAGCTATGGTAGTGGCCCTTGCCCGCCCCATTGCCCCTCCTGTGTACTCTTTTATGAGCTTGGCGGTGGGCCCAACGCCCAAAGCTTCCTTGTCTGCAACTTCAATCGCCCGCCTGATTTTATTTTTTGTGGTTTGAGTGACCCCCACAACCTTACTTGCGCCTTCTTTAGCGTAATACTGAAACACCAAACCCTCAAATTGCGTTGCTCGCTTACGGTTTTCGACAACCCTTTGTGCAAATTTTTCTATGACAGCCGCATAAGAAGCTCGAAAGACCGCGCCAACTTCAGATTGCAAAGTCGCGTTTGCATCGTTTACGCTAGTTCCAGCCTCATACGCAGCGGCGGCTCTGTTTCCCGCTGTTCTAAAAAGGCTTTCCATCTTTCTTGCCATTTGCTTTTCAAATTGAAGGCGAAGGCGGCTGACCTCCCTGATCTCCTTGGCAATGGAAACTCGGCTCGCGCCCGCTTTTATGTATACTGGAAACCCCATGCCTTGTTATAGCATTAAACTTTTTTTTGGTCTAACTGCATTTTTTTGTAAATATGGTATTTACATTTACCAAAAAGACAGGCATACAGTTTGTATAACCAAATGGAGATGAAATGATGACAAACTTAATCGACAAAATTGAAGCCCGCTACGCTGAAAATAAAAACTCATTCAAAACCTATGCTACTTACAAAAATGCTGAGCGGGCAATCATTCCCCAGCTTTTGGAAGTTGCGGTCATGCATGATCTGCCAATGGACATGGTCTATATGCCCGTTCAAATCCCTAGCTGCGGTCGCTGGACGGTTGTTGTTATGTATGCAAGCTGGATGCAAAAGCATGACCTTGGCGGTTACGTTTTCGAATTTTCATCTCGTGGCTTCTGGCAAGCCTAATCAATCGGGGGCTTCGGCCCCCAAACCAAAATGGAGAAAAAAATGGCACGTAGAAGTTACAAAATTTTTGGTATCAAAGACGGTGGCCCAGAAGAGTGGGTCGATACTGTGAGCAACGCAGCCGATGGGAAGGCAGTTCATAACGCAATGAAGGTTCAAGGTTACTTTGATTATATCCGTTGCCGCGACTGCTTGGGTGGATTGCGTTTTGAATACAATTTGAAAACTGGAAGAAAGACAGCTTGAGGAGGCGTGATATGTCAGGAGCAACTGCAGCAGAATTTAACAAGTGGGAAGCCCACGCCAAGACCGTCGATGACGATGCGCTGGCTTACATCATTGAAGATTGCCGCCAAGCCCAGAACGCGATGCAGGGATGGAACCCCGAGCGGGAAAACTACTATGCCGATCAGGGCATGACTTACGTTATGGAGCGCCTACGCCGTGAAGGTAAACTGCGCCGCCGCCGTTAATCAATCGGGGCTTTGGCCCCACAGCCATTGGAGGTAACATGGCACATTCTCTTAAATTTTTACTTTCCACCGAAGCCGCTAAAATGCGCCTTAATCGACTGGAAGGCAATATTCATTTCAACGGCGAAAATAAATTTGTCGTTCACATCGAAGTCCCGTCACTCGACGAAGATCGGCTTATAGAGTTTGACGCCGTTACACACCAAGTGGCCATGGCGCGAGGTTACCGCTGGCTTGCCAATCACAACGCGATCACTTTCGCTGTTCGCATGGTGAAGGAAGGCGGCTCGCTTTCAAAGCCTTTTGGTATCTATGATGATGTCGAGCTTGGCCTCGTGGAAAACTATATCTAGTTTTTCTTTTTGGATTTGAGCGGGTGGCCTTCTGGCAAAAGATCAGTGTCAAACTTCCCCCGCTTGAACCTTCCCGTTCTTACAGCCCCCAAAAATACATTTACCCGCGCATATGCCCATTGGTCGGCAGAACTGACGCTAGGGCGCACCGAAGATGGGTTTGTATTGTAAGCCCCCACGCCTCGACGAAACACCGCCTCCAGCATCCTCTGAGTGACCCTCTTGCCTTTTTTATCGCCATGCTTTTCGTTATGGTCTTTGACTTTTTCCGCTAAACCTTTTTTGACCGCTTCTGAAATTTTCGCTGGCGCTTTTTCCTCAAGCGGCAAATCTTCCATAAATGAAACCAACTCGTCAGCCTTATCACGCTCTTTATCTAGCTCCCGAACCTTACGTGCAGCCCAAGAATGCCCTTCGTCTCCACCCCAAAGCAACCAAGCCACCAACCCCGCACTGGGCCAACCAGCCTCGCCCCTGCGGAAGCCCTCTGCCCTTTTGTCAACCTCATGTCTTGAAAAGTAACTGTGCATCCTGCGGACAGTTCTGGGGCTTAAACGCTCTTTAGATTTAAGCTGATTAGCCCGAGCAACCCCAACTTGAGTTCCACCGCGACCATACTCCTCGCGAAGCGCAAGACCGCGAGTTGCATTTGAAGCCATTGCTTCAGTGGGCGTTGTGTTTACATCACTTTCAGCCTTGTCATCTTCTTCTTCATCATGGTGGGATTTTTCCTTTTCCCGATGACGCATATCATCTGGACTTACATAGCGATCGGGATAATTCCTTTTATCACCTATAAGGTCCTCATATTCACCATGAGTATCGCAGGGCATAAATACAAGGGTTCCATCAACTGTATGCTGATGACTTCCAACGCAACCTATTTGTGCAGCGCGATCCGATGCTTCGGCTCTGGTTGTAAAAGTGTCTTTGGCTACTTCACTCTTTTTTTTTATTTCTTCTTCGCCGTAGGCTTCTTTACCTGCTTCTTCTGGGTCTTGCCCTTCGTCTGCCGCCACTTCTGGACCACCCAGTGGGAAGAGGTTTGCGGCAATGAAGACTTCGTCACCTCCTGTGATGGGCTCAAGGCCCAATCTTTCACGCGCTTCATTACGTGAGATAATTCCATCTCTAACCGCCGAAGTAACATTTTCATAAACTCTACGCCTCCGCTCTGTCATGGCTGGAATGGCGTCAATATCATATGAAATAGATATATCATCACCAAACGCTGGGGCCAGCCATTCGTTTAAATCGCTTTCAATCCTACGCGCCAAGGGAATAATGGTTTCTTCATAAAGAGCCAGCCTTGCCTCTTGAACATTCGCATAGGTTTGCGCGTCTGGAATACCGATTAACTGAGAGGGAACCCCGAAACAAAGCGCAATATCTTTCGCGGTCATGTTTGCTTGGTTCATGAAATCCATATCTTTTGGAGACATGCCCATTTCTTTCCATTCAAAATCACCCTCAAGTAGCATAGGGCGACCCGCGTTGTTCACGCCCTTGAAGCGATTTGCCAAATCACTTTGTAGCTGCTCCCGCTGGCTATCTGTGAGTAAAAGTCTATTTCCCGCATCGTCTGCTGGCTTGAAAACTATTGCCCCTGATGGTCTGGCACCATTTGCTAACAGCGCAATGTTGTGCTTGGAAACCATGTTGTTCTGGTCAATAGAAAGAGCCGCCGCTGCTAGGGGGGAAAGACCCTGATAATCGTCAAGAGGGTTCCAGAGTTTAAAATGCTTTACCTCTGCGGCTCCCGTTACTGGATCGGTGAAGTAAGTTTTCACGACCTCTTGGCCCAGCTTGTATTTATAAGATTTGGGTATTGCCGTGCTACTTGGCTCAATTTCAATTCTATCTGGGCGCAGAATATGCAACTCTCTGGGAGCGCCGTTTACATCTGATTGCAGTGCATAAGAGTTTCCAGACAAAAGCAAGTAAGAATAAAGGCTTTGGAAGTACTCAACGCCAGCTTGTAGTGGGTTTGGCCGCGCAAGTAGTGAAATCAAAGGATGTGCCTCAAGCTTTATATCGCCCTGATAAACACAAAAAGGGATTGAAGCTGCCCCGTTAGCGATTTCATTAACGCAACGGTAAACGATTGCGTTTTCTTTATACCCTTCTTGAGCAAAAGTTTTAAAATTATCTTTTTTTGTTCCGCTGTATGTGGGGCCACTGATATGAACCTGTGGCGCTTCCTTACGCTCAAAGGTTTGACCTCTGCCAAATGCAGCCGCAATATTGTCTAAGATGCCCATTAACTTATTCTCCAGACGGGTTGCCCTGTTGACCTGTTTAACTCAGTAAGCGCCCAAACCAAAGCGTCTAATCTATCGGGGGATTTCTTTGACTGCGGAGTGTAGCTAGTCATTTGATCTTCAAGCTCCCTAAATACACCACAATGCGAAACCTTACCCTGCTCATACAGCGCCGCAATGGGCTCTGCCCTTAATATCTTACCCCTCGACGCCCTGACGGGGGTGTAGGGAACACTTCTATCTATAGTTCTTATCACTTTTTCAACCAAATCGCCACCGTTGTTTACTTCTGCAACTATTCTATCTGCCTTCCATTCATTGAAAGCAGACACCGCCGCTTGCGCCCAAGTGTCAGGTGAACCCCTCAGTGATCTGTCATCTAAAATATAGAACCTCTCGTCAACGCCTCGGCCCGCAACAACGATCCCAGTTTCGTCGCTGTTTTCATTTCCAGTTACCGCAGGATCAATAGCAACAACTATTCTTTTCATCTGGGGTGCATTCTGCTCATCAAGGTTAGCTTGCTCAATAATCCTATGGTTCCAGAGCGCACCCTCAATATCATCTAAAACCTCAGCATATAACTCTTGGCGTCCCAGCCTTGTACCTTCATACTTTTCTTTAAGTTGCTCAAGAGCCGCCGCCGCTAGATTTTCTTGGTTTTCAAATGTTGAACCCCTCGTTACAGCCGTTCCCTTTCTTTTCAGCAAATTTTTGATGATCTGGTTTGGCTTTGGCGTTGTTGTTATTACGCATTGAGGATTATCGCCAAGGCGCAATCCAAACATTAACTGATCAAAAGCTTCTGGGTAAACCCAAGCAGCTATCTCATCACACCAAGCGCGATGGAACTGAGGCCCACGTAATCGCTCAGGCTCTGCCGCAGAAAACCCTTGGATTATAGAACCATTAAAAAGTCTGATTTCTTGGGCGCTACTGTTGTAACCTTGACCCCTTCCAGCCAAAAGGCATTCTCTTGGAAGGAATGACAAAATTCCACTCTCACCCCCAAAGGCAACTCGCTTTAAATCACCAAAGGTAGGAACTACCACCGCCACCCTTACATTGGGGTTTTTAAGCGCATATAACGCTGCGTCAGTGCCTCCTGTTCTTGTCTTGCCCCAACCGCGCCCCGCTAAAATTAACCATACTGCCCAGTCTCCTTTGGGCGTGAGCTGGCTGTCACGTGCAGTATCGAGCCAATCACTGTATAGTGACGTTAGCCCCTTGTGACTTTGACGCGGCAAGCTCGTCCAGTTCTTCAATAATTCTTGAGAGACTTGCGGGGATGTGTTCATCAGTTGTTACTTTCGTTATTTCACCAGCCTCACCAAGCGCCAGCTTCCCCATCTTTTGGGCCTTTAAACCCGCTTCTGTTAAATCTTTCATTTCTGTGAGGGATAAAAATAATTCCTCAACGCCGTTTTCCTCTGCCTCAAGTGTGGTTCTGACCTTTCGACCTAAAGAACTCAGAACTCCTTGAGCGATAAATAAAGCTTTACTGTCAAGCCTTTCACCTTGCTTTGCAAACCTCTCAGCCCTGACCCTATTTCGCTCAGAATTGAAAACAGCTTGCCACTGGTTCCTTTGTTGCTGCCAATCTTGGCTTACTGATTTGCGGTAAAGCGTTGCTCTTGAAACGTTATGTGACTTACACAGTGCATCGACGGTTGGGTATGATCTGACCCCTTCGGCGTCCTCAATACCCTCAACATATTCAAGCCTTAGCTCCTCAAGTTTTTGATCCGTAATTTTTTCAGTCATATTGCTTACCGTTATCAGTTTTTCCCAATCACTGTCTCAATATAGCGATTATAGCAAAAAATACTAGCCTTTGGTCTTGGAGCTCATGTATGCTTGTTTCCATTTTATTTTAAGCGCCGCCTTTTCCTTACCCGCCCAAGGTCCACTTGTTTGAACTTTCTTGTAAACCTGTACAAATTTTGGAAACTTTTCCGCTAAGATTTCCTGTCCCCGATTATGTAGCTCAATCGTTCTGTAGGTTTCACATCCACCCTTCGCATTAGTTGCGCTTGGGTTCACTCGGTAGTGATTAAATACAACATTCTGGAAGCCGCGAGTGAGCAACTGCAAATTTACATAGAAATCTTCTGGCATCAGTTCGTACTGCTCCCCCCAATCTATTTTTGAAGGATCAAACCTCTCACCGTAAAACACGTTGGTATACATTCTTGTGTTGAAGCTAAGTGGCTTGGGGTTCGGTGGCGTGTTGTGGGTTGAAAGGGAGCCGTGAATATATCCACCGTCTAGAACCTTACTGATTTGCTCGAACAAGGTTTGCCAGTTTTTTGGTTGCATCTTTTGAGCTTTAAGCTCCGCGTCCATCCTGACAAATTTTAAGTCATCGTCTAAAACCCAATGCCGCTTTCCCGCGTAATTCTGCGCAATAATTTTTCGAGTTAGGGCAATCCCTTTGGTTCCCGATGGCAAACACTGAACTTCGACGTCTGGGTGCTTTTGTTTGGCCTCATCAAACTCGTGCTCTTGAACCCAAAGGCAAATAAAGTTCCAGTAATCTTTTGGTATTTCTTTATATGTAACTTGCCGATCTAATCTGCCTAGAGTTGGTATAGCAATTTGTATCATTAAGCGTTCAAACCCTTTAAATCTTCCCGTGTTTTAATAATATCAAGCTCCTCACTAGCGGTTCCGCACTTACCCATATGCTCCCGATAATAACACACCACTGAGACGCGCTCGTATGGCCGTGTGGCGCGTATTTCAGTATTTGCATGCCATTCATGAACATTGAAAAAACAGACGTCTGTGTTCCTTACATCGAAGCCGAGGCGGTATCTTGGCAAGCAAGTGAAGCCGCCATCAAACTTTCCAGTTTGCAGAACAGCAATATTACCTAACCCACCTTTAAAATCACCCGCATCACAATGGATTGCGGTCCGAAAATTTTTGTTTACCGTAACGGTGGTGAAAACCGTATCCCCAATTAAAAAGTCTTTATTGGTTTTATCCGCTTCCCCCTTTTGTGCCTCCCAACGATCTGGACACGCCTCCTGAAACAGGTCCGATATTTTCTTTATGTAAGGATATGCGCCTTGGAACTGGGAAAAGTTCTTTTCAGTCCACGCGGTTTGGCGGCAAAATGGGTGGCGTAAGGTTCTATCGAAGTAACCTACGATGCCTGAGTTTACATTTTTTGCGCGTGTCTGCTTTGAGAGGGTGCCGTCCTCCCGAACAACCTTAAATCTCTTTTGCTTCCCCTTGAGCTTTGTCATCTGAGAATGGTTGCGTAGCGTGGGATCATCCTTAATTTCAAACTCACCGGCGGCATCGCCCCTATTATTCGTTTGCTGCGCCGCGCCTCTCAGGTTTTGATATGCAGCCTTACACAGAGAATTTGGGATGACGTTCCTTCTAAACATAAAAAGAGGATTGCCATCGGCGTCATAAGCATCACAATCATAATCAATTATATGATCTATTTCGCTATCATCTATGAAGGTTCCAGCACGTTCAGCCCAGTCCTCAAAAGAACCGTGCGCTTGAGCTTCAAATATTTTTATACCCATCTTCTACGACCTTAAAAATTGTATCGCTCAAGTTTTCTGTACCGAAACGTTCTTGTAGTTTTTCTGCCATTTCTCTGAAAACTGGCTCTGTTTCTGTATTTAGATATATTAGCACCATTTTGACATGAGCGGAATTTAATTCACCAAGCAAATTTTCTTCGCTCGCTTCACTTTCTTCATTTTCAAACTGATCATCATCATCTTCCCACTCTAAAAATTCATCTGAGAAGTTTGCAATATCTTCTAAGGAAAAAGACGTTGATGTTAAATCCGCATCAAGCTCCATCAGCCTTGAAAACTCTTGCTGCAAAAGATCTTTATCCCATTCGGAATATTCTGCAGTTTTATTATCCGCTATGCGATAAGCCGCCTTTTGCGCGTCTGTAAGGCCCTCAGCAACAACAACCGGCGCAACCTGATAACTCAAAGAAATCGCCGCTGCCAGCCTTGTGTGTCCCGCTAAAACAACATTTTGCTCGTCTACAACAATGGGCTGCTTCCAACCGAACTCACGCAAACTTGCCGCAACCTTCTCGATGGCTTTTTCATTTTTTCTTGGGTTAAACTCATAAGGTTTAATTTCAGATAGATTTATTTCTTCAACTTTCATATTTCACCTAAGCCTTTGAACAGTAAACATTTGAAACCCAAGCGCCCTTGGTTTCCGGTCTATAATCAACGTTTGAAAAAACACTTTTCAAAAACGCTATCAATTTTTTATATTTCTCTTTTGTCTTGATGTCATTCAAGTGCGCGTGGTGATACTCAAAAATTATCTCTCTTATATTTTTAAAATTTTCTGGCTTTATAGCTGTTAAAATCTCATACTCAGCACCCTCAACATCTACCTTCAAAACTGTCGGGTTCATTTCCTCAATAATTTTATTGATGTTCATGCAAGCGACAGGAGTTGAGTATCTGCCTCTTTTTTCAATTAGCGAATGCGTTCCTTTGTTTTGTTTTTTGTTTACTGAAAGAAAACGCTCTTTATCGTTATTTCCTACGACCGCGACATTGTAAGGCTTAACATTTTTAACATTGTTCATTTGCAGATTTTGATTAGCGATCTCAAAATTTGTTGGCTCTGGCTCAAATGAATAAACAAATTTGCATTGTTCGGAAGCAACCACAGAAAAAACACCTATGTTCATACCTAAATCAAGGCATACATCTTCAGATCGAAGTTTTAATTTTTTATACTCACTACCCGAAACTTCTTTAACAACAAAGCTGTCGAGCGTGTCAGCGCGAACCATGAAGCTTCTATCTTTGTAGGTGAATATTTCCCGCTGATAATTATCTTCCATTTAGAAATCCTTTTACATACTGACAAATTTGTACCGATTTTTTTACAGTATAGCAATGGAATAAAAAAACCCCCTCGTCGCAGTGCGTAACCTAGCCAGAGGGGGTAGAAGTTTGTGAAGCAGAGGGTCAGGCGTCTAAGCCCCTGTGACTGGATCGTACTTCTATCTTGAAATCATATCAAGACCATTCTTGTAAGCGTCAATATCAACCTGTGAAACTAACCCCTGATCAAGAAGCTGATTAGCACCCCCACCGATGATATAGTAGTCAGCAACGGGTTCACGAAGTTTTATCCTCTTTGCGTTTATAGCAAGGGGTGCAAGTGAAAAATCAGAAAGATCGCTTGCCATTTCCGGTTCAGGTCTTTCAATTTCTTTGATCGCTGTCATAAAATTCTTGATCGTTGGCCAAGTTCTCGAAATATTATTTTTCCTGATATGTTGAGCCATATTTCCCAAAACAGATTTCAGATAATTTTCATTCATTTTAGAGGGGAGCTCACTATTTATATCCTCGACCATAAAAATCATTTCCTCTCGCGCCTTTATCTTATCATAGGCTTTCGGAACTTCAAATCTAGCTAGAAAATCTTTAAGCCACATGGCGATAATATGCTTACGCCCTTCATAGTTCAGTGGGTTTTTCATTTTAACAATCCTCCATTTGCAACGCCCATGACGCCCGACATGATTTCATCCATCTGTTGCTGCGTCGAAAGATCCTCAAAACCTGACCTTTCCTCTAATTCGTCATCCCATCTACCTTGATTAAGCCAAGTAGCTGCATGGGGGATAAATTTTGGGTCTTTTAAGGTTTTTATGCAGTGATTTGCATAGGCTACAGCTTTCTCAATGATTAAATATTCGTCGCCTGTTTTCTTCACAGCCTTAACGAATGAAGCCTTCGCAGCACCCTTTCCAATTTTTCTTGGATAATATTCCCAAAAAAGATCAAAACCACCTTCTTTCAATATTTGATCATAAGATTGGTTATCATTACTGGTTAAAGTTACTTGGTTATGGGGGTTTCTTTCTGAAACGGGGGGGGGTGTCTCAGTGACACTGGGGGGGTGTTGCGATGATACCCCCAACTCAAAGCCTAGAATGTATCTATTTGAAGTGTCGCTACCATTATTTCTCTGAGCTTTTTGCTTAGAAACAAGGCCCGCGTCTTGTAAATATTGGGTGCAACGGATGACGGTTGAACGCGAAAGCTCTGTATCAGAGCAAATTTTACTTATGCTTGGAAAGCATCCGAAGTCTGGATTGTGCCTGTCCGCTAAAGCCAGAAGGGTCAGTTTCTGCGTTGAAGTTAGGCCGCGTTGCTTCCACGCCCAGTTGATAGCTTCAAAACTCATTTTTTACCTCACTTTGTTTTGTTGCACTTGCCTTTTAAACTTAAATTGCTATAAACACAAATATGGGTTTACCTCCCCATAGTTGCTTTGGAGCCGATTGCAGTTAGTCCCTGCTGTCGGCTTCATTTTTTTGGTATGAAGTCCTTTCTAAATAGGTTTCTATTTTCGACATTGTATTCCTTGAGGGCTGACCGCCACGCATGATCCTCGAAAGAGCCGCGTAAGTCATATCTATCTCCGAAGCCACAACCCTGAGCCTACGGTCAACAAGGGCACCCCTGATGCTCTCTAGCCTTTGCTGGTCGGCGTTAGTCATTTTTTTTCCTTTATCGCAAATTTATGCTTTACTTTTGCTCATATATAAAAGAAAGTAAAGCTCTAACTTGTAGAGGAAATGTAAAATGAAGATTACCAAGACGCCACCATTGTCATTTGTAAAAATAAGACTTTGCAATGAAATCATCAAAAGAGATGGCGAGCTTCGTCAGAAAGCTGACTTAGGCGAAATCACTCACGAACAATATTTGCGCTCAACCTTCCCCGCCCAAACAATGTCGTTCATCGACGATGCGTTTGCTAAAGCAATCGATGACTGGAACGGCGAGAGGGATGGGTCATGAGAATAGATACTGGAACTCTCACATATATTTCTGAAATGCTCACCGATCATGCGGATGATCTTGAAACATTTTGGGATACACTTGATGGCGAAACTGACGTTATGGATATGGTTGGTTCAGCCGTTTCTGATCTTGTGGATGCAGAAGGTGACGAGGCCAAGCTGGATCATATTATAAAAAAGTACACACAGCGCCGCGATGCTGTCAGAGCGCGTCAGGAGGGCCTCAAGAGAGCCCTTAAATCTATTCTGCTCGCAACGGGTCAGAAGAAGATACCCCACCCCCTAGCCACTGTTTCGCTCCGCAACGGAACGCAAAGTGTGCTCATAGAAGATGAAAAGGAGATACCAACACAATTATGCAAAACAACCGTCACCCCAGACAAGGCAACGATCAAAAGGTTGTTGACATCAGGTGAGACAATCAGCGGTGTAAGTTTGGTGACTGGGCCGCAATCAATAAGTTTAAGGATGAAATGATGGAAAATAACAATCACATTACAGCTTTTGCTATCGCGCAAGCAAATATGGAAGCCGCTATCAAAAGCGCCAAGAACCCTTTCCTTGGGAACAACTACGCTTCACTTGATAAAATTCAAGAGAAGGTTTTTCCCGCCTTCCACGCGGAAGGGTTCGCTGTCGTTCAAGAGGGCGGCGCTGATGAGTTTGGAGAATACATTGATACAAAAATGGTTCACCAGACAGGTAACTTCTTCAATTGTAAGGTTTATCTTCAATATAAAAAATCAGATATGCAGTCTTTAGGGGGCGCTATAACCTACGCTCGGAGATATGGGCTGTTATCTGTAACTGGACTTCCAACAGAAGATGATGATGGCAATACAGCTATCACTAAAGAGGAAGCCGAAAAGAAGGTTTATGAACGGGCAACCAAGCTCGAAAAATGGCTGCATGAAAATTGTAACAGCAAGCGCGATCTGGAGCTTCAAGAGAAGAACGCTAATGCAGTTTTTTCTGGGCTGCTTGAATTTAACAAAGGGTATGCGGGGCAGCTTATCGCCCTTTGGGAGGAAAAAGAAAATGAAATTATATCGGGGTTTAAGTAAATGACTTTAAAAATAACTGCTATCGGCAACATCACACGCGACAGCGAGCTTAAAAACCTTGGGGATAGTGAGGTTTTAAATTTCAGCATTGCTAGAAATGACCGTCGGACAAAAGAGGCAACATTTATTGATTGTTCTATCTGGGGGAAGCTCGCAACTTCCCTCGCCCCTTACACAAAAAAAGGGCAGCAAGTTTATGTCGAGGGTGAACTCACAACCCGCGAATATAATGGAAAAACCTATATTGGTTGCCGTGTAAGAGATGTCGAATTGTTAGGCAACAATGCCAAGCAACAGGCCGAGCAAGGCCAAAGCCAAGGTTATGATCAGGGAAATCAAACCCAAGGCTCAAACAGTCGTGATATAGACGACGAAATCCCATTTTGAGGTAACTGAAATGAAATATACCATCATTAAAAAAATACAGCCAAACGTAACCAAGGGAAGCACTGGCTCCACAGTTAAACTGCATGTTGGAAAGCACTCAACCTTTTCCTGCGCTATTTCCGAAACGGTGATGCGAAGGGCAAAAATTGTTGTTGGAGACAGGTGCACATTTCAGCACGTCAAAGATGACCGTGGAACAAATTACCTTTTATTGGAAACTGATCCTTCTGGTTACAAAATATCAACAACCAAAAGCAATGGCTCTAAACATGCTCATGCGGGTGAATACACTAGAGCGTGCGTTAAAACGCAGACAATTGAAGATTTTATGCTGGATGATTTCAGCCAACCAGCACACTACAACGATGATGATGTTGAAGTTGAGACTGGTGCGATCTTTTTCCCATTCCCTAAAAAGAGAAGGTTGTTTTCAAGATGAGTGCTAAGCCAGTTAAAAAGAAAATGGGCCGCCCTTCAAAGCTTCAATCTGATCTAAACGCGGCGTTAAGCAAAATTGAAACTCTTAGATTTCATATTGACAATATCAAAGACGATGCCGCTCATGCTAGGGAAAATGAAGAAAATGCGGTTAACCTTGCTAAAGAAATCAACATTGAAAGGATGAAAGCGGAAGAAAGGGTCGCTGAGTTAGAAGAAAAAATGTCCGAAAGCTTAGGTATGCTTAACATGAAGCAGTTAGCCTTTATGCGTATTACATCCTCTTTCTTTGGCGAACAGCCATTCCCAGATGTCGAAGATAACACCTAAAATCCAAGTAGAAAAAAGAGATGGGCATTTTTTGCCCATTTCTATTTATGACGCGGAAACTATTGAAGGTTTCCCAGATGGTCAGCTTTTTGATGTAAAGCCAGTCTCTAGGCGCTCAGACCCCCACCACAAGCTGTATTGGGTTGTTCTAGGTAGGGTCGTTAAGCAAACTGGCGCTTGGGCGACAGCTTCGCATCTTCACGATGATTTGAAGATGATATGCGGTTTTTACAGAACGGTAGTAAATCGAACAACAGGGTCTATTTACTACACACCTGACAGTATAGCTTACACAAAGATGGATCAAAAAGCTTTTTCAGTGTATTTTGAAACTGCGATGCAAAAATTATCGGAAACGATTGGGTTCGACCCAATGGAGGTTTTGGATGACAGGTAAACCAAAAATACCAGAGGCGCGGGCTAAGATTGAAGAAGTCTTAGACTACCATAATATTCAAGTCGAAACGCGGATTAAGCTGAGAGAAGCGTTGGGGCTGATGTATCGAGACAAATACAAAGAAAGGAAGGCTCCCGTCAAAAGCAGAAAAATGACCGCCTATATTCGTGACGCTATCAAAAAAGAAGTAACAAAAAACCCAAGCAAGGATTTGCAAACCATTGCCACAGAGTTACGGGTTAACAGCGGTCGGGTTTCTGAGGTTCTTGCGGGGAGCTTTGACCACCTGTGAAAAATCTTGCAAATCCAAACCCACTGAGGAGCTTAGGGGAGCCATGCCGAAAATGTGGCGCGGCACCTTCAGAAAACTGCAAGCACAGCAATTCAAAGGAAAATGATGTCAAATCTGATGAAAAAGCCCCCGCTTGGATTGAAGAAGCCCAAAAATAAAAAAGACATTGCTTTCTTAAAATGGATCAGGGAGCAGCATTGCGTTATCTGTAAAACTTTTGGTGAGGTTCAGCAAAGCCCAACGCAAGCCCACCACCCTATTCACAACCGATACGGAACCCACAAGCGCTCTGATAATACAGCGATACCACTGTGCGAAGGTCATCACCAAGGGTTGTTTGACAGTAGCAAAACAGCATTACACAGGGAACCTAAGCTTTGGCTCGAAAAGTATGGCCCTGACTGGTCTTATTCCCAAGAAACAGAAATGTAGAGAACCGGACCGCGGGCGGGGTGACAGTACTGTTTTTGTATCTTCATCGTATGAACTTGTTTATCGTCTTGAATTATCCCATGGGCTCCTGAGATCCCATCAAGAGCAGCTTTCGCTATATTATCGACATCCGGCTTAACCATATGCCGTATCGCGCCAAACTCAGCCGCAAGCCTTTTCTTGTGGGGCCAAGACTTCGGTATCTCCATAAAAGCGATTATCTCCACGTAAACAGGCTTGTCAGTTGCTATACGTGATTGCTGACGCATGACCGCCCAAGTGGCGGCTTTAATTCGGCCCTCATACTCTTTTGTTTTTGACGGTGTATAAGCGCGACCTGTTCTTGTGAACCTTGGGCGACCCTTTCCTTGAGGCTGTCCAGATACTTCTATTTCGACTTTATTCATCTTCTTTTCCATTTTTTTTGTCATTATGTAAAAAAACTATTTACATTTGTCCAGAGCGAGAGCATAAGAGTAAATGCAACACTTACAAAAGAGGTTAAAAATGTTGGACTTTACGACACAGATTGACGAAATTTCTCAAGCATCCATAGACGCTGCTTGCTTTGAAGTCATGGAAAAACCGCTCAAGGTAGATGGCTACGGAGAAATCCCAAAATTTAAAGCTTTATTTCGCGGTGATACAAACCAGCTTCTTCACGTTCACAACGAAAGCTATACCGTGCTTTCAAATGAAACCGTCATTAACGCTCAGTACGATGCAATCAAAAAAGCAAATATTAGCGGTGACTTCGACTTCAATGTAACTTCACTCGACGATGGCCGTAAGCTGAAAGTTGAGGTTCTTTTCAACGATATTGTTACTGAGCCAGAAGTTGGTGATTACGTTAAGTTTCGGGCCACCGCCTTCAATAGTTACGATGGTTCTTGGGCCTACCAAAATCAAACTGATGGATTGCGCTTGTGGTGCACTAACGGTTGCACTAGCGCCGACACGATTGCCCGCATATGGGCGCGTCACACAACTAATCTCAATATCAGCTCAACCGTCAATCAAATTGAACGCGGTCTAAATATATTCCAAAACCAAAAAGAGCTTTGGAATAATTATCGCTCTACAAAAATAAACGTTGATCAAGCGCACCAATTTTTCAAAACTGATGTTGTTCCTGTGAAGTCAAAAGCGGAAGAATTTGCTTTCAACAAAAAACAGGTAAACATTTTGATTGAACAGCTTTCCCAAGAAATGTCTGGGTTGGGTCGCAATAAGTGGGCGCTTTACAACTGCCTTACACACTGGGCGAGCCACACAGACGGTCACAAGATCCCAGAGGCGGTTACGCGGGATCGTGAACAAATCATCGCCCGTGCTATCAACAGCCGCGCTTGGGCTGACTTGGGCTAATATAGGGGGGGGCTCTGCCCCCTTCTTTATCGTTTTATGGAGGTAAAAATGTCAGCAACTGCAAAAAATCACGCTTGGGTAAACCTGTCGTATCGCTCTTGGGAGATAGACGTTCTTGTTTGCGAAGAAGAAAACGACCCGACCCCAAGGCTTTGGCACGGTAGTCGAGCTCAAAAGCTTTCCGCTCGATTAACAAAAGAGCTTATGGAAGATTTCGGTGAAGATTTTTTTTGGGATGTATTAACATCGAATAAATGGGGAACGATATGAAAGATAAAAAGCAATTTATGATGGACGCGCATGAAATGCACGTTGATTATATAACCGAAAATGACCAATCGCTCACATATGATGAAGCGCAAACTTTGGCTTGGGAGCAAGGTATGAAAGGTTTGCTCGATTTTTTAGATGCAGATGTAAATAAAAAATCTGAGCTCGCTTCGAAGCTTCGGGGGGCTTTGTGATGGAAACTCATAGAAAAAAAATCCTCTCATACCTTCAGCAAACCAATGGGGGTCTAAGCTCTTGGGAGGCAATCCATATGTTCCGCTGCACAAGGTTGGCGGCGCGTATCGCTGACCTCAAGGATGAAGGTTATAGAATTGAAACGACGATGGAAACGTCAGACTTCAATGGGAAAAGGTTTGCCCGTTACTTTTTACTGGGTGAAAGATAACACCCACCGTAAGCCATGAGTGCGGCAGGGGGGGTTTTACAATTGTTCCCCCCCAACCTTGGCAGTCCGAGCCTTACTCCATAGGGTGATCGGGCATGGGTCAGCTTTTCTTTTCCTAGATTTTCCAAAGGCTGGCCCATTTATTTTCCATTAATACAATTTTTTGTAAATAAACTATTTACATTATAGAACAACTCAGGCATACTACCCTTATCGAAAGAGAGGAAATTAAAAATGAAGTTCACTACTGCTCATGAAGAAAACATCTTCAATCAAGCCACTTACTTTGTTGCTGTTCGCGGACGCAATCGTTTCAACCGCACCCGCGACGAGTTTCCTTGCATCGAAGAAGCGAAACAATTTGCTTCAAACTTTGGCGATAATCGCACAATGATTTACGCTGTTAACCAACATGGGTCAGCTGCCCATATCTGCAACGCATAGGAGGTAAAACTATGTTCAATAACCCTACAAATCTCAATCGTGTTAAGCTTATCGGGGAAACCCTAGACAAGCTTGAAAAATCTGCTTCAAGCAAACGCGTCACACCCGATGAAGTTGCGCAGATGCTGCTGCCAGTTTTAGATCGGTTCGCAAAGATCAAAAACTCTGGCGATCAAATGCGCGCGCAATCTGAAATCGTATCCGAAGCGGCGATGCAGCCAATCGGTGATTTAAGCAGCGCCATATACCCGCATGGCAGACCGCATAACTGGACAACAATCAAGGAGTGCGCTGAGAACGCGCCGCTCAAAGACTTGACGGTTGCGCTGGCTGTTTACATGAACCGCGTGGAGGAACTTACCAATGACTAATTGGAAGCAAGACCTAATCATTTTTACAATAATCGGTTCAGCCTCTTTAGGCTGGATCTTTGCCGCAAGCATGGGGTGGGCCTAATGACTGACTGGAATGAACTTCTCGAAAAACAAAAGGAGGAGCGCTTAGCGCTCTTCCAATCTAAAATAGATCAAGGCTTCACTCCAAGCCAAACCGCTAGAGAGTTTGGTATGAGCCGCCAATCTGTTTACCAGTTTTGCAAGGTGCACAATCTCACGTTTAAAAATAAGGATGTCATAGAATGATAACTTCAGCAATGTGCCTTGCTATGGCGATTTATTATGAAACCCGCAATGAACCGAACCCTGACGCTGGGATTGCTGTTGCGGAAGTAATCTTGAACCGTGTCGACGATCGGCGTTGGCCCGACAATGTTTGCGCCGTTGTAAAGCAAGACAAAGGACCGAAAGCTCACGACTGCCAGTTTTCATTTTATTGCGACGGCAAGCCAGAGCGCCCCAAACACAAGGAGGCGTGGCTGAGAGCTCAGGAGGAAGCCACACAGGCGCTTAATGGCAATTTGCTAGGCCACGGTGCGCTTTACTATCACGCCGACTACGCGAGGCCTGTATGGCGTCACAGTCTTGAACTACTTGGAAGGGTTGGAAAGCACATCTTTTATACAGACATGGAGGTAAATGTATAATGTCCAGCAATCTTGATCACTGGTATCCACCAGCAACAGTCAGAAAAAATGAACAAAAAGATTGTTGGGAATACAGAGTAGGAAAAAACAGTTCGCAGCTTATAGTTCACAGGGGAACGAAGTGCGTTCATAGATTTTTTCAAACCCGAGTAGAAGCCACAAACTTTGCCGAAGATGAATTAAAAAACCATCAAATAAGCTCAATAACGATTTACAGCAAAAATGGTGATGTATCTTCCCATAAGAAAAGTCGACTTCATAAAGCCATTCAAGAATACAAAGACGAAGCGGTAGAGGAATATAGGCAAGAACTTGCGCATATGGAAAAATACTATGGGGAAAGATTTTATAAACTAGAAAAGAAGGCAGAAAAATGGGACCAATTAAAAAGTCTGGTTTCTTCAAATGGAGGTGAAAATGCCGAAGCTTGAGACTTGGGATCAAATAAATGCACGGCATGAAAGGGAAAAGATTGATTTGGTCTCATCTTTTGCCAAGATGAATTTCACGCAAACAAAGGCAGCTACGATCTTGGGCATGGATCGCGGACATCTGAATATTTTTGCTAAGCGCCATAATATCGAATGGCCAAACATGCAAAGGAGACACTATGAAGGAACTTACACCCCACGATCGCGCACATTTGGTTTTTCTAAATCGTCAAGTAGATCGTCTACAAGATGAAAGCTTCCGATTAGATCCGCACCCTAACGTCAAACAAGACCTAGAC
>Ga0222715_10000356_pt1 | contig 45618 bp, 40 predicted proteins | sample C33_9DmetaG_FD_165056 | JGI IMG/M metagenome (GOLD analysis project Ga0222715, IMG submission 165056) | Estuarine water microbial communities from San Francisco Bay, California, United States - C33_9D | ecosystem: Environmental > Aquatic > Marine > Unclassified | place: USA: California...
CAAAAGCTAAGATTTGTGAATCTGAGACTCTTAATAAAAGTACTCCAGCATTAAGGATGTTTACGTTTCCACCCACCGTTTCGAGATCCTTAAAATTATCACTACTAAGGTCAACGGTTACCATATTCCCGTTTACGGTAAAACCAGAAGTATTTGTATTTCCTTCACCTCCAGTATTGGAGTTATTGGAGCCATCACCTCCGATCACATTCACCGAACCTGTTCCTTCAGAGGAGCAGGCCTCGAGAAAAGACAAGCCAAACATTGCAAAAACTACTGTCGGACAGGCTTTAGTTAAGAAGTCTCTTCGCTTGTTTAAGTGTTTTTCTGTTTTCATAGCTTTTATTTTTGTTTAAAGATATTAATAAAAGATTGAACAGAAAACTACCAGATACCCTTCAGCCGCTCCTTTTCTAAACGAATCGCTTCATTCGTTGGATTATCGACAGCTATCTGATTATAACCCTGGTCAGGGAACACCTGCAAGGTCATTAAAGTTTTTCCTCCTGCTACGAGAAGCTCGATGGAAGAGGCGTCTACATAGATTTCGAAGCTCAAAGATTCATCATTGATGTAGCTAATGTCTGCCGTTAGCTCTTCAGAGGTAAACGCTTCACTAAACGAAATGTTTCCTGATTTAGAGCGATCAGCTACGATTTCACCATCGGCTCTATTAATACTGAACACTACTCGCTCGGTGTCATTCTGTAAAGCAAAACTAAATGCCTCAGCTGCTGTTTCTAAATGAATTCTAGATTGACTAGCACCCTCAAAAGGAATAAGCGATTGTCCTGAAGAAAGAGTCTCAACAGACGGGCTTTCTAATTTTAGACTGGCAGCTGCATCTAAGATTTGACTTTGAAGACGTAACCCATCGGTAGCCTCAAATAAAGATAGTTTTCTAGGTAAGGTCATCGAGCTTCTCCAAGCTTCTGTCGGAGTCTGCTGCGCATAGGCCCAATTACTCATCCATCCGATAAACACCCTAGAATCATCAGGCACATCATTGTAGGTGACTCCGGCATAGTTATCGGGCCCGTGATCCACCCAACGAATATCTTCCTGATCGGTTGAAAAAGTATAACCATCAAAATCTCCAATAAAATATTGAGTGGCACTACCTCCATTCGGGCCTCCCGGATTAATACTAATCAGTAGCACCCAATGCTTCTCTCCATTAAGCTCTAGCTCGAAAAGATCCGGGCATTCCCATACCCCTCCATGGGCACCCACCCTCTGACCGAAGGTCGAACTGAGTTCCCAATCAATTAGGTTCGATGAACGAAAGAGTTGAAGGTGATCGCCGGCCACTAGACTCATAATCCAAGATGAAGATGCTTCGTGCCAAAAAACCTTCGGGTCTCTGAAGTCTTTTACTCCAGGGTTTGCAATGACTGGATTGTTTTGGTACATCGTCCAAGTATCGCCGTGGTCAAGACTGTAAGCGATCCCTTGAGTCTGATAATCGATTTCACCTGCCTTCTCAGCCTCCATTTTGTGATAGGTAAAAATGGCAATGAGCGGCGGGTTTTCGGTCGTACCTAGACCTGAAGTGTTCTCCTTATCGTAGACCGCACTCCCTGAGAAAATATATCCGTGCTCATCAGGAAACAGTGCAATAGGTTTATTTTCCCAATGAATCAAATCCTTACTTACCGCATGCCCCCAGTGCATAGGCCCCCAAACGATATCCTCAGGATAATACTGATAGAATAGATGATAAATTCCGTTTTCATAGATTAATCCGTTCGGATCATTCATCCATTTTTGTGGAGGAGAAAAATGATATTGTAATCGGTAAGGCTCGTTATAATTCATAGTAGTCGTTGTGCTGCATGCACCTAATAGCAGTGCAAAACTCGCGATAAAAACTTTTCTAATACTCATCATTGGGCTATTTTGGTTGAAAATATACAAATTCATTCACCCCGCCTCTCCAATCACACAAAAATGACCAATACACAGGCACTTGCCATCTTTTGTAAAACACCTGAGAGAGGGTTTGTAAAAACGCGCCTTGCTGCTAGTGTAGGTGACCAAAAGGCTTTAGAGATCTACCTTGGCCTTTTAAAGATTACAGATGGGGAGACCAGGTCCTTCTCTTCTTCACGAAATCTATTCGTAACGAGCGCCCTAGAAGATTCAATAGAAAAAATGCAATCTACGCTTCAACAGCATGACCTATTTACCGATCCTAAAACTAGCTTTACAATTCAGCAGGGAGAAGATCTTGGTCAGCGAATGTCTGCTGCATTCGAAAATCTGTTCAAAAACCATCGATCGGTCGTCCTTATTGGCTGTGATCTACCTGAGTTAACCTCAGCACTAATCTCTAATGCTTTCGATGCACTCCAGTGTAATGATGTAGTAATAGGCCCTTGTTGTGACGGTGGCTATTATCTCATTGGCTTGAATAAGGTGACCCCCGACCTATTTAAAGAGATTTCTTGGAGCACGGAAAAGGTTTTAAATCAAACACTGGAAAAGGCTGGAAGACTTTCACTAAAAGTTCAACTCTTAAATCAGTTGAGAGACATTGACACCCTAGAAGATCTGCATTTCAGCAAACTTAAATAGGTTGGTAAAGGCTTAGTATCCGCCCAAAATAGTCGTAATTTAGAGGCTATGTTAACAGAAGATGTTTTAAAAGAATCTCTAGTATTTTTACGTTCCAAAGGATTCGGAGATGCGGAGGTCGGTATCATTTTAGGCACAGGCCTTGGTCAGTTTGTCGATGAAATAACCATTGAAGCGGTAGCGCATTATCACCATATTCCTTACTTCCCTATTTCCACTGTTGAATACCACTCGGGAAAACTCCTATACGGTATGCTTCAGGGTAAAAAGGTGGTTGTTATGCAAGGAAGGTTTCACCTCTATGAGGGCTATGACTTTGTAGAGCTGACGTATCCAATACGAGTAATGCACGCTCTAGGAATTAATAAACTTTTGGTTTCGAATGCTGCAGGAGCCATTAACCCTGACTACAGAAAAGGGGATTTATTACTTATAGACGACCATATCAATCTACAAGGAGGATCACCGCTTGCCTTCTCAAACGTGAGTGAATTCGGGCCCCGATTTGTAGATATGATTTGTCCGTATAATGCAGAACTTTCAAAAATAGTAGAAGAAAAGGCAAGCAGTATAGGAATAAAACTTCACCGTGGCGTTTATGCCGCCGTTATAGGGCCTCAACTCGAAACTCGTGCAGAGTATCGAATGCTGAGAATTCTAGGTGCTGATGCGGTGGGTATGAGTACAGTACCTGAGGTCATTGTGGCCAACCAACTCAACCTTCCTGTAATAGCGATTTCAGTGCTTACCGATGAATGTGACCCTGATCATCTTCAACCCATAAACCTGCCAGAAATCATGGAAATCGCAAAGGCCAGCGAACCAAAACTTATCCAAATTTTTAAATCAGTTATTTAATGAGTTATCTAGACGCCACTCATGATTTATACACCAAAGCTGCTGAAACCCCTGAGATAGGCTTGTGCTGCACCACTAGCCCGATATGGCAGTTTCCTGGCTTGTCGATTCCTAATCGGATGCAAGAAATGAACTACGGATGCGGAACAACAGTTTCTGCTTCTGATTTGGTAGGCAATCCTAAAATACTCTATGTCGGAGTAGGTGGAGCTATGGAACTGCTTCAGTTCGCGTATTTCTCCAGAGAAAAGGGGAATATTATCGGGGTAGACTCCGTCGACAGAATGCTTCAGGCGGCAGAAGAGAATCTCTTAGTGGCTGAGAAAGAAAATGAATGGTTCGAACGTGATTTTATCGAACTCAAAAAAGGCGATGCGCTAAACTTGCCTATTGAAGATGAATCTGTCGATATTGCTGCACAAAATTGCCTCTTTAATATTTTCAAAGCAGAGGATCTTAAGAAAGCCATTTCAGAAATGTACCGAGTATTAAAACCTCACGGTAGACTCGTTATGAGTGATCCTATTTGTGAACAACCGATGTCTGAAACACTTCGAAACGATGACCGCTTACGGGCAGAGTGTTTGAGCGGAGCTATTCCACTAAAAGATTACCTCAAGGCACTTACCGACGCTGGCTTTGGTACTATCGAGGTGAGAGCAAGGCACTCGTATCGCATTCTTGATGCTAAACATTATTCGACCGATCATTTGATACATATTGAATCGGTTGAAGTGTGTGCGATTAAAGATCCGATGCCCCCAGATGGGCCGTGTATTTTTACGGGCAAAACCGCCATTTACTTCGGAGAGGAGGAGTACTTTGATGACCATAAAGGTCACCTTCTTTTAAAGCACCAACCACTCGCAGTCTGCGATAAAACGGCCGCTCAACTGGGTGGTTTAAATGCCGACATCCATATTAGCGAGTCAACCTATCATTACAGAGGAGGAGGCTGCTGTTAATGGATGAGAAAATCGTCATTATCGGCAATGGTATTGCAGGAAGTACTCTAGCACTTCAGTTAGCTGAGAAAGGAGCTGCTTCAGTGACACTGATCTCTGATGAAAGCTCTTATTTCTTCTCACGAACCGCCCTGATGTATGTCTATATGGGGCATTTAACGAAAGAGCAACTCGAACCCCTTTCTAGAGAAAGTTGGGACCAATCTCCCATTCAGCGTGTCAAGGCCCAAGTTTCATCGATTAGCTCAGAAGAGAAGAAACTATCCTTTCGAACGAATGATGGGGACGTAAAGCAATTAGCCTATGATCGACTAGTGATTGCGACAGGTTCAAGACCTGCCTTTTACAATTGGAAGGGGCAAGAAGCTGAAGGGGTCTTAGGGCTCTACCATTTAAGTGATTTAGAAAAACTAGAAAAATGGGCTGCGAATGCTTCTGCTTGTCCCGAAGCTGTTGTGATTGGGGGCGGATTAATTGGAATCGAACTCTGCGAAATGCTACTTAGTCGCCAAATAAAAACAACCTTAATTATTAGAGAAAGCTTTTTCTGGTCAAGCCACTTGCCAGAATCTGATGCGCAGCTTGTAGAAAAGCACATCCAATCGCATCACTTAAATCTCATAAAAGAAGATGAGCTGCTAGAAATAAGTACAGATGAGACCGGTCGTGTCTCTTCGATTCAAACCAAAAAAGGCGAGACTTTTTCGTGCAATTTGGTCGGAATTACTACCGGTGTGCGTCCGAACATTGAGTTTTTAAAAACGAGCGGATTAGAATTAGATACAGGGATACTAGTCGATGACTATCTAAAAACCTCAGACCCCTCGATTTATGCCATTGGCGACTGTGCTCAGCTTAGAAATCCACTTTCGAATCGTTCCGCAATCGAACCCGTATGGTACACGGGTAAATTGATGGGGGAAATCCTTGCTCAGACTTTTTCTGGCCAACCGGTCCCATATAACCCCGGTATATGGTACAACTCAGCAAAGTTTTTCGATCTCGAATACCAGACCTATGGCAAAGTCCGTCCAAAAGCATCGCAACCGGAGAGCGAACAACATTTTTATTGGGAGACCGATGAGAAAGCGATGACCTTCGCCTATGATAAAACATCCGGTGCATTTTTAGGAATCAACACCTTTGGTATTCGACTGAATCATCGAATAGTCAGCAGCTGGATTGAAAAGGCTATTAATATTCAAGAAGTAATTGATCGATTAGAAGAAGCTCATTTTGATCCAGAATTTAGTCATCGATACTACAACCAGATTAAACATGCATTCGTACAGAACCACTAGCATACAAAAGGTATTTACCTATATGGGGCTATCTGGCCTTGCGGTTTTAATCCTTGCGGGATTTACCGCCTCTTTCCTCAAATCAGCAGGTCTTTTTCTCGGTCTAGGACTTATCAGCCTTGGAGTTATCGGCTATACCTTTTCTAGCTATTCAGGCTTACCCCAGGGTATTAAAAACAACGGTGTTTGGTACCGATCCCTAACTTCAAGAGGTATTGTCGCTTGGGTAGTCGGAGTGATTTTAACCGCGTTTTATGTAATACTCTACTTTTATCCTGAACACTTAGAGGGACTTATTCGGTTATTCGACCCTTTAAGCGAGGGGTTGAGTGGGAAAAAGGCTTCGCAGTGGTTCGTATACGGGGTGCTTTATACCCTCGCTATCGTACTCTTCGGAATTAAGTTTATTGTAAAATACAAGCACTCCAAATACCAAAAGTACCGAACCTACAGCGTCATCTTTTTTCAAACGATTTTCGCGTTTCTGATACCCGAGATGATGGCTCGACTGAATGGGGACCTGCCCTATTACGATTTGAAAAGCATTTGGCCTTTGAATTATTACCTGTTCGACGGTTACCAATTAGATGGATTTCTTCAAAACGGCAGCCTAGGAACTGCACTTTTGATCTTTGGTATTCTTAGTACGCTAATTATTACACCTATTCTGACCTATAAATTTGGTAAACGATGGTACTGCTCCTGGGTTTGTGGATGCGGTGGTCTTGCTGAGACTGCAGGAGATCCCTTTAGACAATTGAGCGATAAAAGTCTTCGAGCATGGAAACTCGAAAGATGGATGATTCATCTCATTCTGGTCTGGGTATTCATAAGTACTGTTGGGGTGGTTTACAGCTATCTGCTGCAAGCTCCTAATTCTTATTTGTTAGGACCTAAAACATTCCTTCTTTCAGTAAGTTTTGTTTTCAGTCTCGTGGTGGGATTAATTTTATGGAAGCGCAGGGATTGGCTAGCGAAAGATGCCCAATCTTCAGCTATTGCAATCAGCTCAGTAATTGTTCTGCTTTTAGGGTTTTTCTTTTTCAGTGAGAGTGATCGAGTACTGTTTATACCCTCGTATCAGATTCGCTCTGCCTACGGATTCTTCATCGGCAGTATCTTTTCTGGGGTAATTGGAACGGGGTTTTATCCGATACTAGGAAACAGAGTTTGGTGTCGATTCGGATGTCCGATGGCCGCAATTTTGGGAATTCAGCAAAAGCTCTTCTCCAAATTTAAGATCAGTACCAATGGCGGACAGTGTATCTCTTGCGGAAATTGCTCAGCTTACTGCGAAATGGGAATAGACGTGCGTGCCTACGCCCAACGTGAAGAACCTATAAAAAGAGCCTCTTGTGTAGGATGCGGAATCTGCTCAGCTGTTTGTCCGAGAGGGGTGCTTCGACTAGAATCATGATTTATGTAATTATCCCTGCACTAAACGAAGAGGAGGCAATTGCTAAGGTTATTGCAGATATACCTGAATCAGTCACCGAAGTAGTAGTGATTGATAATGGTTCAACAGATCGAACTTCAGAGGTTGCAAGAAAGGCCGGAGCCACCGTTCTTAAAGAATCTCGAGCGGGCTATGGTTATGCCTGTCTCAAAGGAATCACCTATTTGAAAGACCAACAACAATATGGGGATATCATTGTCTTCTTAGATGGTGATTATTCGGATTACCCCAAAGAACTAACCTCTCTAGTGGCTCCTATCGAGAAGGACAATTACGATTTAGTGATCGGTACTCGAAATACTCGTTTACTACAAAAAGGAGCCCTCACTCCACAACAACGATTCGGCAATGCGCTTGCCACTCGATTAATGGCCCTATTGTATGGCGGAAAGTATACCGATCTCGGTCCCTTTAGAGCCATAAGCTTCGATGCCTTAGATCGACTAAATATGCAGGATAAAACTTACGGATGGACGGTTGAAATGCAACTCAAAGCGCTAAAACATCGATTAAGGTATACCGAAGTACCCGTTAACTATCGTCCACGTATCGGTGAATCTAAGGTATCTGGCACCCTTAAAGGAACGATCATGGCCGGTTACAAAATACTCGGTTGGATCTTTATTTACGCCTTCAAGAAATGAGCGGACTAGTTCTCACATGGCAAATCGCCCTAGGCTTATGCGTTTTGATGCTCAGTATCTATTCCTTTTACCAAGGGTATTTAGCTATCCTATCCTCTAGAACCCAATTAAAAGAGGAGGATACAAAATTAGGAGAGTTCCCATCGGTAGTTCTTCAATTACCCCTTTTTAATGAAGGCAATACGATTGATGCAACTTTTAAGTCGATCCTAGAATTAACTTATCCTAAAGAACAGTTGCAAATTCAGGTTCTTGACGATTCAACCGATGAAGGATCACGTGCTTTAGCCCAACTATGGGTAGAACGATTGCATACTAATGGCTTCAAGGTTGAGTATTTATGGCGAGCACAACGAATTGAATTCAAAGCTGGTGCGCTTCGGGAAGGTTTGGAAAAAACAGACTCCGAATTCGTCGCCATTTTAGACGCAGATTTTAGGAGTGCACCGGATTGGTTAGAAAAGGGACTTACGCCATTTAATGACCCTAAGGTAGGTGTCGTACAATTTAGGTGGAGCTACTCCAACTTAGATGAAAGTTGGTTTACTCAGATGCAGGCATTACCCTTAGAGGTTCACTTTAGAAACGAACATCATGCCCGTTATAACCATCGGTATTTAAGTAATTTTAATGGGACGGCTGGGATTCTGAGGAGATCAGCTATAGAACATTCAGGAGGATGGAGTGGTGATACTTTAACCGAGGACATTGATTTATCATATCGGATTCAATTAAAAAAATACCGATTGGTATATTTTAATGAAAACTCTTTAGATTCTGAGCTACCTCATACCGCGAACGCCTATAGAACACAACAAAGAAGATGGAATAAAGGTGGCGCTGAAACACTCAAGAAATTGTTTATATCTATTCTTAAATCAGACTTAAGTTTTTCGCAAAGACTCTTCGCATTATTTCACTTATCAGGATCTAGTTTTTATCTCGCATCTTTAGGTCTTTTCCTTTTAAGTTTATTTGGCTTACCTCTTAAGACCTCAGGCTTTTTAAACGAAAATACCCTCTTTTGGACCTTCATTCAGTTAGCCCTAAGCATCAATACGCTGATTCTCTTTACCTGTTTTTACCAGGCATATTCCAAATCTACATTCGGCTTTAATAGCCTAAGATTTACCCGCTTATTCATCACCTATATTTTGTACACCACCGGGTTAGGCTGGCATCATAGTAAAGCAGTGCTTGAAGGTCTTATCGGGATAAAATCACCTTTTGAAAGAACTCCAAAAAAAGGAAGCACAACTTCAAAAAAGAAACGGCCACCCTATATCGAATTACTCATTTCCCTTCTATTCTTTGCAGCAGTCTTAGTTGATCTAAGAATTGGATTTTGGCCTATTTTAGGAATCCATCTCGTCGGTGGAATAGGCTATCTTTTAAGTTTTTCGCACGTATGCAAAGCCTAAGACGAAATAGCATCTATGTTATTCTACCACTAACCCTTTTAGGGTATTATCTCCTAGCCATGGTAGAACGATCAGAAATATTAATGCTGATTGGCCTATTTAGCCTTCTTTTTACCAGCTATATCGGTTTACTGAAATTGAAAACTACCCACCTAGGGTGGATCCTTATTGGACTCTGTTTTCGATTGGCCTTTATCGGCTACACCCCCCTTCTTTCACAGGACTATTTTCGATTCATTTGGGACGGAAACCTACTATCGCATGGGATCAACCCTTACCTCTATCTTCCCGATGAACTCATCGAAATCTTTAGTCAGTGGGAATATTTGCACTCTGGAATGGGCCCAATGAGTGCCGGACACTACACGAACTATCCAATGATTAATCAACTGCTATTTGCACTCGGAGTTCTTTCAACAAAGCCGATACTGACCTACCGACTTTTACTCATACTAGCTGATCTCATCACCTTTAAATTACTGACTAAACTAAGCTCGCAGACTTGGGGTTTAACCTATTGGCTGTCTCCAATGGTTATACTAGAAGGTGCCGGCAACCTGCATTTTGAACCGGTAATGGTTGCCTTCCTAGTTCTAGGCCTTTATTTTTTTAAGCAAGGTGTACACCTTAGGTCTTCTATTGCATTGGCAACATCCGTACTTATAAAACTGATACCTCTAATGTTTGCGCCTTTGCTTTTGAAAGTAGTAAAGCAAAAGCAACTGAAAATTATGGTGTTTGGATTCATTTTAACCCTAGCCTTATTCACCACTCCATTTCTAGACCCATGGTTTATTGCCACCTATAGTGAGAGTGTAGGTTTATGGTTTTCGAATTTTGAATTCAACGCGGGTATCTACCGAATCATCAAAGAAGTTGGTGCGTTAATTGGAGTTCAAGATTGGCAAATGATTCGGTTTTACGGGAAGGCGCATTCACTTGCCATTATATTTCTTGCTCTAAAATTTACCTGGGAATGTGATTGTTTTTCAAAGGTGCTTGACAAAAGTTACTTGCTTCTACTAATTTATCTTCTGACTGCGCCAACGATTCATCCATGGTATCTTATTACCCTGCTTGCGCTCGGGGCAATTAGTAAACACCCATCCGCTATTCTATGGTCGTTTACTATTATTTTAAGTTATGTAGCTTATAAAATGAGCCCTATCGAACTACCATTATGGCTGGTGGCTCTTCAGTTCATTCCCGTGCTAATATCACTGACTAGCTTCTCTTTCCGATCATTTTTAGAAAAGCAACTTCTTTAGTGTCAAGGGCTCTCCACTGCCCTCGAGGAAGGTCTTTTTTAGTAAGCCCCGCAAACATTACTCGATCGAGCTTTGCAACCTCATAACCCAAGTGTTCAAAAATTCTGCGAACGATACGGTTTCGTCCTGAGTGAATTTCAAGACCCACTTCACGCTTGGTTGCCACAGCGATGTAAGAAACAGCATCAACACTTATCGGGCCATCTTCGAGTTCAATTCCTTTCTCGATTTGTTGTAAATCGCTCACCTTTAAAGCACGATCTAATACCACATGGTAGATCTTTCTAACAGCGTAGCGTGGATGGGTAAGCTTCGCAGCCAACTCCCCATCGTTAGTAAAAAGCAACAGACCCGTAGTATTACGATCTAATCGACCTACAGGCAAAAGACGACTTTTGCTTGCATTACTAACTAGATCCATGACCGTTTTACGGCCCTTATCGTCATCGGTGGTGGTAAGAAAATTCTTGGGCTTATTCAAGAGTATGTACTCCATCTTTTCGGGCGTAAGTAGTCGGCCATCGAATTTGACTGAATCACCGGGCATAACCTTGTATCCCATTTCGCTAACCACTTTACCATTCACCTCTACACTACCGGCGGTAATGAAGGTATCCGCCTCACGTCTCGAACAGATTCCTGCATGAGCGATGAAACGGTTCAATCGTATGCTTCCATCATCTACCTTCTTAGGCTCACTGCTAGCAGGCTTCACAGGGCGCTTATTGAATGGTCGCTGGCCTCCTCTTTGTTGGCCTTCTCGTTTTGGTCCTTCAGAGGGTCGTTGTTTCCCTGATCTTTGACCTCCTGTATTTTTCTTTGGTTTACGGTTGTTCAATGTGACTCATTTAGAGCGCAAAAATAAACCCTTTTAATTGATGTAATCGATTCAAATCGAACAATAAAATGCTCAGGGTGCCTAACAGCACCCAAAATTTCAATAACAAGCGCATTTTTAGATAGCTTATACCCATAAAACTGAAAATCAATTCGATAGCTACGAAAACTAGAACTGCCACTGAGGTACTAAAGTAAAGTTGCATCTGGCCGAGGTCAGACCGTAGACTTAAACCAAGGCCCAAGAAGGCAAGAGCAAAAAGCATCCCGGCTGTAATTTTTCTGGTTTTTGACTCGCCTAATTGAATGGGGAGCGAATGTAAACCGCTAGAGAGATCTCCCTTCAGATTGTTCAAATCTTTTAATTGAACGAGTACCCAAAGAAGAAGAAATAAGAAGCTAGCGAAGAGTAAAATGCGAAGTTCAAAATGCCTGTAATAAAGGAATAAAGCAATAATAGGGCTGACAGCAAGGAAAGCGCTGAGTACAGATCCCCAAATAAAGAGAGAACGAATTCTATGGGAATATAGCCAAATGGTCGTGATGTATCCGACAAAAAAAAGCGCTGCTAAAAGAGAGACCTTAAGCGCCATTAAAAAGGCAACAAGATTAAGCAGCAAATACCCTCGCATAAGGGAGGATAATGACCACTGCCCGTCAATGACCGTTTTCACCGGGCGATTAATAAGGTCTTTGGGATGATCGTAATATTGATTGATTAGATATCCGGCCGTAACCACAAAGAAGCTTGAACCAACGAGTAAATGAAGCTCTAGGTTTCGCAAGAGATTCGCTACTGGATAAGTCGATCCGAGAATAAAAATGGCGGATAAATATTGAGCTAAGACAACCAAAAGTGCGTTTTGGAGTCGAGTTACACTAAAAAACGTAAGTAGATTTCTTTTAACGCTAGGCATACCTAAAAGGTATAAACTACCTCTAATTGATGACCATCTAGCGCCTTTTTAGTAGCCTCTAAATCTTGAGTAAATCCCAAAAAATAGCCTCCACCGCCAGAGCCACAGAGTTTAAGGTAGTAAGTATCGGTTTCCAACCCCTTCTGCCAAATATCGTGGAAGTTTGCAGGGATCATTGGTTTAAAGTGATCGAAGACAACTCCTGATAACTTTCGAAGATCGCTAAAAAGAGAGCGTATATTACCGCTTAAGAAGTGATCAATACACGCATCAGTATATTGAACAAATTGTTCTCTCATGACCTCTTCAAACTGCTTGTTCTTAAGGTTCTCCATAAAGAGTTGAACCATAGGTGCCGTCTCCCCAGTTATGCCGCTGTCTAACAGAAATACTGCTCCCTTACCCGCCTGGTTTTGCGAAGGTATCGGAGTAGATTCTACATGATCTTTAGCGTGTATTAAAATAGGTAGACTTAGATAACTATTGAGCGGATCAAGTCCCGATGAAGTCCCATGAAAATGAGATTCCATAATCGCGAATTGTCCTTTGAGTGCAAGCAGTTTGTCTCGGGTTAATGAACCTAAGACCGAAACCTTCTCGTCAGCGTATCGGTCATAAATCGCAGCAACAATCGCTCCGCTACTCCCAACGCCATATCCCATAGGAATCGAACTATCGAAATACATGCCTTTTTCTAAATCGGCAACTAGTCGCTCAAAATCAAACGAAACATCAAGGCGCTGCTCAGCCACCTGGCTCTTCAGGTAGGTAGCATAATTCTTTAGATGTGTGTTAGATGAAGAAGCTATTTCAGAGGAGGTATTCTCGGGAAAACGCAAGGCTCCTTTGAACGCATTAAACGGTATAGCAAGGCCTTTAGAATCTTTAATGATCCCGTATTCCCCGAAAAGAAGAATCTTAGCGTAAAATAATGGGCCTTTCATTTTGTTTAATTTTTTCATCTCAAAGGTAAACAATTATTTCGCTCCAAATCCACATTCATCCAATAAGTATTGTCCGTCTTCACAAAACGCAGCAAGCTCATTATCAATCAAATCAATAACACGCTTCTTATTTTCAGCCGGGTATAATACATGTACATTTGCGCCCGCATCCAAGGTAAAACAAACCGGTATGTTGGTCTCTGCTCTAAACGTTCTGATACGCTGTATAATTGACAAAGTACCCGGTTGCATTAAAATATAACTAGGTGTAGAACTAAGCATCATTGCGTGAAGACTAAGCGCCTCTAGTTCTACAATCTCGATAAACTGATCGAGCTCACCGCCCCGCAAAACAGATAAAAGCTTCGCTAGATGATCATTTGCTTGAGTAAATCGCTGCTTAGCAAAAGGGTGATTGTTCATTAGATTATGCCCCACTGTACTACTCACAGACTTCACTCCTTTATCCACCAATAAGATGGCGTCTTGGTAGGTATTGAAAATCGGGTGAGCTTCTAAAAAAGGTGTTGCAAAAAGATCTGAGCTTTCAGCGATATCTTTATGAAAACCCCAACTCATTAAAGGTCCTTCAATACTTCGAGCCGCACTTCCCGAACCCAGACGAGCTAGAAAAGAAGCTTTCTTCAAATCCACTTCGCTACCAGAAAGTTTGGCCTCGAGACTGCAAATAGCCATTGCTAAAGCTGCCATTCCACTAGCTGAAGAGGCTATTCCGCTACTGTGCGGGAAACTATTTGAAGTTTCGATATTCAAACTATAGCCTTTCAAATAAGGGCAATAAATCTCTATTCTATCGACAAAAGATTGAATTTTTGGAATAAAACTTGGCTTGGCCTCTCCCTCAAATTTTAAGTTAATTTCAGGGGACTTAGAAGGTTCAAAAGATACCGTAGTGTCGGTAAAAGCCTTACTAAGGGTGAACGAAATCGATGGATTAGCAGGAATCTGAGGATCGTATTTTCCCCAATACTTTACTAAAGCAATATTGCTCGGCGCACGATGTGTGGTGCGATAAGAAAACCCGTTTTCCTTGAGGTTTGATTTAAATTCTTCGAGCAATTGATCATTCATAAGTTCCCCAGTAAATGGCAAAGATAACAGAATGTTATTGTATCTTTTTGGAGCTAAACAGGTTATTAATGAAATCATATATACTGGCCCTCGATCAGGGAACCACCAGCTCAAGAGCGTTAATTATTAATCACCAAGGTGAAGTTGTTGCCATGGCTCAGAAAGAATTCAAACAATTCTTCCCACAAAATGGCTGGGTTGAGCACGATGCCAATGAAATTTGGGAAAGTCAACTCGAAGTTACTCGAGAAGCCCTTTCCAAAATCGAAGGCGAAGCATCAGTAGTAAGCGCTATCGGAATTACCAATCAACGAGAGACCGCTGTCGTTTGGGATAGAAAAACCGGAAAGCCTATCTACAAAGCCATTGTCTGGCAAGATAAACGCACCACAGAAGTCTGTGAACAACTAAAAACTGAAGGAAAAGCTGCTTTCATTCAGTCTAAAACCGGGCTGGTGATCGACTCGTATTTCTCAGGAACCAAAATTGCCTGGATACTCGACCACGTACCCGGAGCCCGAAAAAGAGCTGAGCAAGGTGAACTTATGGCGGGTACTATTGACAGTTGGCTTTGTTATAAGTTGAGTAATCAGGAGCTTCATATTACTGATCCTTCTAACGCCTCACGCACCTTACTTTACAATATTAATACACTCGAATGGGACCCAGAGTTACTCGAACTTTTCAAAGTCCCTGGTAACCTCTTACCAGAGGTTAAGTCTTCGAGTGAGGTCTATGGACATACTCACAAAGCACTTTTCGGAGAAGAGATTCCTATCGCGGGTATTGCTGGAGACCAACAAGCCGCATTATTCGGACAACAATGTACCGAAGTAGGCATGGTAAAAAACACCTATGGTACCGGTTGTTTCATGCTAATGAATGTCGGTGACAAACCGGTCTTCTCAAAGGCTAATCTTCTTAGCACGGTAGCCTGGCAAATCGGCGATCAGGTCACCTACGCACTTGAAGGAAGTGTTTTTATGGCTGGCGCCATCGTTCAATGGCTTAGAGATAGTTTAGGTTTCATTGAAGCCTCTTCAGAGGTAGAGGCACTTGCAGCAAGCGTACCAGATAGTTCGGGAGTTTACTTTGTACCTGCCTTTGTCGGGCTTGGAGCACCTTATTGGGATGCTTACGCTAGAGGTCAAATCACCGGGCTGACTCGGGGAACCACAAAGGCTCATATCTCTAGAGCCGCATTAGATGCGATTGCCTATCAAACATTAGATATTTTAGAGGCCATGCAAAAAGATGCAGACACCTCGATTCAAGTACTTAAAGTAGACGGCGGTGCTTCAAATAATAATCTACTCATGCAGTTTCAGGCAGACATTTTACAAAGCCAAGTGCTTCGCCCGAAGCAAGTAGAAACCACAGCCATGGGCGCTGCCTTTCTTGCGGGCCTCGCGGTAAATTTCTGGACCTCTACTCAAGAGATAAATAGTATCTCAGACGAGGATCGAAGATTTATTCCAGAAGCACTAAACTCAAAAATCACTAACGGAATTAAGGGTTGGCACGAGGCTGTGTCAACTTGCCTAACTAAATAACTATGAATATCGTTTTCGCAGAATTTATCGGAACTTTTTTAATGATGCTTCTAGGCCTAGGAGTCAATGCAAATGTTGCCCTTAAAGGAACTAAGGGGTCTTACAGCAGTGATAGTGCATGGGTACTCATCTGTGCCGGATGGGCATTTGCAGTCTACATAGGAGTGGTAGTTGCTGGACCAATAAGTGGTGCCCACCTCAACCCAGCGGTTAGCTCGGCACTTTTGGTTCAAGGGTCATTATCTTTAACCGATTTTACCCTTTTTGTTCCTGCACAATTTGCGGGTGCTATGCTCGCAGCATTAGCGGTCTGGTTTATGTATCGAGATCACTTTGAGGCAACCGATTGTCTTGAAACCAGACGTGGCGTATTTTGCACCGCCCCTGAAGTGTACAGCGTAAGTCGAAATTTCTTCAGCGAATTCATTGGGGCCTTTGTTTTACTATTTGCCATTTTCCATATTACCGATCCTGAGGTGCTAGAAACCGGTCAGAAACTAGGAATGGGCTCTTTAGGGGCACTACCAGTAGCGATATTCGTATGGGGAATCGGGCTCAGCTTAGGAGGTACCACCGGCTACGCCATTAACCCTGCAAGAGATCTAGGGCCGAGACTAACCCACGCCTTACTTCCGATGAAGGAAAAGGCTGGTGGCAACTGGTCCTATGCTTGGATACCAGTAGTTGCTCCAATTGCAGGAGGAGTTTTTGCAGCGCTATTGCACCAACTTCTGGCGAATTAAAGCGCTCTGTCGGGATAATTGCAGAAAATCCCGTCAACGCCCATTGCTTTCATTTGAGCAATATCCTCTGCTTCATTGACAGTATAAGTATAAATCTTGAAACCTTTCTCATGAATGACGTCTACCGCTTCTTGAGTAAGATTTTTATACCAAGGGTTGATTGCAATTGCTCCTAACTTTTCGGCCATTGGCATGGCATCTAACGGATTCTTTTCGGTAAGAACGGCGATAGCAACCTGCGGGTTCAGTTCTCGCATTTTTTCAAGCTCATCCCATCGAAATGACGAAATCACAAATTGATCTAAACTCCAGCCCTGGTGTAAACTGTAATATTCAATAATTTGATTGACTTTCGCAGCAGTATTAGCCCCCTTAAGCTCTATGTTTAGAGAAATTCGACCATCTACAGCTTTAAGCACATCTTGAAGTTTAGGTATTTTATGACCTCCTTGAAGGGTTAAGGCCAACACCTCGGGCATATATAGATCTTCTATTTCTCCGACTCCATTAGTTAAATCATCTACTCGATCGTCATGAAACACAACAACCTCTCCAGAACGAATACGAAACACATCTATCTCCACCATCGACACCCCTAAATCAATTGCTTTCTCCACTGACGCAATAGTATTTTCGGTGACATAACCCATTGCACCACGATGACCAATGACTAGAAAATCGTCTGAAGTATTCATCTGACAAGAACTTAGAATCATTGCAATAGTAACTAAAATGCTTTTTCTCATGGCTTCATTTGTATTAATAAAAAGGATCTGGGTTGAACTCTTATAAGTTCTGATATTGAGGACCCAACCTCATTGATGGGATCGTAATAACGATCATAACCCTGTAACTCCTTGTAATCTGAGAGGTCGATTTGACGATCCTCCTCGTTCTTATTCAAAAATAGGACAAGCTTTTCATTTTCAAAAAACCTTGAGATCACATAAACTCCATCATTCGGGGCATAATGCAAGGTCTCACCAAACCTCATCGCCTCTGACCGGTTTCTAAATTGAAATAATTTGGCAAATAAGTCTTGGGTTGACTTCTGCTCGGCAGTTAAACCCACCTTGCTAAAGGCATTGATTTCATCCTCTGTCCAGCCTCCAGGAAAATCAGTACGGATCAATCCATGATCATGGGGCTTAGCCGTATTTTGAATGAGGATCTCTGTACCGTAATAGAGCTGTGGAGTTCGAGGTGCCATAGCCAGTAGGGCTAATGCCATATGATGAAGATTAATATCTTCACCAAGCTGAGTATAAAGACGATCCATGTCGTGATTATCACCCATGAAAACTAATGCCTTAGGGTTCGGATAATAGAAATCATTCGACAAGGCAGTATACCATTCAGTGAGTCCCTTATCCCAAGATTCTTCATTAGTAAGGGCATCTACTAGGGCTTTTTGTAAGGGGAAATCAAAGACCGAAGGTAAATGCGATTCGTATCCATCCGCATTGGAGACTGACTGTTGCCAATATCCGACCCTGAGGGGATTATAGCTCCATTCTTCGCCTACAATTGTAAACTTCGGATACTGGATTTGAATCGCCTGTGCCCACTCAGCCATAAAAGTAGGATCGTTGTAAGGATAAGTATCTTGACGAATTCCTCCCAAGCCAAGGGTTTCTATCCACCATAAGCTATTTTGAATGAGATAGCGGGCCATAAAAGGATTACGATGGTTCAGGTCGGGCATAGCAGACACAAACCATCCTTCAAGCATTCTGCCCTTGTCTTTCTGAGTAGCATAAGGATCTTGTATCGTTGTTCTACGGTGGCTCGAATAAGTAATTTCACCCGAGTCTAAAAAAGCCTCTTGCCCATTAATCCAATCTGAAAAGGGCAAATCACTCATCCACCAGTGATTTGACCCACAATGATTATTGACTTGATCCATGACCAGCTTCATCTTGTGATTTCTTAGCTCATCAGCTAAAAGACGATACTCCTGAAGAGAACCAAATCTCGGATCAACTTTATAAAAATCGGTAATCGCATAGCCGTGATATGACTGCTCGGCCATATCGTTCATCAGTAAGGGACTCGACCAAACGGTGGTCATTCCGAGATCATTGAGATAGGGAATAGCCTTAATAATACCGGCAATATCACCGCCATGACGCTTATAATCCTGCGATCGATCAACCGCTTGTTCTTTCAATCCACGAACGCTATCGTTAGACTCATCCCCGTTAACGAAACGATCAGGTGTAATTAGATAAATCGCATCTCCAGAATTAAAACCTTCGATTTCATCAGAACCAAATTCTAATTTGCGCAGCTCATATTCATGTTCGAATCTTGAGGTGTCGTTTGAGAACTCAAAGACAAGCTTCTCAGGTTTCTTTACCGAAGAAAGATCTAGATCTATGAAAAGATAATTCGGACTATCTGCCTGATAAACTTTCTTAATCAACTGATTTCGATCCTTTTTCAGCTTTACCTGAAAGGCCCCTATATCATCCGCTTTAACCAGTAATTGCAATTCAGAATTAGCCATCCCGACCCACCAATTGGGCGGCTCGACACGAATATCTTGGGCCTTTGTAAACCAAAAGGTAAACAGAAAAAGACCTAAGAGTAGTCTGAATTTACGCATGATTATAAGCTATAGGTATATATCGTTTCAGGTTGTAATTCGATTCGCTCACCTTTAATTCGGATACTCATCGGTAATTCGGCAGATCGCAGCGTGAATCTAGCCGCATTCTTTGAAACTTCAAACTCAATGGTTCTTGATCTAAATGTGATCGAAAACTTATAGCTATTCCACTCCTTAGGAATCTGAGGATTAAAGTGAAGCTTATCTTCAATCAATCGAAGCCCAGCAAAACCTTCAATAATACTCAGCCATGTACCCGCCATAGAGGTGATATGTAAGCCCTGATGAACCTCTTTATTGTAATCGTCTAGATCTAGTCTTGAAGTTCTGAGGTACAATTGATACGCTTGATCCATACGACCAAGCTTGGCCGCCTGAATGCTGTGAATACATGGAGAAAGTGACGATTCGTGAACGGTTAAAGGCTCGTAAAAGTCAAAGTGTTTCTCTAATTGTTCTACTGAAAAATGATCTTCAAAGAAATAGAATCCTTGAAGTACATCTGCTTGTTTGATATAAGGCGATCTTAAAATACGGTCCCAAGACCACTTTTGATTGATGGGACGATCAGTGAGACCTAACTCACTAACCGGTTTTAAAACCTTATCTAAGAACCCATCCTGTTGTAAGAACACCTCTTTAGACTCACTATACGGGAAGTACATATTTTCTGCAATCTCCTCCCACTTCGAAAGCTCATTGTTGGTTAGTTTGGTTACTCCGATGACTCGCTGATAATCCTCTGGATATCCGTCTTGAACCTTCTCTACTTGTCTCTTGGTATATTGTAGACACCACTTTGCAATGTAATTGGTATACCAGTTATTATTGACGTTGTTTTCGTATTCGTTGGGCCCAGTAACACCGAGCATTACATACGCCTTCTTGTCTTCTGAGTAATTGACCCGCTGCTTCCAAAATCTTGCAATCGCGATCAGTACCTCAAGTCCCATTTCTGGGATATAACTATAATCACCCGTGAATCTTACATAGTTAAAGATCGCAAAGGCAATCGCCCCATTTCTATGGATTTCCTCGAAGGTAATTTCCCATTCGTTATGACACTCTTCTCCGTTCATGGTTACCATGGGATACAAAGCTGCTCCACCCGTAAAGCCTAACATCTTGGCATTAGCAATTGCCTTATCAAGTTGTCGGTATCGGTAGGCAAGAAGATTTCTAGCCACCTCTTCACTCTTGGTTACCATGTAAAAAGGCAAACAATAAGCTTCAGTGTCCCAATAGGTACTTCCGCCGTATTTCTCACCTGTAAAGCCTTTAGGTCCAATATTCAAATCAGGATCTTTACCAAGGTAGGTCTGGTTCAAATGAAAGATATTATAACGAATACCTTGTTGTGCTTTGACGTCTCCTTTAATCTCAATATCTGAACGCTCCCAGATTTCGGCCCATGCTGATTTTTGAAGATCAAGAAGCCCTTTAAACCCAAATCCACTTGCTTTATCTAGGGCTTCATTAGCTGCGGCAACTAAGTTTTCTTTAGCGTGATATCTAGAAACTGTATATCCTCCAAACTTCGTTAGTCTTGCTGTTTGACCCGAATTTACACGGGTGACATAATGAATCGAAACCTTAGAATCTAAACATTCCTCGCCCGCCGGCTTGATTGCACGCTGATCAACTTCTAAATTCGATTGCATGAAGGTGCAAGTGTAAAATTTCGTCTTATTAGTGTGTGCTTCGATGAAGGCGCGATTTCCTTTTTGAGTTACCTCGGTAGTCGACCAGAAAGCGTCGTCCCAATTGCTATCTCTGTTTTTAATACCACTATCGATATAGGGACGAATCTCTAAATCAATTCCATCCTTAAGCGGTGTGATCTCATAAGAAATAGCCCCAACTTCATCTAAAGCAAGACTTAAAAAACGTATTGATTTTACTTGAACATGAGCCCCGCTATTTAAGATGACCTCAAAGGTTCTGCAATACCAACCCTCTTTCATATTCAACTCACGGCGAAAATTCAAAACCTCATCGGCAGCCGCAATATCAAGCTCTTCACCTGATATCAACACTTCGATACCGATCCAATTCGGAGCATTCAATACCTTTGCAAAATATTCTGGGTATCCATTCTTCCACCATCCTACTTTGGTCTTGTCTGGATAGTAAACACCAGCTATATAACTCCCTTGAAACGTATCCTTACTGTAGTTCTCCTCGAAATTGGCACGTTGGCCCATAGCCCCGTTACCCAGGCTAAAAAGACTCTCTGCAGAAACTACAGTTTCAGGGCTGTACTTCGATTCTATAATCGACCACTCATTGGCCTCTACTAAGCTTTGATTCATCTATTATCTATCAATTAATTGATCTAAAAATGGAAGGGTTAACTCGGTAAAATCTTTCACGACATGTTTGGCATGCTGCAATGTCTCGGTGTCTCCAACACCAATACTATACATCCCGGCTCGATTGGCCGCCTCAACTCCTGCAATGGCATCCTCAAAAACCGCTGAATTACCAGATGACACATTCAATCCGCTTGCAGCCTTTATAAAAACTTCTGGATCTGGTTTCGCTTTAGAAACCTTATTACCATCTATAATTATTTCAAAATAAGAGGTCAGCCCAACACGGTCGAGAATTAAAGTGGCGTTCTTACTTGCAGAACCTAAGGCAACCCCTTGACCTCTCTCTTTGAGGTGATCTAAAACTTTTTTGACGTCAACGAGAATTTCATCCTCAGTCATGTCTTGAATGAGGTTCAGGTAGTCTTCGTTTTTTTCGTGCATCCACTGATTAAAATCAGACTCTGAGGCACTTACTCCTCCACTTTGCAGCAGTAATTCGAGGCTCTTGTGACGGCTTACTCCTTTAAACTTCTCGTTTTCTATTTCATCGAAAAAGATCCCTAGACGATCGGCTAATTTTTTCCACGCCAAGTAATGGTATTTGGCGGTATCTACAATTACCCCGTCAAGATCAAAGATGAAAGCGTTGCGACCACTTCTCATACCCTTGTTTTTATCGGGACAAATGTAATCAAGATAAAGCGATCCGACCTACCTAAAATAATACCACAAGAATAGAACCACTATAATGATTGCTACGGTTAGGTAGCGTTCAATAGGCTGCGTTTTTTGCTCTGCAGAGGCAACTGACCCACGCTCGTAAACTAAACCTGCTTCCACCTCTTTGGCGGTAGATGCATTTGAAAGACTAACTAGTACCATTACGGCGATACTAACGACAAAAAGGAAAATGGCATAATGCAAAAAGTTCATCGTAACCAGTGTGTCAATCATTCCACCTTCAGCCAACTGTAAACCACCTTCTTGAGTCATGTATTCTAAAACTAGACGAGCCATTCCTAAAAAGAAGCCAGTCCAAAGTGCGGCTACTGCACCCTTTGCATTAATCTTCTTATAGAAAATACCAAGTAAGAAGGCTGCCGCGATCGGAGGTGAAACATAGGCCTGTACACTCTGTAGATATCTGTAGATTCCACCGCCCTCAGTCAGTTTTTTCATAAAAGGAATCCATGCTAAACCAACAATTACAAGAATTACGGTAGCAATTCGACCTACCATTACTAATTGTTTCTCACTTGCCTCTGGCTTCCATTGCTTATAGAAGTCAAAGGTGAAAAGTGTTGAAGTACTATTAAACACAGAAGACAACGAACTCATCAGCGCCGCAAGAAACCCTGCCACAACAAGACCTCTAAAACCAACAGGGAGTACTCGTAAAATCAGTGCAGGTAATGCAGCATCGGTAGTTGTGCGGACCTCTCCCGTAATTGGGTTGGTAACTGTAAATAAGTCTGGATACGAAGTCACTGAAAGTGCGTATGCAATGATACCAGGGAAGATGAAAATAAATAAAGGAAGTAGCTTTAGGAAAGAACCAAAAATAGTTCCCTTTCTCGCCGTTGATATGTCCTTAGCTGAAAGTACACGTTGAACAATAAATTGATCTGTACACCAGTACCAAATACCTAAAATAGGAGCTCCTAACAGTACACCTGTCCAGGGATACTCCTTATTTCTCCACAAACTCATAAAGGTATCGGCATCTGGCGAATTCGCCTGAATTGCAGCGGTCACCTCTGACCATCCTCCGATAGCTTCTAATCCGAAATAGGTCGCCGCTAAACCACCCAAAATAAAGATGATCGCCTGAGCCATGTCTGTATAGATAACCGCCTTAAGACCTCCAAAAACAGTGTATAGACCTGTTGCTATTACCGTAATCAATGCACCTGTCCAGAAGGGAATACCCAACAATACTTCAAACACTAATGCCCCTGCGAAAATGGTGAAGGATATTTTGGTGAGAACGTACGAAATGATAGAAACCACAGAGAGATAAGTCCTTGCCCCTTTATTGTATCGACGCTCCAAAAATTCAGGCATCGTAAATACTCCACTCTTAATGTAGAAAGGGACAAATACCCATCCTAAAAGGAGTAAGATCAGTGAAGCTAAAATTTCAAATTGAGCCTCAGGAAAGGCTCCTCTTGCTCCTGAACCAGAAAGCCCAATAAGGTGCTCAGAGCCAATATTACTAGCGAAAAGCGAGGCTCCAATGGCAAACCACCCCAGGTCTCGGCCACCTAGAAAATAACTAGAGGCATCAGATCCCGACTTTTCTTTTTTGGTAACAAACCAAGCAATTCCAAAAATCAATAAGAAATAAGCAGCGATTACAGTGAAATCTATAGCTCCTAGGGTTTCCATAAAGTTGTCATTATGATTAGTAACTTTGCAATTTAGACCTTTTTTGTAATTAACACGGAGTGTTGTGGTAAAGCAATTGTTTTTTGTCGGATTTGTGATTCTGAGCTTGAATCTTCAAGCTCAAATCGGGGATTTGCCAAAGGCTAGGCCCATCATTAAAGGACAAAATCCCAATCTAGGAGTTAAAAATGACTCGAAAGGAACGCTACTCAGAATGCCTTCTGTACTTGACAGCAGCCTCACAAAACCAAAATCCGGACCTCAGCTCATCGATCAATCGAACCTCAAAGATGCAGGTTTTGATTTAGTCATTGATCCCAAGATCGCACTTGCAGAAAATGCAAATACCAATCTCGCTAGAGGAGATATGTATCTCGGTGATGTCAAAACCTCTGCAGACAACGTAGGGATCGCTATAAGAGATCACGGAGAAATTGACGGGGATCGCGTACTCATTCTTGTCAATGAAGTCGTCGTTGAGTACAATGCCTTACTAAGCGGACGTTTTCAAAAGCTTAATGTAGCATTAAAAGAAGGTTTTAACACCATCGAATTCAGAGCACTAAATCAAGGATACGCTGGCCTAAACACCGCCCAATTATTGGTGTTGGATGACAAAGGCGAAGCAATTAAAAACCAAAGTTGGTATTTAGCTACCGGTTCTACGGCAAAAATTATCGTTGTAAAAACACCAACCCTAGAAGACTAGTAACGTTCGCCAGGATGGTAGGTTTCTATGGCTCTTCGAAGCACCTCCTCTTTGTAAAAAGGAACCTTTTTAAAAGCACCTTCTGCATAAAGTGAGGTCTGATCATCGAAGTGCTTAGAGCTAGGATCACCACTCTGACCACCTGCTAGTAGACTGTAAGCCTCAACCTTATCACCGAATTCTACAACGGCCACAAAACTATTACCACGGGTACCGTATATCTTTTTAGTGTTATTGTGATAACGCGCTCCGTAGGCAGCCAGTGCACCCCAACGACCACTTGCATGCGCAATGGCAACACTTGGCAAAGAATCGTTGAAGGCTTGATAAATAGAGCCATCAATCCTTTGATATCTATTTACCTCACCCCATTCAATCAGCGGCGTACCAAAATCAGTAATCATCTGTTCTGCAGTGGCTCTCAACAGCGCTAATTTCCTTTTAGGATCACTTTCACTACTTCCCCAAAAGGTCAAATGTTCCAATTCGCTATATCCATTAGGGCGTTTAATTTCTTTAAGAAGTCGCGTGCCATAGAAATGCGCAATACTCATGGCCTTGCTGTCTAGATCTGTTTTAAAATCCCAAGAGCGCAAAGCTTCGATAATAGGAGAGAGTTCTGGGTCTGGAAAACGATCGTAAGCACCAATAAGACCCGGAATCAACACTTCAAAAGCAGGTAAACTCGGATCATAAGCAAGCTGAATCAACGATAGCAAATCGTGTTTTTGTTCATTAGCGAGCAGTCTGATGGCGTGAATGCCTCTGAAATTCTCGGGAGCTGTACTCATATAATACGGATAATCTTCAGGCTTTGGGCTATCATTACCAGCTAAGGTAAATGGGGTAGAGTTGCAGTTTTGTAACCATCCCGTCGAAGGGTTTAAGAGCGTGATATGCTCGCTTACCTCATGAAGTCCTTGCCAATCGGTTTCTGGATTAGTACCATCTACAGGTTGTGCATAATCGAATCTTGTATTGCGTTTCGGAATAAAATTCCCATGCCAGTAGGCAATATTGCCCTCTGCATCAGCATAGACCGTGTTGTTCGAAGAGTTCGTTTTCAAGTTCATCATGTTACTAAAACCTTCATATCCGTTTTGCTTGGTCCGAATAAACGACTGTTCTAGTGCACGAGCCGGCGACCACATCATCGCCGTTGATACCCACTTATCGTCTAACTGATGAGTGACTGGGCCATGATGGGTGCGATAAAGGGTATAGGTCTCTTCAACTAGGCTGCCATCTTCTGATCTAACTTTCAAAGTAGTGTCAAAGGATTTTACAGGCCTCCACTGATTTCCGTATCGATATTCAAGACCATTTCCAGTCTTGCGAACCTCTTCTACAAACTCATCGATGACATCGGTATAGGTTGAGGTATGCATCCATCCGGTCTTCTCATTAAAACCTTGATAGATGAAAAATTGACCCCAAGTCACCGCACCATAGGCGTTCAAGCCTTCTTCACTAACCACATGCATCTCTCCTCTAAAAAAGAACGAGGTGTGAGGATTGATTAGCAGCATAGCATTACCCGATTTCGTTTTATGGGAATTAAGTACTATTCCATTAGACCCTGCAGGTTCTAAAAGTGCAACCTCTGCTGCAATAGCCTCAGATTCTATAAAATCAATGGGTCGTTGATCTCCATAAAAAGCTTTGATCTTACGGGCCGAAACCCTCTCGATATCTCCGCCAATAGATCCTTCGCTAAAGTAATAAGGCATCCAAGGCTCGAAATGCTCGATCACCCGCGGCTGAACCTCTGGGTGAGTCTCTAAATAATAATTGACACCATCTGCAAAAGCAACACAAAGTTCTTTGAGCCAATCAGGACTTTCCTCAAAAGCGGCTTTGGCTTCATCTTCGGTCATGAATAGGTGGGCGCGAAGGTCACTATATAAAGCAGTTGAACCTTCAGCTTCAGCGAGTCTCCCTGTTGCCCAAATATAGTTTTGCTCGACTCGATTAAAATCATCCTCGCATTGGGCATAAAGCATTCCAAAAACAGCATCTGCATCGGTCTTTGCATAAATATGGGGCACACCAAAATCATCTCGAATAATCTCTACACGTTCAGCCCTAGCCTCGAGTCTTGAAAGTTCTTCAGAGCTAGTGCATGCCGATAACATCAAAAAGAATAGTAATAACCCAATCTTCTTCATTTGAATTCAATTTTAATTCTTGTTCAAGATACTGCATTTTGACTGCAGTAATGCACCTTATCTTTGCGGGCATGAGCGAGACACGTAGCAGTTTAAGAAAAGCATTCAAAACAATAATCAGGCCTAGAATTCATCTAGTATTCACAGGCCTTGGTCTTATCGTAATTAGTAAAGGAGCTTCATTTGTAGCTCCTTTAGCCATGAAAACCTTTGTCGATGAGCTCATTCCCAATCAAGATTTAGAAGGGATTAAAACTCTAGTAATCGTAGTATTAATCGCCCTTATTCTACAAGCCACAACCAGCTTTTTATTAACTCGTTTAGTGAGCGTGGCGGCACAGTACCTTATTACAGAGTTGCGTATTCAAGTACAGCAAAAACTACTATCTCTCCCCGTTCGCTTTTTTGAAAATACTCAAACAGGAGCCCTGGTTTCTAGAGTGATGAAAGATGTGGAAGGGGTTAAAAGCCTCGTAGGAACAGGTCTTGTTCAATTGATTGGCGGGTTATTTACTGCTGCAGTGGCATTCGTATTTCTCATCCGGCTGAGTCTTCCAATGACTCTTTTTAGTTTAGCTCCTCTAGCACTTTTTGCACTTATTGCATTTAAGGCCTTTACAACTGTACGACCTATCTTCAGAGAGCGAGGTAAAATAGAAGCAGAAGTGAAGGGTAGACTGAATGAGACTTTCTCGGGGATTCGAATGATCAAAGGTTTTTCGGCAGAATCAAGAGAGAAATCGAGATTCGAAAAGGGAGCTACTTTACTTTTCGAAAATATTAAGAAGTCCATGATCTATATGGCGCTGATTAGCAGTGGGTCTATACTGCTCGCCGGGGTGGCCACTACTCTAGTTACCGGCCTCGGAGGTTACTACATTATCGAGGGCTCATTAAGTCTTGGTGAGTTTCTACAATTTACCTTCTTATTAGGATTACTAATCAGCCCAATATTTCAGTTAACTAGTGTAGGTACTGAAATCACTGACGCCCTAGCGGGTCTTGATCGTACCGAAGAGTTATTTGAAAAGATCTCCGAATTCGAAAAACATAAGGGAGCTGAGTTAATTGGAGGTTTTCAGTCGCTAGCTTTTGACAAGGTGTGTTTTAGTTATGACGAAGGACGTAAAGTCTTGAACAATATTAGTTTCGAATTAAAAGCCGGGCAAACCATAGCTCTTGTAGGAAGTTCGGGAGCAGGAAAATCTACTTTAGCTAATCTAGCAACTCGATTTCTTGAACCCGATTCAGGACAACTTATCATCAATGGGCAACTTGCCAATGAAATAGATCTTGCCTCGTACCGAAGGCAGCTAGGAGTGGTTCTTCAAGATGATTTTCTTTTGGATGGAACGATCAGAGAAAACGTACTTTACGGCAATCCCGAATGCAGTGAGAAAGAACTTAATTCAGCATTAGATGCTGCCTATGTAAGTGAATTCGTAGCTGGTTTAGAAGAAGGTATTGAAACCATTATCGGTGAAAGAGGAATTAAACTCTCTGGAGGGCAACGACAGCGATTAGCAATAGCCAGGGCGCTGGTGGCAAATCCTAGGTTATTGATTCTCGATGAAGCCACCTCGAATTTAGATGCTGAAAGCGAACACTACATTCAACTTGGTCTCGAGAATCTAACTCGCAATAGAGCCACACTAGTGATTGCCCACCGACTCAGCACTATACAAAATGCAGATACGATTATCGTCTTAGAAAAAGGTGAAATTGTAGAAAGGGGAACACATAAAGAGCTGTTTGAGAAGCATGGTAGATACCACAGTCTGTATACGAGACAAGCTCGCATTTAATAGCCTTTATTAAGATTCTGGAGCCATCTGAATGACTAGACCTTCTAGCTCCTCAGTAATGGGAATTTGACAACCTAGACGACTGTTGTCTTTAACGTGAAAGGCTTCTGAAAGCATAGCTTCTTCCTCATCAGACATTGGGCTTAGTTCATGTGAAGATTCTATATAGCATTGACACGAGGCGCACATTGCCATTCCTCCACAAACACCAACAGTGCCTTCGGGCTCAATCTCATAAGAGCGTACTACCTCCATAAGATTCATATTCATGTCTGTGGGAGCTTGCAATTCATGCTTAACACCTTGTCGATCGATGATTGTTATTGCAACCTCATTCATGATTAGTCGATTGTTTTAACAACAGCTTTTGGTGCTTCTTTTTTAGAGCCATCAAAACCGGTAACACCGCCTACCGTAGTATATTTCATCACATAACGTTTGTCTGGATAAATACGAGCATAAGCACTTTGGCACATTAAAGTTGCCTCATGAAAACCACAAAGAATCAATTTCAATTTACCTGGGTAAGTATTTACATCACCGATAGCATATACACCCGGTATATTCGTTTCATAATCTAGGGTGTGATTTACCTTAATGGCGTTCTTCTCAATCTCCAATCCCCAATCAGATAAGGGACCTAATTTTGGAGAAAGACCAAACAGCGGAATGAAAGCATCTACAGCCATCTCCTTCGTTAAATCAGTTTGATGATTATGGATCACTAAAGACTCCAGTGAATCCCCTCCTTTTATTTCAACCACCTCAGCAGGTGTATTTAGTAGAATCTTTCCTTTATTCTTAAGTTCTTGAACTTTCTCAACCGAATCTAAAGCACCTCTAAATTCGTTGCGGCGATGAACCAAATGAACCTCACTGGCAATGTCACTTAAAAAAATTGACCAATCTAGGGCCGAATCTCCCCCTCCCGCAATCAAAACTTTTTTACCACGATATTGCTCTGGATCCTTAACCATGTACGAAACTCCGCGATCCTCGAATTTTTCAATACCGTGAATCTCGGGTTTTCTTGGTTCGAAACTTCCAAGCCCCCCAGCTATGGCAACTACTTTAGCTTTGTGCTTAGTTCCCTTGTTAGTGGTAACAATAAAGAAATCATCCTCAGTACGTTCTAAGGTCTCAGCTCTTTCACCGAGAGTAAACCCAGGCTGAAAGGGTTTGATTTGCTTCATCAAATTATCGACAAGCTCACCAGCTAGTACCTCAGGGTATCCAGGAATATCGTAAATCGGTTTTTTGGGATATAACTCTGCTAGTTGACCTCCAGGCTGTGGTAGGGCATCGACTAAATGGCATTTAAGTTGTAATAACCCCGCTTCGAAAACGGTGAAAAGCCCTGTAGGTCCCGCTCCTATGATTAGGATATCGGTTGTAATCATGTTGATAATTCTAGGCGATATTAATAACCTCCTCAATTTGAGGAGCAAATTTCTTGATAGTCATCTCAACCCCGCTTTTAAGGGTCATCTGGTTGATTGAACAACCCACACAATTTCCTTCTAATCGAACCTTAACTGAGGTTCCATTATCGATAGAAACCAGAGAAATATCTCCCCCATCGCTTTGAAGAAATGGTCGAATTTCTGCTAGGGCAGCTTCAACCTTCTCTTTTAATTCACTTGCAGTCATCAGCGCTTTGGTTTAACGGCAGAACACCCTGCCATGGTTGTAATTCGTATTGCCTCTGTAGGAGGAAGAGTTTCGTTTCTTTTTACCAATTCTGAAACCACTTCTTTGGTTAAGGATTCGAAAGCGTCTGATACTGGCGTATGGTCTTGCAGGGCAGCTGGTCGACCAACATCTCCTGCTTCTCTTACACTCTGAACAAGAGGGATTTCACCCAGAAGAGCTACTCCCATTCGTTCTGCCAAATGCTTCGCACCTCCCTCACCAAATATATAGTATTTGTTTTCAGGCAATTCTGCAGGGGTGAAGTAGGACATGTTCTCTATGATACCGAGTACCGGCACCTGAATGGCGTCTTGAGCAAACATTGCTATCCCTTTACGGGCATCAGCTAAAGCCACTTCTTGAGGAGTACTCACTACTACGGCTCCAGTAATGGGTAATGACTGCATGATACTCAAGTGAATATCCCCGGTTCCTGGAGGCAAATCAACAATTAAAAAATCAAGCTCACCCCAGTGAGCGTCAAAGATCATCTGGTTGAGCGCTTTAGCTGCCATCGGCCCTCTCCAAATTACAGCCTGGTCTTTTTCGGTAAAGAAACCTATAGAGAGTAGTTTCACTCCATAATTAGAAACAGGCTTCATCTTAGATTTTCCTTCAACATCAATCGCTAAAGGTTTTTCGTTTTCAACATCAAACATTAGTGGCTGAGAAGGACCATATATATCAGCATCAAGAAGACCAACTTCAAACCCCATTTTAGCCAAAGAAACTGCAAGATTTGCAGTAACGGTAGACTTACCAACCCCTCCTTTACCAGAAGCAACGGCAATAATATTTTTTATACCGGGAATTGGCTTTCCTTTGATCAAGTTGGAGTTCTGTGTTTTCTCAGAAGCCTCAACACTTAGATTTACTTTGATTTTAGCTTTAGGATGCACATCAGCGTGAATTACCTGAAGAATAGAAACTTCAGTCTTCTTTCTTGCCTGTAGACTAGGATTATTAATCGTTACATCGACCACAACCTCATCTCCAAACACTTGCACATTCTTTATCGCTCCACTTTCAACTAGGTTTTGACCTTCTCCAGGTGCGCTAATGGTACTTAAAGCTTTAAGAATTTCACTCTTTGTCATAGATCTCCTTTTCTACTACAAAGATACGCAGATAACAAAGGCTATAAAAGCATTTCTGCCGGATCCCAAAAAAGACGATTAAAGTCAACCACGCAATCATCTGAGATTTCAACTCCTTCATTTTCAAGTAGTTGTTGCATAAGATTAGTGCCAGGAAAATGATGTTTGCCGGTTAGCATACCCATACGATTTACCACTCGATGAGCGGGCACATCCTTGTCGTGAGATAAATTCATTGCGTATCCGACCATTCGGGCTCCGCCCCTACGGCCTAGGTAATTAGCGATTGCCCCATAAGAGGTAACTCTTCCTTCGGGGATTTGTCGGGCAACCTCATAGACGCGCTCATAAAAATCACTACTACTCATAATTCATCCATAAACGAATAAAGGTGATTACTACAAGTAACAACATCAGGCCTGCGATGATTCGATTCGAACGTTTTTCGAAGCGCTGCTCATCGAACGAAATTTTTGCAAACCCATAGGCATAACCATAGAGAATCACAAAGGTTCCTGATAGCGCCGCAGCTGCAAAAACAAATGTTTCAGAGGTGGCTAGGCGTGCAATTTTGGAGCTTCGAAGCGCGGCATGTAGCCCTGCATAAAAAGGAATGGTAAGTACATTGAGTAGCGCTAAACTGACCCCCTTCAAAAAGGAATTAGAAGAAGAAGGTACGAGTTCGGTGAGATTTCTATTTGACTTTTTCCAAAAGTAGAAAAAGAGCACAAGGAAGATAAGTAGGGCTCCGATTAAAATATGATTGATCGTTTCTGGATGTTCGAAAAGGAATTTTGAGAATACAGCAGCACCTAGGGCTTCGGCGAAGATGACAAGCGAACAAGCTATGGAGAAGTAAATTCCGTACTTCTTACCTCTTTCCACAGAGATTTTGGCGGCATTCATATTGAGCAAACCGGGAGGTAAAGTAGCTACGGCAGCGGCTAAAAAAGTCAGAGCAAAAAGAGTGATGTAGTGCAACCGCCTTTAGTATTAGTTAGATTTTAAACGATACATAAGTAATCGGATTACCCACTTCTAAATACTGGCTCTCATAGAACGTTTGAACCTCGGTCACTACTGAAGGGCTACCCGACTGCCTGTACACGTCGTTGTTCGAATATACAATTTCTTTACCTAGTCCGTGTAGAAGGCCCAAAGTGTATCCGTGTAAAAACTCGCTATCTGTCTTAAGGTGCACCAAGCCTTCACCTCCGAGAATCTTTTTGTAACGATCGAGAAACTGTATATTGGTCAGTCGGTGTTTCGTTCGTTTATACTTTATCTGGGGATCTGGGAATGTAATCCAAATTTCACTTACCTCACCTGAATCAAAAATTAAATCGATCAGCTCAATATGCGTTCGTAGAAAGCAAACATTCGAAAGCTTATTTTCAAGTGCTGTCTTAGCTCCCCTCCATAATCTGGCACCTTTGATATCGATTCCGATGAAGTTTTTTTCTGGGTAACGTTCAGAGAGTGCTAGGGTGTATTCCCCCTTACCACAGCCCAATTCTAAAACGATCGGATTTGAATTCGAAAAAATAGAATTCCAAGTCCCTTTCAATTCGAAACCTTCTAAAATTTCTTGTCGAGAAGGCTGGATCACATTCTCGAAAGAATCATTATCTCTAAACCGTTTTAGTTTATTTTTACTACCCAAGGTTTATCTGTTTTAAGCCTACAAAGCTAACCCAATATCGCCCTAAACCCAATGAAAAAAAAGACGATAGTGGTAGCGCCTCTTAATTGGGGGCTCGGGCATTCAACCCGATGCATTCCGATTATTAAAGCTCTATTAGAGAGAGACTATGAAGTAGTCTTGGCCTCTGATGGTTTAGCTCTAGGCCTACTCACCAAGGAATTTCCAGAACTAGCGAGTTTCGAACTACCCTCTTATCAAATTACCTACGCTTCTGACGGACGATTCTTCAAGCTCAAAATGATCTTCGACTCTCCCAAGATATTGAATGCCATGCGCAAAGAGAGAAAGGCCATTGAAAAAATCGCTAAAGAGGTGAATGCTAACGGAATCATATCAGATAATCGACTAGGTATTTACGTGAAAGGTATCCCGAACGTCTTTATCACGCATCAACTTCGCGTACTTTCAGGAAGTACTACTCAAATTAGCTCGGCGATGCATCAACAAATCTTTAAAAAGTACGATGCCGTATGGGTACCAGACTTTGAAGGAGAGAACAACTTAACCGGTGAACTCGGACATCTTGATAAGAAACCACAAAACCTCAAATACATGGGGCCTCTAAGTAGATTTGAGAAAAAATCGGTAGAGAAGGTAAACGATTTGATGGTACTCTTATCAGGGCCAGAACCCCAACGCACCCTTCTTGAAAATCGATTGACAGAGGAGTTACAAGCTTTTAGTGGTCATATTCTTATGGTTCGCGGAGTTATCGAAAAAGAGCAAACACGGCAAGAAATGACCCTTGATTCAGGAACGATGCTCAAGATTAATTTCATGAGATCTGAAGAGCTTTCACAAAGTGTTCAAGCCAGTGATTTTATTTTGTGTAGATCAGGCTATACCACTGTTATGGATTTGGCTAAACTGGGAAAGAAAGCCTTTTTTATTCCTACACCCGGTCAATATGAACAGGTTCATATCGCCGAAAGACTGGACAAATTAGGGGTTGTTCCTAGTTGTACCCAAGAAGAATTTAGTCTTAACCAACTCGAGCGTATTTCGAGCTATTCAGGGCTTGAAGCCTTTAGTTCAGGGGTTGATTTCGACGAACTATTTTCGGTTTTTTGAAGGGTAAAAGAGAATTCTGATCCGACACCAGGTTCACTTTCAACATAGATTCGCTCACCATGGGCTTCTGCGATATGCTTTACAATCGATAGGCCTAAACCAGAACCCCCTTCTTTTCTTGATCCACTCTTGTCGACTCGATAAAACCGTTCAAAGAGTCTTGGTAAGTGCTCTTTAGCAATTCCGTCTCCGTTGTCGGTGACTCTTACTATTAGTTTATCTTTTGTCAACTCTTCGATAGTAACCTCTGTAGTACCTCCTTGATGCCCATACTTAATAGAATTCTCAATAAGATTACTTAAAACATGTTCTAATTTCTCTGCATCACCATTCACCCAAACCGGATGTTCATAAACCTTATCAAAAACTAGTGTGATATCCTTCTTCGCAGCCTTCATTTCAAGCATTTCAAACACACTTTCGATGAGTTCAACAATATCCATAGGCTGCATGTAAAGCTTCTGCGATCCAGATTCTAGTCTGGTAATGGTGTCTAGATCTTTGACAATATAAAGGAGACGATCTACACTCTTATTGGCTCGTTCAAGGTATTTTTTACGCACTTTTTTATCCTGCATAGCACCATCTAAGAGCGTCAGGATATAGCCTTGAATGGTGAATAAGGGGGTTTTCATTTCATGAGCCACATTACCCAAAAAATCTTTTCGATACTCCTCTCGAATCTTAAGCGTCTCGATTTCTATTTTCTTTCCTCGAGCAAACTTCTCAATATCAGAGGTTAACGACTCTAAATCGGTAGAAACACTACTGCCAGTAAATCGAATACCTTCTAACAATGAAACCTCAGAATATACTTCCTTAATGAGTTTTAAAACATAGTTCTCAATGCCTACACGAAGAATCAAAAAACTCGAGATTAACGACAGAATAAAAAACGCACCAATAATTAATGGCTCTGACAGGCCTAAAATGTACAGCAGAGAAGTAACGAAAACCGTTACAACAAGTGAGACATACAGTGCATATCTCAGGACAAAAGGATTCACGTTTTTAAAATTAGCCGCCATCTAGGGCGTTAAATTACGAATTTATACCCTACGCCTTTAACGGTTTGAAAATGGTCGTCACCTATCTTTTCTCGAAGCTTTCGAATATGTACATCGATGGTTCTACCCCCGACAACAACTTCACTACCCCATACTTTTTCAAGAATAGATTCGCGTTTAAATACCTTGCCTGGCTTCGAAGTTAATAGAGCCAATAACTCGAATTCTTTGCGAGGTAAAATGAGCTCTTCATCCTTATTGATGACTTTGTATTCTTCTCTATTAATCGTTAGATTACCTACAGTATGCAGCCCTTCAGATTCAGGAGTTTCTTCTTTGCGACGACGTAATAACGCCTTCACCTTAGACATCAACACCTTCGGTTTAATTGGCTTTTGTATGTAATCATCTGCTCCGGCTTCAAAACCAGCAAGCTGAGAGTAATCTTCTCCTCTCGCAGTTAAGAAGGTGATGATGGTGCTTTCTAATCCGGGTGTGTTTCGGATGGTCTCACAGGCTTCGATCCCATCCATTTCAGGCATCATAACGTCTAGGATCACTAGATGCGGATTCTTCTTTTTGGCTTTAGCCACAGCCTCAACTCCATTTTTGGCCGTGTAAACCTGATATCCTTCTTGTGATAGATTGTATCCTACAATTTCAAGGATATCCTGTTCATCATCCACTAGGAGTATTCGAATGTCATCTTTTTTCATAGAAATTATTCTTAGATTGCAGCCTCTTTGCTAAAGATAAAAAAACCCGCCGTGAATGGCGGGTTTTTATATTAAAAACGGAACGAAAGCCCCAGTGATAGGTTCACCCCAGGAGCTAGACTTGAGAATACAAAATCATTGTTTCCGAAATAATCGAATCGACTTTCAATCAAATCATTCAATAAGTTTTCGGCTTTAAATGAAAGTGTTGTGTTCTTGGCTTCTCCAAATCGCTTGCTTGCAGTAAAATTCAAACTGTGAAAAGGCTCTGTGAAAACGTCTGGGAATTGACCCACACCAATAACCTGAAGCGCCCGTCCTTGAACATTGTAAAATAAACCTGCTTCAAATTCTTTATCAAAAAGATTATAAGTTACCCCAGCATTTACCAGATACGGAGACTGCCCCTGTAATTGACGCTTGGTGTCGACCTCTCTATCTAAGGCTACCGACTTTCTTGCCTCTAACTCGTTTTGAGACATTTCAAGCTCCGAAACAATGAGCGAAGTATTAATGTTATAAGAAAGTCTGTAGAAATCATTCGAATAAATCGAATTTCTAACTTCTAGCTCGACACCATAAACGATTGCCTCAGGAGTGTTTCTTGCAATTAACGTATTTGGAGTAGTAACATCAAAATAATTGATTTCTATAGGATCAGTAAATTGCTTGTAGAAAGCACTTAGCGCCATGAAGCGGTTATCCTCTCCATAATGCTCCCATCTCAAATCAAAATTATTCACATAAGTTGGTACAAGATCGGTATTACCAACAAAGAATCGCTCGGTAATAGGATCATAAATATTAGCCGCTGAATTCTCCTTAAAGCTTGGTCGAGCTGTAGTCATCGAATACGAGGCTCTAAGATTCGTCTGATCACTTACCGAATAGATAAAGTTTGCAGAAGGATAAATATCCGCAACATCAATGAACTCACTATCTCTGTAAATTTCTCCAGAAATAGCTTGACCAGAGTAGAGTACATTATATTCCTCGTAACGAACTCCTAGAATTGCTTTTAGCTTTTCAGCAAGACGCAGTTCAGTTGAAAGGTATCCTCCAATGGTAGTATTTTCAGCCTTGTATTGATTTGTTGGTTGATAATCTCCAATAACAAATGACCCTACCCCTTTAGTCGAGTTCCAAATAAAGTTAGGGTTAAGAATGTTGTTGTAATCCCCAGCAACATCTAAAGACGACCCTCTATAACCAATAGAAAATAAGTCTGTTCCAAAATCACGACTCTTATTATTATAAGCGAATCCGACCTTTAAGTTATTTCCATCAGATCCAAATAATTTGAAATCATACTTCAAATCGGCTTTAGCAGAAACAGCATACTCCTCTAAATCTCTCCATAATCGGAGTGGAAGTGCAGATACAGAGTTATCGATAATTCGTGTTCCATTCGATAAAACATTGAAAACCGACTTTCTAAAATCAATGTCTCGAACACGAACAACAGAAGGAGCTACTTTCCAATCAAATGATAACTTATCTCCTAATCGATAAACGCCTGAGAAAGGAACCGTTAAAATGTCTCTTTGTGTGTGAGTCATCGTATTGGTAACTCCTGTGTATGGATTTTCGATGTAATCTTCGATAACTCCATCGAAACCGTTACTTTCTCCACTTCGGATGGCTAAAACAGAAGCCTTATGTTTGAAACTTCCTGTCTTTAATGAAATCCCAAATAATCCACTAGCAATCGCTTGGATAGATCCCAATTCACCCTCTTGTGCGTCAAATTCTTGTTGTGCTCCGTTACGGACAGCCACACTGCGATTAATTGTATTTTGGTAATAGTCTGAATCGTACTTATAGTTCACCGAGGTGATGTATCCAATCGCGATTTTATCATTGATATTGTACTGATTTGAGGCCGTGCCTCCAATGCTATAGTCAAGAAGATTATTCTCTCTACTAACACCCATTTGGCGAGTAAAAGCCTTGGTACTTGAAACGAGTAAAGCCTCTTGCTGTGCATTAGTGATATTTACCGGACGAGGAAAATTGATTATCGATGAAAACGGTAAATCATTCGCTCCTGAATCAAACGAAAGACCATTCAATGAATAGTCTGGTAAACCTGGGGCGTCCTGAAAATTAGTGGCCGAGTTATATCCGGTAGAGATAGAGAAGGTATACTCAGGTAACGTTGAAAAATCTTTCAAGATCACATCAACCAAACCACCTGTAAAATCAGCAGGTAACTCTGCGCTAACCGATTTACTTACAAGTAGGTTATCTAGAAGATTCGTCGGAAAAACATCTAGTTGTAAGGTGTTACGATCAGGATCCAAACCCGGAACCTCAAGGCCACCTAATAGCGTCTTTGAGTAACGATCTCCCAAACCGCGAACATAAACGAACTTTCCTCCTTGAACCGAAACACCAGGTATACGCTTGATAGCTGTCGCCACGTTTCCGTCGCCTGATTTTTTAATCGTTTGAGCAGAGAGACCATCAAGCATCGTAACTGCTCCCTTTTGAATCGCAAGTACTGAGGCTTCACTATTCTTACGAACAGTGGTAGTCACCACCACCTCTTCTAGCGCGTTGGCTAACGGATTAAGAACAATGCTAACCTCAACCTCATCTCCCTCTTTAGTTTTAATCTCACTTACTACCTTGGTTTCATAACCTAGGTATGAAAATTCAATTTCATAAGGACCAGGACCATTCACTTCGAAAACGTATTTTCCCTCAAAATCAGTGATGGCTCCTGAAACAGTTTCAGTCGAGCCCTGTTCACGCAATACGACGTTTGCAAAAGCTAGCGGTTCATTAAAATCTCCATCGATAACGGTACCAGTGATCACAGACTGCCCAAAGCTTAGTGAAGTGATGAAGACTAAAACAAAAAGAAAGAAGTTTTTCATAAGGGTATAAATTGAAAAAATAGCCCCGGCAAAGCAGGGCTATTTGCTTAAAATAGAATTAAGTCTATTGGGTTTAGTTGAAGAATTGTGTCCAAGCAAATACAGATTCGTCAGCACCTTTTCCTGAAGGACGGCTTGCACTGATTGTTAACCAAGTAGCTGAAGCATCGTCAACCTTACCAGCGATCACATCAGCTTTAGCATCAGCAGTCACAACAACCATATCTCTAAAGTTTACCTTTCCTACCACTGTAGCAGTACCGGCACCACCATAAGTGTCAGCATCAACTCCTTTAAGCGTAGAACCAGACTTGAAGTCAACATAAAGAATGTTATCATTGAAACCAGTTGCATCCGATTTCCAATCACCTAGTGTAGCTGTTTTTACTACATCAGAGCGTCCATAAACTGTTACGTTTTGAAGAGTGTACTCACCAACAATCGCATCGTTAGGCTCTTCAGTACCATCGATTTCAAAAGCAGTATCTGAACCGGTAGCAAGAATAACAACAGCATTAGAGATAGTACCAGCATATGCTTGATCTAAATCGATACCGTCGTCATCGTAGTTAGCAACAACAAGGTTCGTTACATTTACCGCCCCACCGAAGATTTCGATACCGTCATCCTCAGATCCTACAAGTTCGATGTTCTCGATAACTGTTCCTGAACCAACACCTCCCATAGTAAGGCCTTGAAGTTCGTTCCCTGGAGAAACAGAAATTCCTGTGTGACGGATAGAAACATATTTCATAACACCAGAGTTGTCGGCATTGTTAGATCCTCCGTACTTTGTCCACTCGTATCCAGAAACAACACCTTCGATGTTTGCTTCCCCGTTAGCAGCACCGACGATTCCGTTTCCTAAAATAATTACAGATCCCCAAAGACCTTTATCAGTCGCAGATCTGTTAGGTGAAGTAGTTCCGTTTGCATAAACAATTTGATCGTTTGCATCAGTGAAGATAATTGGCTTATCTGCAGTACCAACCGCATTAATTTTACCACCTTTAGCTACTACTAAAACGGTAGCATTGGCACCAGTACCCGTTGCACCTTTAACGATAGTTCCTTCTTCGATAGTAAGAGTGGCACCTTCCTGAACAACGATTTTACCATCCATTAACCAGATTTTATCGTTAGTCCAAGTAGTATCAGAAGTAATTTCAGTTACTGATCCTGTACCAACACGTACAACCGGAGGATTAGTTAGAGCCTCAGCAGCGTTTAATGCATCTTGAATCGCAGAATCGATATCACCAAGACCATTAGCAACAGCAGCAGTAGCAGCAGCGGCGGCAGCATCAGCAATTTCTTGAGTGTTTGGATAATTAGCTAATGCAGCAGCAACAGCAGCGTCAACGATCGCCTGTAACTGAGCATCGTCGATAACTACTTCCTGCTGGCAAGAAGAGAATAACATTGCTCCAGATAAAGCAAAAGCAAAGATTGATTTTTTCATTTTGAGGGTTTTAAAATTTTTTCCAAAACTACGGGGCCATTCTCGTGTTTATTTTAGAACAAGGTTAACTTTCGATGTATAAATCCTTAAAAAGGTTAAGTCTTTTGTTCTTAAATGTTAATTAATCTTTAAGGTGTGTTTTCTGATCTCTTGCAGGCCCTTAAATCATTAGGTCTGAACGAAAAACGAACGATTCTAGTTACCTTTGATCCACTTTTAAAGAGTCATGGCAAAAGCTGAATTCACATCTGTAACCGAAAGCGATTTTGAGGAAAAGGCGTTAGACCTTTTTAAGGATCAATTTCAAAAAATTGAAGTGTATAACGCCTACTGCCAAATCCTTAAAAGGGATCCAAGCAATGTCTCTTCACTGGTCGAAATCCCTTTTCTACCCATTTCATTTTTTAAGAGCCATAAAGTCTTTGATAAAAATCGAAAAGAAGAGGGGTGTTTTATGAGTTCGGGAACAACGGCTCAGTCCAATCGAAGTAGGCACTACTATCATTCATTAGAAGGGTATGAACAAAGTTTTTTTACTTTTTTCGAAGCGACCTACGGGCCTATTTCAGACTTAGTTTTAGTAGCTCTTCTACCCTCTTATAAAGAACAAACTCATTCCTCGCTCATTTATATGGTCGATTACTTAATAAAAAGAGCACGACCAGGATCAGGTTATTATAAGCTCGGAGATCAACAACTCACTAAACTATTAACAAGCGATCAAAAAAAGCTGTTAATCGGAGTATCCTATGCCCTTCTCGATTGGGCAGAGAGCAATCCCATGGCGTTGCAGAATACTATTGTTATGGAAACAGGCGGAATGAAGGGACGACGCAAAGAAGTTATCAGAGATGAAGTGCATCGCAAGTTGAAAACGGCTTTCGAGCTAGACATGATTCATTCTGAATACGGAATGACCGAATTGTTTTCACAGGCCTATTCGCCAGGAGAGGGTATCTTTTATCCTTCACCCTGGATGAAGGTACTCATTCGAGAGGCAGAAGACCCTTTCACCATCAGTCCGCATGAAAAAACTGGTGGAATCAACATCATTGATCTAGCCAACACCCATTCTTGTGCATTTATAGCAACAGAAGATCTAGGAAAGACATACCCTAACGGCAGTTTCGAGGTGCTTGGCAGATTCGATACTGCAGAAATTAGAGGATGTAGTTTAATGATGGCCTAGACCACCTTTAATAGGTAGTAATTCTTTTTACCCTTCTGTAGAAGAACGTATTTCGAGGCAATCAAATCTTCTGATGAAAGTCTATAATCTTCACCAACTTTTGATTTGTTCACAGAAATAGATTGTTGTTTTAGCTCTCGGCGTGCTTCACCATTTGAGGCAAAAAATCCTGTTTCACCAGCTAAGGCAGCGATCATATCTAAGCCTTCGTCAAATCTCGCTCTAGACACCTCAGCATTAGGCACACCGTCAAACACCTCTAGAAAAACCTTTTCAGGAAGCTGCTTTAGGTCTTCGGCGGTTGATTTACCAAAAAGAATGGCACTGGCGGCAACTGCATTCTCGTAATCAGCCTCAGAATGAACCAATATAGTTACCTCTTTAGCAAGTCGCTGCTGTAGCGTCCGTAAATGTAGGGCTTCTGCATGCTCACTAATTAGGGAATCAATTTCTTCTTTTTCTAAGAAGGTGAAAATCTTGATAAAATGAGCTGCATCCTCATCAGAGGTATTCAGCCAATACTGATAGAATTTATATGGAGAAGTTCTATTCGGGTCTAACCAAATATTACCCCCTTCAGACTTTCCGAATTTTGTACCATCAGCCTTGGTAACTAACGGGCAAGTAAGTGCAAAACCCTTACCGCTAGCCACTCTTCGAATAAGTTCTGTACCCGTGGTGATATTTCCCCATTGATCACTTCCGCCCATTTGAAGACTAACTTCTTTGTTGCGATACAAGTGTAAAAAATCATAACCCTGAACCAGTTGATAGGTAAATTCAGTGAAAGACATCCCGTCGCTTTCTTCGGCAGAAACTCTTTTTTTCACCGACTCCTTAGCCATCATGTAATTGACGGTAATGTGTTTACCTACATCTCGGATAAAAGCCAGAAAGCTGAAATCTTTCATCCAATCGTAATTATTGACAAGCTCAGCGCTGTTATCAAGCGAAGGATCAAAATCTAAAAACTTCGCTAGTTGATTCTTGATAGCTTCCTGGTTATGCCTTAGCGTAGCTTCATCGAGTAGGTTACGTTCTTTAGATTTTCCAGAAGGATCTCCAATCATTCCTGTCGCTCCTCCAACCAAGGCTATGGGGCGATGCCCTGCGATCTGAAAATGACGCAGCATCATGATGCTTACCAAATTCCCGATATGTAGCGAATCAGCGGTTGGATCAAAGCCCACATAAGCCGAACGCATCGATTCTTTCAAATGATCTTCGAGGCCTGGCATAAAATCATGCACCATTCCTCTCCACTGTAACTCTTCTATAAATGTCTTGCTCATCATAACTTTAGGCCTACAAATATAGCTTCTTTGCCTACATTTACATCATGATTTTAGTCACAGGAGCCACAGGTATGCTAGGGGCTCATTTTCTTCTTAGCCTTAGTTCTCAAAAAAAGAAGATTCGTGCGTTCTACAGAACCGAAGAGAAACGAATAGAAGTCATCGCTTTTTTCAAGTATCATCAAAAAGAGAAAGACCTCAACTATATCGAATGGTTGAAAGGTTCTTATGATCAAATCGACATACTCGATGAGGCTTTAGAAGAAGTAGATACTGTCATTCATTGTGCTGCATTAATCTCTTTTGATCCTAAACACAAAAGCCAGCTTTACAAGACCAATGTTGAGGGCACAAGAAATTTGGTAAATGCACTGATAGCTAAAAAAATCAATCTAATCTTCATCAGTTCGATTGCAGCTTCCAACGAAGGTGCGTCGAGTTATTACGGGTATACCAAATACTTATCTGAATTAGAAGTATATCGGGGAGTTCAAGAAGGCATTAAGGCTACTATTGTTCGACCTGGGGTGATTTTAAGTGATTTTTTCTGGAATAGACCCAGCGGAAGCATCTTTAAGCAACTCGCTCAGCAAAAAGCCAGGGTTACCAAGGGTTCTGTTGGCTTAACATTAGCAAATACCGTAGTGAAATGCACCCTTCATCTTTCTAAAAATGAGCAGAAAACTCCTACCGTTCTAGTCTCTAGAATCATGCGATACGATGAGCTTGCCCAGGCGATGGGTGCAGAAAGAATAATACTAATAGGCAAACCTACATTACGAGTCTTAAGCGTTATCGAAGGTTTTTATGCTTTTATTTTTAGAAAGCCACGCAAATTATCCCCTGAAATTGTTGACTCGCTAACCTCAGAATCGGTCTATCCGACCCTATCTGACTATCCTGAACTGGGTGGAGTGGAGCTAGAAGATTTCGAAGCTGAATTAAAGCAGCTATCTCAATCTTATCGCGCTACATGCGCAAAGGCTTAAAAGCAGCTTCAGCCCGAAGACTATCGATCACCTCACTTTTTTCTGCTAATCGAGTTTCAATAGATTCAAATAGCTTGAAATAGCGATCACCTAATGTGGAGTAATACTTGTTTGAATTGATCAACTGAAGGCTATCTACATCGTACTTTTCATAGATATAAGGCATAATAAGTATCCCTTGACTTTCTAAAGTGGCAGGAGAAGTACTATGAACTGCTTTTAAAACCGCTATATCATAAAGAATGTCTGAAAAAACACCTTCTTCTATAAGGTCTTTGGGCGGCTCCATCATTCTTGTAGAACAAGAAATCAGCAAAACCAATATTAAGACTGAATAGATAATTCTCATTTTCTAGTAAATGCTAGTTTTTGGGCATGACGATCCTCACTCACCGTCCCATTAGAATAGCCTAAATGGCCATTTACCCAAACTTTATCAATGGTATAGGCAAAGGTATGCCCTTCAAATGGGCTCCACTTACAATCATACAAAAGGCTTTCCGTAGTTACCTGATGTGGATTTTTCTTGACGGTCACCAAATCTGCATAATAACCTTCTCTAATGTAACCGCGACGATCGATATGATAGCGGTCAGCAACATTATGTGCAAATTTTTGAACGAGTGTTTCAAGATCAAAGGCACCTTCTTCAACCTTATCTAAATAACCCAGTAGCGCATGCTGTACCAGTGGTCCTCCAGAAGGAGCTTTTAGGTAGGTATTTGATTTCTCCTCGATCGTATGAGGTGCGTGATCTGTAGCTAAGATATCAAGAGCATTTCCTCGGACACCTTCCCAAAGAGCATCCCGATCAGAAGCGCTTTTTACGGCCGGATTCCACTTAATCAATGTCCCCTTGTCGGCGTAATCCTCATCGCTAAACCAAAGGTGGTGTAAACATACCTCAGCAGTAATTTGCTTCTTCGCAAAAGGTAAGTGAGTATCAAAAAGTTCAAGCTCCTCAGCGGTAGACACATGAAACACGTGAAGTTTTGCCCCTGTCTCTCTCGCCAGTTCGACAGCTCTTGAAGATGATTGATAACAAGCCTCTCTAGATCTGATGAGCGGATGCATTTCAATCGGAATATTCTCTCCATATTTCTTAATAGCCGCCTCAGTATTCGCTCGAATAGTGGGTTCATCTTCACAATGTGCCGCAATAACCATTTCGGTATTTGAAAAGATACCACGAATGGTTTCCTCTCGATCAACCAACATATTACCGGTCGAAGAACCAAGAAAAAGCTTGATTCCTGCGCAGGCATTAATGTCTAGTCGTTTGATGAGTTCTAAATTGTCATTAGTGCCCCCAAAGAAAAAAGAGTAATTTACATAAGAGCCCTTTGCTGCTCGATCAAATTTATCTTCTAAATCTTCGAAAGTAACCGTTTGAGGGTTGGTATTTGGCTGCTCCATGAAGGTTGTGATTCCGCCTGCTAGAGCTGCTCGACTCTCTGTCGCAATCGTTCCTTTATGGGTTAATCCTGGTTCGCGAAAATGAACCTGATTGTCAATACATCCGGGTAAAAGTAGCTGTCCTTGTAAATCAATAACCCTAGCGGTATCGTCTGAAATGGAAGAAGCTATTTTACCTATAAATTGATCTTCAACGAGAATGTCAGATTCAAAGATGGATGATTCATTTACAATTCTCGCATTTTTAATCAGGGTTTTCGGCATAATAGAATCTCTTTTTAGCAAAGATACTATCCAAACGCATTTTAAGCACCCCGAGAATGGCTTCTTTGACAATTGCGCCACTCATCTTCGACACTCCTCTGATACGATCCGTAAAAACAATACTCACCTCTTTAATCTTTGCACCCTTCTTATAGGCTCTGAATTTCATTTCAATTTGAAAGGCGTATCCGACAAACCGTACTGCATCTAAATTCAACTTCTTTAGTAAGGAGTTTCGATAACACATAAAACCAGCCGTAG